>Ga0136846_1224193_pt1 | contig 23664 bp, 27 predicted proteins | sample HopSoiMetagenom2_FD_96841 | JGI IMG/M metagenome (GOLD analysis project Ga0136846, IMG submission 96841) | Grasslands soil microbial communities from Hopland, California, USA - 2 Assembly 2016 (version 4) | ecosystem: Environmental > Terrestrial > Soil > Grasslands | place: USA: Hopland... | reverse complement strand
TGTTGAGTCATCACTAACTGTCTTGAGCGCGCGCGACAGCTCGCGCAGGGAGATCCCCTTTTCCTCCTCGTTGCGCTCGACCGCGTCGGCGATGGCGGAGTAGTCGGCGGCGAGCTCCTCGTTCGCGCGCAGCAGGTCGAGGCGGTCGTCGTTGAACTTCGAGCTCGCGTCCGCCTGGATCGCGCCCAGCTCCTCGCGGTCGGCGTACGCCGGCAGCACGGCTAGCTTCGCCTGCGCGTTGCGTAGCGGCATCTCCTCGCCGCGGAACGTCACACGCTCGGCAAGGAGCCTGTTCTCGAGCTCGTCCTCGCGCTCGGCGAGCTGGGCCGAGATGAGGCCCGACTCGCAGGTCTTGCGCAGGCGGTAGAGCAGCTCGCGCTCGTCGCCCTCCGCGCTCCCCTCCGACTCCTGCAACGCGTCGAGCTGCTCGCGGCTGAACAGGTCGGCGTAGCGGCGCACGATCTCGGCCTGCTCCGAGACCTCCTTCTCACCGACGCGCACCGCGCGCCACTCCTCCGACCGTTCGAAGAGGTACCGCTCGAGCCGCGACTGGAACTCCGTCGCGCTCAGGACCGACGTGGCGCTCATCTCACTCCTTCTCGCGCTTTACGAAATCGGACGGAACCCTAGCGAGGCGTCTCGCCGTCGCGACCAGGGTCTCCGGCACGAACGGCTTGCCGAGCACGGCATCCGCCTGGTCGCGGTAGTCGGCGATGTCGACCGAACCGGTCACGAGCACGACCGGGATCCGCGCGCGGCGGATTCGGGCAAGCAGCTCGTGCGTCTGCTCGCCGCCGAGGTGCACGTCGAGCAGGACGACGTCCGGCCGCTCGTCTGCAATGGCGGCCTCGGCGGCGGCGACCGTCGCGGCCTCCCGGACCGTGAAGCCGTCGAGCTCGAGGTTGACCCGGCAGAGAAGGCGCAGTGCAGCGTCGTCGTCGACGATGAGCGCCCTGGGCGCGGGCTCCTGCATCGGCCCTGAATCTAGCTGTAGCATCGGGCTCGTGGGGCTGCGGGCCGGCACGCAGGATCGTTATGCCGTCGAGGTCGGCGAGCTGTGGTCCTGGCTGTCCCCGACACTGACACGCGTCGACGAGCTCGACGACGTCGATTCGCTCCGCCGGCTGCAGTACGCGCTGCACCTCGCGAGCGAGCACGCCTACGGGCTGGAGCCGCCGGAGGGAGCCGCCTCGGCGCACGCCGAGCTGGCGGATGCGCTCGCCTGCGCGCGCGACCTCACCGGCGAGATCGCGGCCGGCAGCGAGCTCTTCGGGGCCGACGGCGTCAGGCCGCTCCTGCACGAGTGGCGCGGCGCCGTCTTTCGCGTGCGGCTCGCGCGGATGCGCCTCGCGACGCCGGGCGCCCTGCCCACCTCCGACCTCGAGGTCGACGACGGGATCGCCCGCCCACTCGTCGCGTTCCTGCTCGCTCTCGGCGGCGCGCTGGCATTCGTGGGCGGCGCCACCCTCGGCCTGTGGCCGCTCTGGACGCTCGGCCTCGTCGGGGTCTGCGCGTCGGTACTCGCCTACCGTCCGTAACCCCGGGCCGTCCGGCGCCGTTCCACCTTTGTAAATGCGGAATCGCAGCCCCGCCAGCCCCCCGGCGGGCGCGCGTGAAGACGACACGTGGCGTCCGGAGGCTTCCCTGCCGCGCCCCACCCTTCAGTTTCGTCTCGAGGCCTGGCGCAGCTTCCAGCGGGCACTCGACCCGCTCGCACCGCCGAAGCCCCTCAGGCCGCCGGCGCCGCCGCAGCTGCGCTGAGTCGTTTCAGCGACTCGTCCCGCCCGAGTAGCTCGAGACTCTCGAAGAGCCCCGGCGAGACCTTCGAGCCCGTGACGGCGAGGCGGATCGGCTGGAACGCCTGCCGCGGCTTCTCCCCCAGCTCGTCGGCGAGCCTGCGCAGCGCCTCCTCGATTGCCGAGGCCTCCCACGGCTCCACGGCGGCCAGGCGCTCGTGTGCGGCGGCCAGCACCCGCTCGTCGAGCCCGGACGGGGGCTCCACGTCCTCGAACAGGAAGCGGACGCGTTCCGGGTACTGCGAGAACTTCTCGATCTTCTCCTGCACGAGCGGCGCGCTGGCGCGCACGCGCTGCTCCGGCCAGTCGATGCCCTGCTCGAGCAGCCATTTCAGCAGATCGTGCGCATACTCGTCCGGCTGCAGGTTGCGCAGGTGGACGCCGTTCATCCAGTCGAGCTTCTGGTAGTCGAGAGTGGCCGGCGACGGCACGACGCGGTCGAGCGAGAAGCGGTCGATCAGCTCACGCCGCGACATGAGGGTGGTCTTGTCGTCGTAGCTCCAGCCGAGCAGCGCGAGGAAGTTGAAAAGCGCCGCCGGCAGGTAGCCTTCATTGCGGAAGTCGTCGAGCGCGATCGCGTTGCGGCGCTTCGAGAGCTTGCGCCCGTCCTCGCCGTTGATGTTCGGCACGTGCGCGTACACCGGCAGGTCGGCTCCGAGCGCGCGCAGGATGTTGATCTGCGTCGGCGTGTTCGAGACGTGGTCCTCGCCGCGGATCACGTGCGTGATCGCGTCGGTGATGTCGTCGACCGGCGAGATGAAGTTGTACGTCGGCCGCCCGTCGGAGCGCACGATCACGAGATCTGACAGCACCTCGTTCTGGAACTCGATCGCCCCCCGCACCGCGTCGACCCACGAGACGGTTCCCTCGCGGGGCTGCCGGAAGCGGATCGCGCCGTCGTCCTCGTACGCTTTTCCCTCCGAGAGGAGCTGCTGCGCGAGCTCGCGCGCCGTGTCCGCGGTATCGAGCTGGAAGCGCACGTCGCCGTCCCAGTCGATGCCGAGCCACGTCAGCGACTGCTTGATCTGCTCCGTTGCCTCGGCGACCTCGCGGCTCGTGTCGGTGTTCTCGATCCGCAGCAGGATCTCGCCGCCCTGCTGGCGCGCGAACAGCCAGTTGAACAGGAAGGTGCGAACACCGCCGATGTGCAGGAAGCCTGTCGGGCTCGGGGCCATGCGGACGCGGACACTCATCTCGTCCGTATCGTAGGCGCGCTTTGGAATTCGGCGCGCACGTCTCGACCCGGGGCGGGATCGACACGGCGATCGACCGCATCGTCGCGATCGGCGGCGACTGCGCGCAGGTGTTCACACAGAGCCCGCGCATGTGGCGCGCGACGGCGCACGCGCCGGAGGCAATCGAGCGCTTCGCGGCGAAGCGGCAGGAGGAGGGCATCGGCGGCGTTGCCTGCCACGCGCTCTACCTCGTCAACCTCGCGGCACCGGACGACGGCGTCTACCAGCGCTCGGTCGACACGATGCGCGCGACGGTCGACGCGGCCTGCGCGATCGGCGCGGATGCGGTCGTCTTCCACGTCGGGTCGCATCTCGGTGCCGGCTTCGACGCCGGCCTCGAGCGCGCGGCCGCGGCGCTCGAGCAGATCCTCGAGCGCTGCGAGGGCGACACGTGGCTCTGCATGGAGAACTCGGCAGGCACCGGCGCCACGATCGGCCGTTCGCTCGAGGAGCTGGCAGCCCTGCTCGAGCGGCTCGACCGGCACCCGCGGCTCGGCGTGTGCCTCGACTCGTGCCACCTGTATGCGTCGGGCTACGAGATCACGCGCCGCGAGGGCGTCGATGCGCTCGTCGCGGAGCTCGACGAGCGCATCGGCCTCGACCGGCTGCGCGCGTTGCACGTCAACGACAGCGCCACCGAGCTCGGCTCGAACCGCGACCGCCACGCGAACATCATGGAAGGGCTGATGGGCGAGGGCCTCGGCGCCTTCCTCGTCCACCCCGCCTTCCAGCACCTGAGCGCCTACCTCGAGGTGCCGGGGCAGGAGAAGTCGGGGCCGAACGCCGAGGAGATCCGGAAGCTGCGCGAGCTGCACGCCCGCTGGACCGACGCAGCTCCCACCTGATCCCGTCTCGAGGTCGCTGTTCACACCAGGAGGTGTCGGGCACCGACGCACACGACGGCCGGCGGCGAGCCGCCTGTGCATCGCGGCGGACTGCGCCACTTCCGCAGGCGGAGGGTTCGTCGTACGATCCGACGACCACGCGCAGGAGGGGTCGAGTGAGGACGAAAGCGACGGAGACCGCAGAGCCTGAACGGCAGGAGGCCTGATGCCGAATGTCTCGCTCGCCGAGTTCCCGCTGCTGATCGTCGTCCTCGCAGTCACGCTCGCGTTCTGGGGACTGATCGGGGCGCTCGGCGTGTCGTTCCTGCGGTGGCTCGGCGTGCTCGGGCCGAAGCTGACCCAGGAGGACCTCGACGCGTTGCGGGTGCTGCGCGCGGAGCAGAAGGCGCGGGAACAGGCGAACCACTCCTAGCGCCGAACGGGGTGTGACGGATGCGGGCACGGCGGCGTACAACGACCGAGATGACGTTCGCGCAAGCAGCCGAGGCGCACCTCGACGACGTGTACGGGTACCTCGCCTGGTTCACGGGCGACCGTGCCGCCGCCGAGGATCTCGCAGGCGAGACGTTCGAGCGCGCGCTGCGGCTCTGGCACCGGTTCGACCCGCGCCGCGGCTCCGCCCGGACCTGGCTCTGCCAGGTGGCGCGCACGGTCGCGCTCGACCACTTCCGGAGCGAGCGCCGGCGTACGCAGCGCGAGCAGCTCGCCGCCGTCCCGGAGCGCTTCGAGGAGCGCTTCGCCGAAGGGCTCGCGGCCGATCTGCAAGCGGCGCTCGCCGTCCTCACCGCCGGCGAGCGCGAGGTCGTCGCGCTGCGCGTCGTGCTCGACCTCGACGCGCCGACCGCCGCGAGCGTCCTCGGCATCTCGCCCACAAACTGCACGACGCGCCTGAACCGCGCGTTGAAGAAGCTCCAGGAGGCTCTCGATGTCGCAGCGTGATCTCGTCGCCGAACTACGCGCCGCGCGTCCGACCGCGCCCGCCGAGGTGCGCGAGCACGTGCGCCTGGTCGCCGCCGGCGACCACACCGCGCGCCCGCGCCGGTTCACCTGGCGGCGCGCAGTCGTCGTCGCGCTTCCCGCGGCAGCGGCGATCGCCGCGGCGGTCGTGCTCACGCATCCGTCTTCACAAGAGTCGACGGCGGTGCACGGCGAGGTTGCGGCCGTCCCGCAGGCCACCGATCGGGCGCGCTCGGCGCTGCAGAAGAGCGCGGGTGGCGTGCAGCTCGCGCCGCTCTCGGCGCCGAGCCGCCTGCAGCAGGTAGAGACGACGTTGTCGCTGCGTGTGCCGTCGGCCGGCGGTGTGTCGTCGACGATGCAGCGCGCGCTGCGCATCGCGCGGTCCTACGGCGGCTATCCGGTCTATGTCGACGCCGGCTCGCAGCAGAAGCGCGCCTCGGCCGACCTGACGCTGAAGGTCCCGCGCACGCACCTGCGCGAGGCGATGACTCGGCTATCCGCGCTCGGGACGATCACCGCGGAGCACCTCGACGTCCAGGACCTCACCGCGGGGATCGACGAGACCGACCGGACGATCGCGCGCTTGCAGCGCGAGCTCGCCGCCCTGCGCGCGCAGGAGCAGACGACCGCCGTGAAGCGCCGGGTCGCTCGACTGACCGCCACGACCGTGCGCCTGCAGCGCCAGAGGGCCGCGACGATTCGCAACGCCCACTTCGCCACCGTCAGCGTGCACGTCGCGACGCCGGAGCAAGTGTTGACTCGACACAAAGCCCACCACGGCCCGCTGCACCGCCTCGGGACGGCGCTGATGTGGCTCGGGGTCGGCGCCGTCTACGTCCTCGTGCTCGGGACGCCGGTCGTGCTCGCCGCGCTGCTCGTGTGGCTCGGCGTGCGCACGGTGCGCAGGCGGCGCGAGGACGCGCTGCTCAGTCAGCCCTGATCTTCAGAAGTGCCGAGCTGAGCGAAGACGCGGAACGTCGGCTCGCCGACCGGCAGCTCGTTGAACTCCGGGTTGATGCAGCCGACGTCCTCGGCGCGCGATTCGTACGTGCGCTCGACCTCCGCCTTGCACATCGGCAGCGGCCGGCGCATCGCCCGGATCGCGCCGAAGCCCGGCTTACGCGCCTCGGCCGCGCGCAGCATGTCCACGTCGATCTCGACCTCGTACACCTTCTGCATGCAGCCGACGTACGTGTGGCCCCACGCCTCGTACGAGTAGACGAACGGGCAGCCGCGCGAGAGGCACGCGCCGGGGTACACCACCTTGTCGCAGTGCACACCGCAGCGGCGGCATTCCATCTCGTCCTGAGGGCGAAGAGGGAGCGCCGGTGCAGCGGTCTGCTCTGGGGTCATACCGGCATTCTCCGAGCCGTCGCGGACATTCGCAAGACTTGACTTTCGCCGCTCAGAGCGCTAATCGCCCGACGAGGTTCAGGACGTCCATCGGTGTGAACGCCAGGAAGTCCGGCTCGATGCCCTGGGTGTCGTCTGCTCGGAACCACAGTGCTTGAACGCTAGTCATGCCCACGTGGGCTGCGCCCTGCACATCCGTCACGAGGCCGTCCCCGACGAACACCGCATCCTCCGGCTCGACCCCCAGTTTTCCCAGCGTATGCAGGAAGATCTCGGGGCTCGGCTTCGACACGCCGACCTCTTCCGAGAAGACGATCACGTCGAGCACCTCCGTGAGCCCGAAGCTGTCGACGTCGGCGCGCAGGAGCCGCGGGGGGTCCGGCCACGAGTTGGCGACGAGGCCTGTCTTGATGCCGCGGCCGCGCAGCGACTCGAGCAGCGCCTGCGCCGAGCCGAGCACCGCGTGCGCCGGCCGCCACACCTCGTGCTCGGCGTCGATGAAGGTGTCGGGATCGACGACGCCGAGCTCGCGCAGCACGTCGGTGTACGGCCGCTGCGGCACGTCGCCGAGCATCAGCTCGCGATAGCGCGCGGTGAACGAAGGGTCGTCGCGCCCGAGCGCAGCGCGATGGCCGGCGACGAGCAGCTCGTCGTCCCACGCGAACTGCACCAACGTGTTGTTCCAGTCGAAGAGAACGGCCTCGATCACGCCGTGGCTAGGCTAGCGACGTGGCCCGGAGGATCCTGTGGGCATCGCTTGCCCTGACGCCTGTCGCGGTCCTGGGTCGGTTCGTCTTCGACTTCGGCGACACGGCGCTGTTCGTGATCGCCGCGCTCGCGCTCGTGCCGCTCGCGTGGGTGATCGGCGAGTCGACGGAGCACGCTGCCGAGCACACGGGCGCCGGCGTCGGCGGCTTCCTGAACGCAAGCTTCGGCAACGCGCCCGAGCTGATCATCGCGCTCTTCGCCGTCGCGAACGGCTTGCCCGACGTGGTGCGCGGCTCGCTCACCGGCTCGGTCGTGTCGAACATCCTCCTCGTCCTCGGCGCGGCGATGGTCGCCGGCGGCGACGGGCCGGTCGACGCGCGCTCGCTGCGCTGGCAGCTGTTCACGGTGATCGGAGCGGTCGGCGTGATCGCGATCCCCTCCGCCCTCTCCTGGGGCAGCTCGGGCGAGAGCCACTCGTTCTACCTGCTCTCGCTGCCCGTGGCCGTAGTGCTGCTCGTCGCGTACCTCGTCGTCACGGTGCGCAACCTGCGCATCCATCGCGCGACCGAGCGCGTCGAGCCGTCGAGCAGCGCGTGGTCGCTCACGAGGTCGCTCGCGGTGCTCAGCGTGGCGACGGTCGCGACCGCGCTCGTCTCGGAGGTGCTCGTGCACTCGCTCGACCACTTCGGCAAGACGGTCGGGCTGAACGAGTTCTTCATCGCCGCCGTGATCGTCGCGATCGTCGGGAACGCGGCCGAGCACGGCGGTGCCGTGGTGATCGCACACCGCGGAAACACGACGCTCGCCACGGAGATCGCGGTCACGTCGTCGATGCAGGTCGCCGTCTTCGTGACGCCGGCCGTCTGCCTGCTCTCGTGGCTCGCGGGCCAGGGCCTGCCGCTGACGTTCCGCGTGATCGAGGTCGTGACGATGGCCGCGGCCGCTGCGTTCGCGGCGTGGGTCGTCTGGGACGGGCGCTCGCGCCGCTGGGAGGGCTTCGTCCTGATCGGCGTCTACGGGCTCACCGTGGTCGCCTACTACTTCGCCTAGCGCGTCGCGGGGCGAAACGTGAGGGCGCGGCGTGGGTTTCGCGAAGATCTTCTGCGACCGAGGTTAAGCGCCGGCGTGACCGGTGATGAGGTCGGCGTGAGACTCGCCGCCACCGCAGTCGGCCTTGCGCTCGTGTCGTTCCTCGCCGCGTGCGGGAGCAGCAACGAGAACAGCCAGTCGTCCACGACTACCACCTCCGCGAGCTCGGCGACGGCGGGAAAGATCTCGATCGTCGGCGTCTGGACCGGCGACGAGCAGAAGCATTTCCAGGCCGTGCTCGCCGGCTTCAAGAAGCTCTACCCGAACGTCACGGTCACGTACAAGTCGACCGGCGACAACACGCCGACGGTGCTCTCGACCGCTATCGCCGGAGGAAACCCACCGGATCTCGCGTCGGTGTCGCAACCGGGCCTGGTCAACGACTTCCAGAAGAAGGGCGCGCTGAAGAGCATGGACTTCGCGCGCTCGACGCTGAACGCGAACTATCCGTCGGACATCGCGAAGATCGGCGTGATCGGCGACCACGTCTACGGGCTCCTGATCAAGGGCGCCAACAAGTCGACGCTCTGGTACAACGTCGCGTCCTATCGCAACGCCGGCGTGAGCGCGCCGAAGACGTGGCCGCAGCTCGTCGCCGCGGCTAAGACGCTGAAGCAGTCCGGCACGCCCGCGTACTCGATCGGCGGTGCCGACGGCTGGACGCTCACGGATCTGTTCGAGAACATCTACCTCCGGCAGGCCGGGCCGACGAAGTACGACCAGCTCTCGAAGCACGAGATCGAGTGGACCGACGCGTCGGTGAAGAAGGCGCTGTCGACGATGGCGCAGGTGGTCGGCGACAGCGGCAACATCGCGGGCGGAACGGCCGGAGCCCTGCAGACCGACTTCCCGACATCCGTGTCGAATGTCTTCTCGACGAGCCCGAAGGCGGCGCAGGTGATCGAGGGCGACTTCGTGCCGGGCGTCGTCACCTCGAAGAACCAGCTGAAGGCCGTGACGGGCTACAACGTCGCGCCGTTCCCCCAGGTCGGCGATACGCCCAACTACGTCGAGGGCGGCGGCGACATGCTGATGATGTTCAAGGACACGCCGGCGGTGCGGGCGCTCGTCAAGTACCTGGCGACCGGGAAGGCGCAGGCGATCTGGGCCCGTCTCGGCGGCTACACGGCGCCGGCGAAGACCGTCTCGCCAAGCGTCTATCCGGACGCGATCACGCGCGCGACCGCGAGCGCGGTCGGCAATGCGAAAGTCTTCCGGTTCGACCTCTCCGACCTCCAGCCGGCGTCGTTCGGCGGCACGGTCGGGCAGGGCGAGTTCAAGATCTTCCAGGACTTCCTGCGCAACCCGACGAACGTGAACGGGATCGCCTCGTCGCTCGAGCAGGCCGCCGCGCGCGCTTACAAGGCCGGCAAGTAGCGGAGAAAGACGCTCGCGCCGCTACGCCTTGAACGGCTCCTGCGCGCGCGTGAAGGAGTAGCCGGCCCACACGAGCTGCTCGCCGTCGACGCGCAGACGCTCGCCGCGCTCGCGGCCCGCCGAGGCGCGCCAGCCGTCGCCGTCTTGCTCGAACGTCGTCTCGCCGCGGCCGGGCGGCGTCCCGACGACCTTCGCCTTCAGCGCGCCGCCCTCCCACCAGAAGACGAACTCGCTCCCCTCCGACCACCAGCGGCCGAGGAGCGCGCGGATGCTCGGCGGCGGGGTCTCCTCGGGGCGCCACGGCTCGATCGGCTCCGGCCACAGCTCGCGCGCCTTGGCGGCGAGGGTGACTGCGAGAAGATCCATGTCGCCGCGCGTACCGGAGTTCGTCAGCGCGGCCGCGCCCGTCTGCGTCCTGCGGTCGACGTACACGCCGGCGAGGTGCCCCGCCATCGCACCGCCGTGGCCGCCGTAGATCGTGCCCTCGTGGTTGAAGAGCATCAGCCCGAGGCCCCAGCCGAGCACCCAGTCGTGCGGGAAGTACATGAGCTGCGGGAACCACATCTCCTCGCTCGTCTTCGCGTCGAGCACGCCGTCTGCGCCGGCGGCGAGGAACGTCGCCCAGCGGCCGAGGTCCTCGACGGTCGACCACAACTGCCCCGCGGCGGCAGCGCCCGCGAGGTCGGTCTCCGGCTCCTTCCAGACGGTGCGCGCGTACTCGTCGACGAGATAGCCCTGCGCCTTCGGAGGCTGCGGCGTCCACGACGTGCGCGACAGCCCGAGCGGTTGGACGATCCGCTCGTCGACGTACCGCGTGTACGGCAGGCCGCTCTTCTGCGCGACCATCTGCCCGAGCAGCGCGAACGCGAGGTTCGAGTAGTGGTGCGCTTGCGCGGGGCCGAGCACGAACTCGACCTCGCTCATCGACGCGATCAGCTCTTCCTCGGTCGGCGACTCGCCGGTCACGAACATCTCGCCCGCCTCGCGCTGCAACCCCGAGAGGTGGCACAGCATCCGCCGGATCGTCGGCGTGCCATTCGCGACACCGTCGAGGTGCTGTTCGAGCCGATCGTCGAGGTCGAGCAACCCGCCGTCACGCAGCTGCATGACCGCCGTCGCGGTGAACGTCTTCGTGATCGAGCCGATCCGGTATTGCGTCTCGGGCGTCGCCGCGCGGTCCTCGTCGTAATCGGCGGCGCCGACGGCGGTCGCCCAGAGCTGCTCGCCCTTCTGCACCACGGCGGCGGCAACGGACGGCAGCCGATCGGCCTGGCGCTCCTGCACGAGCCGCTCGAGCGGTTGCGTGTCAGGCATGCACGCGCGCGCCCAGCGCCTGCGGCACGAGCTCGACTGCCCGGTCGACGTCGCCGTCGGTGATGTCGAGATGAGTGACCGCGCGCAGCACGCCCGCCTTCATCGTGCGCGAGAGCCGTACGCCGCGCTGCTCGATCCGGTCGAGCGCGTCCCGCTGCGACAGCCCGAGCGCGGCGACGTCGACCTGGACGAAGTTCGTCTGGACGAGCTCGAGGTCGACCGGCAGCCCTGCGGCCGACCAGCCCTCGGCGAGCCGGCGCGCCCGCGCGTGATCGTCGGCGAGCCGCTCGACGTTGTGGTCGAGCGCGTACAGACCGGCGGCGGCGACGATGCCCGCCTGTCTCAGCGCGCCGCCGAAGCGGTGCTTCTCGAAGCGCGCGCGGTGCATCAGCTCGTGCGAGCCCGCGATCAGAGCGCCCATCGGGCAGCCGAGGCCCTTGGAGAGACACAGCGTCACCGTGTCGAAGAGGCCGCCGAACTGGGCCGCCGGCACACCGGTCGCGACCGACGCGTTCACGAGCCGCGCGCCGTCGAGGTGCACGCGCACGCCGAATCCGCGTGCGGCGGCGACGAGCTCACGCAGCTCCTCGAGCGGGTAGACCGTGCCACCGTGCGTGTTGTGCGGGTTCTCGATCGCGAGCACCGAGGTGCGCGGCGTGTGGAAGGTGCCGTCGGCGCGCATCGTCGCCCGCAGCTGGTCGATCGAGAGCCGGCCGCGGTCGCCGGGGAGGCCTCGCGTCTGCAGCCCGGAGTGCATGGCGGCGCCGCCGAGCTCGTGCACCATGATGTGCGCCGTCTCCTCGACGACGAGCTCCGTGCCACGCTCGCCGAGGATCGCGAGCGCGATCTGGTTGCCCATCGTCGCCGTCGGGAGGTAGACGGACTCCTCCTGGCCGAGCAGCTCCGCGCCGCGCCGCTCGAGCTCGAGGACGGTCGGGTCCTCGCGCTCCTGCTCGTCGCCGACCTCGGCCGCCGCCATCGCGTCGCGCATCGCGCGCGACGGCTTCGTCTGCGTGTCGGAGCGGAGGTCGATCACGAAGACAGCCTACGGACGGATGCGTTCGAGGCGCGACTGGAACTGCGACGCCGCGAAGGCGGCGATGGCGTCCTTCTCGAGACCGAACGGCGACCGGTCGCCGTAGCGCGAGAAGCCCTCGTCGACGACGCCGAGAGCGAGCGGCAGCAGCGCCGCCATTCGCTCCTCGACGACCAGCCACAGCGACGGGTCATCCGCAACGAGCCGCGTGAGCAGGTGCACGCCGTACGCGATGTGACGCGACTCGTCCTGCTTGATCAAACGCAGCCCTTCGCGCAGGCCCGGCACAGCCCGCGCGCCTCGAGCGCCTCGAAGTACGAGTGGTACCCCGTCTCGGCGAGCACGCCCTCGACGATCAGGTTGTAGGTGACAGACGCCCGCGTCTGCGCCGCCGGCGACGCGTCGTCGAGCAGCGCGTGCATCGCCCGCGGCAGCTCGACCTCGAAGAGTTGCCGGTAGCTCTCCCCGTGGAAGCGGGCGAGGCCCGCAGGCGAGCCGGCGACCTCGTCGAGGAACCGACGAAAGAATTGCGTGTGCTTGCCTTCCTCGAAGAGGAACGTCGTCAGGTAGAGCTCCTCCTCGAGCCGTCGCTCGCGGGCGACAGCGAGCACGAGCGGGAGCAGATCGAGCGTCACCGCTTCCTCGCCGGCGACGAACAGCGAGGTCGTCTGCAGGAGCGCATCCCGCTGCTCCTCGGCCAGCTCGACCCACTCCTCCCGGTCGCGCGTGAAGTCGATTTCGCTCGGGTTCCAGACGCCCAGACGCTTGGCTTTCTCGTAGAGGCGCATCGGCAGCGACTCCGCGTCGAGCGCCCGCTCCACCGTCTGGAACGCCACGCTTGCGATCCTATGCCCGTGCTCGTGCGACCCGCGACCCCCGACGACGCCGAGGCGATGCGCCGCATCTACCTGGCCGCGGGCCGGGAGGCTTGGGCGGAGTTCCTGCCGGCGGCAGAGATCGGCGCGAACGACGCCGCGTTCTCGGGCGATCTCGGCTTCGTGGCCGAGGAGGACGGCGCCGTGGTCGGGTTCGCGTGGCTTCGCGGCAGCGAGCTCGACACGCTGTACACGCACCCGGGCGTCTGGGGACGCGGCGCCGGCCGTGCGCTGATGGACGCCGCGCTCGCAGGCCTGCCGGAGGCGACACTCTGGACGGCGGAGCAGAACGCGCGCGCCCGCCGCGTCTACGAGCGCTACGGCTGGCGGCCGGACGGCGAGAAGCGCGAGAAGACGTATGTAGGCGTCACGTTCACCGAGCTGCGCTACAAGATCACGCGATGAGCCTCGACCCGTACCTGCTGCCCGACAACCTTCCCGTCCCGGAGGACGACGGCGCCGCCGACCATCTGACGGGGCTCGAGGTGCCGAGCGTCGGGCTCGAGTCGTCGCAGGGGACGGTCGACGTGTCGACGTACACGGTCGTGTACGTCTATCCGCGCTCCGGCAAGCCGGGCGTGCCGTCGCTGCCCGGATGGGACGACGTCCCCGGCGCGCGGGGCTGCACACCGCAGTCGTGTGCCTTCCGCGACCACGCGGCGGAACTCGCGGAACTGGGCGCGACGGTCGCAGGGGTCTCGGCGCAGACGCTCGACGACCAGGTCGAGTTCGCGGAGCGCAACCACATGCCGTACCCCGTGATCGCGGACCCGGAGCTGCGTTTGCGGGACGCGCTGCGCCTGCCGACGTTCGACATTCTCGGGCACACGCTGTACAAGCGGCTCGCGTGGATCGCGCGCGGCGGGCGGATCGTGAAGGTCTTCTATCCCGTCTTCCCGCCGGACCGGAACGCAGGCGACGTCGTCGACTGGCTGCGGCGCAACCCGGAGTAGCGCGTGGACCTCGATCTCGTCAGGGAGGTGTTGCACGGGGAGCCGGCCTACCGCGCGCGTCAGGTGTGGGAGTGGACGGCGCGCGGCGCGTCCGGCTACGACGAGATGACGAACCTGCCGCTGCGCTCGCGCGCGCTGCTCGACGAGCGCGCGCCTTTCTCGACCCTGACGCTCGCGCACAGCTCGACCTCGGTGGACGGCACGGTCAAGGCGCTCTTCCACACGCGCGACGGGCATCCCATCGAGGCGGTGCTGATGCGCTTCCGCGACGGCCGCCGGTCGGTGTGCGTTTCGTCGCAGTCCGGCTGCCCGCTCACGTGCTCGTTCTGCGCGACAGGGCAGATGCAGTTCCGCCGCAACCTGACGGCGTGGGAGATCCTCGACCAGGCGCTGCACTTCAAGCGCATCGAGCAGTCACGGCACGCTGCGCCGATCGACCACGTCGTCTTCATGGGCATGGGCGAGCCGATGCTGAACTTCGACAACGTCGTCGCGGCGGCGAGACTGCTGCCCGACCTCGGCGTCACGCCCCGTCGAACGACGATCTCGACGGTCGGGTGGATGCCGGGCCTGACGCGCTTCGTCGACGAGGTCGAGGAGCCGATCCGCCTCGCGTTGTCGCTGCACGCGCCCGCCGACGCGCTGCGCAGCTCGATCATGCCGGTGAACGACCGCTATCCGCTCGATCAGGTGCTCGCCGAGTGCATGCGCTATGTCGCGCTACGCGGCCGGCGCGTGTTCGTCGAGTACGTGATGCTCGACGGCGTCAACGACGGCGTCGAGCACGCGGCGGAGCTCGTCGGGCTCCTCGACCGTCACGCGTTCAAGGTCAACCTCATCCCGTACAACCCGACCGGCATGTACGACGGCTCGTCGCGCGAGAGGATCGCGCGGTTCAAGGCGGTGCTCGACGCGGCGCGCCTGCCGTGCACGGTGCGCCTCACGCGAGGCCGCGACATTGCAGCCGCCTGCGGGCAGCTGGCCGTCGAAGCAGCCTGAACGCACGGTCATCTCCACCTATGTGGATGCACATGGGTATGCATGTGCCCCACTGTCCGTTCAGGACGGTCCGTCCTGAACCGACCCTGAGCGATCGCGAATGCGAATCGGTCTCCTTGCCTTTGCCCGCGGCAAGGAGTAGAACCGCGTTGCGATGCGAGCGAGAGCGCTGGGCGTGCTGGCGATCGCGGCATGTGGGCTGGCCGTCTGGCTCGCCGCGAGCGCATCCGGCGCCGGGAGGGCGAACGGCGGGACGCTCCGCGTCAACATCTCGAAGTCCGACGTCACGACCCTCGACCCGCAGATCGACTACGAGTTCCTCGGCGGCTCGATCCTCTGGATCACGTGCGTGAAGCTCGTCTACTACCCCGACCAGCCCGCGCCGCTCGGCTCGCAGGTCCGCCCCGAGGCGGCTGCCGGCCTGCCGCGCGTCTCGCCGAACGGGCGCACGTACACGTTCACCGTCAAGAGCGGCTTCAAGTTCAACACCGGCGAGCCGCTGACGGCTGCGAGCTTCGCGCGCGCCTTCGAGCGGATCTTCGCGCCGAAGATGGGCTCGCCCGGCGTGAACTTCGTCAGCGACATCGTCGGCGCGGACGCCGCGCTGAAAGGGAAGAGGTCGCTGCCGACGGGGATCAAGGTCAGCGGCAACAAGCTGAGCATCACGCTCGTCGAGCCCGCACCTGACCTGGTCGCGCGGCTCGCGATGAACTTCTTCTGCGCCGTCCCGGTGAAGACGCCGATCGACTCGAACGGCGTGACGCCGGCGATGGCGGGGCCGTACTACATCGCGCAGCGCGTCCCGAACCGGCTGATCGTGCTGAAGCCGAACCCGAACTACCACGGCCCGCGACCGCACCACCTCGCCGAGATCGACTTCACGCCGAACACGAACCAGCAGACGAGCTTCCTGCAGATCGACAAGGGCCAGGCGGACTACGACCTCTACGGGACGCCGTCGACGGAGTTCGCGAGCCTGCAGCAGCGCTTCGGCGTCAACCGCAGCCGCTTCTGGGTGCACCCGGCGATGACCGTCAACTACCTCGCGATGAACACGAAGCGCGCGCCGTTCACCGACCCGAAGCTGCGCCAGGCCGTGAACTTCGCCATCTCGCGGTCGGCGGTGCTCGCCCAGTCCGGGCTGAAGGCCGGCACGCCGGCCGACCAGGTGCTGCCGCCGACGATGCGCGGCTTCCGCAACGCCAAGATCTATCCGCTCACGACTCCCGACGTCTCGCGGGCGAAGGCTCTGACCGGCGGCAAGAGCTACACGGTCAACCTCTACACGACTACCGACGACACCGGGACGCGCCAGGCGCAGGTGATTCAGGCGGAGCTCAACAAGATCGGGATCACGGTGAACATCAAGCAGTACGCATTCGGCGTTCTCGTGAGCAAGACCGGCGTGACGAGCGAGCCGTACGACATGGTCGCGCTCGGCTGGATCGCCGACTACGCCGACCCGTTCGACTTCATCAACATCCTGCTCGCCGGGGACAAGATCACGAAGACGAACAACGTCAACCTCGCGCAGTTCGACGACCCGAGCTTCAACAAGCGCATGCGGCAGGCCTCGCTTCTCACCGGGTCGTCCCGCTTCTCGACGTACGGCAAGCTCGATGTCGACATCTCGCGCATCGCGGCGCCGTGGGCGTCGCTCTCGAACGCGAACACCCGTGAGTTCGTGTCGAGCAAGGTCGGCTGCTACACGTTCCAGCCGATCCTCGGCGCGATGGACCTCACGACCGCCTGCCTCAAGTAGCCTCCGCGCGTGCTCAGGCGGGCCGTCCGCGAGCCGCTGTTGATCATCGGCCTGCTGCTGGTGCTCGTCGGCGCGACCGTGGCGCTGGTCGAGCTCCACGACGTGCGGGCGCAGGCCGATCGCGACTATGCGCACTGCCGCCCCGCGCAGCCGCCGTCCGACTGCACGTCACGGCGCCGGCCGAGCTCGGTCGAGACGTCGCGCTCGAGCTCGAACGCGTTCCGGGCCGAGTACGCGCTCGTCGTCGAGACGGGACCGCGCTCGACGCTCTCGCTGACCGGCCTCGAGCGCGCCGAGGTGGCGCCGTTCGAGGGAGCGCCGAGCGTGGAGGTGCGCTCCCGCAACGGCCACACGACGGCCCTCGTGGCCGCAGACGGCACGACGCTCGAGGTGCCGTTCATCTTCAGCAAGCGGCTGTTCGTGATCACCGGCGCCGGCGCCGCGGTCGGCCTGCTGGGCGCGGGCCTCGTGGCGATCGGCCTCACCCGCGTGAACCGCACGCCACGCTGAGCGGGGCCCCGCTACCCTCCCGCGTCGTGCCCAGCCGCCCCCTCTCCCAGCGTGACGACCTCCGCAACGTCGCGATCATCGCGCACGTCGACCACGGAAAGACGACGCTCGTCGACGCCATGCTCTGGCAGTCCGGGTCGTTCCGCGAGAACCAGGACGTCGCGGAGCGCGTGCTCGACTCGGGCGACCTCGAGCGCGAGAAGGGCATCACGATCCTCGCCAAGAACACCTCCGTGCGCCTCGGCGGCACGAAGATCAACATCGTCGACACGCCCGGCCACGCCGACTTCGGCGGCGAGGTCGAGCGCGGGCTGACGATGGTCGACGGCGTGCTCCTGCTCGTCGACGCCTCCGAGGGCCCCCTGCCGCAGACCAGGTTCGTGCTGCGCAAGGCACTGGAGGCGCGGCTGCCCGTCGTGCTGGTCGTGAACAAGGTCGACCGCCCCGATGCGCGCGTCGACGAGGTCGTGAACGAGGTCTACGAGCTCTTCCTCGACCTCGACGCGACGGCGGAGCAGATCGAGTTCCCGATCGTCTACACGGTCGCGCGCGACGGGAAGGCGGGGCTCGACCCGAACGCGCTCGCGAGCGATCTGGGGCCGCTCTTCGAGACGCTGCTCGAGACGATCCCGGCGCCGTCGTACGACCCGGAGCATCCGCTGCAGGCGCTCGTCACGAACCTCGACGCCTCGCCCTACGTCGGCCGACTCGCCCTGCTCCGCGTCCGGCACGGCACGCTTCGCAAGGGCCAGCAGATCGCGTGGTGCCGCGCGAACGGCGAGATCGAGACTGCGCGCGTGTCCGAGCTGCTCATCACCGAGGCGCTCGACCGCGTGCCCGCCGAGGAAGCCGGCCCCGGCGAGATCGTGGCGCTCGCCGGATTGCCGGAGGTGACGATCGGCGAGACGATCGCCGACCCGGTCGACCCGCGGCCCCTCCCGGTCACGGTCGTCGACGAGCCGAGCCTCTCGATCACGATCGGGATCAACACCTCGCCGCTCGCGGGCACCGAGGGCGACCGGCTGACCGCGAGCCAGGTCAAGCAACGGCTCGACCAGGAGCTCGTCGGCAACGTCTCGCTGCGGGTCCTCCCCACCTCGCGGCCCGATACGTGGGAGGTGCAGGGCCGCGGCGAGCTCCAGCTCGCGGTTCTGGCGGAGCTGATGCGCCGCGAGGGATTCGAGCTGACGATCGGGAAGCCGGAGGTGCTCGTCCGCGAGCTCGACGGTGCGCGCCACGAGCCCGTCGAGCGCGTGGCGATCGACGTGCCCGAGGAGTTCGTGGGCGTCGTGACGCAGCTGCTCGCGCTGCGCAAGGGCCGGATGCAGCAGATGGTCAACCACGGCACCGGCTGGGCGCGGATGGAGTACCTCGTCCCCGCGCGCGGCCTGATCGGCTTCCGCACCGAGTTCCTCACCGAGACGCGAGGGTCGGGGATCATGCACCACGTCTTCGAGCGCTGGGAGCGGTGGTTCGGCGAGCTCCGCACGCGCCCGACCGGCAGCCTCGTCGCCGACCGTCGCGGCCAGGCGACCGGCTTCGCGATCGAGAACCTCCAGGAGCGCGGCTCGCTCTTCATCGCGCCCGGCGACGAGCTCTACGAGGGCATGGTCGTGGGCGAGAACGCCCGTCGCGAGGATCTCGACGTCAACGCCTCCAAGCCGAAGAAGCTGACGAACATGCGGGCAGCCTCCGCGGACGAGCTCGTCCGCCTGATCCCGCCGCGGCCCCTTTCGCTCGAGCAGGCGCTCGAGTTCATCCGGGACGACGAGGCCGTCGAGGTGACGCCGAAATCGGTGCGACTGCGGAAGGTCGAGCTCTCGGCCTCCAAGCGCTCGAGTGCCGCTTCCCGGGCCAAGCGAGATCGTGAGCTCGCGTCAACCTAGGCGGTGAACCACCGAACGGAGGATTGGTCAAGCGCGCTTGATCGACCATGGTGATCACAGGCCCTGTGCGGCGGGGCCTCCCGGCAAGACGAAGACACTCACGGAGAGAGACGAGGAGCGAATGATCACCACCGAACTGCGCGCGAAGATCAGGGCTGTCCCCACCGGCGGCCTGTTCTTCCGGCTCCTGACGCGCTAGCTCCAGCGCGCGTCACCTGCGGCGGAGACGAGGGCAGATCGATGAGAGCCGGGCCTTTGCGGCGGCCCGGCTCTCTCTCTTTTCCGGCTCAGATCGCCGGAGGGTTCGGGTCCGGCGGAAGCGGCGTCGGGTCGGGGCTCGGCGACGGCGGCCCGGGATCGGGCGGAGTCGGCGGGCCGGGCATCGGATCGGGTGTGGGTGCAGGCGGTTCGAGGCTCATGGGCTGCTCTGCCCTCAGAGGGTGTGGCGCACACCCGCCTCATCCTCCAGGCCGCGCAGCTGGGCGCTCAGGTCGCCCTCCATCGCCTCCCGCGAGCCACCGAGCCGGCCGAGGGGCAGCACGTCCCGTCCGAGCATGTCCTCGAGGAGGAAGGCGATCCCGCCGTACATGGCGATGCAGAAGATGACCAGCGACAGCCAGCCGCCGACCTCGTTCCACCCCTTCCCGCCGCCCAGCTCGTAGATCGCCGAGAAGAGGCCCCGAAAGGCCGAGACGACCAGCAGCAGGCCGATGAACGGCTTCCCGTAGAAGGCCGCCACGCCGAGCAGGACCACGACGATCGTGAAGGCGATCAGGAAGTAGCCGGTCGCCGCGTTCAGCTCGCCGGGCTGGGACTGGAGAGTCGTGAGGCCGGCGACGAACCAGGAGCCGGCGAACAACCCGAGCGTCGCCGCGGCCACCGTGTCGCGGGCGAGGAACGCGAAGACGGTCGCGACGAGCTCCAGCGGCGCGACGAAGCCCGCGAGCAGGAGGCCGATCGTCTGCGCGTCCGCCGCCTTCACCCACGGCGCGTTCAGCGCCGCGTAGAGGAACATCCCGATGCCGAAGGCAAGGAAGCCGAGTGGCACGGGCGAGCCGTACGGCCGGACGACGACCCGCACCTGAGGATGGATGGCCACCGCAGGTGCGGGGTTGCCGCGAACGGCGAGGCCGAAACGGCCGCTACGTCTCTTCGAGCTTGATGGCGGCCGAGTTGATGCAGTAGCGAAGCCCGGTCGGATGCGGCCCGTCGGGGAAGACATGGCCGAGATGCCCGCCGCAGTCGGCGCACATCACCTCGGTCCGCACCATCCCGTAGGCCGTATCCGTCTCCTCGTCGACCGCCTCCTCGCTCGCCGGCGCCGAGAACGCCGGCCAGCCGCAGCCCGAGTCGTACTTCGCATCGCTCGTGAAGAGCGTCTTGCCGCACCCGGCGCATTCGTACGTGCCCGGCTCGAACGTGTGGTCGTACTCGCCCGTGAACGGCCGCTCGGTGCCCTTCTCGCGCAGCACGTGGTACTGCTCGGGACTCAGCTCGGCACGCCACTCGGCGTCGGTCTTCTGCACCTTGGTCATCTGTTCACCGTCGACATGTCGGGGTACCGGTCACCGGCCGCGGCGCCCTTCGGGAACGCCTGCTCCAGCCGGTCGATGTCATCCTCGGAGAGCTCGACGCGCACGGCGTCGGCGTTCTCCTCGATGTAGCGGACGCGCTTCGTGCCCGGGATCGGGACGATGTCGTCGCCCCGGGAAAGCACCCACGCGAGCGCGAGCTGGCTGGGCGTCACGTCCTTCTCCGCCGCGATCTCCTCGACCGACGCGACGAGGTCGAGGTTCCGCTGGAGATTGTCGCCCTGGAAGCGCGGGCCGCGGCGGCGGAAGTCGCGCTCGTCGAGGTCGTCGACCGAGCGGATCGTGCCGGAGAGGAAGCCGCGACCGAGCGGGCTGTAGGCGACGAAGCCGATCCCGAGCTCGCGCACCGTTGGCAGGATCTCGTCCTCGGGGTCGCGGGACCAGAGCGAGTACTCCGTCTGCAATGCCGTGATCGGATGCACGGCGTGCGCGCGTCGGATCGTCTCGGGCCCCGCTTCGGAGAGGCCGAGGTGCCGCACCTTGCCGGCCTCGACGAGCGCCTTCATCGCGCCGACCGTCTCCTCGATCGGCGTCTGGAGGTCGACGCGGTGCTGGTAGTAGAGGTCGATGTGATCGACGCCGAGGCGCTCCAGGCTCGCGTCGCAAGCCTGCCGAACGTAGTCCGGGCTCCCGTTGATGCCGAGGAAGCTCCCGTCCTCGCCGCGCTCGTTGCCGAACTTCGTCGCCACGACGACCTGGTCCCGGCGGTCGGCGATCGCCCGGCCGACGAGCTTCTCGTTCGTGAACGGTCCGTACATGTCGGCGGTGTCGAGGAAGGTGATCCCGAGCTCGGTCGCGCGGTGGATCGTCGCGATCGCCTCCCCCTCGTCCGCGGTCCCGTAGAACTCGGACATCCCCATGCAGCCGAGCCCGAGCGCCGACACCTCGAGCTTCTGGCCGAGTCTGCGTGTCTCCATCCCGACAGCGTGGCAGACCGCATAGGGTTGCCGTCATGGCCAATGACTACGCGATCGTCAACATCAAGGAGCTCGAGGATCAGGCCGTCAAGTTCGGCCTCTCCCCGAACGTCGAAGCGCGCTTCGGCCGCAAGGCGACCGACGCCAAGCAGGGCGGGTTCAGCTATCAGAAGCTCGCTCCGAACTACCGCCAGCAGTTCGGGCACAAGCACGAAGGCCAGGAGGAGTTCTACGTCGTCCTGAGCGGCGGCGGGACGATCAACCTCGAGGGCGATGCGCACGAGCTGACCCGCTGGGACGTCGTCCGCGTCGCGCCGGCCGTCGCGCGCGGCTTCGAGGCCGGGCCGGAGGGCCTCGAGCTGTTCGTCTTCGGCGCCGGCGAGACCGGCGACGCGACGATGATCGAGAGCTTCTGGGAGGACGTCGCCGGCTAGTCGCCGACCTCGTCCTCCGCCTCCTCGGCCTGTTCGCCGAGCTCGACGATGTCGCCGTCGTGGAAGAGGACGCCCTTGCAGGCGACGCGCCACTTCGCCTTGCGCCGCAGCAGGAACTCGAGATCCATCGCGAAGTGCTTGAACTCCTCCTGCTGCGCGTTCTCCATGATCGCGCGGGCCTCGTCGTCCTGCTCGATGCTGATCCGCTGCTCGTACCAGCTGATCGCCTCCACTTCCTCGGTCAGCGACGTGATCATGCGCGCGAACGTGCGCGTCTCCGCCGACAGCTCGTCCGGCGGCTCGTGGTACTGGTTCTCGGCCACTACGCTCCCTTCTGTGCCTCGAGCTGGCGGTTGCCGGCTCCCTGCTCTGCCGGGTGCTCCTCGAACCGGTAGCGCACGACCGGGTTCTTCGCCGCGCGCACCTCGTCGAGGCGGCGCACGGGACGGTTGTGCGGCGCCTCGTGGACGAGCTCCGGGGTCTCCTCCGCCTCGCGCGCGATCGCCAGCATCGCCTCGACGAACGCGTCGAGCGTCTCCTTCGCCTCAGACTCGGTGGGCTCGATCATCAGCGCCTCCGGCACGACGAGCGGGAAGTAGATCGTCGGCGGATGGAAGCCGTAGTCCATCAGGCGTTTCGCCACGTCGAGCGCGCTGACGCCGTGCTCCTTCTTGAGCGACCGTGCGCTGAGCACGAACTCGTGCATGCACAGCCGGTCGAACGGCAGGTCGTACGCGTCCTTCAGCCGCGCGAGCAGGTAGTTCGCGTTCAGCACCGCGACCTCGCTCATCTCCTCGAGGGCCGGGCCGTAGGAGCGGATGAACGCGTACGAGCGGACGAACACGCCGAACGGCCCGCTGAACGCGCGCACCTTTCCGATCGACTGCGGTCGGTCGTAGTCGAGCCGGAACGTCGCACCGTCGCGCGCGACGACAGGCACCGGGAGGTACGGCTCGAGGATGTCGCGCACCGCGATCGGGCCGCCGCCGGGGCCGCCGCCGCCGTGCGGCTGCGAGAACGTCTTGTGCAGGTTGATGTGCACGACGTCGAAGCCCATGTCACCCGGGCGTGAGATGCCGCAGACGGCGTTCAGGTTGGCGCCGTCGTAGTACATGAGCGCGCCGGCGCCGTGGAAGATGTCGCGGATCTCCTCGATGTTCTCGTCGAACAGCCCGAGCGTCGACGGGTTGGTGAGCATGAGGCCCGCGGTGTGCTCGTCGACCTTGCCGCGCAGGTCGTCGACGTCGATGTTGCCGCGCGCGTCCGTCTTCACCGGCGTCAGCTCGTAGCCCGCCATCGTCACGCTCGCCGGGTTCGTGCCGTGCGCGGTATCGGGAATGACGATCTTCCGCCGCTGCTCGCTCTCGCCCTTGTCGGCGAAGTACGCGCGGAAGAGCATCAGCCCAGTCAGCTCGCCCTGGCTGCCGGCGGCCGGCTGCAGCGAGACGGCGTCGAGCCCCGTCACCTCGCGCAGGATCTCCTGCAGTCGCCACTCCAGCTCGAGCGCGCCCTGCGCGGCGTCGTCCTCGACGAGCGGGTGCAGCTGTGCGAAGCCGGGCAGGCCGACGACGCGCTCGTTGATGCGCGGGTTGTACTTCATCGTGCAGCTGCCGAGCGGGTAGAAGCCCGTGTCGATGCCGAAGTTGCGGGTCGAGAGCGCGGTGAAGTGCCGCAGCACCTCCGGCTCGGCGAGCTCGGGCAGGCGCGGCGGCTGCTTGCGCGCGAGCTCCTCGGGGAGCTCGGGCACCGGCAGGTCCGGCTTCGGCACGCCGATCCCGCGGCGGCCGGCTTGCGACTTCTCGTAGATCAGCTTCATCGAACGTCCTCAACCATGCGCGAGCGCCTCCGCCAGCCGGTCGATCTCCTCGACCGTGCGCTTCTCGGTGACGGCGACGAGCAGCGGCGCAAGATCGTCATCCCCGACACCGCGCACGGGACGAACCCCGCGAGCGTGACGATGGCGGGCTACGAGCTGACGCCGGTGCGCACCGACGCGCGCGGGAACATCGACGTCGAGGACCTGCGG
>Ga0136846_1214059_pt1 | contig 23678 bp, 22 predicted proteins | sample HopSoiMetagenom2_FD_96841 | JGI IMG/M metagenome (GOLD analysis project Ga0136846, IMG submission 96841) | Grasslands soil microbial communities from Hopland, California, USA - 2 Assembly 2016 (version 4) | ecosystem: Environmental > Terrestrial > Soil > Grasslands | place: USA: Hopland... | reverse complement strand
GGGGGACCGACAGCTGGCCGGTCACGGTGTCCGGTAGGGCGCCGTACAGCATGCCGCGACTGGGCGGCGCCTACGGCGGCTACATCGGCATGACCGGCAACTGGGCCTACTGGCTGGGCTGCCGGGGCCGGGAGCACTTCATCGCCTTCTCCGCGGCCAACGCCAAGCAGGCGCACACCGACTTCGTCACCTATCACCGGGGCATAGGCGACGGCGTCTACTGGTTCATGGGCGGCCCGGGCGTGGACCCGCACTACAACGGGACGGCCGCCGAGGCCAGCGCGTGGGGCGCGCGGCAGGCGGCGCGGGCGCTGGCCGACATCGCCAGCGGTCCCCTCGACTACCCCGTGGTCTGGGCGGACATCGAACTGCCCGGCATCGGGCCCGCCGCCGACAACGGCTGGAACACCGTCTACACCTCGCCGTGCAGCGGCGTCGTCAGGACCCGCGGCGTGTCCGCGGCCGTAGACCGCGCCGACTTCAACGGGTTCGCCTCGTACCTCACCGCGCACTCGAAGTACAAGGTCGGTGTCTACTCTTCGGCCGGCGTCTGGACGTCGGTCTTCGGTACCGGGAGCGCGGCCTCGATCCCGAACACCTACGAGTGGACCTACGAGCCCGAGACGACGAACTTCGGTAACGCCCCGACCGGCTGGTGCCTGAAGTCCGGCGGGTGCGCGCGGTTCTTCGGCGGCCAGACCAGCTCCAGCCGGTTCGCCCTGATGTGGCAGTGGTCCGGCGGCGGCGGGGTCACCAACGGCATCGGCGGCTTCAACGGCGACCTCGACCAGATCGACGGCGCCCGCCAGGGCTGATGCTCGCAGCGGGCGATGACGAGCGGGCAGCGACGAACCGGCGGGCTCAGCCGGCGATCAGGGGCTCGAGCAGGATGTCCGGGTGCTCGCGCTGGACCTGGGCGAGGCGCCACTTGTCGCTGAGCAGGGCGAGCAGGGCGCCGTCGTCGCGCCGGGTGAGCACCTCGACCGAGCGCTGGCCGGCCAGCGCGCGGGCGCCGTCGGCGTCGGTGCGCCGGGCCATGCTGTAGTCCAGGTGGTCGAGCTCGGCCCGGGATCCGAACTCGTGCTCGAGCCGGTGCAGGACCACGTCGAACTGCAGCGGCCCGACGGCGGCCAGCACAGGGGCCTGGTCACCGCGCAGGTCGGAGGACAGGACCTGGATGACGCCCTCGGTGTCCAGCTGCTCGATGCCGCGGCGGAACTGCTTGGCCTTGCCGGCATCCTTGCCGCGCACCACCGCGAAGTGCTCGGGGGCGAAGCTCGGGATGGGCGGGAACTCGACCGGCGCCTCGCCCGCGTACAGCGTGTCGCCGGGCCGCAGCGCGGTGGCGTTGACCAGGCCGATCACGTCGCCGGGGAAGGCCTCCTCGACGGTCTCCCGGTCCTGGCCGAACATCGACTGCGCGTACTTCGTCGCGAACGGGCGCCCGGTGGCCGCGTGGGTCAGCACCATGCCGCGCTCGAACCGGCCGGAGCACACCCGCACGAACGCCATCCGGTCCCGGTGGGCCGGGTCCATGTTGGCCTGCACCTTGAACACCAGCCCGGAGAACGGGGCGCCGACCGGCCGGGGCTCGCCCTTGACGTCGTCCCGGGGAGACGGCGCGGGGGCGTACGTGGTGACCGCGTCCAGCAGCCTGCGGACCCCGAAGTTAGGCAGCGCGGCCCCGAACAGGACCGGGCTCGTCACGCCGCCCAGGAAGGTCTCCATGTCGACCGCGGTGCCGTAGACCTCGTCCAGCAGCGCGAGTTCTTCTTCCGCCGCGGCGTAGGCGGCGCCGTCGCGGGCCTGCGCCGCCGCGGGGTCCAGGACCGTCTCCAGGGCCCGCCCGGCGCCGCCGGGGGTCCGCTCGAAGGTCACGTACTCCCCGGTGGCCCGCTCGATCAGCCCGCGGAAGTCGCCGGCCACCCCGACCGGCCAGTTCACCGGCGCCGGGTGCAGCCCGATCCGCTGCTCGATCTCGTCGAGCAGCTCCAGGGGCTCCCGGCCGGGACGGTCCCACTTGTTCACGAACGTGATGACCGGCACGCCCCGGCTCCGGCAGACGTCGAACAGCTTGAGTGTCTGCGGCTCCAGGCCCTTGGCCGAGTCGAGCAGCATGATCGCGCAGTCCACCGCGGACAGCACCCGGTAGGTGTCCTCGGAGAAGTCGGCGTGGCCGGGGGTGTCCAGCAGGTTGAGCACCATGTCGCCGTAGTCGAAGCGCAGCGCCGCCGAGGTAATCGAGATGCCGCGGGCACGCTCCATCGCCATCCAGTCGGAGGTCACGCCCCGGCGCCCGGCCTTGCCGTGCACCGCGCCCGCCTGCGTGATCGCCGACGCGTGCAGCGCCAGCGCCTCCGTCAGGGTGGACTTACCCGCGTCGGGGTGGCTGATGACGGCGAACGCGCGGCGCCTGCCCGCTTCAGCGAGCACCCTGGGGTCAGCCGCCCGCGGAGGCGCCCCCGTTTCCGCGATAGTCATTTCCTCCAGGATACTGGGTCCGTGGACCGGGTCCTGACGATCCCGAACGGGATCAGCGCACTGCGGCTAGCCGGCGTGCCGCTATTCCTGTGGCTGGTGCTGGGCCCGCGCAGCGCCACCGCCGACTACTGGGCGGTGGGCGTGCTCATGGCGGCCGGCATCTCCGACTGGCTGGACGGCAAGATCGCCCGCGCGCTCAACCAGACCAGCAGGCTCGGCCAGCTGCTCGACCCCGCCGCGGACCGGCTGTACATCGCGGCCACCATCGTCGCGCTGGCGGTGCGGGACGTCATCCCGTGGTGGCTGGTCGCCGTCCTGGCCCTGCGCGAGCTCACCGTCGGTGCCGCGCTCGCGACGCTGCGGCGGCGGGCCGGGTTCGGCACCCTCCAGGTCAGCTTCGTCGGCAAGGCCGCCACTCTTTGCTTGCTTTATGCGTTTCCCTTGCTCTTTCTTGGCGATCACCCCGGCTGGGGCGGGACGCTGGCCCGGATACTAGGCTGGGCCTTTGCGACCTGGGGGACTGTCCTGTACTGGTGGGCCGCGATGCTGTACCTGAGCCAGGTCAAAAGCTTGATCGGTGACATCGCTACTTCGTTAGGTGACCACGCGCGTCCTTGATTCCGCCCACGACGGGGTGCACATAATGGCGGAAACCGGAAAGGAGCCGCAAAGCCATTGAAGGCCGTCGTCATGGCAGGGGGCGAGGGGACGCGACTGCGGCCGATGACCGCGAACCAGCCCAAGCCGCTGCTCCCCGTGGCCAACCGCCCGATCATGGAGCACGTGCTGCGGCTGCTCAAGCGGCACGGGTTCGACGAGACCGTAGTGACCGTCCAGTTCCTCGCCGCCCTCGTCCGGAACTACTTCGGCGACGGCGAGGAGTTCGGGATGAGCCTGCAGTACGCCACCGAGGAGATGCCGCTCGGGACCGCGGGCAGCGTGCGGAACGCCGGGGAGGCGCTGCGGGACGAGCCCTTCCTCGTCATCTCCGGCGATGCCCTCACCGACATGGACCTCACCGATCTGGTCCGGTTCCACAAGGACAAGGGCGCGCTGGTCACGGTGGCGCTGGCCAAGGTACCGGACCCGCTCGAGTTCGGCATCGTGATCACCCAGGAGGACGGCCAGATCCAGCGGCTCCTGGAGAAGCCCACCTGGGGCCAGGTGTTCTCGGACACGGTCAACACCGGCCTGTACGTGATGGAGCCCGAGGTGCTCGCCGAGGTGCCGCCGGGCGAGGCGGTGGACTGGTCCGGTGACGTCTTCCCGAAGCTGCTCGCCCGCGGGGCGCCGCTGTACGGCTACGTCTCGGACAGCTACTGGGAGGACGTCGGCACCCACGAGAGCTACCTCAAGGCCCAGGCCGATGTGCTGGCCCGGCGGGTCCAGACCGACATCGCCGGCTTCGAGGTCTCGCCCGGCGTGTGGGTCGCCCCCGGTGCCGAGGTCGACACCGACGCGGTCCTCACCGGCCCGCTGTGCATCGGCGACTACGCCAAAATCGAGGCGGGCGCGCACCTGCGCGAGTACACCGTGATCGGCAGCAACGTGGTGGTCAAGGAGGGCGCCTTCCTGCACCGCGCCGTGGTGCACAACAACGTCTACGTCGGCCAGGGCGTGACCTTGCGCGGCTGCGTGATCGGGAAGAACACCGACGTGATGCGGCTGGCCAGGATCGAGGAAGGCGCCGTCGTCGGGGATGAGTGCGTGATCGAGCCCGAGGCCTACCTGTCCGCCGGGGTGAAGGTTTACCCGTTCAAGACCATCGAGGCCGGCGCGGTGGTCAACACCAGCGTCATCTGGGAATCACGGGGCCAGCGCACGCTGTTCGGCCCGCGCGGCGTGTCCGGCCTGGTCAACGTGGAGGTCACCCCGGAGCTCGCGGTCCGGCTGGCCAGCGCGTACGCCACCATGCTGCGGAAGGGCTCCACCGTCACCACCTCCCGGGACGTGTCCCGGGCCGCCCGCACGCTCAAGCGGGCCGTGCAGGGCGCGCTCAACGCCAGCGCCATCAACGTGGTGGACCTGGAGGCCCAGCCGCTGCCGGTGGCCAGGTACGAGACCGCCAGGGACCACTACAGCGGCGGGATCGCGCTGCGCACCACGCCGGGGGACCCGCAGTCGGTCGACATCATCTTCCTGGACGAACGGGGCGCCGAGCTGTCCCAGGCCGATCAGCGCAAGCTGGAACGGGTTTTCTCCCGGCAGGAGTTCCGGCGGGCCTTCCCGGGCGAGATCGCCGAGCTCAGCTACCCGCCCCGGGTCGTGGAGTCCTACACCCGCGAGCTGATCCGCTGCCTCGACATGAGCGGCGTGCGCGAGGCCGGCCTGAAGGTAGTGGCGGACTGCGCGGGCGGCACCGCGTCGCTGGTGCTGCCCAGCCTGCTGGGCACCATCGGGGTGGACGTGCTCACCCTGAACAACCGGCTGGACGAGGTGTCGCCGACCGAGACCGTCGCGCAGCAGCGCGCGGGCCTGCAGCGGCTGGCCGACGTGGTGTCCTCGTCCAAGGCGGCGTTCGGCGTCAGGTTCGACCCGGTGGGGGAGCGGATCCAGCTCGTGGACGAGAAGGGCGAGCTGGTCAGCGAGGACCGCGCCCTGCTGGCGGTGCTCGACCTGGTCGCCGCCGAGCGCAAGCGGGGCCGGGTCGCGCTGCCGGTGACCACGACCCGGGTGGCCGAGCAGGTGTGCCGGTTCCACGGCGTCCAGGTGGAATGGACGCCCACCACCATGCACGCGCTGACGCTGGCCGCGGCCCAGGACGACGTCATCTTCGCGGCCGACGGCCACGGCGGGTTCGTAGTGCCGGAGTGCGCCCGGACCGTCGACGGCATCGCGGCCTTCGTCCGGCTGCTGGGCCTGGTCGCGCGGACCCGGCTGACGCTGAGCCAGATCGACGCCCGGATCCCGGTCGCGCACCTGCTCCGCCGGTCCATCCCGACGCCGTGGGCGGCCAAGGGCGGCGTCATGCGCATGGTGATCGAGGCGGCCGGCGACCATGAGATCGACACCACCGACGGCGTGCGGGTGATCGAGCGTGACCGCGGCTGGGTCCTCGTGCTGCCCGACCCGGCCGAGGCGGTCACCAACTTGTGGGCGGAGGGAAACGATGCCGACACCGCCCAGCTGCTGCTCGAGGAGTGGGCCACGGTGGTTGAGCAGGCAGGACGCTGAGGAAAGCTCCCTGACCAGGGGCTGGCGGTAACCCGCGGCTGTCCTGGATACTGCGGTTAGGTCCCCGGATATTCACGCCGCGGCCAGGTAAGCTATGTCCTCACGCGAGCGAAAGACGCCGACCCACGCGTTTTTCGCGGATGTGAGAGAATCGCGCGCATTGCGATTCGCCCGGCGGCCGCCGCCCGCCGGGACGGACCCGGCGACGGGCCCGGGCAGGGCAATAGTGCATGGCGCGGGTGCACGGCGGAGGTGATTCGGCGGTGTGGCGGAAGCGTCGCGGCGAAAATAGCCGACGCGGACGGCGCGGGCTGTTCGCGTGGCGCATAGACCGTCCTGCCCCCTCTCGCGTACCGTGGGCTGAATCGCTCGAAGACGACGAGTACGACCAGGGGAGGCCGAGCGGGGCTATGCCACGCGTCTACTGCGCCCGGTGCGGCCGGCCGAATCCCGACGGGGCCAGGTTCTGCTCCTACTGCGGGACCCAGCTGAGCGCGCCGGTACCGCCCGGATCCGGGATGCCGGCCGGCCCGGCTGGTCCCGGCGAGCGCCCGGGCGAGACCACGTCGACGATCTCGCTGGGCCGGACCGAGGACGATCTCGGCGAAGATCTCTTCCCGGACTCCGCGGCGTTCGGCGCGCTGCCGCCAGGGAGCGCGCTGCTCCTGGTCATGCGCGGTCCCAACGCGGGCAGCCGGTTCCGGCTCGACGGCGAGCTGACCACGGCCGGCCGCCATCCGGACAGTCACATTTTCCTCGATGACGTGACTGTGTCCCGGCGGCACGCCGAGTTCTACCGGCATGGCGCCAGGTTCACCGTCCGTGACGTGGGCAGCCTCAACGGCACGTACGTGAACCGGGAGCGCATCGAGGAGGCCGAGCTAGCCGGCGGGGACGAGGTGCAGATCGGCAAGTTCCGGCTGCTGTTCCTGACCAGCCAGGATGTCGGGCCGGACCCGAGGACGCCCTCTGCCGACCGGCGCGGCAGAGGCGCCCAGGACTATGCGTAGGTACGTGCGGGCCCAGGCTTTCCCGGCACGCGGGGGTACCGAGTGAGCGCCCAGGAGGCGGGCGGTCAGTTCGGCATCGGCGAGGTACTCGCCCAGCTGCGGCCGGAATTCCGTGACATCAGCACGTCCAAGATCCGTTTCCTGGAGGCGGAGGGCCTGATCGAGCCGGCCAGGTCGCGTTCGGGCTACCGCCGGTTCTCCGCGGCCGACATCGAGCGGCTGCGGTACATCCTGACCATGCAGCGGGATTCCTACCTGCCGCTGCGGGTGATCAGGGAGCGGCTGGCCGACGGCGCCGAGGCGTCCGATGGCCAGCAGGCGGCTGGCCGGGCGGCCGCCGATATGACCCGCCGCCAGCTGCTGGACGCGGCCGAGATCAGCGACGCGGAGCTCACCGAGCTCGAGGATTACGGCCTGATCCGCCGGGTGGGCCGCCAGTACGGCGCCGACGCGCTCGCGGTGGCCAGGGCGGTCGCCGCGCTGCGCCAGTACGGCGTGCAGGCCCGGCACCTGCGTGCGGTCAAGGCGTCGGCCGACCGCGAGGCCAACCTGGTCGAGCAGGTCGTGGCGCCCCAGCTGCGGCAGCGCGACGCCGGCGCGCGCGACGCGGCGGCCCGGACGGCCTGGCAGATCGCCGACCTCACCCTGCGGCTGCACGCGACGTTGATGGAGTCCGCGCTGGCCGAGGCCGGGCTGGCCTCGGCCCCGCTGCGCGCCCGTGTCCTGGAACTCGAAACCCTGAGCGCGGCCGGTTCCGGGGCCGCTCAGGACGCCACCAGGCACGCCCCCGTGCCTGTCAGCGGGCCCGTCACGGGGGGGCTGCGCTCGGCCTCCGGACGATTACGGGTGTACCTTGGCAAAGGGAGTGGTGGCCAGCAGAGGTTCCCCAGGCACGTGAGGACGGAGCTGTAGTGCGGCAGATGGAGGTCATCGGCGTCCGGGTCGAGATGCCATCGAACAGCCCCATCGTCTTGCTGAAAGAGGCGCAGGGGGATCGGTACCTGCCGATCTGGATCGGGGCAGTAGAGGCGACGGCGATCGCCTTCGCCCAGCAGGGCATGGTTTCGCTTCGTCCGCTCACGCACGATCTTTTCCGTGACGTGCTCGAAGTGCTGAACGTCCAGCTGCGCACGGTGAACATCACCGCGCTGCGGGACGGGATCTTCTACGCGGACCTGGTCTTCTCCAACGGGGCCGAGGTGAGCGCGCGCCCGTCGGACTCGATCGCGCTGGCGCTGCGCACCGGCGCGCAGATCTTCGCCAGCGACGAGATCCTGGACGAGGCGGGCGTGGCCATCCCCGACGAGCAAGAGGACGAGGTCGAGAAGTTCCGGGAGTTCCTCGACACGATCTCGCCCGAGGACTTCGGCCGGGCCACCTGACGGGCGGCGTGCCTGGAATGACACCGGCCCGCCCGAATGTCACGACGCGCCGCCTGGGGTCGTTGACGCCGCTGCCTGGGCGGCTTACGGTGCGAGTACCGTGGGTAGTCAGCTCCGGTGGAGGTGGGCGTGGCGGTAACCAGGGGTAACGACGGAGACAAGGTGCCCGGCACCGGAACCTCCGCCGTCGGCCCGCAGGGCACGCTGTTCGACGACAGCGAAATCCCGGGCCTGCCCGGCGACCCCGGCATCCCGGCCCAGAGCGAGATGTCCGCTCAATCCGGTGCGGCTCCGGACGAGGTCGGTTACCGCGGGCCGACTGCCTGCTCCGCGGCCGGGATCACCTACCGCCAGCTCGACTACTGGGCCCGGACCGGGCTGGTCGAGCCGAGCGTGCGCGCGGCCCACGGCTCCGGCTCCCAGCGGCTGTACAGCTTCCGCGACATCCTGGTGCTCAAGGTGGTCAAGCGCCTGCTCGACACGGGGATCTCGCTGCAGCAGATCCGGGCCGCGGTCCAGCACCTGCGCGACCGCGGCAGCGCCGACCTGGCCCAGGTGACGCTGATGAGCGACGGGGTCAGCGTGTACGAGTGCACCTCCGCCGACGAGGTGGTCGACCTGCTGGCGGGCGGCCAGGGCGTGTTCGGGATCGCGCTGGGCCGGGTCTGGCGCGAGGTGGAGGGCGACCTGGCCGTGCTGCCCGCCGTCCGGGCCGAGGACGGCCTCGTCGCGGTGCCGCCGGGCGGCACCGGTTTCACCGACGACCTGGCCAAGCGCCGCCTGCGCCGTACCAGCTGACGCTGCTGGCTCACTGGCGCAGGGCCGGGGCGCCTTGCCGTCCCGCGTCCCACTATCTGGTTCTCGCTCGGGTAGGATTGCAGATGCCGATGACACCGGCCGGGAGAGTCTCCGCATAGCCGCGGGCGCCGAAGGGGCAACATCCCCGGAACCTCTCAGGCACACGAACCGGGCGGGACAGGCAGCTCTGAAGCGGGGCCGTGGTACCGCATCGACGTGATGCGGGCACGGGGCCGTGACAGACGGGGAGCCAGGCAGCGACCACGCAGCTTCCGGGAGGCTCCATGACAGGCTTCGCCGTCCGCCACATCGGCCCGACAACTGCCGAGCAGCGGCACATGCTCGACAGCCTCGGGTACTCATCACTCGACGAGCTCATCACCGCCGCCCTGCCCGAAGGGCTGCACCGGACGGACAGGCTGGACCTGCCCGACCCGCTGACCGAGACCCAGGCGCTGGCTGAGCTACGCCGGATGGCCAGCCGCAACCACGTGCTGACCTCGATGATCGGCCTCGGCTATTACGACACGATCACGCCCGCCGTGATCCGCCGCAACGTGCTGGAGAACCCGGCCTGGTACACCGCGTACACCCCGTACCAGCCGGAGATCTCGCAGGGCCGGCTCGAGGCGCTGCTGAACTTCCAGACCATGATCTCCGACCTGACCGCGCTGCCCTGGGCCGGCGCCTCACTGCTGGACGAGGCGACCGCGGCCGCCGAGGCGATGACGCTGACCCGGCGGGCGACCAGGAAGGGGCATGTCTTCCTGGCCGACGCCGACTGCCTGCCGCAGACCCTGGCCGTGCTGCGCACCCGCGCCGAGCCGCTCGGCATCCACCTCGTCGTGGAGCCGGTCACGACCGAGGCGATCAGCCGGCAGGAGGATCTGTTCGGGGTCCTGCTGCAGTTCCCCGGCGCGTCCGGGGTGATCCGCGACCCGGCGCCGCTGATCGAGGCGGCGCACGCCCAGGGCGCGCTGGCCGCGGTGGCCGCCGACCCGCTCGCGCTGACCCTGCTCCGCCCGCCCGGCGAGGCGGGCGCGGACGTGGCGGTCGGCTCCACCCAGCGGTTCGGGGTGCCGCTGTGGTTCGGCGGCCCGCACGCGGGTTACATCGCGGTCAGCGACGCGCTCAAGCGCCAGCTGCCCGGCCGCCTGGTCGGGGTGTCGGTGGACGCCGGCGGCCAGCCCGCCTACCGGCTCGCGCTGCAGGCCCGCGAGCAGCACATCCGCCGGGAGAAGGCGACCAGCAACATCTGCACCGCCCAGGTCCTGCTGGCCGTGACCGCGGCGATGTACGCCGCTTACCACGGCCCGGACGGGCTGGCCACCATCGCCCGGGGCGCGCACCGTAGCGCCGCTGTCCTGTCCGCGACGCTGCGCGACTTCGGGCACCGAACGGGTGCGGGTGACTTCTTCGACACCATCCGGATTCATTTCCCCGGCGGACGCGATGAGGCAGCGCACGCGCTGGAACGTGCCCGCGTCGCCGGGTACAACCTCTACCTCGCCCCGGACGACGCCCTGCAGGTCAGCTGCGACGAGACCACGACCGACGAGCGCCTGCGGGAGCTCGTGGCCGCGCTGTGCTTCGTGGCCGACCCCGCGGGGGTGGAGCTCGCTGAGCCTTCCGGGGCCGGCGGCGAGCTGCCCGCGGGGTTGCGGCGCACCTCGGCGTTCCTCACCCACCCGGTGTTCCGCGAGTACCGCAGCGAGACCGCGATGCTGCGCTACCTGCGGCGGCTGTCCGATTTCGATATCGCCCTCGACCGGTCGATGATCCCGCTCGGCTCGTGCACGATGAAGCTCAACGCGGCGGCCGAGATGGAGCCGATCAGCTGGCCGGAGTTCGCCGGGATCCACCCGCTCGCGCCGGTCGCGCAGGCCGGCGGCTACCTGGAGCTGATCGAGTCGCTCGAGGTCCGGCTGGCCCGGCTCACCGGCTACGACGCCGTCTCGGTCCAGCCGAACGCGGGTTCCCAGGGTGAGCTGGCCGGCCTGCTCGCCATCCGCGCCTATCACGCCTCGCGGGGCGATGCGACCCGGGACGTCTGCCTGATCCCGGAGTCGGCGCACGGCACCAACGCGGCCAGCGCGGTGCTGGCCGGGCTGCGCGTCGTCGTGGTCAAGTGCGGCCCCAGCGGCACCGTCGACCTCGCCGACCTGCAGGCCAAGGTGGAGGCGCACGAGGGGCACGTCGCGGCGGTCATGATCACCTACCCGTCCACGGCGGGCGTCTACGAGCAGAACGTCAGCGCCCTCTGCGCGGTCGTGCACGCGGCGGGCGGCCAGGTGTACATCGACGGGGCCAACCTCAACGCGCTGGTCGGGGTGGCCGATCTGCCCGCCTTCGGCGCCGACGTGTCGCACCTGAACCTGCACAAGACGTTCTGCATCCCGCACGGCGGCGGCGGCCCCGGTGTCGGCCCGGTCGCGGTCCGCGCGCACCTGGCCGAGTTCCTGCCCGGCCGGGGCGAGTCGGGCCCGGTCGCGGCCGCGCCCTACGGATCGGCCGGCATCTTGCCCATCTCGTGGGCCTACATCGCGATGATGGGGCCCGCCGGACTCCGGCAGGCGACCCAGGTAGCGGTGCTGTCGGCCAACTACGTGGCGAAGCGCCTGGCGCCGCACTACCCGGTGCTGTACACCGGGCGGAACGGCCTGGTCGCCCATGAGTGCGTCATCGACCTGCGGCCGCTCGCCCGCGATACCGGGATCACGGTGGACGACGTGGCCAAGCGGCTGACCGACTACGGGTTCCACGCTCCGACGATGTCGTTCCCGGTCGCGGGCACCTTGATGATCGAGCCCACCGAGAGCGAGAACCTGACCGAGGTCGACCGGTTCTGCGACGCCATGATCGCGATCCGGGCGGAAATCGCCCGGATCGCCGCCGGCGAGTACGACGCCGTCGACAACCCGCTCAAGAACGCCCCGCACACGGCCGCGATGCTCATCGCGGGGGAGTGGAAGCACCCGTATGACCCGGAAGAGGCGGCCTATCCGCCCGGCGTGGACCGCCGCGCCAAGTACTGGCCGCCGGTACGGCGGATCGACCAGGCATACGGCGACAGGAACCTGGTCTGCGCCTGCCCCCCGCCCGAAGCGTTCCAGGACTGAGGGCGTCCTCACGCCCGCCCCGGCCGCGAGCCCCGCTGCGCCCTGGGACGGGGCACTGGGAGGAGATGCGGTGCTCGCGGCCGCGGGAGGCGGGCGGGCGCGGTGGGGAAGCGGCGGCCGGGCCGATCGGAACGGGTACCGCGATCCCGGCCGCCGCGTACGGCACGCTGTGGTTACTCGCTGGCGACCGGGAGGTCGTCGAGGTCGGCCAGGTGCGGTGGCAGGCTCAGCGTGACCACGCTCTCCTGCTCCCGGGGGTCGGTGCGGGCGACTACGGCCACCGTCAGCACGTCGCTGCGGTTCACCGGCAGGTGCGGGATGCCGGGCGGCACGTACATGAAGTCCCCGGCGCGGACCACGGTGCGCTGCATCAGGCCCTCGCCGTGCCAGACCTCGGTTTCACCGCTGACCGTGTAGATGGCGGACTCGTGCCCGTCGTGGACGTGCGGCACGCCCCGGGTCCCGGGGGGAATCGTCACCAGGTGCAGGCACAGTGCCTGAGCGCCCGCGGACTGGCGGCTCACGCCGGTGGCCAGGCTCATGCCCTGCTTGCCGTCATAGCTGCCGCCGGAACGGATGACGATGACGTCGCCTGCCTGACCGGCGGCTACGGCGGGTGTGTGGAGCGCCCGTTCCCATATGTCGCTTACTCTAAGCATTTGACCATATCCTATCCGTGATGTCCTTAAAGACAGGTTATGGCTCTATGTAGTCAAATAGATACTCTCGGTAACGGCAGATTGAGCTATCCTTCTGGCTAGCAAAAGCTAACCTGTGAGTAAGGTCCAGGAGGCCGGGCTTCCCGTTCAGGCGGTGGCCCGCCGCAGTTCATCGAGCACGCGCTGCCTGGCCTGGTCCGGGTCGATGCCGAAGTCGCGCAGGGTCTCGGGGGTGAAGTCGCCGCGCGGGGTGCGCCCGGCCGCGGCCAGCAGGCCGAGCAGGAGATGCTCGGTGCCGATGTAATCGTGGTGCAGGGCGCGCGCCTCGGTCACGGCCAGCATCAGCGCCTGCTTCACGTCCCCGGTCACGGTCAGCCGCCCGGCCCGGCGCCGGGGCGGCGACGGCATCCGGCCGAGGGCACCGGGCCCGAAGCCCTCCTCGACCTTGCGCCGGATCTCGTCCAGGTCGACGCCGATGGCCGCGAGCGCCTCGGCATCGGCGCTGTCCGCCTCGCCCGCGAGCGGGTTGCCCAGCGGCGCGGCCCGGTCCAGCTGCCGCTCGATCCCGGCCGCCCCGACGCCCAGGCCGGCCAGCGCCCGGGCCGCCACGCCGTCCCCGGCCGCCAGCGCGTACAGCAGGTACGCCGGGCGGATCATCCGGTCGCCGCGCCCGGCCGCCGTCGCCCGGGCCTGGATTACGGCGGCCCTGGCCTTATCGGTGAATCGCTCGAACATCGTCAGTATCCCCTCCGGCTCAGCGCGCGCGCCGCGCGTGCTTCTTGTGGACGGCCTGCCGGGAAACGCCGAGGATCTCCGCGATCTCCTGCCAGGACCAGCCGCTGGCCCGTGCGTTGTCGACCTGGAGCGCCTCCAGCTGCTCCAGCAGGCGGCCGAGGGCGGCGACGGCGCGCAGCCCGGTCCGCGGATCCGAGCTGTCGGCCGCGGCGGCCAGGGCGGGTGCGTTCTCCATATCTGTCAATCTACGTTGACAGACAGGGAGTGTCAATCCGGGTTGACGCCGCCGGGGGCGCTAATTACGAAGCGCTTACAGGAACCGGCTGAACCATGCGGGACCGTGCTACGTAGCCGTAACTAGGGACAAGGGTCCATCGGGCCCGGATGCGCATACGATCCAGCTGAGTGCGACCTACCAGGAGGTGCGGGTGACCAGCGTTGCCAGGCGGTCGGGCCCGGCTCGCCACGCCGGCGCCCAGGCATCTCCGGGGGCATCCCCCGGGACCCGGCCGGCCGCGGTGCCCCGCCCGGATCCGTCCCGCCGTCCGCAGCCGCGGACGGCGCCCGTGCGGCGCGGGCCCGGCCTGGCCCGGGTCAGCGAGCGCGGCCTGCTGACGGTGATCATCGCCGGCGCGATCGCGGTCCTCGGCCTGTGGTGGCACAGCACGCCCGGTGTGCACGGGCTCGGCGGCTGGCTGACCGGCGCCGGCCAGGTCCTCGGCCTGTTCTGCGGCTACGGGGTGGTGATCCTGGTCGCGCTGATGGCGCGGCTGCCGCCGCTGGAACGCGGCCTCGGCACCGACAGGCTGGCCCGCTGGCACGCCATGGGCGGCCGGTACGTCGTCAGCCTGGTGGTCGCGCACGCTTTGCTCATCGTGTGGGGCTATGCGGTCACGGCCCATGCCAACGTGCTGAGCGAGAGCGCCACGCTGCTCACCCAGTACCCGGACGTGCTGATGGCGACCGTGGCCGGGTTCCTGCTGCTCGGCATCGGCATCGTCTCGATGCGGGCCGCCCGGCGGCGGCTCCGCTACGAGACGTGGTACTTCCTGCACTTCTACACCTACCTGGCCATCGCCCTGGCGTTCAGCCACCAGCTCGCCGACGGCGCGGCCTTCGTCACCGACCTGGCCGCGCGGTTCTGGTGGTCCGCGATGTACCTGACGGTGCTGGTCCTGGTGCTGTGGTACCGGGTGGCCATGCCGCTGCGCGCGTTCCGCCGGCACCGGTTCGAGGTGCTCGGGGTGAAGGAGGAGGCGCCCGGCGTCATCTCGGTCTACATCGGCGGCAGGCGGCTCGACGAGCTGGACGCCGAGCCGGGGCAGTTCTTCCGCTGGCGGTTCCTGACCAGGTCGCTGTGGTGGTCCTCGCACCCGTTCTCGTTGTCCGCCGCGCCGGGCGCCGACATGATGCGGATTACCGTGAAGAACCTGGGGGATCACAGCCAGGCGCTGGCCCGGCTGCAGCCCGGGACCCGCATCTTCGCCGAAGGGCCCTACGGCGCGCTGACCGCGGGCGATTCGGATCGCGGGGTGGTCCTGCTGGCCGGCGGGGTCGGCATCACCCCGCTGCGGGCCATCTTCGCGACGCTGCCCGGGCACGTCACGCTGATCTACCGGGCCAGCAGTGAGCGCGACATCGTGTTCCGGGACGAGCTCGACGCGATCGCGGCCGCCCGCGGCGCGACCGTGCACTACCTGGTCGGGTCGCGGGCCGAGATCGGCGGCGACCCGCTGTCCCCCCGGATGCTGCGGTCCCTGGTGCCCGGCCTAGACGAGCAGGACGCCTACGTCTGCGGGCCGCCCGGAATGACCTCGGCCGCGGTCGCGGCGCTGCGCGCCGCCGGGGTGCCCAGGCGCCGCATCCACTTCGAGTCGTTCGAGTTCTGAGGAGGATCCGCGACTATGCGCCGGGTGATCCTGGCCGTCACCGGCACCATCGCCGGTCTCGTGGCCCTGCTGTCATTCAAGTCGCACGTCCCGTCGAGCCCGGTGGCCGCGACGGCCGGCGGCCCGGGCAGCGGTTCGTCGTCTGCCTCTTCCCCTTCCTCCGCCTCGACTTCGCCGCCCAGAGGCGGCGGGCAGACCGAGGCCGTCCCCGGGGCGTTCCCGCAGGGGTCGCTAGCCGGGACCCTGCCGGCGGGCGAGACCGCGGTCAACGGCAAGGTGGCCAGTACCTCATACGGTCCGGTCCAGATCCAGCTGATCGAGCGCAGCGGGAAGATCGTCAAGGTCGCGGTCCTGGTGCAGCCGCTGAACACCCTGAACGACATCCAGATCGGCAAGTTCGCCTTCCCCAAGCTGATCAGCGAGACGCTGACGGCGCAGGACGCCAAGATCGACGCGGTGTCCGGCGCCACCTACACCAGCGCGGGTTACGTCCAGTCGCTGCAGAGCGCGCTGGACAAACAGCACTGACCCGGTGAACGACAGCGGGGCGGGACCTGCCCGGCGCAAGCACGCCGAGCACGTGATGGGCACGGTCGTGTCGTTCGACGTGCCCGCCCGGGCCGGCGAGCCTCGCGGCGACGGGCCCCTGGGCCGGGCGGTGCGCTGGCTGCACTGGGTCGATGCCACCTTCTCGCCGTACCGGGACGACAGCGACGTCAGCCAGTTCGGCCGCGGCGCGCGGCCGCTGGCGCAATGCGCGCCCGAGCTCGCCGAGGTACTCGAGGCGTGCGCCGCTATCAGCGCGCGCAGCGGCGGGTACTTCACCACCACGCCGGGCGGCAGCTTCGACCCCTCCGGCTACGTGAAGGGATGGGCCATCGAGCGGGCCGCCGCCATCCTGACCGCGGCCGGGTCGGCCGAGCACAGCGTCAACGGCGGCGGCGACGTCCAGTGCACCGGCGAACGGGTGTGGCGGGTAGGGATCGCCGACCCGCTGCGCCCGGGCCGGCTGGCGCTGGTCGTGACCGGCCAGGACTTCGCCGTGGCCACCTCGGGTGTCGCCGAGCGCGGCGCGCACATCATCGACCCGTACACCGGGCAGCCGCCGGCCGGCCTGGCCAGCCTCACCGTGGTGGGAGCGAGGCTGGCCGAGACGGACGCCTACGCCACCGCGGCCTTCGCCATGGGGTCCGGCGCCCGCGACTGGCTGGAAGGCCTGGACGGCTTCGAGGCGTTCGCCATCACCGCGGCCGGGGCGACCTGGCAGACCAGCGGCTTCGCCCGCTACGCGGGCTGACCCGCAGCACGGGGCCCTTGGCCTCCCACCCCGCGCTCCTGGTCATCCAGCCCGCCTAGCCCGGAACCCCGTCCGCTACAGCAGGCTCTGCTGGCCGGCGTCGTAGACGAGCAGGCCGTCGTCACGCCGCCGCAGGCCGGGGGAGAGCCGGTGTTCCCCGGTCCGCCCGTCGGGCAGGACGTGGCGGACCGGGACGCCGCGGACCGCCACCACGAAGTCGGCCAGCAGCCGCCGGTGGCAGCGCCACCACAGGCTCTCCGCGCACATGACCGCGGTGGGATCCGTGGCCGCCTGGGCGAGCACCTCGGCCACCGCGGCACCGAACCCGGCGGTCCGCATGTGCGCGGCGTAGCCGCGGAACATGTCCTCGCGCCAGGCGGTATCGGGCGAGTCAGGGGCCGCCTTCCGGAGGCCGCCGAGCCGCTTGTCCCAGCGGTAGGACAGGCCGGCCGCGGGCAGCCAGCGTTCCAGCTCGGCCCGGGCCACGTGCGGATGGCGGCGGCTGCCGGGCGCGGTCCTGACGTCGACCAGCGCGGTCACGCCCGCGGTCCGGAGCAGCTCGGTCATCTGCCCGGCGGTGGCGGTTCCGTGCCCGAACGTCAGCAGCATCTCAGCGCGATCCTAACCGGGATATGATGACCTCGTGCACCGGTGCCTCCCCATCACCCCGCCCCGCTCCTAGCGGGGCGAGAGTCCGCGCACGCCGGGTCCGCAGCACCGGGGCATAACCAGCCCGGACATTGCTAGCGCCGCCCCGTCGTGTGCTTGCCGCATGGGCGAGCCGGGCACGTCCCGCTTCCGCGACCATTCCCTTCTCGTCGCAGGAGCGATTTCCCGATGCACGTCTTCACCACGGGGCTCGCGGCTGTCCGCCGCCGTCCCGGTTCTGGCCTGCCGTTTCTTGTCATATCCGGGCTCTTGTGGGGTACCGGCGGGCTGACCGGCAGCCTGCTGGGCCGCGAGGCCGGCCTGTCCGCCATCGCCGTCGCCGCCTACCGGCTCGCGGCCGGCGGCCTGCTGATCGTGGCCTTCCGCGCGCTGGCCGGCCGTCCCCGGCCCGCCGGGCGCGCGGCCTGGACCCGGATCGCCGTGATCGGCCTGCTGGCCGCGTTCTACCAGAGCTGCTACTTCACGGCCGTCTCGCTGACCTCGGTACCGCTGGCGACGCTGGTCACGATCGGCTCCGCCCCGGTCATCGTGCTCGCCGCGTCACGGGTAACCGGCCGGCCGGCCGGGCGGCACGCGGCCGCCACCACCGCCCTGGCCGTGACCGGGCTCGGCCTGCTCGTCGGCTTGCCCTCCGGGTTCGGCGAGACCGCGGTACTGGCCAGCGCGGGCATGGCCGTGCTGGCCGCGGCGGGCTTCGCCGCGATCACCTTGACCGCCTCCCGGCCGGTGCCGGGTCTGGACGACCTCACCATGACCGGTTTCGGCTTCACCATCGGCGGCCTGGCCCTGATGCCGCTGGCGGAGCTAGCCGGGGGCATCGCGTTCCGGCCGGCCCCCGCGTCCATCGGGCTGCTGATCGCGCTGGGCACCGGCCCGACCGCCGTGGCCTACACGCTGTTCTTCCGCGGCCTGCGGTCCGCCGCGCCGGGCACGGCCGCCCTGCTGGCCCTGCTCGAGCCGCTGACCGGTGCGGTCCTGGCGGACCTGCTGCTCGGCGAGCGGCTGAGCGCGACCGGGATCGCGGGAGCCGCCGCCATCGGCGCGGCCGTGATCATCACCGTGCGCGCGAACCGCGGCGCTGACCGCGTTGGCGGCGACGATGGCGGCGATGCTCAGCCACGCCTGCCAGGACAGCGGCTGCCGCAGGATCACCAGGCCGATGAGCGCGGCCAGGACCGGGTGGACGCTCATGAAGATGCCGAAATAGCCGGCCGGAACCCGGCGCAGCGCGAGCAGGTCGAGCAGGAAGGGAACCGCGGAGGACAAGACCCCGGCCGCGGCGGCGCACGCCAGCGCCCCCGCCGTCGGCGGGTGGCGGACCAGCACCACGATGCCGACCGGCACGAAGAACAGCGCCGAGACGCCGGCGGCCGCGGCCGGCCCCTCAGCGCCCGGCAGCTGTCGCCCGACCTGCCGGTTGAGCAGGATGTAGCCGGCCCAGCAGGCCGCGGCTAGCAAGCCGAGGCCGAGGCCGGCGTAATCGGTGGCCGGCCGCGGGCGGGTCAGCGCGACCACGCCCGCGCCGGCCATCAGCGCGCACGCCAGGTCCGCCCGGCGGCGCGATGCGGCCAGCGCGACCGCGAGCGGCCCGAGGAACTCCAGCGTGACCGCGAGCCCGAGGCCGAGCCGCCCGATCGCGCTGTACAGGGAGAGGTTCATGGTGGCGTATACCGCCGCGAGGAGCAGCACCAGACGCCACTGCGCCCCGGTGAACGAACGCCACCGGGGCCGCCCGGCGGCCAGCAGCACGACGGCGGCGATCCACTGGCGCACGGCGACCACGCCGGCCGGCCCGATGGTCCCGAACGCCAGCGCCCCGGTCGCCGCGCCGAGCTGATTGGACAGGGCGCCGCCCAGCATCATCCCCGGCCCCGCCCCGGGGCGCCCATCGAGGGCCAGCTGAACGTCGGACGTAGCGGTCATATCGCCAGGCTGCCCCGCTGCGGTGATTGCGTAAAATGCATAGCGAACATCATCTATACACTTCACTTATGAATGTGGAGCTGCGCCAGCTGCGCTGCCTGGTCGCCATCGCGGACGCGGGCAGCTTCACCGATGCCGCCGTCGACCTGGGCATTTCCCAGGCGGCCGCGTCCCGCACGCTGGCGTCGCTCGAATCAGCGCTCGGCGTCCGGCTGCTGCGGCGCACCACCCGGGAGGTCGCTCTCACCGCGGCCGGCCGCCGGGTGCTCGGGCCCGCGCGGCGCGCCCTGGCCGCGGCCGATGACGTGGCCCGCGAGGCAGCCGCCGGGCACACCCGGCTCCGCATCGGCTACGCCTGGTCGGCCATGGGCCGGCACACCGTGGCGTTCCAGCGCCGCTGGGCCACCGAGCACCCGGACACCGAGCTCCAGCTGATCCGGACCAATTCCGGTACCGCCGGCCTGGCCGAGGGTGCCTGCGACGTCGCGGTCATCCGCACCGAGCCGGACCGGCACCGCTTCCGCGACGCCATCGTCGGCCTGGAACGCCGCTACTGCGCGATGGCCGCCGACGACCCGTGGGCGGGACGGCGCTCGCTGCGGCTGGCCGAGATCAGCGGGCGCGTCCTGGTCATCGACCGGCGCACCGGCACGACGACCCCGGACCTGTGGCCGGACGGGGCGCGGCCGGCCATCGAGTACACCGGCGACATCGACGACTGGCTCACCGCCATCAGCACCGGCCGCTACGTCGGCGTCACCCCCGAGTCCACGGTCACCCAGTACCCCCGGCCGGGCGTGGTCTACCGGCCGCTGCGCGACGCGCCGCCCGTCCCGGTCCGGCTGGCCTGGTGGCGCGATGACGCGCACCCGGCCACGGCGGCGGCCGTCGGGCTGCTCACCGCCCTGTACCGCGGTTCGTGACCGGGCGCCGCGTCAGCTGGCCTGCCGGTACCGGTCGAGGATTGCCGCCCGCAGCGCGGTCGCCTGCGCGCCCGCGGCGGAGACGATGGACGGCACCAGCCCGCTCTCGACGGTGGTGAGGGCGAGCGCGATGTGCTCCACGCCGACCTGCGTGTCGTCCATGGCGACCGCTTCGCGCCAGGTGAGCTCGAGGATCTTCTTGGACACCGGGGTGAACGGGATATGCCCGCTCGGCAGCGGCCCAGAAGCGCAGTAGCGGCCGGTCACGGGCGGGGCATCCCGCAGCGGCCTGGTTCCGGGCGCGTGGGCCAGGACCCGCCGGGCCCGGCGCCTGCGGCGCCAGTCGCGCACGATCCGGGACGGCCGGGGACCCGGATGCCCGCGTCGGCCCAGGTGTGCCGCCTGCGCCGCCTGCGCCGCCTGTGCGGCACTGGTGAGCGCCTGCGGCCCGAACGACGCCTCGATCCTGGCCCGTACCGCGTCCAGGTCGATCCCGATGGTGGCCAGCGCGTCCCGGTCGAGCCCGGCGAACAGGCCTCCTCCCGCGCCCAGCCCGGCCCGGCGGACGATCTCCTCCTCGACCAGTTTCGGCGTGACCCCCTGCGCGCGCATGACCGCGCTGGCCGGCTGGCCGGTCGAGACGGCGGCGAGCAGGATGTGCTCACTGCCCACGTAGCGGTGCCCCAGCCGCAGGGCGTGCTCGACGGCCTGTACGACGAGGGTACGGGCGTCGGCGTCGAAGCGCTCGAACATCATCGCCTCCCGATCCGACGGCCGTATTTGCGGTGCACGGTTTGCTTGGTCACGCCCAGCCGCTCCGCGATGTCCTGCCACGACCAGCCGAGCTCGCGCGCGGCCTGTACCTGGAGCACCTCCAGCCGCTCGGAGAGGGCTCGCAGGGCCGCCACCGCGCGGAGCCCGACATCCGGGTCGCTGCTGGTGGCACCCTCGGCGATTTCGAGTACGGGTTCCATAGTTCGTCAGCATATGCTGACATGCCAGCATCGTCAACATATGCTGACGGCGGGCGGATGCGTGCCCTCAGGACTGCCCGAGGGCGGCCAGCAGCTCGTGTTCGCGCTCCGCGCTCAGGCCCGCCTTCCTCGGCCGGTCCAGGCCCTGCTCACGTTCCCAGGCCAGCGTGTCGGCCTGCAGCTCGGCTCGGGGACGGTGGCGCAGCCCGGCGTTGGCGGCGGCCTGGCCGCTGCGCGTGGCGAACCCGTCCCAGCCCGGCTCGGCGACCCACAGCGGCAGCGACTCCGGGCCCGCCCACTCGGCGACCCCCTGCCCGGCCAGCCAGGCCTGGTCCGCCTCGACGACCGGCCCGGTGTGCCCGGCTATCGCCCGGGCCTGCTCCACCCAGCTCCCGAACCGGACGACCGGGCCGACCGCGTCGTAGGTTCCGGTGATGCCGCCCTGCGCGCAGTCCAGCAGCCAGCCGGTCATGTCGCGGGCGTCGATGACCTGCGTCGCCATGTCGGGGACGGCGGGGACGAGCATCGGGCCCCGCGGGTCGCGCGCCGCCCGCGCCACCCAGTAGCCGGTCCGCCCGCTGTGATCGCCGGGGCCGCCGATGAGCCCGGCCCGCGCGATCACCAGCCGGCTGCCCACGCTCGCGGCGCTGGCCTGCTCGCAGGCCACCTTGGCCTCGCCGTACTGCTCGGCACTGACCTCGTCGCGCTCGTCCGGGGAAAGCAGCGGCTCGGACTCGCCGGCGCCGGCCTTGGCGTGCGAGGCGTAGACGCTGACCGAGGAGACGTAGGTCCAGTGCGCCGCCCGCCCGCCGAGCGCGGCCAGCGCGCCGCGGACGAGACCGGGCTGCCAGGAGACCTCGAGCACCGCGTCCCAGTCCTGGCCCCGCACCTGGTCGTAGGCGTCGTCCCGGCGCCGGTCGGCGGCCACCAGAACGGCGCCGTCGGCGACCGGGCCGCTGTCACCGCGGGCCAGGCAGGTCACCGCGTGCCCGCGCCGGATCGCCTGCCCGGCTATCTCACGGCCCAGCCAGGCGGTCCCGCCGAGTATCAGGATCTTCATGGGACTATCCAACCGCGCCGGCGACGTGCATGGTGCCTGGCCGGCATCGGTACGCCGCGGATGAGAAAGTCAGCAAGGCCTGAGAGACTGCTCAGCCAGCCTCCAGGCGGGCTCTCTAAGTTTCGGTAAGGTTCGGCGAGATAACGGTGCGGGCTGTGGCAGGAGTCAGGAAGGGCTTGAGTCGTGTTTGACAAGGTCACTATTGCGTACCGGGGTGCCGGGTACGAGCTAGGCCAGGGCCGGGGCTTCTACGGCGTGTGGGCCGTGGGCGCGCCCCGGCATGAGCCGCTGCAGCAGTGGGCGGAGACCCCCGAAGGCTGGAACGCCGCGTGGACCCGGTTCGCGAGCATGGAGGCGCCGGGCACGATCGTCCCGGTGGGACGGAGCAATCCCCCCGTGGGTTCGAGCGGGTCCCCGGCGTCCGGCGGGAAAGCCGGCGGCGCCGTCGTCGCGGCGGCGCTGCTCGGCGTGGGCGTCATCCTGGGCGTGGCCGGGCTCTTCCCCCGGTACCTGGGCAGTGTCAGCCTCGCTGACCGCAGCGACCAGGTTCTGCCGCACGCCGTCTACCTGGGTGCCTGGACCCTGAGCGCGGTGCTCATCGTCCTCGGTGGCGCCCGGCTGCGGATCGGCGCGCTGCTCAGCCTGGGCCTCAGCGCGATCACGTTCGGCCTGTTCCTCTCCGACATCGGCCTGGCCACCTCCGGGACGGGAGCTCCCGGCGGGACCGGGCTGATCCTGTCCGCCGTCGGCTGGCTCGCCTGCACCGCTGGCACGGTCCTCGCGTTCCTGCTCCGCCCGGCTGCGGCCGGCCGGGCCGGCTCGCTGGGACGGCCGAGCGGCGCCGCGATCGGCCCCGCCGTGATGATGATCCTGGCGGGCCTCGGCGTGGCCGCCGCGTTCGCCCCGGCCTGGGACAGCTTCACGCTGCGCACGGCGGCTGGGCAGACGCAGTCGCTGACGCTCGGTGATGCCTTCTCCAGCACCACCCCGGGCCTGGTGATCGCGGGCGACGTGCTGGTGATGCTCGCGGTCGCCGTGACGGTCGTGGCAGCCGCGTTCTGGCGCCCGGTCCGGCACGGGGGCGTGCTCCTGGCCGGGGTCGCCATCCCGATGGCGGCGCAGGCCATCTCGGCCCTCGTGCAGGCCGGCCAGCCCGCCTCGCCCGCCCAGTTCGGGATCTCCGGCGCGCAGGCCAGGCAGCTCGGGCTCACGATCAGCTCCGGTGTCACGCCGGCGTTCTGGATCTACTGCGGGTTCCTCATCGTGCTGGTCGTCTCGTGCGTGTGGATGCTCTTCACGCCGCCGCAGGCGTTCGCGGCCGGGCCGGTTCCCGCCGCTGACGCCGGCGGCTACGGCCTTACCGCGCCGCCGGCCGGGGGGCTCCCCGCGGAGCCGCGGGATAGCGGCAGCGCCGATGAGCCGGACGTCAGCGGCGAGGCCGAGCCCGCCCAGACCGGGTCCTCGCGCACCGGCGCGGGCGACAGCCCGGCCGGCTGACCGGGCACCGGACGTGACGCAGCGGCCAGGCCGCCCGGGCGCCGTCGCGGCCCGCCCGCTGGGCCCGCGCGCGGTCGCGCTCGGCGCG
>Ga0136846_1235200_pt1 | contig 23692 bp, 22 predicted proteins | sample HopSoiMetagenom2_FD_96841 | JGI IMG/M metagenome (GOLD analysis project Ga0136846, IMG submission 96841) | Grasslands soil microbial communities from Hopland, California, USA - 2 Assembly 2016 (version 4) | ecosystem: Environmental > Terrestrial > Soil > Grasslands | place: USA: Hopland... | reverse complement strand
TGTTCGTCGACAGCGGCACGCGCCGTGAGTGAGTCGCCGGACATGTCGAAGGGGTTCGGCGATTCGACGTCGTGGGTGATTCGCCGTCCCGCCACCATCTCGCCTCCACCAGCTTCCGCGGATCGCTGTAGTCACCACCCAGAGTGGTATTTGATCAGATAAATCCCTTCTCTCCTTCATTCATAGTGCTACACGCCGGGCGGAACCTCTCTCTATTCCTGCCTGATCCAACGTCCAGGCCTTAAGTTCATGGCTCTCCCCCTCCCAGGCAAGGGCTTCGAGGCGCCCACCGCGGTGATGGCCTGGCCGCGTTGCGTAGTCGTACGAACACCAGCAGTCGCAGCGACTGGGCTGCGCCGTCCCCGCGCACCGAACGAAACCCCGCCTGCGCCCCCAGTCGGTACACGGTCAAGGACGAGCAGGTCGAGTAACCGGGGGGTCTGTAAAGCGAGCGGTGTAACTGGGCTTGGTGTGGCTAGAGTTGGCCAGCGGAGCATGGTGTCGAGGGTTCGGTGGCGAGTGCCTTGAGGGGCTGAGCGGGACGAGGAAGGATCCGTTTCTGCGGCCCCCTTTGCCTCTTCGGCCTGGGCTGCCATGGCCGCGAGGAAGGCGTGGGCGAGCAGCGCGAGAGTGACGAGCCGATACCAGCCGACGTAGCGGCGGACTTCGTACTGGTCCAGGCCGCACTCGTGCTTCGCGCTCTGGAAGCAGCTCCACGGCCGGCCCGCAGGATCCAGTGGGGTGACCACCGGGTCAGGCGAGTTCGCCACCGTCCCGGTCGGTTCCCGCCAGCACCAGCACGGCCGATCCTGCCACGACCGTCGAAGCGGCCATGGCCACGGCCATGGGGACGGCGGTGTTTTCTCCACCCAGTCCGACCAGCGGGGAGACGGTGGCGGCCAGCCCGAACTGCAGAGCCCCGAGGATCGCCGACGCGGTGCCCGCCGACCGCGGGGCTCGGGCGACGGCGAGCGCCGTGGCGTTGGCCGCGATCAGACCGAGCGACGAAACCGTCACGAAGACAAGCGGGACGGCGACGTCACGGACGAGCAGTCCGGTGCCGGCGAGCAGGCACAGCGTCGTAGAGCACACCGCCATGACAGCGAGGCCGACGCGCAGCAGGAGAGGGGCGCCGAAGCGCCGGACGATCCGCCGGTTGAGGGCGCTGGTGGCAGTGAATCCCCCGGCGTTGGCAGCCAGGATCACCGCGTAGGTCCCGATCGAGAGATCGAAGACGTTCTGGTAAACGAACGGCGACGCCGCGAGGTAGCTGAACAGGGTGCCGAACCCGAAGGCGAAGGCAAAGGCGTAACCAAGGAACGGACGGTCAGTCAGGAGGGTGCCGGTACGGCGGAGGGTGGTGGCGAGCCCTCCGCCGTACCGCCGGTCGTGCGGCAGAGTCTCGGGGACCAGGAAGAGCGCGCCGAGGAACGTCAGTGCCGCCAGCCCCGCGAGGACGAGAAAGATCCCGCGCCAGCCGACGGCACCGACCAGTGCTCCCCCGATCAGCGGGGCGACGACCGGTGCCACGCCGGCCGTCATCATCAGCAGTCCGTACGCCCGGGCCGCCCCCGCCCCGCGCGCCCGGTCCCCGACCACGGCACGGGCGATGACGATCCCGGCGGCTCCGCTGACGCCGTGCACGAAACGGGCCGCGACGAGCAGTCCGACGGAGGGCGCAGCGGCGCAGAGCAGCCCCGCGAGCACACTCACCGCGGTCCCGGCCAGCAGCGGCCGACGCCGGCCCCAGCGGTCCGACAGCGGCCCGATGACCAGTTGCCCGACGGCCAGGCCGGTCATGAACGCGGTCAGCGTCAGCTGGACGCCGGTGGCCGAGGCATGCAGGTCACGCGCCATGCGCGGAAACGCCGACAGATACATGTCGATGGCCAGCGGGGAGACTCCGTAGGCCAGGGCCAGCGCCAGCAGCATCGTGGCCGACAGGTCCGATCCGTGTTCCACGGGTGCGGTACGACGGTTGAGCCGTTCGGACCGTGCCCGCCTCGCGCGCATGGCCGTCACGCGGAGTCGGCCGGCGGCCGGGCGTGCCCGTTCCAGAGGGAGTCCAGCAGCCTCGGTGACGCCTGGAGTGCCGTTCGCTGCATCAGGTCCACGACACCGCGGGTGCCCCCCATTTCCGATCCCCCGCCGGCTCGGCCCGGGCCGCCGTGGCGCAGGGCGGGGAGCGGGGATCCGTGCCCGGTGGTCTGCGTCAGGTTCGTCGAGTCCAGCAGGTGGAGCCGCCCGTGCCAGGGAGCCGCCTCCCGGACGAAGGCGGTCGTCCAGGCGAGATCGTCGCCGACGACCGAGGCCGCGAGGCTGCCACGGCCGCGCGCAACCAGGTCCGTGGCATGGGCGGTGTCGCGGTACGCCAGCACGGTCGCGGCCGGTCCGAAGGGTTCGACCTCGTGGGGTGCCGAGGCGTCCGGGTCCGCGGAGATCAACAGCGTGTCCAGGAAGGCGCCCCGCTCCGGGTCGGCGTCCACCACACGCACCTTGCCCGGGTCGCCGTACACGAAGCGGCCGGACTCGACGATGGCGCGCACCGCCCGCCGTACGTCGTCGCGCTGCTCCAGGCTGACGACCGGCCCCATCCGGACACCCTCCGCACCGGGGTTGCCGATGGTCACCCCTGCCAGCTCGGCCGAGATCGCGTCCAGGGCGGCGAGTTCGTGCTCGCGCGGGACGAGAACCCGGCGGATCGCGGTGCACTTCTGGCCCGCCTTGACCGTCATCTCCGTGACGACCTCGCGGACGAACGCCTCGAACAGCGGGGATCCGGGCTCGACATCTGGCGCGAGGACGATGGCGTTGACGGAGTCGGCCTCCGCGTTGAACCGGACGGAGCGGGCCACCAGGTCGGGGTGCGTGCGCAGGGTCGCGGCGGTGGCGGCCGAGCCGGTGAAGGAGAGCACGTCCTGTTCGTGGAGCAGATCAAGCGCCGTGCGCACCGAGCCCACGACCATCTGCAGGGCACCGGGCGACAGGACTCCGGCCTCGGCCACGATCCGTACGAGGTGTTCCGTGAGGTACGCGGTGGGCGTGGCCGGCTTCACCACGCTCGGCATGCCGGCCAGCACCGCCTGCGCGAGCTTCTCCAGCGGCGCCCAGACCGGGAAGTTGAAGGCGTTCACCTGGAGCATCAGGCCCGGTGAGGGGGAGACGAGGTGGACGCCGAGGAAGTCCTCACCGCGCGCGAGGCGTTCGGCGGGGCCCTCCAACAGGTAGGGGGCGTCCGGGAGTTCGGCCCTGGCCCGGGCGGCGTAGTCGCGCAGGACGCGGACGCCGCCGTCGACGTCGTACCGGGCGTCCGTCAGGGTCGCACCGGCGCGCGCCGACAGCACGTAGAGCTCCTCGCGGCGGGCCCGGACGGCGGCGGCGACCGCGTCCAGGAGGTCGGCTCGCTGCGGGAAGGTGAGGTCGCGCAGGGCGGGACCGCCGACGCGTCGTGCGTGGGCGAACGCCCCGGCGACGTCGAGCCCTTCGGAGGAGACGTGGCAGACCGTCTCGCCGGTGACCGCGTCGCGTACGGCGACCGCCGACGCGGGCGTGACCGTGGGGGTGACCCAGGTGTCCTGCAGAAAACTCTGGAGCATGGGGTACCGGTGCTTTCGTCGAGGGCGGATGGGGGCGAGGGCGTGACGGGAGGGTCCGGGCATTCAGTCCACGGAAATGCAGGCCCGGGGCTGTCAGTCCACGGGGTGGTGGCCCCAGATGTCAGCGGTGTAGGTGCGGCTCACCCAGGTGCTCTCGTCGACCTGCACGCCGCCCGCTCCGATCTCGATGCCGAAGCCGGCGGGTGACGTCATGTAGAAGGAGAACATCCCGTCGTTGGCGTGCTTGCCGAGCGTGGCCATGAGCTCGACGTCGTGCTCGCGGGTCCGGTCCAGGGCGCGGCCGACCTCCTCCGGGCTGGTCACCTCGCACAGGATGTGGTGGGTGCCCTCGTTCTTGTACGAGCGGATGAAGGCGATGCTGTGGTGCCTCGGGTTGCAGCCCAGGAAGTAGAAGGTGCCCCAGGGGTAGTCGGCGGTGTCGCTGAGCCGGAAGCCCAGGATCTCGCAGTAGAAGTCGACCGCCTCCTGCACGTGCGGTGTCTTCATCACTACGTGCCCGAGGCCCTGTTCGCCGGTCACGAAGTCGACGCCGAGCGGTGAGACGAACTGGCTGGGGGCGAGGCGGCGGCCGCAGAACAGCTCGGTGCGGATGCCGAGCGGACCGGTGAAGTGCACCATGCGGGCCACCTGGCGGTCCCGGCACTCCTCGTCGGTGCCGGCGGTCGCGTCGACCCCGGCCTCCTTGAGGCGCACAGTCATCTCGTCGATCGCGGCCGGGTCGCGGACCTCCCAGCCGATGACCGTCACACCGCCGGTCTCCGCCTCGGTCAGCCACATGCGGAAGGGGTGCTGGTCCATGCGCAGGTAGTGACGTGCGAAGTCGCCGCCCGCGGCGGAGCCGCTGTCGGCCGCAGCCCCCGGCTCGACCGCGAGGCCTATCACTGTCCGGGCGTACTCCGCCCATGCATCCGGGTCGGGCGCACCGATGCCCACATACCCAAGGCTCTGGATCGTCATGACGAGGACAATATTTGTTAGACCCTTGACGGTCAAGAGCCTTACGAATACGTTGACGCCATCGAGTCGAGGAGGTCTCCGATGTCGGGAGCAGTACCCGAGAAGGCCCGCCTGCAGCCCGTCGACGAGGGCGAGCTGCACGAGAAGACACTGGCGTCGCTGGCGCCCTACCGTGATCAGGACGGGCGGATCTACACGATCTGGGCCACCCTGGCCCACCACGAGGACGCGCTGCGCCGCTTCATCGTCTTCGGCAACCACGTGCTGGGCAAGAACACCCTGCCGCTGACGTCCCGGGAGCTGATGATCCTGCGGATCGCCGCCCGGGCGCAGGCCGCGTACGAGTGGGACCAGCACGTCCGGATCGCCCGCCGGGCGGGGCTGGCCGACGAAACGATCCTCGCCGCGGCGACCGGCGACTGGGACGGACTGGACGAGCTGGACCGGGTGCTGCTCATCGCCACCGACTCGCTCCTGGACCGCCAGGGCGTGGACGACGAGCTGTGGGCCCGGCTGACCGCCCACCTGAGCACCGAGCAGGTCATCGACGTCCTCTACACCGTCGGCCAGTACCTGACCATCGCCACCGTCATCAACACCCTCGGGGTCCAGGTCGAGAGCGACCTCGCACTGCCCCTGCCCGAACCGACCGAGAAGAAGGAAGAAGCCGCATGAAGCTCGCCAATCTCGCCGGCCGCCCGGTCGTCGTCCGCGACGACCTCGCCCTCGACATCGCGGACGCCAGCAAGGGAGCGATCGAGCCGCGCCTTGAGGTGCTCTCCGACCTCTCGCTCCACGACGAGCTGCGCGCCCTCGCGGAGCGGGCCGAAGAGGCGGACTGGAAGCCGTTCGAGCAGCCTGACCTGGGCCGGGTCGCCAAGCCCTACAAGGCGATCGGCGTGGCCCTGAACTACCGGGCGCACGCCGAGGAGTCCAACCTGCCCGTTCCGGACGAGCCGTCGGTGTTCGCCAAGTTCGCCTCGTCCGTGGTCGGTCCGTACGACTCCGTCGTGGTGGAGCCGCAGTACGACAAGGTGGACTACGAGGCGGAGCTCGTGGTGGTCATGGGGAAGGCCGGCAAGAACATCTCCGAGACCGACGCCTGGTCCTACGTGGCGGGTGTCACGGCAGGTCAGGACATCAGCGACCGCAAGGAGCAGTGGCGCAAGCCCATCAACCAGTTCACACTGCCGAAGTCGTACGACACCTTCAGCCCGATCGGCCCGTTCCTGGTCACACTCGACGAGTTCGAGGACCCGAACGACATCGAGGTGGCCGGGTGGGTCGACGACCTGGAGGTGCAGCGGGGCCGGACCTCGGACCTCATCTTCAGCGTGCCCGAGCTGATCGCCTGGCTGTCGAAGCGGGTGACGTTCGAGCCCGGCGACCTGATCTTCACCGGCACCCCGGCCGGCTGCGGTGTCCGCCGCACTCCTCGGCTGTACCTGACCGAGGGTAAGGTCCTGCGGACCGAGGTCACGGGCGTGGGCACTATGGTCAACCCGGTCGTCGGCGGCTGACTGCGGTCCGGTCGGACCAGAGAGGACGGGAGAGCGTGACGGACACCGAGGGAGAAACGGAAGCCGCGAGGCTGCGCCGGACCCGGGAGTTCTCGGAGCTGCTGCGCCACCACCATCGCGAGCTGGGTACGACCGATCCCCGGGATCTCGACGCGATCGAGATGGTTACCGACCTCACCCGACTCGAGGCCCGGCTGACGAAGGACTTCGAGAAGCACGTCCACCGGCCGCTCGGCCTGACCTGGGCGGGATTCCGCATCCTGAACGCCCTGTGGGCCTACGACGGGCTCGCCCAGCAGGACATCGGCCGGGTCTCCGGGTCCACGCGCGCCAGCATCTCCAGCGCGCTGACGACCCTGGAGAACCGCGGCCTCGTCACCCGCCGTCGCGTGGAGACCGACCGCCGCCAGCTGATCGTCGAGCTCACCGACGAGGGCCGCGAGACGCTACGGAAGGCCATCGAGGCCCAGACTCTGCGGGAACGGGCGTGGACCGCCGTCCTGCGCGACGACCAGCTCAGTGAGCTGGTTCACCTGCTGCGAACCCTGGTCAATCAGGAGACCCCGGCCGCAGACTGACCGCCACATACTGACCGCTCGCACCCGAACCCCACGCGAACCCCGGCACACCGACCGCACGCAGACGCGAGTCCACGTGGTGGGTTATGACATCCGCAAAATCATCAGGACTCTTACTGTCGCACCTCTAACGTCCCAGTCGTTTCCTCAGCAGGGCTTCTCAAAGGAGAGAATCATGGTCCGTCGTGTCGTCACCGGTGTCAGCCCGAGCGGCAAGCCCGTGATCATCAGTGACGGCGAGCCGCCGCGCACCCGTCAGTTCACCCACACCCCCGGCTTCGCCCGGTCCCTGGTATGGAACACGGGGGCGCCCGCCGTTCCGTCGGCCGACCCGACGGAGTCCCTGAAGTCGTTCGTGCCCGCCCCCGGCGAGACGATAGCCCTGACCGTCACCTTCCCGCCGGCCAGTGTCTACGCCGACCCGGCCTGGGACCCGGCCGCCGCCGCCGGCGAGCAGCTGGAGGCCACCCCGGGTCTTGCGGAGCTGTTCGAACCCGACAACCCGGGCATGCACACCACGCCCACCGTGGACTACGGCGTTGTCCTGAGCGGCGAGATCGTCCTCGACCTCGACGGCGGCGAGGTCGCCACGCTGGGGCCCGGCGACCTGGTCGTGCAGAACGCCACCCGGCACGCCTGGCGCAACCCCGGCACCGAGCCCGCCACGGTCTTCTTCGTCCTGATCGGCGCCGGCGGCACCGCATGAGCACGCTGATGGCCGCTGCCCCGGGTGCGCCCGTCGTCGAGCTCGACCTCGCCGAGCTGCGCGACGACCCCTACCCGGCCTACGCGCAGCTGCGCCGCACCGCACCGCTGGCATGGGTGCCGTCGGTCGGACGGCATCTCCTGACTCGGTACGAGGACATCGTCCACGCGGAGAAGCTGCCGGAGGTGTTCAGCTCGCGCGAGGAGGGCTCGCTGCTGCTGCGCACCGTCGGCCCCAATCTGCTTCGTGAGGACGACCCGCAGCACCGGCGGCTGCGGGCCGCGGCCGAGCCGCCGACCCGCCCCCGCCAGGTCCGCGACCTGTGGGCCGGGACCTTCGAACGCAACGCGCACGAACTGCTCGACCGGATCGCCGGGCGCGGCGAGGGCGACCTGATCGGCGACTTCGCCGAGCCGCTCGCGGCGGCCAACCTGGCCGTGGTCCTGGGGCTGCGCAACGCGAGCGCCGACGACGTCTCCGACTGGTCGCGGTCGATGATGGCGGCGAACGGCAACTACGCCGACGACCCCGACACCTGGCTGCGTGCCGAGCAGGCCACCCGTGCCATCGAGGACGCGGTGGCCGAGATGGCCGAGGCCGCCCGCCGCGAGCCCGACGGCTCGGTGATCTCCTCCATGGTCCACGCGACCGATCCGGTCGAGCTGACCGAGATCCAGAACAACATCAAGGTCATCATCGGCGGCGGCGTCAACGAACCGCGCGACGTCTTCGGGGTCGGTGCCCAGGCACTGCTGCGACGCCCGGACGTACGGGACCGGGTCGTGGCCGATCCCGGGCTCTGGAAGCGGGTCTTCGAGGAGACCGCGCGCTGGATCTCGCCGATCGGCATGTATCCTCGCCAGCTCACCCAGGACTATGAGATCGCGGGCGTCGCGCTCCCCGCCGGGAGCCGCGTGGCCCTCGTCATCGCCTCGGGGAACCGGGACGAGTCGGTCTTCGAACGAGCCGACGAGTTCGACATCGACCGGCCGCACCGGCCGCATCTCGCCTTCGGCGGCGGACCGCACTTCTGCATGGGCGCGTGGGTCGCGCGCCACGAGGTCAGCGCGCTCGCCTGGCCCCTCGTCTTCAGCCGCCTCAAGGGACTCCGCCTCGTCGAGGGCGCGGACGACCGGATGGAGGGCTGGGTGTTCCGGGGACTCACCTCGCTGAACGTCACCTGGCAAGCCTGAGCCCCGCCGGGCCCTGTGAGCCCTGCGGAGCCAATCGAGCCGTCCCCACCGGGAGGACTTCATGCCCATCGTCATCTTCGAACTGCCCGACGGCACCCAACGCAAGGTCACCGCCGATTCCGGGACGGTGCTCATGCAGGCGGCCGTGTCAAACGGCGTCGACGGCATCGTCGCGGAGTGCGGAGGAAACGCCTCCTGCGCCACCTGCCACATCTACGTCGACGAACGGCACGGCGAACGGGTGGGTCCGCCGAACGACGTCGAGGACGAGATGCTGGACTTCACCGCCGCCGAACGCCGGCCCACCAGCCGGCTCAGCTGCCAGGTCCAGGTCTCCGACGCGCTCGACGGGCTGGTGGTCCACATCCCCGAGGAGCAGGTATGAGCGCCGCCGGCACGGGCGTGGTCGTCGTCGGGGGCGGGCAGGCCGGGTTCAGTGTCGTCCAGGCCCTGCGCGGCGCCGGGTACGAGGGCCCGGTCACCGTCTTCGCCGACGAGCCCCGGCTGCCGTACCAGCGGCCCCCGCTGTCCAAGAAGGCCCACACCGAACCGGAGGGCCCGGACGTCGACCTGGTGCCCGAGTCCTTCTACCGCGAGCGGGACATCGATCTGCGGCTCGGCGAGTACGTCGCCGCCCTCGACACGGCCGCCTGCGCGGTGACCACCGGCTCGGGCGAGCGCGTCCCGTACGAGCACCTCGTCCTGGCGACCGGCGCGCGCAACCGTCCGCTGCCCGTCCCCGGCGCCGAGTTGGCGGGCATCCACGCGCTGCGCTCCCTCGACGACGCCCTCACGATCGGCCGGGCGCTCACGACGGCCCGTGACGTCGTGGTCGTGGGCGGCGGGTTCATAGGACTGGAACTGGCCCAGGTCGCCCGGGCAAGCGGAGCACGCGTGACGGTGGTCGAACTGGCCGACCGGCTGCTCAGCCGGGCCGTCTCACCTCAACTCCAGGAACATCTGCGGGAGCGGCACGAGCGCGACGGCATCCGTATCCTCACCGGAACGGCCGTCGAGCGGATCGAGGGCAAGGGCGGGCAGGTCCACCAGGTCGTCACCGGCCAGGGCCCGCTCCCCGCCGACCTCGTGGTCTACGGCATCGGGGCCACGCCCAGGGACGAACTGGCCCGCGAGGCGGGTCTGGCGGTCGACGACGGGGTGATCGTGGACGAGCAACTGCGCTCGGTCTCCGATCCCCGGGTCTTTGCCGTGGGCGACTGCGCCCGGCATCCTCATCCGCACGCGGACGGGCTCATCCGGCTGGAGTCCGTGCAGAACGCCATCGACCAGGGGGCGCTCGTCGGCCGCCGTATCGCCGGGGGCGCCGCCGGGCCGTACGAGAGTCTGCCGTGGTTCTGGAGCGACCAGGGTCCGGTGAAGCTCCAGATCGCGGGGTTGCGGGCGAGCACCGACGAGGTGCGGGTGGTGCCCGGTGACAGTGACACCCCGGAACGGCTGGCCGCGTACGCCTTCCGCGACGAGCGGCTGGTGGCCGTGGAGACACTGAACTGGCCCGCCGAGCATCTGGCGGCCCGTCGGCTACTTCAGCAGGACACGCCCGTCTCTCCCACCGACCTCGCGGGGTCCACCCTCGGCGCCCTCGCCCGCGCCCGACGTACCAAGGAGGTGCGCGCATGACCGGAGACTCCACCGAGGTGTGGTTCGGCGCCCACCTCGTGACGGGCGCGGCCGAGGCCGGCTCGCGGACCGCCCTGGCCTTCGCCGACAGGTCCTGGACCTATGCCCAACTCGACCTGGCTGTGCGGCGCACGGTCGCCCGTCTCGACAAGTTCGGGGTGCGCAGGGGCGACCGGGTCGTCATGCAGGGGGCGGCCCGGCCCGAGGCGCTGATCACGCTGTTCGCGGTGACGCGGATGGGCGCGGTCCTCGTACCGGTCCACCCTCAGGTGACCGGCGGCGAGCTGGCGGTGTTCCGCGAGGAGACCGCGCCGCGTGCGGTGGTCGGTGACGAGCGGTTCCTGAGCGCGGGACCGGGCGATGGCGGAGGTACGTGCTTCTCGCTGACGTGGGACGATCTGCACCCCGGCGACGAGGCGTCGGCGCCGGCCGCCGATCCCGAGCCGCCCGCCGGGGCCGATGCCGCGATCATCGCGTTCACGTCCGGGACCTCCGGCCGCCCCAAAGGGGTCGCGCTCACGCACGACAACCTGCGCTGGAGCATGGTCAACGGCCTGTCCCTGCTGCCGGTCGGCGAGGACGACGTCGCCCTCGTCTCCACCCCGCTGGCGCACGTGGCCGTACTGGGCGGGCTTCCGCAGTACACATGGGCGCGGCGCGGGACGGTGGTGCTGGCGCCGAAGTTCGACCCGGACCTGTTCACCGACCTGGTCCGCGACCACCGGGTGACCTGCGCGTTCGCGGTGCCCGCCATGGCCGCGCTGCTGGCCCGGCACCCCCGCTTCACCAGCGGTGACCTGGACACCCTTCGGTGGATCCTGTCCGGCGGGGCACCGGCCCAGACGGCGACCCGGGCACAGCTCCATGAGCGCGGCATCGGGGTCGCCGACTCCTACGGGCTGACGGAGACCTGTGCCGGGGTGACGTACTCGCCGCTCGAGACGGCCGCCGCCGCGGGGCGTGCCGTGCCCCATGTCGAGCTGCTGGTCGTGGACGGGACGGGGGCGCCCACCCCGGCGGGTGTCGCCGGTGAGATCTGGGTGCGCGGGCCGTCGGTCGCCTCGCACTACTGGACGGCGACCGGGCCGCGGCCCGCCACCGACGCCGAGGGCTGGTTCCACAGCGGCGACCGAGGACGGTTCGACGCCGAGGGCCGGCTGGAGGTCGTCGGCCGGGTCAAGGACACGATCATCACCGGCGGCGAGAACGTCGACCCCGCCGAGGTCGAGAACGCGCTGGCCGACCTTCCGGGCGTGGTCGAGGTCGCGGTGTCCGGGACGCCGGACGAGGTGTGGGGCGAGGTCGTGACCGCGTTCCTCGTCTCCGACTCCTGCGAACCGACGCTCGACGACGTCCGCGCACACCTCGACGGACGGCTGGCCCGCCACAAGTGGCCCCGCCGCCTCAGCGTCGTCCCGGCACTGCCCCGAGGAGCGACCGGGAAACTCCAGCGACAGCGGCTGACGACACTGCTGGACGACTGAGACCACGAAAGCGGCGTCGCCGTACAGAGGGCACCGGTGGCGCGGTTCGACGGCCGGCATCAACACCGCAGAACCACTCTCCCAGAGCTCCACACTCCACAGAGCCCCCGCGCACATCCCGAACCCCCACGTCCATATCCGACCCATGAGATGGGGGCCGGCTCCACCGGCGACATCTCCACACCACAAAGGAGTGGCCATGAACGCGACCATGCGAGCCGCGCGGATGCACCAAGTCGGCGAGCCCATGCTGATCGAGGAACTCCCTGTTCCCGAGCCGGGCCCCGGCGACGTCCGGGTGGCCGTGCACGCCGTCAATATCGTCCCGAACCTCGCCAACATCCTGAGCATGTGGACCACGTGGTTCCCGCACAGCCCCCTGCCCACGCTCCCGGCGACCTTCGGACTCGACCCGGCAGGTGTGGTCGAGGCAGTCGGCGCGGGCGTCCAGGGCTGGAAGGTCGGCGACCGGGTGTACGTCAACCCGGGCCGCAGCTGCGGGGCCTGTCGGTCCTGCCGCAACGAGGACTCGATCAACTGCGCCAGTTACGCCTTCGCCGGGTACTTCGGTTTCTCCCCCACCGCGATCGACCTCCTCGACCGCTACCAGGGCGGCCTCGCCGAGTACATGGTCGCCCCGGCGTACTCCCTGGTGAAGCTCCCCGACAACCTGTCCTTCAACGCCGCCGCCCGCTTCGGCTACCTCGGCACCATGTACTCCGCCCTCCGCAAGGCCGGTGCCGGTCCGGGCAAGTCGGTCCTGGTCAACGGCATCAGCGGCACCCTCGGCATCGGCGCCGCGCTGCTCGCGCCCGCCATGGGCCTGACCCAGGTCTACGGCACAGGCCGCGACCAGGGCCTGCTCGACCAGGTCGACAAACTGGGCGGCGGCCGACTGCACCTGCACTCCCTCAACGACGGCCCGCTGGACAACTGGATCCACCAGGAGACCGACAACCACGGCGTCGACATCTACATCGACGCCCTCGGCCCGGGCGCCCCGCACGAAACGTTCCTGGCCGGTATGCGGGCCATGGCGCGCGGCGGCATCGCGGTGAACATCGGCGCCGTCGCCGGTGACCTGCCCATCGACATCCACCGCATGATGGACCAGCAGCTACGGCTCATCGGCTCGGCCTGGTTCACCTCCGGCGAAGGCCAGATCATGGCCGACATGGTCGAGGCGGGCCTGCTCGACCTGAGCCCCCTGGAGCACCAGGTCTTCCCGCTGGACCAGGTCAACGAGGCCATCAGCGGCATCGCGGAGCGCAACGGCGGCTTCAGCAACTTCATCATCAGCCCGACAGCGACGTCCTGATCCCTATGGCCGGGGGCCGTCGGCCAACTCCCCCTCAGGACCGGCGGCCCCCCTCCCCATCCCCCTTTACCTCTGCTCTCCTCTCGTCTCCTCTCATCTTTCCTCCTTCTCCTCGCTTCTCTTCGCTTTGGAGCCCCGATGCACGCGCAGAACTCCGGCCGTCCGGCCGACCCCCTCGACCTTCTGGAGATCGACAGCCTGCTGACCGCGGACGAGCGTGCCGTGCGCGACGCCGTCCGCACCTTCTGCGACCGGCGCGTGGAACCGCACATCGCCGAGTGGTTCGAGCAGGGCGCGGTCGAGGACATCCGTGGGCTCACCAAGGAACTCGGCGAACTGGGCCTGCTGGGCATGCACTTGGAGGGCTACGGCTGCGCCGGGATGAGCGCTGTCGACTACGGACTCGCCTGTCTCGAACTGGAGGCGACCGACTCCGGTCTGCGCTCCCTCGTCTCGGTCCAGGGTTCGCTCGCCATGTACGCGATCTGGGCATTCGGTTCCGAGGAGCACAAGGAGGAGTGGCTGCCCCGCCTCGCCGCCGGCACCGCCATCGGCTGCTTCGGACTCACCGAACCCGACTCCGGATCCGACCCCGGCAGCATGCGCACCGCCGCCCGCCGCGACGGCGACGACTGGATCCTCGACGGCCGCAAGATGTGGATCACCAACGGGTCGGTCGCCGACGTCGCCGTGGTCTGGGCCCGCACCGACGACGGCATCCGCGGTTTCGTGGTGCCCACCGACACCCCCGGTTTCTCAGCTCCGGCCATCAAGCACAAGATGTCGCTGCGGGCGTCGGTGACGAGCGAGCTGGTCCTGGACTCCGTACGGCTGCCCGTGAGCGCCGTGCTACCGGAGGTACGGGGACTGAAGGGCCCGCTGTCCTGCCTCAACGAAGCCCGGTACGGCATCGCCTGGGGCGCCATGGGCGCCGCCCGCTCGTCGTTCCGAGCGGCACTCGCCTACGCGGGCGACCGAGTGCAGTTCGGCCGCCCGATCAGCGGCTTCCAGCTGACGCAGGCCAAGCTGACCGACATGGCCATCGAGCTGGCCAAGGGCACACTGCTCGCCTTCCACCTCGGCCGCGCCAAGGACGACCGCGGGCTGCGCCCCGAGCAGGTCAGCTTCGGCAAGCTCAACAACACCCGCAGCGCGCTGGAGATCTGCCGCACCGCCCGCACCATCATGGGCGCAAACGGCATCTCGCTGGAGTACCCGGTGATCCGGCACGCCAACAACCTCGAGTCGATCCTCACCTACGAGGGCACGGTCGAGATGCACACGCTGATGGTCGGCCAGGCCCTGACGGGGCAGGCGGCCTTCCGGTGAGCGCTGGCCCGGGCGCGGACGTGCGCCGGGTCGGCGTCGTCGGCTGCGGACTGATGGGCGCGGGCATCGCCGAGGTCTGCGCCCGGGCCGGGCTGGACGTCGTGGTGCACGAGGTGAACGAGGACGCGGCGAAGGCCGGTCGGTCCCGGATCACCGCCTCGCTCGACCGGGGCGTACGGCGCGGCAAGCTCACCGGTGAGGAGCGCGACGCCGCACTGGACAGGGTGCGGGTCACCTCCGACCTCGTGGACCTGTCCGACCGGGACCTGGTGGTGGAGGCGGCGACGGAGGACGAGGCAGTGAAGCTCGACCTGTTCGCCACCCTCGATCACATCGTCGTACGCGAGGACGCGCTGCTCGCGACGAACACATCCTCGCTGCCCATCATGAAACTGGGCATGGCCACCACGCGCCCGCACCAGGTGATCGGGGTGCACTTCTTCAATCCGGTCCCGGTCCTCGGCCTCGTGGAGATCGTGCCGTCCCTGCTGACAAGCCCTCAAACCCAGTCCCAGGCAGAGGAGTTCGTAACCGGGACGCTCGGCAAGCAGGTGATCCGCTCCCAGGACCGGGCGGGCTTCGTGGTGAACGCCCTGCTGGTGCCGTACCTGCTCTCCGCGATCCGGATGCTGGAGTCCGGCTTCGCCTCAGCGGAGGACATCGACAACGGCATGGTCCTCGGCTGCGCCCACCCCCTGGGCCCGCTGAGCCTGGCCGACCTGATCGGCCTGGACACCCTCGCAGCGATCGCCGACGCGATGTACGCCGACTTCAAGGAGCCCTTGCACGCCCCACCTCCGCTGCTGTTGCGCATGGTGGAGGCCGGGCTGCTCGGACGGAAGTCGGGGCGCGGCTTCCACGACTACTCGGAATCCCAGAAAGGCAGTTGACCCATGGCGCAGGAAGTACGCGGTGTGATCGCGGCGGGCAAGGACGAACCGGTACGGGTGGAGACGATCGTGGTGCCCGATCCTGGCCCCGGCGAGGCCGTGGTGCAGGTGCAGGCATGCGGGGTGTGTCACACCGACCTGCACTACAAGCAGGGCGGCATCAACGACGACTTCCCGTTCCTGCTGGGCCACGAGGCGGCGGGCGTGGTGGAGTCGGTCGGCGAGGGGGTCACCGACGTTGAGCCCGGGGACTTCGTCATCCTGAACTGGCGTGCGGTGTGCGGGAATTGCCGGGCCTGTCTGCGCGGCCGGCCCTGGTACTGCTTCAACACGCGCAACGCCACGCAGAAGATGACCTGGGCCTCGACCGGCCAGGAACTCTCCCCGGCACTCGGTATCGGCGCCTTCGCGGAGAAGACACTGGTCGCGGCCGGGCAGTGCACCAAGGTCGACCCGTCGGTCGCCCCACAGGTCGCCGGACTGCTGGGCTGCGGCGTGATGGCCGGGATCGGTGCCGCGATCAACACCGGGAACGTCGGCCGGGGCGACACGGTCGCGGTGATCGGCTGCGGCGGTGTAGGGAACGCGGCGATTGCAGGGGCGAACCTGGCCGGAGCGGCGAAGATCATCGCCGTCGACATCGACGACCGCAAGCTGGCCACAGCCCGCACCATGGGCGCCACCCACACCGTCAACTCCCAGCAGACCGACCCCGTCGAGGCGATCCGCGATCTGACCGGCGGCTTCGGCGCGGATGTCGTCATCGAGGCGGTCGGGCGCCCAGAGACGTACCGGCAGGCCTTCTACGCCCGCGACCTCGCCGGCACGGTCGTCCTCGTCGGCGTACCCACCCCGGAGATGAAGCTCGAACTCCCCCTCCTGGACGTCTTCGGACGGGGCGGCGACCTGAAGTCCTCCTGGTACGGCGACTGCCTGCCCTCCCGCGACTTCCCGATGCTCATCGACCTGCACCTGCAGGGCCGCCTGAACCTGGAGGCGTTCGTGACCGAGACCATCCAACTCGACGACGTGGAGAAGGCCTTCGAGCGGATGCACCACGGCGACGTCCTGCGCTCGGTCGTGATGCTGTGAGCGGGGCCGTACGTGTCGAGCGGGTCGTCACCACCGGGACCTTCTCACTGGACGGCGGGACATGGGACGTCGAGAACAACGTCTGGATCGTGGGTGACGATCACGAGGCACTGGTCGTCGACGCGGCCCACGACGCCGACGCCATCGCCGAGGCGGTCGGCGACCGTCGCCTTACGGCCATCGTGTGCACCCACGCCCACAACGACCACATCGACGCCGCGCCGTCACTGGCCGACCGCACCGGTGCGCCGATCTTCCTGCACCTGGACGACCGTCTGTTGTGGAAACACACACATCCCGACCGGGATCCCGACGGCTACCTCTCGGACGGCCGCCGACTCACCGTCGCCGGGACGGAACTGACGGTCCTGAACACCCCCGGGCACACTCAAGGCGCGGTGTGTCTCTACGCTGAGGAACTGGCCACGGTTTTCACCGGAGACACCTTGTTCCAGGGCGGGCCGGGGGCCACGGGACGTTCGTACTCGCACTTCCCGACGATCATCCGCTCGATCCGCGACCGTCTGCTGACGCTGCCGCCCGAAACCACGGTGCGTACCGGACATGGGGACGACACCACGATCGGCGCCGAGGCGCCGCATCTCGACGCGTGGATCGAGCGCGGTCACTGACTGTCGGGTTCGCCCCCGGGGCGACAGGGTGTACTGGGGGCCCACTTCGTCGATGCGCCGATCCGGCGGTGAAGCCAATTCTTTCATCCCGCCGGCGTCTGCCGAGGGGCACCGTGAGCAAGATCCGGACCATATCCGAACCCCGTCTGCCCAGGGCGGGCTGCTTGAACATCGGGTGCGGTGTCGAGCATGTCGCGCAGTGTCTCGCGCTCGTCGGCCTTCGCACCGGTGAGGGCGAACAGGATCGGCAGCCCGCCGGGCGTACACACCAGGTGCAGCCGCAGTCCCCAGAAGTACCGTGAGCGCGACGCACAGTAGCCGTACTGGGCCCAGCCCGCCAGGTCTGATCGTCTGGCCGTCTCGCGGGAGCATCCGCAGCCGACCGGGGTGGAGTCTGAGCATCAACAATGATGACGACGAGGCCTGGGCTATGGGGCAGCAGCTCGAACGCCTCGGGCGAGGCGTTTCATGGGGTGCCAACCTCGCAACCTTGACTGTGTTGTTACTTAAGTCGTTCAGGTGCGACTTCGTGAAGACTGGCTCCTGCGGAATCACCGCAATCCGCACCAGCTTCGCGAGCGGGCCGTCCACGAGGTCCGCCCAACCGGACGCCCAGTCGTGCGTGTCGCCCGGGTCCTCGCCATCCACAAAGAAGCCCTGGGGCCGTGGGTCCGTCAGGCCGAGGCGGACACACAGATTCCGAGCTGTCACCCCCACGTGCCGGGCAGCCGTGTTACCTGCTGAGCTGCTGCGAGTCCTCCTGCACCACATCGTCAACACGCTCGGGTGGCCCGATCTGCGCCCCCTGCAGAAGGCCGCCGCGCATCCGCTGATGGACGGCGAGGACGCGATCCTGCTCGCCCCGACGGCAGGCGGGAAGACGGAGGCTGCCACATTCCCGCTGCTGTCCGCCATGCGGGAGAAGCACTGGACTGGCACCTCCGTGCTCTACCTGGCCCCGCTCAAGGCACTCCTGAACAACCTGGCACCCCGAGTCGACAGCTACGCCCAATGGCTGGGACGCCGAGCCGCGCTCTGGCACGGCGACACCCCTGAGTCCGTACGCCGCCGCATCCGCACCGATTCCCCTGACTTCCTGCTCACGACACCCGAGTCTCTCGAAGCGATGCTCATCAGCGTCAAGACCGACCACACACATGCTGGGCCGTGTGCGCGCCGTGATCGTCGACGAGGTGCACGCCTTCGCAGGAGACGACCGTGGCTGGCACCTGCTCGCCGTGCTCGAACGCCTGGAGCGACTGACGGGCCACCACATCCAGCGCATCGGCCTCTCCGCCACTGTTGGCAACCCCGACACCCTGCTCACCTGGCTCCAGGGCGCAAGCCCCGCCGACCGCCGCGGCCAAGTCGTCGCCCCCGGCGTCACCCTGCCCGCCACCACCGGCACCGCTACAGCCGGCTCCGGAGACCTCCCGCGCCCTGCAGGAGAGGTAGGCGCTGCGCTATGTAGTCCGCCCATCGCTGCGAGCCACGGGCGCCTGCTGTGGAACGTCGTGTCGCGTAGGCGCCTGGGCATCCCGCACGCGGCGGAGGCCCCTGCCGCCGTCGCTGGCCTTGCCGAGCACCCATCCCGCACCGCACACACCATGCAGGAGCCCCGGTCCGATTCCCCGGACCGGGGCTCTGCACGTTGACGGTTACGGAAGGCAAAGGAGTCGACAGAAGGCGGGCTTGCGAGAACCAGGCGCTCGACGACCGCCGCCGTCGGCCGGTTCGGTGGTCTGGCACGCGTCACGGCGGCGAGGGCGGCTGGTGGGGCAGGGCGAGGGTGAGTTGTCCGTCGGCGCCTTCAGGCAACGTGTGCCGTCGGACCGGGGTGGGATCGGCGAGGGCGGCGGCGAAGGCTGCGACCAAGTGGTGGGGGGGTGGAGTGGCTGAAGGCAGCGCACCACTGGGGAATTACGTGACCGCGGGGGTGGGGGGTTACGTGACGCAGAACCCGCCTCACCTGGGGAATTTCGTGATCGCTCACATACGCAGCACCTCCTACGGGCGGGTCCTGATCCTGTGTCCCGTCGGGCACGAATCGCCGCGCTCGGTGCCGCCCTCCGCGATCATCACACCGTGAACTGGTCACGATGGAGGCGACGTCACCAGGCACGCGCCCGCCACTGCCCCTACATGCGGCACGGCTACCTGTTCGCCGGCACCAGATGGAGAAAGCCCCCACACGCACGTGGCGCCCCGGCTGGACTCCCCACCACCAGGCCGCTGATCAGCACAAATACCGAAGTCTGGCTGGAGTCGGGTGCTACTGCCGCATTGCGATGGTTCGGGCGCCGTAGTGTCGGGCCGTTTCCTCGAGCCGGTCCTTGAGGCTGAAGAAGACGTCGGCGGCGTGAATGCCGATCCAGTCTTGTGGGAGAAGCTCCAGTGGCAGACCGGGGTCGAGATAGGGCAGTCGGCGCCAGTCGGTAAGCAGCCGGACATAGTCGACGAAGGCGAGGCGTTCTTCCGCCGCCCGGCGGCGCCGCCAGCGCCGGAGCGTCGGCTCATGCTCGCTGGCGAATGCTGAGTACAGCTTCTCCAGGCTGCCGAGGTCCCACCACTGGCGCACCTTGTCCTCGAGGTTGCCGAACGCGACGTGGTCTGCGTGGAAGAGATCCGCGTAGCCGTCCAGCTCGAGGTGTCGAAGCAGTTCTGTAGTGGTGTCCCGGAGACGGGCGGGTGCGATCCACACCCCGGAGGCCGCTGTGCCGAACCCGAGCCTGTTCAGCTGTGATCGTAGAAGGTGACGCTTGTGGCGCTCGGCCTCCGGGACGGAGAAGGTGGCCAGCAGCCACCCGTCGGTCAGTTTCGCGGGCTCCCGGCGGAAGATCCGCTCGTCTCCCTCAGCCAGTATCGCCACGCCTTCTTCGGAGAGGGAGTACCCTGCGGCGCCGTCGCGGCGCTCGGCGTGCAGAATGTCCCGCCGTTTGAGCCGGAATATCGAGGAGCGCGCGGCGGGTTCGTCGACGTCGAGGTGTTTTAGCAGGTCGACGACGGACGCGACCGACAACCAGCCACCGTTGGCGCGCGAGTAGAGGCCGTAGACGGTGACAATGAACTGCCTGGGCTGAGGTGCCTTGGCGAGTGTCTCGCCCTCCGCGAGGACGTTCGTGCTCGGGACGGTCGTCACTTCGGCACCATATCAGCTCGGATGGCCGACCTCGGCGAACTCGGTCTTCCGCGCCACGAATGAATCTTGCGCGATTGTAGCGTTCGTCATGAGAACGCTATATTCTCCCGCCAAGGTCACTCGACGCTGATGAAGGATTCCCCATGTCCGAGAGGTTCTTTGATGCGGTGCGCGCCCAGCTGGGGCATGCGGCCGTCGAGGTGAGCGATGAGGCCATCGCCCGGTATGGGTTCAACCGGTTGCCGGGTGGTGACAAGCGTCCGTCCGCAGTCCTCTATCCGGAGTCGACGGGGGATGTACAGGCGATCGTGCGGCTCGCGGGGCAGCATGGTGTTTCGCTGTGGCCAACCAGTACGGGACAGAATCTGGGTCTCGGCGAGTACAGCCCAGTACGCGCGGGTCAGGCCGTGATGCACCTCGGGAAGCGCATGAACCGGGTGCTGGAGGTGAATGAGCAGCTGGGCTACGCGGTCGTGGAGCCGGGCGTCACGTTCCGGCAGCTGCGGGCCGAGCTGGCCGAGCATGGTGACAAGCTGATGCTGAGCGGAACGTCTGGGCCGCCGGACGGCGGTGTGCTAGGCAATGCGCTGGACCGCGGTGCCGGTTACACCCCGTACTTCGACCACTTCGGAATGCTGGCCGGGCAGGAGGTCGTGCTGCCTGACGGCGAGGTGCTCCACACCGGGGATGGCACGCTGCCCGGCTCGAAAATGCGCTACCTCAACAAATCCGGGTTCGGGCCGCTGCTCGAAGGCCTGTTCTCTCAGTCCAACTTCGGCATTGTGACGAGCGCGGCGATCTGGCTGATGCCGCGCCCTCCGGCGATCCGAGCCTTCGGATTCACCTTCCCCGACGACGAGGATCTGTCCGAGATCATCGACATCGTCCGGCAGCTGAAGCTCGCCAATGTGGTGCCGACCCTGATCAAGGTGACCAACGGCCAGTACGGCTACGGGACCGAGACGACATATCCGGGCTATGAGCCCGGCGCGCCGACGCTGCCCGATGATGTCCGGCGTGGGCTGCAAACGCGGTACGGAACCGGCGCCTGGACGGTGACCGGGGCATTCTACGGGCCGAGCATGGACGCACTGAGTCCGCTGATCGACCGGGTCCGGAGCCTGTTCGAGGCGTCGGGTAAGGCGACCTACCTCCCGCACGAGGAGATCGCGAGCAGCCCGATCTTCAAAATCCACCTGGACACCTTCAGCGGCGAACCCACCGAGTCCGAGCTCGGCCTGCTGAACTGGCGCCCCGGTGGCGGTGCGACCTGGTTCCTGCCCGCCACGCCCATGGTGGGCGAGATCGCCCAGCAGCACCAGGAGCTGTCGCGCAGGATCCTCACCGAGTATGGCTTCGAGTACACGGTCGAGTTCGTATGCGGTCCGCGGGCAGGGCGGGCGCTGCACATCATCATCTACAACCGCTCCGATCAGGACGAGCGCAACCGGATGCAGCAGTGTTACGCCGCGTTGGTCGAGGCCTACGACGCGATCGGATACCCCATCGGGCGAACCCCGACCGACTGGCAGGAGAAGGCCATGCGCCGGCTGCCTGAGTTGAGCCGAGTCTGCGGAGTGATCAAGGGCGCGCTCGACCCGAACGGCGTCATCGCTCCCGGCAAGTACGGGATCGCTTGATGGCCCAGCAGCGTGCGCGCCCCGGCGGCGCGGTTGTGGAGCTGGTCAAGCCGCACCAGTTCGCGGTCACGCGATACCCGGTGCCCAAGCCGGTCGCAGGTGAGGTGGTGGTGGCCATGCGCGCCCTCGGCCTGTGCGGGACCGATCTGCACCTCTTCGGCGGGCGCGGGTCCACTTACCCGCACGTCGTCGGCCACGACGGCGCTGCGGTCGTCGTGGAGGTCGGCGCCGGGGTGACGGGGCTGGAGACCGGTCAGCGCGTGACGATCGACCCGGTCATCCACTGTGGACGGTGCGCGAACTGCCGTCGGGGTGCCGTCCAGCTGTGCCCGGACGGTGGCTACCTCGGGATGCTGGGGCCGGGCCTGCTCGCCGAGTACGTCAGTGTCCCGGCGCGACTCGTCATTCCGTTGCCCGATGGGGTTTCCGACCTCGCGGCAACCGTGCTGGAACCGTTGGCGGTAGCACTGCACACGCTGCGTCGGGTGTCCATGTTGCTGCCGGAACCCGTGCCATGCGCGGTCGTCGGGGGAGGCCCGCTGGGCATCCTGCTCGGCGTGGTGCTACGCCATTACGGTTACATGCCACACGTGTTCGAACCACAGCCGACGCGCCGTGAACTCGCGGCTGCGCTAGGCCTCGACGCGCATCCGCCAGCGCTCGTCGATCTCGGCGACGGTCCTCGTCTAGTGGTGGAGACCTCCGCCGCGGCTGCCGGCGTCGACCTGGCGGACGAGCTGGCCACGCCGGGCTCGGTGGTCGCGGTGGTCGGCCGGGCACCGCATTCGATCCCGCCGTCCAGCGTGCTGCTGAAGGAACTGTCCCTGCTCGGCGTGAAAGGCGGCCCCGGGCAGTATCCGGAAGCGGTGCGACTGGTGGCGGAAGGAACCGTGGACCCGGAAGCGGTGATCACTCACCTGTTCAGCTGGGACGATGCGCAGGAGGCGTTCCAGTCGAATGTCGATCAGCCGGACCTCGTGATTCGCGCCGCGCTGCATGGACCATGGTCGTGACGATCCGTGAGGAAATCCGTTACGGCACACTGCCGAGCCAGTACGCCGAGATTTGGTCGGCGGGCGATCAACCCGTGCATGGCGTTGCCATCATGCTCCACGGTGGCTGGTGGCGCGCCCGGCACAGCCTGCACCTGATGGACGACCTGTGTGCTGACCTCGTTGGCGGCGGCTGGTTCGTCGTCAACATGGAGTATCGGCGGATCGACGGAGATGGGGGCGGCTGGCCGCAGACGCTCACCGACGTGCTCGCCGGAATCGAGGCGGTGCGAGCGACGCATCTCGAACTTGCGGGACTTCCCACGGTGGCGATCGGTCACTCCGCAGGTGGGCACCTGGCGCTCATGGCGAGCGCGCATTCCTCGGTATCGGCTGTGGTCGCGCTCGCGCCGATCACAGATCTGGCCCGCTGTGCTCAGGAGGGCCTCGGCGAGGGTGCGACCGTGGCGTTTATGGGTGCGCTGCCTGACGAGGAACCGAAGGTCTATCTTCGGGCATCCCCGGTGCACCAGCTGACTTCGGGACGCTCGCAGCTGGTCATACATGGCGATTGCGACAACCGCGTTCCGATTGAGCACAGCCGTGACTATGTCGCCACCGCGCGCGCCGCCGGCGATCCGGTGGACTATGTGGAGGTCGTCGGCACCGACCACTTCCAGATCATCGACGCCAGGCACGACAGCTGGTCACACGCTCGGCAGTGGCTGGACCGTGCTCTTCCGCGCCCTTGGGAGTCCGTTCCAAGTCAGTGACGACCAGGTCCTCGACCTGCTCGTCACTGACTTTCCGCGGCGCGCCGGGCCGTTGCTCGTCGGCCAGGCCCTCCAGCCGGCCGACGATGAACGGCCGCCGCCACTTGCCCACGGTCTGCGGCCACACCCCGACCTCGGCGGCGACCTCCTGGTTCGACTTCCCGTCCGCGCAGCCGAGAACGATCCGACAGCGT
>Ga0136846_1216602_pt1 | contig 23724 bp, 19 predicted proteins | sample HopSoiMetagenom2_FD_96841 | JGI IMG/M metagenome (GOLD analysis project Ga0136846, IMG submission 96841) | Grasslands soil microbial communities from Hopland, California, USA - 2 Assembly 2016 (version 4) | ecosystem: Environmental > Terrestrial > Soil > Grasslands | place: USA: Hopland... | reverse complement strand
CTCCGCCTGCAAAGTGTTACCCCTAGCGCTACCCCGGCAAATTAGCGGCGGTTCAAGAAGCGCCTCGTCTTGGACGCCAACCTTTGAAAAGATTGGTGGGCGCACAAGGGCTCGAACCTTGGACCCGCTGATTAAGAGTCAGCTGCTCTACCAACTGAGCTATGCGCCCAAAGCCAAAGATTTCAGTGACTTGAGGAAAGTCACCCGGAGGTGTGGCGCCGATTTGGCCCGGCTCTTTGGATTTGTGGCGCGGATATAGCAGCGGGTTCCTGATGCGGCAAGACTGCGCCCCTGTGCGGATTCAATGGCGTTGGCGCAGAGGAGATCGCACTTTGCTCCTTTCCCGCCTGCAGCTGAGCTGATTGATGACTTGTTGATGATGCCGCTCTGCCGCCGTCAGAATCAGCGGTTCGCCCCTTTAGGTTAGAAATATGAGGCTGCCACCGCACCGGCGGACGCTCGCTTGCAACGGAAAGCGTGGAGATAAGGTAGGAAAAAAGTAATAAAATGCGAACCGGTTCCTTGCAGGTCCGCCATAGCTCTTAGGAAACCATCGTCTGAGCCGCCGTCGCAAAGGGACGAACTTAACAGCCGTTTCGAGCAAATGTGGTCACAACAAACCCGTATCAGCGCGCTCGGATGATCTTCACGCTCCCTCCCTTTATAAGAAAAACGTCACCGAGCGGCTTTAGCGCGAACTGCGCAACGGGGGGTGGCTTATCGCAGCTTAACGAAGAGACGCCTCTCCCCCAGGGCGGCATATTGTATGCAGAATTGAGTTGCTTGAGAAATGATCTTAATCAAGGCGAAGCGGCCGAGAAGGCGCTAGCCTGCGGGGCGGCCATGAATGCTCCAGCAAGTGATCATTGCGACGGTCGGCAACGGGAAGATTCAGATGGCCAGCCTCCGCGACCTGAAGACGGCGATTCGACGCAACATGCTCCTGGGCATGTGGGCTGCTGAAAAATTGGGTCTCGTTGGCCACGACGCTGAGCGCTATGCGGAGACGCTCGCCATGGGCACAATCGATCCCGCGCGCAGCGACGTGTTCAGCAAAATTCGCAAAGATTTCAATGCTGCGGGTGTGGTCCAATCGGACGAGCAGATTCTATACGTGATGAACGAGCTCATCTTGCAAGCTGGGAGTCAAATGCCAGCAGGGCGGGGAGGTGTCCTCGATGCAGCGGCGGTAACGCTTGCCCGCAATCTCACGTCGCGATGAGGCGATGGTGAGATCGTCGGCGCGGGAACTTGGCACAAGCATCCGGCCTCGCTCATGAAAGCCCGCGCGATGCACGGAGCGACGGAGCAGCCAAGGCGCAACGCACTTCGATTTGACGTCATCGCCGGACTGACCGCCGCAGCGGTCGTCCTGCCCAAGGCGATGGCCTATGCGACCGTAGCAGGGCTCCCCGTAGCTGTCGGCCTTTATACTGCTTTTGCGCCCGCCGCCGTCTACGGCTTGATCGGCTCGTCTCGCGTCCTCAGCGTGACCTCAACGACAACGCTGGCGATTCTCGTCGGCGCCGAACTCGAGCTCGTGCCTGCCAGCGATGATCCGGCGAGGCTGGTCGCGGCGACTGCGACGCTCACCCTGCTTGTCGGAGCGCTGCTCGTCTTCGCCAGAGTGTTGCGTCTGGGATTCGTGGCGAATTTCATTTCGACACCTGTGCTGACCGGCTTCAAGGCTGGAATTGGCCTGGTGATTCTGTTGGACCAAGCTCCGAAACTGCTTGGCATCCACATGGCCAAACACTCGTTCTTCTCTGACGCTCTCGCCCTCGTGCAGCATATCCCGGAGACGTCGCTCCCGACGCTTGTGGTTGGAGCGAGTTCACTGGGTGCTCTGATCGCGATTGAGCTGCTTCGTCCGCATTCGCCTGCCCCTCTGTTCATCGTCGGTGTCGCGATCGCGGCATCGTGGTTGCTTTCTGTGGGAGCGCAAGGAGTGGCGACGATCGGCCATATTCCGCAAGGTCTCCCGTCCTTGAAGCTACCCGATTTCGGTCTGATACAGACGCTTGCGCCAGGAGCACTTGGCCTGGCGCTGATGAGTTTCGCTGAGAGCATCGCGGCGGCCCGCGCATTCGTTCGTCCCGACGAGCCGCCGATCGATGCGAATCGGGAACTGGTCGCCACCGGGACCGCCAATATCGCCGGCGCTTTCTTCGGTGCGATGCCGGCCGGCGGCGGCACGTCGCAAACCGCTGTAGTGCGGGCCGCGGGTGGCCGATCACAAAAAGCATCCCTCGTGATCGCAGGTGCTGCTCTCGTCACCATGCTGGCGCTGGCGCCGGTCCTCGCGCTGCTGCCTTACGCCACGCTGGCGGCAATCGTCATAATCTATTCGGCCGGGCTGATCCGGCCGGACGAGTTCCTTGCCATCCGCCGCGTGCGCAGGATGGAGTTCTGGTGGGCTGTGGCGGCGACCGCCGGAGTGTTGGTCTTCGGCACATTGCAGGGCATCCTCGTCGCAATCGTCCTCTCTCTCATCGCCCTGGCGAGCCAGACAGCAAACCCGCGGGTGTCGGTTATCGTTCGAAAGCGCGATGCCGACGTCCTGCGGCCGCTCTCGCCGGAGCATCCGGACGACGAACAGGTTGAGGGCCTGTTGATCCTTCGTCCGGAAGGAAGATTGTTCTTCGGTAACGCGCAGAACGTCGCCGATCAGATCGCCGCGCTGCAAGCTCAATACAAGCCCCGCGTTGTCGTGCTGGATTTCAGCCGCGTGCCGGACATTGAATATTCGGCGCTGCAGATGATCATCGAAAGGGACAAACGTGCCAGGGAGCGCGGTGCCATTGTTTGGCTAGCGGCCCTCAATCCCGCCGCATTGGAGGTGGTACGGCGCTCCGGCCTCGACATTCAACTCGGCCGGGAACGGTTGCTGTTCAACGCGCGTACCGCGATCGAACGTTTCAAGACGATGCAGGCAGCGCCCGCCAAAGCAATGTAGAGAATTCGCGCTGAATTCTGGCCTCGGCGGACTGCGCGAGATCAAGGCGGCGAGAAACAGGGTGCCGTCGCGAGAAGCTGGCTTGATTTTGATCAATGCAGTTCTTGTGGAGGTCTGGGACGCTACGGCGGTAGCGCCGGTCGATCCCGGAAGACAAAGCCTCGGCGCAAGGGAGCCGATCATGACGCGTCAGACCATTATGTCCCTAATAGTCGCATCGATAGTCGGCGCCGCGAGTGTCGCGATCACCTCGGATGAGGCATTCGCGTTCCGGGGCGGCCGCGGTGGTGGCGCGCGTCACATGGGCGGCCATCACGGCCGTGTTCACCACCACCACGTCTATCGCGCTCCCGTGCGCCGCGGGGTCGCCGTGGGCGCGGCCGCCGCCGGCGCCGCGGGAGCGTATTATTACGGCCAACCGAAGTGTGGGTATCAGCCCTATCCGCCGTGCTATTGAGGCGGCGCTCGATAGCGTTCCGCATCAGGACGGCGGAGTAGCCTGAAATAACGTCGGAAAGCGGGTTGAATAGAAGTCCGCGATCCCGCCGAGCAGAAATTGCATGGCAATCGCCACTAACAGAAAACCGAAAATCCGCGTCAAAGCGTCCATTCCGGCTCGCCCCACGAGCTTTATCAAAGCCGTTGACAGACGAAGGACGATCCAGGCGATCGCACAGGTGATCGCAATTCCAATAATCACCACGACGTGTCCGTTGACGAGCATGTTCGTCGGAACCTCGCTCGACATTGTGAGCACGACGGAAATCGATCCTGGTCCACTGAGAGAAGGCATCGCCAGCGGCGTGAAAGCGATATCGCCCGCTGGTTGCGGACCCGCCCCTTCGACCCTCACGTCACTCGATCCGAAGACCATGCGGAATCCGAGCGAGGCTATCAGCAGCCCGCCCGCCACGCGAATCCCGGGAAGAGAAATTCCAAAGAACTGGATGATTGCCCGACCCGCAAGCAGAAAGGTAACAAGAATGCAAAATGAGTAGATGCATGCCAGCGTCGCTTGACGGTTTCTGTCTTCGACGGTGCGCCCGCTACTCAGCGCGATAAAAAGTGGCGCGGTGCTAAACGGATTCATGATCGGCAACAACGTGCCGATGACGAGGATCAGGTACTGAACCGCCAAAAATCGTGTCATTCCATGGCACTGCCATCAGGCCGCACTACAAACCCCGCATATCTGAAACGCCGCTTTCACTTTCACTCAATGCGAAGTTTAAAGCCTCTCGCGCGCAACAACGCATCCAAATCAGGAGCACGACCACGGAAGTGACGATACGCCTGTTGTGGCGACTCCCGTCCGCCAGCCGAAAAGATATAGTCTTTCAGCAGTCTTGCGGTTCTATGATCGAATACATCCTTCGCGTCCTCAAAGGCTTCGAAAGCGTCGTCGGCCAGAACCGCCGACCAAAGGTACGCGTAATAACCCGCCGCGTAGCTGGAGCTTGAGAATATATGCGTGAAGTGCGGCGTCCGATGCCGCATTACAATTTCCTTGGGCATCCCCATACGCTGCAGGCTCTCGCGCTCGAACGCGGTCACATCGAGGTCCGGCCCGGGATTGAGGAGATGCAGGTCGAGGTCGACCAGCGCCGATGAGCAGAATTCGATGGTCGTCGTGCCGAGATTAAATTTCTCTGCGGCGCGGACCCGCTGTACAAGATCGTCGGGCACTCTGGCCCCCGTTTTCGCATTTCTCGGGTAATTCGCCAGCTCTTTCGGTGCTAACAGCCAGTGCTCATAGAGCTGCGAGGGAAATTCGACGAAATCACGCGGGCTGCGTGTTCCTGTGAGGGCGGGATAAGTGACCTGCGATAGCATGTCGTGTAGCCCGTGCCCGAATTCGTGAAACAGCGTACGCGCATCGTCGAGCCCAAGCAAAGTCGGCTGTCCTTCCGCTCCCTTAACGAAATTCGTCACGTTGACCACGATAGGACGAATATTACTGCCGTCCATATTCGACTGTGCGCGAAAACTAGAGGACCATGCGCCGCCTCTCTTCGTGGGCCTCGCGAAATAGTCGCCGATAAACAATGCGACGTGGTCGCCGTTCTCGTCGCGCACCTCGAACGCACGCGCGTCGGGATTATAGAGCATCAGATCTTTGCGCTCGCTGAACGTGACGCCGAACAATCGAGCCGCGATTTCGAAAGCGGCCCCGATTACCGTATCGAGGGGGAGATGCGAGCGGATTTCATCTTCGTTGAACTTATATAGCGACGTGCGCGCTTTGTTCGAGTAATAGCGCCAGTCATGCGCGGCTATGGCGAAATCGGCGCCCTCCGTGGTCGCGATGCGTTGCAACACGTGCCGTTCTTTTGCGGCAGCTGCTTTCGCCGGACCCCACACGATGTCGATCAGGGATCGTACGCGCTCGGGAGTTTTGGCCATCTGGTTTGAGAGTTTCAGATGCGCATAGGTTTTGTAGCCAAGCAAACGCGCGCTCTCATCCCGGAGGCGGATGGTTTCAACAATAATTGCGCGATTATCTGTCGGCCCGCTCCTTTCTCCGCGGCTGATCCAGGCGGTGAACGCTTTTTCGCGCAGATCACGCCGTGAGGAATAGGTCAGGAAGGGCTCGACGCTGGAGCGTGTGAGGGTCACCGCCCATTTGCCGGAGTGGCCCCGATCCGAAGCGAGGCGCGCTGCCGCGTCAAGCCACCATTTCGGTAAGCCCTCGAGATCGGCCTTTTCCAGCAGCAAAAGCCAGCTCGACTCGTCGGCGAGCACATTCTGCGCGAATTCCGTGCCGAGTATCGCGAGCCGTGCATCGTTCTCGGCGTAGCGTTTCTTCTGCTCCGGGGACAGCAGCGCGCCCGACCGGACAAATCCCTCATGGGTCAGGTCCAGCATTCGCCTTTGCTCGCCCGTAAGCCCGAGGCTCTCCCGCTGTTTCCAGACCGCCTCCACCCGGCGAAAAAGCGGCTCGTCTAGGTCGATTGCGGAAAAGTGCTTGGCGACTTTGGAGGCGAGGTCGCGTTCGACGGCCTGCAATTCAGGTGTGGACTCGGTTCCGATGAGGTTCCAGAAGACACCTCCGACCCGGCTGATCGCCTGGCCTGCCCGTTGCTGCGCCGCGATCGCGTTGTCGAAATCGGGGGGTCGTGTGTCTGCGGCTATAGCGGCGATTTCCGCATTTTGTTCAACCATCGCGCGCTCGAAGGCGGGAGCGTAATCGGAGACGGAAATTCGGTCGAACGGGGGCAAACCAAACGGTCTCTCCCATGGCTCAAAGAAGGCGTTAGCTCCCGCTGCGGCCGCGGAGGGCGCAGCTGGTTCGGCCGCCTCTCTACGCTCTTGTTCGGATTGCTGCGCAGCGGCGGGAAAGGCCAGCGCGAACGGCAAACTGCTCAACAGCCGCGAAAACTCTCGACGTCTCACAGGAATCGCTCCCAACCAAAGTCTGAGCTTCGTAAGCGAACGAGAAGCTCTCGCGCGCTCATGCTTTGTCCTTCGTTTCGGTGAGGAAACCTGCTCCGGCGGCACAGCGAGCTGAGATTGTGAACACGAGAGCCAAGCCGCGCATCGACGAAGGCAGCAGGTTGCGCACATCGATGCTTTATATTTAGACGCGGCAGAAGAAGTGCATTGATAAAAGTCAAGCGGATCCGGCTTGTAACGCATCGTTTGGTTCTCTTCCAGTTGCCTCAGGAAATCGACGGTGGACCAACATTGTTCGGAGCAAAAGTAATCGCCTTCGCTCGGATACGCGAGAAGCCTGCAAGCAGGCCCGCTCACCGCGAGTGAAACGTTCCAAGTAGATTCAGTTCTCATAAAACTGAGTCGAGCAGCTTGAGGAAGATCGAGCGATAGCGCGTCACATGGCGAACCCAGAGATAGTATGCGGGTGCTGAGCACCCGATCACACCCGCTTGGACGGCTTGACGCCGCGCCAGACTGCGTAGAGAGTGTCGGCAGCGCGAACCGAAATACCGCCTTCGAACGAGCGGCATGCGACATGCGCCATCCTTAGGGAGGGTGGGCACATGATCAAAGCATCTTCTCCGGACCAATCTCTGGGCACGCCCCGAAGCCGCTTCAAGGCGAACCGCGCGGGAGCCCCGCAGGTTAGCGGCTTGAAAATGCGCGGGGCGGCGAGCGCGCTACCCGTCGGGAGTAAGCCGATAAACGGCAGCCGCCCTTCTATCGCCGCTAACCTCAGGGTCTTGAGATCAGAGAGCGCTCACACGAGTCCGCTTTTCGCGGGCTTTTCCGAGCTTGTCTCAGCGTCTTTCAGCTTTTGCGCTGGCGGCGAGATTTTCGGGGAGGGAGAAGAAGCGACCCTTATCTACAAATTGGTTAAGGGCGCGGTGCGCGTCGGCAAAACCCTCAGCGGCGGGCAACGGCATATTAACTCGTTCCACCTTCCTGGGGAGTATTCGGGTTCGAGCGTACCGTGACACATCGCATGGGCGCCGAGGCGATCGAAGACTCGCAAGTACTTATGTTCCGCAGGTCGCATGTCGAGCCGCGTCGGTTGCTTCTCGACCAGAACAAAATGGATGCCATGATCGAACACTACTCCGAGCTGTAGACGTTCTTTCACTCCGACTCGCCTTGTGCCCCAGTCCCTCGACGGCTATTTTACCGACACCTCCACTGCGAACCGACTAAAATGTTGCGACAAGACGTAGCGAACTACTCGGCATCGGAGCTCCTGCGCACCGGGCAGAGCGTCGAAATTCGTTCGCTCAAACCTGAGGACGAGACCGAGATGCTCGATGCCGTCGAGCACAGCAGTGTCGAGTCGCTGCACCGCCGCTTCTTTTCGGTGAGACGGCACTTCGGCGAACGAGAGATTCAATCATTTATGCATGTCGACTTCCTCGACCATGTGGCCCTCGTTGCTGTGATGGCCGAAGAAGAAGGCCATTCGATTGTGGGCGGTGCCAGATACGTTGTATGCGCACCAAGCAAAGCCGAGCTAGCCTTTATGGTCCTCGATCGATGCCAGGGAAAAGGTCTCGGCTCTATTCTAATGCGCCACCTTATTTCAATTGCGCGCCGAGCCGGGCTGAGGGAGCTGGTCGCGGAAGTGCTGCCGGAGAACAGGCCGATGCTGAAGGTATTAGAGAAGTGTGGGCTAAAGCTCGGCATGAAACGCGAAGGGCAGGTCGTGAGTGCCTCGCTTCAATTGAGCGGGGACTCTCAATGAGCCGTGCGTAGATTTCTCCTCGTCATATCGGGAACAAAAACGGCCGATTGTTTTCTTCGCTCCTCGCTTCTGGAGACGCGTTTACAAACGCTCGTCTCAGCCAAACATCTGCGTCTGATCCCGCACGCTATCCGAGCCTCGGTTTGCGCAGGTAAACGAACCAGTAGACCGCCGCGACCATAACGGAGCCGCCGATGATGTTGCCAAGCGTGACGGGCATCAGGTTGCCGAGGAAATTCCCCCAAGTCAGGTTCGGGAATCCTTCTGGCGACCTGCCTATGGATGTCCAGAACGAATCTGGTGCCCCCGTCTTGATGAAGAGGGCCATCGGAATGAAGTAGACATTCGCGATGGAATGCTCGAACCCACAGGCAACAAACGCAGCAACTGGAGGAAGGATTGTGACGAACCGGTCGATTGTGGTTCGCGCGCCGTAGCACATCCAGACTGCAAGGCAGACCAGCGCGTTGCACATGATTCCCAACGCAAAGGCCGACAGAAAAGGCAATGCCGTCTTGCCCTGTGCTATGTTAAGCGCGTTGAGCCCCACGGCACCGCCGCCGAACGTGTATTGGGCGGTGAGAAAGGTGAGTGCGGCCGTGGCGAGCGCACCGAAGCAGTTGCCGACATAAGCGATGCCCCAGTTCGCCAGCAATGCGCGCGTTGAAACGCGGCCGCTTGCCCAAGCCATGACAATCATGTTGTTGCCTGTAAACAGCTCGGCGCCTGCAAGAACAACCATGAGCAAACCGACGGAGAATACGAGGCCGGCGAGCAAACGTGACACTCCATACGGCAGCGAGGTCGTATCCATGCTTCCCGCTGTAACCACCGTTGCGAAAATCGCGCCGAACGAGATGAAGGCGCCTGCCAGAACGCTGAGAATCAGGAGATTCAGGGGATCCATGGCGACGCGCTTGGCGCCGCTGTCCTCCGCCCGGAGCGCCATGGCCGCCGGCAGCATGGCCTCAAACGTGACGAACTGAACCGGCGGCTTGACTGCGCTTGTCGGCGGCGGAGTCCGGTCCTCGTCACGCGCGAGCGTCATCCGTGCTACCCGCCCACGCCGAAGGTAAGGCCGACTACCTGCACCGCGATGACTTTGAGAATGGTCGTTGAGGGAAAGATCATCGCATACGCGATATCCGGTCGCTCCGTTGGCGCCATCCGGTTCGAATAAACGAGGATCGCCGGATTTCCGGTCGCGCCGGAGGCGATTCCGACAAGGTCATCAAACGGTATTTTCATCACGTAGTAGCCGATTGAAAGCACGGTTGCTACCGCAACAAGCAGCACGATCGCGCCGACTATCAAGAGGAGAGGCCCCGTCGTGGTGATCGTCTTCACAAAAGGCTGGCCGGCATTGATGCCGACAGCCGCGAGGAACAAGGCTAGTCCGAAGTTTCGAAGAACGATGTTAGCCGGCAGCGGCATCACCCAAAGAACCGGTCCGGTACGGCGCAACTTGCCGAGGATGAGCGCGACGACGAGTGGACCCCCGCCAATGCCGAGAGCAACAGTGCCCACCCCGGGGATCGGAATGGGAATGAGCCCGAGCAGCACGCCAAGCACCATGCCAACACCCAGGGAGACGTAGCTGAACTCCGCCGCCGCCTTCACTGTATCGCCGAAGAGCTTGCGTACCTCCTCTTTTCGCTCCGGGGCGGTGAGAACTCCGACGCGATCGCCAAATTCGAGCATGAGGTCGGCCGAAGGCACGAGGTCGGCGTCGTAGCGGCGAACATGCAGCACATTGAGCGGTAAGTCCTTCGGCATCGGCAACTTGGACAGGGGCAGGCCGACCATGCTGGCTTTGCCGACGAACACACGAATGTAGTCGACCGCCGAGCGATCCTTCGCCAGCCGCCCGGGCTCAAGAGTGCCAAGACGATCGGCGGCAACATCGATATCGGCTTGCCGCTCCGTGACAACAAGGAGTCCGTCGCCGGACGAGAGGACCACGTCTTCACCGGGGAGCAGATTGCTATGCTCCTTGCGAACCATGGTCACCTGCATGCCTGCGGGCAGATCCTTCCTCAGCGAGCCCAACGACATGCCGGACGCGGATTGCGCCAACGTGATCTCCGCCATGTGAAAGCGCTGCGCCTTCGGGGGAAATTGCGGCTTCACGTGCTGCGTCATGAAATAGAGGCACAAGATCGGACCGATCACGCCGAAGGGATAGGCGACCGAGTAGCCGACCGACGGATCGCTGTTGCGCATCGTTTCGAGCGCCGCCTGCAGAGTCGCGGTGCTGGTCATCGATCCGGCGAAGAGACCGAGAGTGTGGCCGATCTTTATATCGAATAGCTTCCCGAGCACCAGCGCGACCACAAGCGCGGCGAGGACCGCGATGCATGCAAGTAAGTTGTATCGGCGACCTGCGGCACCGACCATACCTTCGAAAAACTGCCTGCCGTAAAGAATCCCGATGCAATAAAGAAACATGATAAGGCCGGTGAGACCTATTGGGCCGGTGATCTGCGCTTTGGGAGCGAAGGCACCGAGTGCCAGGCCGACAAACAACACCGCCCCCACGCCAAGCGAAAAGCCGCCAATATTGATCTGGCCGACGAGGTAGCCGAGCCCAATCGCGAGAAACACGGTAAGAATCGGCTGGGTGCCTATGATGCCGCTCACGAAATCAAGCATAAATCCCCCTTGGCTTCAGCACCCTACCAAAACCCACTAGCGAGCATTGCAGCCGGCCGCTTTGAATTGTCCCAGAACGCGAGCGATCAGATCAGGCGTCGGCGGATCGGTATTGGCGTGCCTGTATTCGAGCCCCATCGCCTTCCATTTGAAGGCGCCGAGTTGATGGAACGGCTGCACCTCCACCCACTCGACATTTTTCATCGGAGCGACAAAGCGGGCGATCCCCGCCACATTGGCGGGATCATCGGTGAGTCCCGCCACCAACGTAAATCGAACCCAGACCGGCTTTCCGATCGCCGAGAGCCGCTCGGCGAAACGCAGCGTGGGGGCGAGATCGCGCCCGGTCACGTTGCGGTATGTTTCGGGGTCGGAGCTCTTGATGTCGAGCAAGACGAGATCAATCTTAGAAAGGTAATCGTCATCCGCGCGATCGCCGAGATAGCCCGAGGTTTCGATCGCCGTATGCAAACCGAGTTTTTTGGCCCCACCCAATATCCTACGCGTAAAGGCAAGTTGAACCATCAACTCCCCACCCGAAATGGTCAGCCCACCATCGAGCGCGCGGAGTGCGGGTGCGAAGCCGGCGAGCCGATCCAGGATCTGTTGGGCTGAGATGTAGGTTCCATCTTTCAGATGCCAGGTGTCCGGGTTATGGCAATACGTGCACCGTAGCAGACAGCCCGACATGAACAGAACGACGCGAAGACCAGGGCCATCGTATCGCGAGGAGGTTTCATACGAGTGCGCATAGCCGAAGGCGCCTTCGCCGTCGTCTGCTCGCTCTTCATCCGGAGCGTCGGGCGACAGTCCGACGCGAAGATCGTGGCGATTGCCCGGCTCCAGAATGCCCAACTGTGACACGGTACACGCTCCTTCCGGATCAAACCTGTCCGTGGAAGGTCCGGCTGATGACATCGCGCTGCTGTTCGGGTGTCAGACGGACGAAGTTGACGGCGTAGCCTGACACCCGGATCGTCAGCTGCGGATATTTGTCGGGATGCTTCATCGCATCTTCGAGCGTCTCCTTATCGATAAGGTTCAGGTTCATGTGGAACCCACCTTGCCCGAAATAAAGATCGAAGGCCTTGACCGCGGCGTCGACAAGTTCCTTGTCGGAGAGATGCGCTTTCTGCGGGGCAACCGAAACGGTGTAGCTGATACCGTCCAAGGAGTGCTTGTAAGGCAGCTTCGCGACCGAGAGACAGGACGCCAGCCAACCATGGCTATCGCGCCCGTGCATGGGGTTGGCGCCGGGGCCGAAGGGTTCCCCTTTGCGCCGTCCATCCGGGGTGTTGCCGGTGTGCTTGCCATAGACCACGTTGGAGGTGATCGTAAGCACGCTCTGCGTATGCGTTGCGCTCCGATAGGTGGGGTGCTTGCGAATCTTCTGCATGAAGCGCGTGACGATATCCACGGCGATACTGTCGACACGGTCGTCGTTGTTGCCGAATTGCGGAGGAGTGTTTTTGCTTTTGTTCTTGTAATCGACGGCCAGTCCGGTTTTGTCGCGAATAACCTGAATCTCGCCGTATTTAATGGCGGCAAGACTGTCAGCAACCACGGACAATCCGGCAATACCGAATGCCATGGTGCGCAGCACGTCGCGATCGTGTAGCGCCATCTCGAGGCGTTCGTAGAAGTATTTATCATGCATGTAGTGGATGCAGTTCATTGCATGCACATAAGTGCGCGCAAGCCACTCCATCGTGCGGTCGAACTTCTCCATCACCTCGTTGTAGTCGAGAACGTCGCTGGTGATAGAGGGTGCCGGCGGCGCAATCTGATCGCCGGAAATTTCGTCGCGGCCGCCATTGATGGCATAGAGCAGTGCCTTTGCCAGATTGACCCGGGCGCCAAAGAACTGCATCTGCTTGCCGAGCCGCATGGCGGATACGCAACATGCAATCCCGTAATCATCCCCCCAATGCGGGCGCATGAGATCGTCGTTCTCGTATTGCAGAGAAGAGGTCTCGCGGCTGATCTTGACGCAGTAGCGCTTGAAGTTCTCCGGCAGATTCTGGGACCAGAGCACGGTTATGTTGGGCTCCGGCGCCGGGCCGAGATTGGTCAGGGTGTGCAATACGCGGTAGCTGCTCTTGGTAATGAGTGAGCGGCCGTTCAGGTCCATGCCGCCGACGCACTCGGTTGCCCAGTAGGGGTCGCCGCTGAACAATGCGTCGTACTCGGGCGTGCGCAGGAAGCGCACGATCCGAAGCTTCTGCACAAGCTGATCCCAGAGCTCCTGAGCGCCGGATTCGTCGAGCTCGCCTTCTTTCAGGTCCCGCTCGATGTAAATGTCCAGAAACGTCGATATCCTCCCAATGGACATCGCCGCCCCATTGGCCTCCTTGATGGCGCCGAGATATCCGAAGTAAGTCCACTGAACTGCTTCGTGCGCGTCGGCCGCGGGTTGGGTAATGTCATAGCCATAGAGCTTTGCCATCGACCCCAAATCTTCGAGCGCGCGGATTTGATCGGCAAGTTCTTCGCGGATTCGAATGACTTCATCCGTCGGCCACATATCGTCGACTTGCGCCCGTTCCGCTTGCTTGGCTTCGATCAGGCGGGCGGTCCCATAAAGAGCAACGCGTCGATAATCGCCTATAATGCGTCCACGGCCGTAAGCGTCGGGAAGCCCGGTTATGATGCCCGACCTTCGGCAGCTCATGATTTCTGGGGTGTAGGCGTCGAAAACTCCGTCGTTGTGGCTTTTGCGATATTTCGTGAAGGCTTCGTGAACCTGCGCGTCCGCATCGAACCCGGCGGCCTTCAGTCCCGCCTCGACCATGCGCAGACCGCCGTAAGGGAAAATCGCCCGTTTGAAGGGTTCGTCGGTCTGCAACCCGACGATGACCTCATTGTCGCGATCGATATACCCGGGCTTATGTGCCAGCAGCGTTGAGGGCGTTTTCGCGTCTACCGCGAGGACGCCCTTCTTCTGTTCCTTTTGAAAATAGGGCTTCAGTTTCGCCCAAAGTGCTTTCGTCCGCTTCGATGGTCCAACCAAAAAGCTCTCGTCCCCGTCGTACGGCGTCGCGTTACGTACGAGGAAATCCCGAACGTCGATGTCGGTGAGCCAACTTCCAGGCGCGAACTCACGCCAGCATCCCTCGTCCTTGCGAGATTTCCGAAGTACCGCTGATCCTTCCATGGCATGCCTCCATCTGCTTTCTGTGGGTGCTGGTGTTCCGTCAGCCTGTAACCGCCTCCATCGCTGTTTGCCGTACAGGCTGCTTGGACAAACAAGCAAGCGTATGTCGCGCGATCATCAGTTCTTCGTCAGTCGGAATCACGTAAGCGTGCACTCGACTCCGCGGCCGGGAGATCAGCGGGCCGCCAGAAGCGTTCGCCTCGCGATCGAGGGTGACGCCAAGCCATACCAGCTTTTCTGTAATTCGCGCGCGGATGCCGGGCGAGTTCTCGCCAATTCCCGCGGTGAAGACAAAGGCGTCCACTCCGCCTAGAGACGCGGCGAGCATCCCGGCGCAGAGCCCGACGTGATGAACGAAATAATCGACGGCAAATTGCGCTCGAGGTTCGCTGCTCGATTGCAGCTCGCGCATGTCATTGCTTATGCTGGATAAGCCCTTCAGGCCGCTTTCGCGGTAAAGCATTTCCTGCACCGCCGCGGGCTCCATGCCTTTCTGCATGATAAGATAAAGCACGACGCCGGGGTCGATGTGCCCTGGTCGGGTGCCCATCGGTAGCCCGTCCAGGGCGGTAAATCCCATCGTGCTGTCGACGCTGCGGCCCGAAGACAAGGCGCACATGGAAGCGCCGCTGCCGAGATGGGCGACGATGACCCGGCCATTCGCAATATCGGGCGCGACGCTCTGCAGAGCGCCGGCAATATATTCGTAGGAGAGGCCGTGAAAGCCGTAGCGGCGGACCCCTTCCTCATATAAGCGCTCCGGTATCGCGAAGTGATCCGCGAGGGCGCCGTGTCCCCGGTGAAAAGCGGTATCGAAACAGGCGATCTGAGGAAGGTCCGGGAATCGCGCTCGAATGGCGCGGATTGCCGCGAGATTGTTCGGCTGGTGCAGCGGCGCGAGGGAAACGTAATTGTCGAGATGTGCGAGAACGCTGTCGTCGATCAGGACTGGTTCGCCGAACAGCGGGCCGCCGTGAACAACACGATGCCCGAAAGCGATAGGCTCGATCTTCTGTTCCTCGCGCAGCCAAACGCCAGCGGTCGCGAGCGCGGCCGGAACATCGGCTACCTGATCGCGAGCGAAAGCTTGATCAATCAGCGAGTGTTTGTCGGGCGTTTCGGCGCGCAGCCTGGGCCGCGTGCCGATGCCATCCATTTGCCCTTTCAACCGCTTTCGAGGGCCACCTGCGCCCTCGATCTCGAAGACCTGGAACTTGACGCTGGACGAACCAGCATTAACGATCAGGATCGTATCCATCGTGCTCACGCAGCGGGCAAAGCCGCTATTCGCCGTCGTGCATCCGCATAGAGAACGGCAGCCGCGCAGGACGCCATGCGGCTGCGCACCGAATCGGCACGGGAGGTCAGAACGATTGGCACCCGCGCACCAAGAACGAGGCCCGCTCCATCTGCCTTCGCCATAAAGGCAAGGTTCTTCGCAAGCATGTTGCCAGCTTCAAGATCTGGAACGACGAGTATCTGCGCGCGCCCCGCTACTTCAGACTTGATGCCCTTGATCCTTGCCGCCTCGGGGTCAATGGCATTGTCGAAGGCAAGCGGACCGTCGAGAATACCGCCCTTGATTTGGCCGCGATCGGCCATCTTGCAGAGGGCGGCCGCGTCGATCGTGGAAGGAATTTTCGGCGTTACAGTCTCGACTGCGGACAGGATTGCGACACGCGGCGTGCCGAGCCCCACTTCTGTGAAGAGATCGATAGCATTCTGAATAATGTCCTGCTTCGCCTCAAGATCCGGGAAAATGTTGATTGCGGCATCGGTTATGAAAAGCGTTTCGGAATAAGCCGGCACATCCATGATGAAGACATGACTGATTCGGCGCGCCGTGCGTAACCCGGTTTTGCTAGCTGTAACCGCCCGCATCAGTTCGTCGGTATGAAGGCTGCCCTTCATCAAGAGCTCACCCTTTGATTGATGAACGAGCTCCACCCCTTTCGCCGCCGCCGCGTCGCTGTGTGGCACATCGACAATCTCGACATCATCGATGGGCAATTGATTATCGCGTGCGACCGCTTTGATTTTCGCAGCCGGTCCTACCAACACCGGCACGATGATCCCGGCTTTCGCTGCATCGAGCGCGCCGCGTAATGAGCTTTCATCACAAGGATGAACGACAACAGTAGTGGCCGCTGGAACGCTTTTGGCCCGCGCAATGAGCCGGTCGTATTTGGATCCCACCGTGTGGTGCAGCGGCTCGGCCACGGCGTGGGCGCCGACCTTGCGATCACCTTTCAAGGACATGGGATTGCCTCGCCGCGGCATGATTGGCAGTGAACAAGTGTAAGCAGGAAATCGCGGGGTGCTTTGATAAATATCAAACCCACGGCGTCTCGCTTGGCGGAGGCTCAGATCACGCCGCGTGTGGTTCCTTCGAATTCGAGAAGTTGCGAAGAGTGTCACAATGGAACAGAACTTGGGCGCCTCCATGCTGACCTGGAAAACGAACCAAGATTTTCCGGTTGGCAAGGGGGCGACGGTGCAAGAGTTTGTTGCAGCCGTCGGCGAGCATCACTACACTATCGACGTTGCGCCTTGGGGCGAGGGGCGCATGATGTTGGATGGGCGCGAGATCGCACGGATCGACGACGCGAAGGGCCAGCGGGAAGCGTTCAGCACCCTTACGATGCTCGCGGAGCGGCACCTGAAAGGTGAACCGATAAAGCTAAGCGCCCCAACGCGAGCTCCTCTTATTCCGGCGGCAAAAGCTAAACTTCTTCAGGGCAAACGTGGACTCATCGTCGGCATTGCCAACGAACAATCCATCGCTTGGGGGTGCGCTCGCGCCTTCCGGGCTCTGGGAGCGGACCTTGCGATAACCTACCTCAATGAAAGGGCGAGAAAACACGTTGAACCGCTAGCTGTGGCCTTGGAGGCAGAGATCGTGATGCCTCTTGACGTGGGCGCGTCGGGTGAACTCGAGAAAGTCTTCGAGAGCATCCGGAAGCGCTGGGGCGCACTCGACTTCGTTGTTCACTCGATCGCCTTTTCGCCCAAGAACACGCTGCGCGGGCGTGTAACGGACGTGGATCGCGAGGGTTTCCTCACTACTATGGAAATCTCCTGCTGGAGCTTTATGCGCATGGCTCATCTCGCTGAGCCGTTGATGAGTAGAGGTGGCTCACTCTTCGCCATGACGTACTACGGCAGCCAGCGCGTGGTGGCGAATTACAACGTCATGGGAGTTGCCAAGGCCGCGCTCGAAAGCGCAGTTCGCTATCTGGCAGCAGAACTCGGCCCGAAGGGGATTCGGGTCCACGCAATTTCTCCGGGGCCTCTGGCGACGCGGGCGGCGTCAGGCATTTCCGAATTCGACAAGCTGCTCGACAAAGCCCGCGGGAAGGCGCCTGCCAGAAGCTTGGTTTCCATTGATGATGTTGGAGTCGCCACGGCATTCTTGGCTCATGATGCCGCGCGTCTGATTACCGGCGACACGCTGTATGTCGATGGCGGTTACCACGTTGTCGACTAATGCTAGACTCGGCATACTTGCATTGATGGTGGGTTTACCTCTTAACGCCCCGGAGCCACTGTAACCGCCGTCATGAGCGGGACATCGTAATGGCTCCATCAATATTTCAAGAGAGCGTCATAATTACCCGTGATCGCGCTCACGTCGACAATGGTATGTTGCGCTGCGACGGCGATTACCAACCTCTTTTAACATCAAGATCAATACACCTTTTGAGCGAAGTTCATCCCCGAAAGCGTCCGCTGATCGTCGTATTCGCCTTTCTTGGACCGCTTCGGCAACTCGACATCCGATTTGGCACTCCTTTCATAGGGGATGGCGTTCAAGATGTGCGAGATGCAATTGAGTCGCGCTCGCTTCTTGTCGTCCGAACGAACGATAAACCAAGGCGCATGCTCGGTGTTCGTCAGCTCCAGCATTCGATCGCGGGCTTTAGAGAAGCTGTACCAGCGGTGATAGGATTCCAGATCCATGGGGCTGAGCTTCCATTGGCGAAGCGGATCGCTGATGCGTGCCCGGAAGCGGCGCTCCTGTTCTTCCATACCTACTTCGAGCCAAAGCTTTATAAGAATGATCCCGCTTTCAACCACATACTTTTCGACTTGGGGACAGAGTTCCAGGAATCGCGCGTGCTCCTCAGCTGTGCAAAAGCCCATTACAACTTCCACTCCTGCACGATTGTACCAGCTGCGATCGAACAGCACGACCTCCCCTGCCGCCGGAAACTGGTTCACGTACCGCTGCATGTACATTTGCGTCTTTTCGCGGTCCGAAGGAGCTGGAAGCGCAATGACCCGGAATATGCGCGGGCTCAGTCGCTCCGTTATCGCCTTGATTGTTCCTCCCTTTCCCGCAGCGTCGCGGCCCTCGAAGACGATAATTGCCCGAGCACCGGTCGACTTCACCCAATCCTGCAGGTGGCACAGCTGCACCTGCAGCTTTTCAAGCGCCGCCTCATACGTCTTGCGCTTCATTTTTCCGGTCTTCTCGACAAGAGCATCCGTCATCGAAGAACAGTTCCATCATGATCAATGATACCTTCGGGGGCGCTATTGCCAGCTCAGGGTGATTCCGATGTCACCGGGGACTCCGCCCGGAAAGTCCACAACCTGATATTTCAACTTGTAACCTTTCGGGCGCAAATGTTCGTACCAGAGCTGATACATTTCCTTTGGCAAACCCGTAAGAGTCTTTTCCCAGCCGGGCTCTTGCTGATTGATGGCCCGTCCGTAATCCGTGCATAGTTCCTTTGGAAACCGATGTACCTGGACCTCAGTCAGACCATTCTTGATTGCGCGTTGAATCACAGCCGCCGCTCGTTTGGTTTTCTCGTCCGGAGATAAACCAGAGGGCTTGCTCAAGTTCTCGATAAGAGCCTTCTTTTCCGCGTCCTCCGCCTTTGCCTTGCGAAGGTAGTCAGCTGCTTTCTTTGCCTCGATTTCCGCAATTTGCATCATTGCTTCTTTGGCCGAGGGTAGAACGCCATCCGATCCCTTGCTTGCGGGAGCTTCTGCCCTTGCCGCTGTACTCTTGTCCATACGAGATCCCCCATCGTCAGACCTTCGCAGCTCAGACGTTCCACCGGCTGGCAGGACGAAAACCGCTACTGCGGAGGGTCTAAGACAACGATCACGACCGTTGGGCCCCGGTATCCGTGACCCGCTGGGCCTGAACCATTGTTGGTGTTTTTTCAACACAAGTTCGCTCGGGACGCTTTGCGAAAAATCAATGCGGAAAATCGTGGATGGTCGCTAGCTGCAGACCGGTTGTACCAGTCAACGGGGCCATCGAACGTCGATGCGGTAAGCCTGGCGAAGGCATCGTAGGAAAGGGCGCCGCGACTCGGTTCCTTGCGGCTGGTTGGGATCGTTCCTGGAGGATTTGGCTAACGCCAAGTCGGAGGTGGGGATGCGTGTCGTTATCTGCCTCGTACTAGGTATCTGCGGGTTCGCCTTGCCCGCAGAGGCTCAACAACAGCCTGCCCAGGCGACGCCTGTCGGCGTCGTCACGGCCGAACGCAAGCCGATCGCGAAAGGGCTCGATTTCGTCGGTCGTGTTGAGGCGATTGAACGCGTTGAGATTCGGGCTCGGATTACCGGCTACCTCGAAAAAATGATGTTCAAGGAGGGCGATTTTATTAAAAAAGGCGCCCCGCTTTATGAGATCGAAAAGGGACTGTTTTTGGCCGACGTGCAGCGGGCACAAGGCGTATTAGAGAGAAGCAAGGCATCGAAGCTGCTGACCGAGGTTCAGCTGCAGCGTGCCCAGGAACTGTTGGCGCGCAATGCCGGAACCGTTGTAACCCGCGATCAAGCTGTTGCCGCGGACCAGCAGGCGGAAGCCGCCATTCTGACGGACCAAGCCAATCTTGAGACGGCCAAAATCAATCTCGGCTACACTGATATAACCGCGCCGATTAACGCTCGGGTTAGTCGCACCACGCTGACCAACGGAAACGTCGTTACGCCGCAGAGCCAGCCGCTGACTGTTCTCGTCAGCCAAGATCCGATGTACGTGACCTTTCCCGTCAGCCAGCGAGAGTTTCTGCGGGCGCAAAAGGCCGGTGGAGAGATCGACCTCAAGACGATCAAAGCGCGAATCAAATTTGCCGATGATTCGGTGTATCCGCACCAGGGCGCGATAAACTTTGTCGACGTGAGCGTCGACCGTGCCACTGACACGGTGCTCGTCCGCGCAACATTTCCCAATAGGGAGTCTCAGCTGACCGACGGGCAGCTCGTGCGCGTCGAACTTGAGGCGGGTACCCCTGAAGACAAGGTCGTCATTCCGCAATCGGCCCTGATCGCAGATCAGGAGGGGGTGTACGTTTTCGTGGTCGATGACGGCAAGGCCGCCATTCGCCGCGTGAAACCGGCGGGAGAGAGCGGGACCGGGGTCATCATCGAACAGGGCCTGTCCGGCGGCGAGCTGGTGGTCGTCGAAGGACTCCAGAGCCTTCGTGCTGGGGTGCCAGTCCGGGCAAGCCCAGTCCCGCAGACGCTTGGCAAGAGCTGATCCATGCTGTCCGCCATTTTCGTCGACCGCCCTCGGCTAGCAATCGTCATTGCCGTCATTACGACGATCGCCGGCGCGCTCGCGTTCCTGGCACTCCCGGTTGCGCAATACCCCGATATCGTTCCGCCGCAGGTATCCGTCACGACGATGTATCCGGGGGCGAACTCCGCCGTCGTCGACGCGACGGTCGCGCAGCCGATCGAGGCGCAAGTCATCGGCGTCGACAAAATGATCTATATGAAGAGTACAAGCGGTGACGACGGCAGCTATACCCTGACGGCGTCGTTCGAGCTTGGGACAAACCCCGATATCAATACAGTTAACGTAAACAACCGGGTGCAGACCGCCTTATCGCTGCTCCCGTCGGAGGTTCAACGTCAGGGCATTAACGTCAAGAAGAAATCGACCGCCATATTGGCATTCGTAACACTGTATTCCCCGAAGCATACTCGCGATCCCCTCTTCCTTTCTAACTATGTCACGATTAACCTTCTGGATCAGATCAAGAGCACGCCCGGAGTCGGCGACGCCTTTTTGTTTGCAGCGCAAGATTATTCGATGCGGGCCTGGGTGAGAACGGACCTGCTCACCGGACTCAATCTGACGACCGGCGACATCATCAACGCGATCCAATCGCAGAATGTTCAGGCGGCGGTCGGACGTATCGGCGCCCGTCCCATCTCTGACGATCAGCAGCTGCAGCTCAATATCCAAACCAAAGGACGGCTCGCCTCGCCGGAAGAGTTCCAGAATATCATTATTCGCACTAATCCCGACGGTTCGGTCCTGCGGCTCCGTGATGTTGCGCGTGTTGAGCTCGGCGCCTCGAATCTTGATCGCGATACCCGGTACAACGGGAACGACGCCGCGGCGGTGGTGATCTACCAATCACCTGGCGGCAATGCGCTCTCCACCGTAAAAGCCATTCGGACCAAGCTAGCCGAGGCAGAGAAACGTTTTCCGGAGGACCTTGCCTGGAAGATAACTTACGATCCGACGATATTCGTAACAGACACGATTCACGAGGTGCAAAAGACGTTGCTCGAGGCATTTGTGCTGGTCGTCATTGTAGTCTTCCTCTTCCTAGGTAGCCTTCGTGCAACCCTTATCCCGACGCTTGCGGTTCCTGTCAGCCTGATCGGCACCTTCATAGCCCTGAAGGCCATCGGGTATTCCGCCAACACCGTCTCTCTACTGGCCATCGTGCTGGCGATCGGAATCGTTGTCGACGACGCCATCGTGGTGGTCGAAGCCGTCGAGAAGGTCATGGAAGATCATCCGGAGCTCTCGCCCGGAGAGGCAACAAAGGTTGCCATGGCGCAGATCACGGCTCCGGTTATCGCGATCACATTTGTTCTCCTCTCCGTCTTCCTGCCCGTGGCGTTTATCCCTGGTATATCGGGAGAATTGTTCCGGCAGTTTGCGGTGACCGTTGCCGTCGCGATGCTGCTGTCCGCGATCAACGCTCTGACGCTCTCACCGGCGCTCTGCGGGGTTATGCTGCGGCCCCATCATGGGCCGCGCCGCGGCATAATGGGCTTCGTGATGCGCTCCATCGATTGGGTGCGCGATCGCTATGGTGCTGTTGTCGCGCGTCTCGTCCGATTTTCGATAATCGGGTTGGCCATGGTTCTTGTCGCCGGCATTGGCGTTGTGGGTCTCGCGAAGGTCACACCTACAGGATTTCTTCCTGAGGACGACCAGGGCGCGATCTTTGTGGTCGTCCAGTTGCCGGGCGGTGCCTCGATCGGAAGAACATCGGAGGTCATGCGGCAAGCGGAAGCGATCATCCAGGCGGATGCCGCGACGGCCGAGTATACGTCTATCATAGGACTGAACTTCATCGACAATTACTCCCAGCCAAATTCCGGCTTCATGGTCGTAACCTTCAAGCCCTTTGACGAGCGTAAGGCGGACGAGCTTGGGGCTTCGGAAGTGGTTGCCCGATTGCGCGCGAAATTCCGAGAGATCCAAGGGGGTACCGTCATCCCGCTTGCCCCGCCTCCGATCGTCGGGCTCGGTACCGGGGGCGGATTCACTTATGTGCTCCAAGATTTGCGCGGCGGCGATCCGAAGCAGCTCGCCCAAGTGCAGCGTGGGTTAGTCGTTGCCGCAAACCAAGACCCTCAGCTTCGGGGCATTTTTAGCACGTTCTCGGCGACAAACCCGTCAATCTTTCTGCAGGTCGATCGGGACAAGGCGCAAATTCTCGGGGTTCAGCTGAAGGACGTCTTTCAGGCGCTGCAGGCGTCGCTCGGGGGCTATTTCATTAATAATCTCAATCTCTTCGGCCGTACGTGGCAGGTGCAGGTCCAGGCCGAAGCCGCCGATCGGACAAGCATCGATGACATTTATCGCATTAACGTGCGCAACACCGAGGGAAAGATGATCCCACTGCGCGGTCTGGTCGAGACACGCGTGGTGGTTGGGCCGCCAGCGCTTATCCGATATAATAATCTACGTGCCGTCACGATCCAGGGCGGCCCCGCGCCTGGCGTCTCTTCCGGTCAGGCGCTGAAGGCGTTCGAACAGGTTGCCGCGAAATCGCTTCCTCCCGGTTACGCCGGAGAATGGACGGATACGGCCTTCCAGGAGAAGCGCGCTGAAGGGAAAACCGCGATTATTCTCGGTTTCGCCGTGCTGTTTGCGTACCTGTTCCTCGTCGGATTGTATGAGAGCTGGACCATTCCTGTTCCGGTGCTCTTGTCCGTGGCAGTGGGAATTCTCGGCTCCTTCGCCGCGATAATTTTTAGCCGACTGACGCTCGACCTTTATGCGCAGATTGGGATGGTCGTGCTGATCGGGCTTGCGGCAAAGAACGGTATTTTGATCGTCGAATTTTCGAAGGAGAAGCGCGAACACGGCATGCCATTGCTCGAGGCGGCGACAGAGGGTGCCCGCCTGCGTTTTCGACCGGTCATGATGACCTCTTTCGCATTCATTCTCGGCCTCTACCCACTGGTCGTCGCTCAGGGCGCCTCGGAGCTCGCGAGGCGTGGGGTGGGAACACCGGTGTTCGGCGGAATGATCTTGGCGTCGTTCCTGGGGATTTTTGCCATACCGCCGCTCTACGTCACGTTCCAAAGCATTCGCGAGCGGCTGCGGCCAAGCGTGCGGCCGAAGGAGGTTTCACATGACCTCCCAGCGCAGGAGCCCGGAGGCGAAACAAAAATAGCATCTGCGCCCGCACCCGCGCCGGCGGAATAGCACGAACCGCCGGCGATTAGGCATGGCAGCCGAGTTATAATCGATGAGGTCCTTTCGTCGCGGCTGCACCGGCATCGGAAAATTTG
>Ga0136846_1236484_pt1 | contig 23736 bp, 21 predicted proteins | sample HopSoiMetagenom2_FD_96841 | JGI IMG/M metagenome (GOLD analysis project Ga0136846, IMG submission 96841) | Grasslands soil microbial communities from Hopland, California, USA - 2 Assembly 2016 (version 4) | ecosystem: Environmental > Terrestrial > Soil > Grasslands | place: USA: Hopland... | reverse complement strand
GCGGCCTTCCCCATATAGGCAACGCAGGGCTCATTCAGGGGGCCAGCCTTGGCTGAAATGGCTTCCAGCACGGGTTTTAGCTGCTGCCAGGCTTCCTGGTCACCTCCGGGCATTATACTGGGACCTGTGCGGGCTCCATGCTCGCCACCGCTAATACCCATGCCAACAAAATGGATATTCCTGTCTTTGAGGTAATCGATCCGCCTGAGCGTGTCTGTATAATGGGAATTGCCGCCATCAATAACAATGTCTCCGGGCCCTACAAGCGGAAGGAGGTCTTTAATAACGCCGTCTACAATTGGACCAGCCGGCACCAGCATCATGATCCTCCGGGGAGGCTTCAGTAGTTCCACCATTTCCGCCAGACTGGAAGCGCCCTTTACTGTGGTTCCAGAGCTTGCCGAGGATTCCAGCAGGGCTGTTTTAGTGGTATCCTTATCAAATCCGATTGCAGCAAAACCATGGTCGGCCATATTGAGCAGGAGGTTCCTGCCCATAGTGCCCAGACCGATCATTCCAAAATCATATAGTTGGGAAGACATATAAACTGGGTTGGGGATGTAAGTTATTGTAAATAACAAAACAAGAGCCAATACTGTTTAATCGATAACGATAGCTTTACGAAATTCGGAACTTCCCTTTTTAGAGCCTAAATAGTTGTGAAAGCGGGCCAGCTTTGACAATAATCTTCTAATTTTGTAGACTGTAATCCATTTTTGAGATATGAGCGACACAACGACATTGCCACCACTAACAGCGAAAGATTTTTCTACTGATCAGGAAGTTCGCTGGTGTCCGGGATGTGGTGATTATTCCATTTTAGCACAGGTTCAGAAAGTAATGCCCACGCTGGGCATCCCAAGGGAAAATATCGTGATCATTTCGGGTATTGGCTGTAGCAGCCGTTTCCCCTATTATATGAATACCTATGGCATGCACTCGATCCATGGTCGTGCCACAGCAGTTGCCAGTGGTTTAAAGGCATCCCGTCCGGAATTAAGCGTTTGGATTGTGACCGGTGATGGTGACAGTCTGAGTATTGGCGGCAACCATACCATTCACCTGCTGCGCAGGAATTTCGACGTGAATATTCTGCTGTTCAATAATCAGATATATGGTTTGACCAAGGGCCAATATTCTCCAACATCAGAAAAAAACAAAGTAACCAAGTCAACTCCATTCGGAAGTATCGACCATCCTTTCAATCCATTGGCACTGGCCTTAGGGGCAGACGCAACTTTTGTAGCCAGGACGATGGACCGTGATCCCAAGCATTTACAATCCATGTTACTGCGCACCAACCAGCATCATGGCGCTTCATTCCTTGAGATCTACCAGAATTGCAACATTTTTAATGATGGAGCTTTTGAAATATTTACCGAGAAAGGATCCAAAGCACAGGAAACGTTATTCCTGGAGCAGGGCAAGCCATTTTTATTTGGACCTGGAAATACAAAAGGAATTAAGCTGGATGGATTTACTCCGCGTGTAGTGAACCTGGAAGATGGCCATAGTGCCGATGATCTCTGGATCCACGATGAACATGATATTTATAAAGCGCAGATACTCGTTCGCATCTTTGATGATCCTAAAATTGAGGGGCATTTGCCAAGACCATTTGGTGTGTTCTATCAAACGGATCGGCCCTGCTATGAAGATGTTATGGCCATGCAACTGGAAGATGCCAAGGCACGCAAGAAAGGCGACCTCGATAAATTATTGCGTGGAAATGAGGTATGGGTAATACAGTAGTATCAGTGATGAAGTAGCTATTTAAACTTCTGCCAGCTCCTTTTTTGCTTTAGCAAAAATCTGACGTTTCTTATTCTCATACCACCAACGTGGAGCAGTCTTTTTCATCATGGTATCAATGCTGCGCATACCAAAGAGATTCCATACGCCTTTTAGTTTACCTGCCAAAGAAGGTTGCATTGCACGCAAACTCATGGCGAAACCACTATCAAGGTATTCCATGTGATGCCAGTATCCTGCAGGCATGAACAGGGTGTCACCGGGTTCCATAATAAAATCAAATCCTTCCGCGAGTTTTAATGCAGGGAATTTTTCATAATCAGGCGTTCCATTCTTTTCATAGTAATGAGAGAAATCGGCAAGGCTCAACACTTCAAACGGTTTGCGATAGAGTTTGTATTGTTCTTTGAAAGGAAACATAAGCACCCGCTTCCTTCCAGCGAACTGTGTATGCAGGATATGAGAAAGATCAATATCAAAATGCATATGGGTAATGCTGGAAGCGCCACCCGTAAAGAGCATCGGGTATTTTTTTACAAAGCCTTTCATCAAATGTTCGGGCCATGTAAAATCTTCAATAAGCTGTGGAGCGTGGTCAAATATGTTGAATAAGAAAATTCTCCAGCCCGCAGGGCCTTTGCTAATCATATCTATATACTCCCCAAAAGTCTTGTAATCGTCGGCTTTATTTATGGGAGTATAAGCATCGCTTTTTACATTATTATATAAAGGCACGCGTTGGTCACCAACCAGTGATTTAAAATAATCCCAGTTCCATTTATTGTAAGCAGGCCATTGTTTAGAGAGATCTTTAATAACGATTGGGGTACCGGGTCTGTAAAATTCCTTTCTGAATACCTCTGGTTTTATCGAGTCGACAATCGTAACCGGTTTAAGTTGCATACCAATGCGGATTTTGACAAAGATAATAAACGGGGTAAATTACGATTTGTCGCACAATTACCACCTAAGATGAGTTAGATTTACAAAATATTTTTTGGTCTTAAAGGCTTGTGAAAGGTTAAATTTCAAAATGTTACTTCGTGTTCATCCCGATAATCCTCAACCCAGGCAGATAAAGGCAGCGGTGGATTGCCTCCAAAGGGGAGGTATTATCATATATCCTACTGATACCATATATGGACTGGGTTGCGATATCCTGCAGCAAAGGGCCATTGAGAAGATCTGCAGGATCAAAAATGTTGATCCCAAAAAGGCCCAGCTCTCCTTTATTTGTCCTGATCTGAGCCACCTGAGCGAGTACGCCAAACAGATTCCCAACTCAACTTACCGGATGCTCAAAGAATACCTGCCAGGTCCCTATACTTTTATTCTTCCTGCCAGCAAGATGGTGCCAAAGATCCTTCAAAGTAAGAAAGATACTATTGGTTTAAGGATACCAGATAACAAAATTGCCTGTGCAATTGTAAAGGAGCTGGGCCGGCCAGTTCTCAGTGCTTCGCTTCCCGGGGAGCAGGTAGAGGATTATACTGATCCAGAGATAATGTATGAAAATTTCAGGAACCTGGTGGATATAGTGGTGGATGGTGGCATTGGCGGTACTGTTCCATCTACTATCATTGATTGTACAGGTGAGGAACCTGTATTGATCCGTGAAGGATTGGGCAAATTTGAGAAATAAAAAAGCCCCACCGCGAGAGCGGAGAGGCTAAAACTCCAAACCATCAATTGTATCAACTCTTATTATTAGTATACCCTCCGGCGTGCATTATGCTTCATTGCATAGATCCGGCGGCTATCATAACGTTTAGTCTGGTTCAATCTCCTTCTTTCAGCCATTGTAAGCTTTCCATCTCTATAAGCTCTGCGTCTTTCATGGCGATAATGAGCTTCATTTCTATGTATCCTGGCTCTTTCACCGCGAGTTAAATCTCCATTACGGAAACCTTGCTGAACACGGTGATGAGTTACTACATCATGACCTCTTTGGGCGGAAGCGGCGGTTGTAAAAAGGGCGAAGACAACGGCTACAAAAAGTATTTTTTTCATGGTACAAACTTTTCTGTTTATTAAAACTGTTTTGTAAAAATGGTTCGTATATAAGACCCGTAATGAATGCAGGGGTTTAAATGGGAAAACTACGTTTAACATCAATTAACATAAGGGAATGCTGGATAGAAATGCTTTAACAAATGAAAATTTTTGGCCATTAGTAGCTATTAGCCATTAGTTTTCAGCATTGGTAAAAATGGCTAAATATCGGAGGATTCAGTTACCGGTAAAGTATCATCCATTACATCTTCATCAAATAGCTCAGGCTGCTCGGCCATTAAGCGAAAGCTCTTGCGGTGGTATTTGCAAATGCCATGTTTATCTATTGCTTGCCGGTGCTCGGGTGTTCCATAACCTTTATTCTGTTTCCAGTTATAGTGAGGAAATTCCTTATGCAACTGGCGCATATAAGAATCGCGATGGGTTTTCGCCAGGATGCTGGCAGCAGCAATGCTGGAATATAATCCATCACCCTGGATAATGCATTGGTGAGGAAGTTTTTTATAAGGAGTGAAACGATTTCCATCAATTAATAAAAGAGAAGGTCGTTTCCTGAGTTTGTCCAGTGCCAGATGCATGGCCTTAAAAGAGGCTCGAAGAATATTGATCTGGTCAATCTCATCATTATCCACCATTGCTACAGCATACGCTATGGCATTAGCCTTAATGTATCCTTTCAATTCCTGCCTTTCTTCAGCTGTCAATTGCTTGCTATCATTTAATACCGGGTGGTAGAAATCCCTGGGCAGGATTACTGCAGCTGCAAATACTGGCCCTGCAAAGCACCCGCGACCGGCTTCATCACAGCCGGCTTCAAGCATTTGGTCCTGGTAAAAGGGGTGAAGCATGCAGATGCAATATCATGCGAAAAATAAAAATGTAAAAATTATTTTCCCCACATAGCGCCTAACTTTGCGCACGCTATGGCAAACGAACTGCAACCTCACCGTTCTTCCAAACCAGTTGCCATCTGGTTACTTGTTGGTGTTTTCATGCTTATTGTACAGGTATTGTTGGGAGGTATCACACGACTTACTGGTTCCGGGTTATCAATTACAGAATGGAAACCAATAATGGGAGCCCTGCCACCCATGAATGAACATGACTGGAATATTGCATTTGAAAAATATAAACAAATTGCACAATACAAGTATCTGAATGCGTATTTCAGCCTATCCGATTTCAAATCTATATTTTTCTGGGAATGGTTTCACAGAGTGTGGGCAAGATTACTGGGAGTGGTATTTCTTATTCCATTTGTAATATTCATCATTCAAAAACGGTTTAAGAAGGATATGATCAGGCCGCTTCTGATTTTGTTCGTACTTGGAGGTTTGCAGGGATTAGTTGGGTGGATCATGGTAAAAAGTGGATTGGAAGACGAAGGTTTACTATATGTGAGCCATTATAAGCTGGCCATCCATTTCATTTTTGCATTGGGATTATTGTGTTATACTTTATGGTTCGCCCTTCAATTGCTGATCCCAGCCAATCAAATCACGATCAACAATAAATTAAGAAAGTTTACCGGATGGCTTATAGTCATATTGACGCTGCAACTTATATATGGTGCTTTCATGGCAGGTTTAAAAGCAGCAGCTGCGGCACCAACCTGGCCGGATATGAATGGAAACTGGTTGCCAAAGGATATACATAGTTTTGGAGACCGTCAGTTTCCAGGCATTAGTTTCCTGTTTGATCATCCTCTCGTAATTCATTTTATTCATAGGAACCTGGCTTACCTGATCACTGCATTAATAATAATTTGGACTATCCAGGCTTATAAATCCAAAGGTGCTCCTGTTTTTCAAAAAACCAGGAACTGGCCCATCGCAAATGTATTATTACAGGTGCTTCTGGGTATCCTTACAGTGGTGAATGCCACAAACCCATCTTCTTTTTTATGGTTAGGAGTAGTGCATCAATTCCTTGCCATGCTATTATTATTGTCACTAGTGTGGATGTTATATATCATTCGAAGCAGGAAAAGCGTTATAAATTAGGCGACTATGAAATGCCAGATCAGTTTGGTTTGCTGGCATTTAATAGTAATTTTAACTCATAGCTACCTTACTCATGAAAGCATGGCTTAGAGGTTTTTTATATTCATTTCCCATTCAATTGCTCTTCCTGCATTTCAGGAAATACCAGGTATTGCTGATGTTTTGGTTCATCCTGTTCAGTACGGTAGGCGGCCAGTTCATGCACACCTTTGGAGCTGATTCTCTTTACCTGGCACCGGAATACCTGGGCAATGTCAATTCAATAAGCATGGCCATTGTGGGTATGTCTGTTGGCATGTTCATCATGAGCTGGAATATCAGCACCTTTATCCTTTTCAGTCGCCATTTTCATTTTCTGGCTGCAACAACCAATCCTTTCCTCAAGTATTGCCTGAATAATGCAATCATTCCGATCATATTCTTAGGTTTTTATTTTTGGAAAACTTATGAGTTCACTCATTACAAGGAGCTGATCAGGAATACAGAGATCATTGTGCTGGCAGGTGGTTTTTTTGCCGGACTTATACTGGTGATTGCCTTTTCCTTTTATTATTTTTTCAGAGCTGACCGTTCCATTTTGCGCCGGATGATGCCGGTGATCACGAATCCGGGAGAATATATTACTCATCTGCGCCCGGAACAGGAAACGTATCATCACCAGAGCCTGATAAGGGTAGAATGGTATTTTGATTCACCCGTGCATCTGCGTCCCTGCCGGGATGTACGCCACTATACACCGCAATTTGTAGACTCCCTTTTTAAGCGGCATCATTTTGCAGCCATTATTTGCATTTTTGCCGCATTTCTATTTCTGATCATTGTCGGGTTCTTTCTTGAATCACCCTTTTTCCAGATACCGGCTGCTGCAAGTATTACTATTTTCTTTTCCATATTGATTGGTGTAGCCGGAGCATTTACCTATTTTCTTCAAAGCTGGAGTATTCCTTACCTGGTAGTACTGATCTTATTGCTGAACTTCTTTTACAAGATAGACTGGATCGATCCCAGAAATAAAGGGTATGGACTGAATTATAATAATAAAACAGAGCGGCCCGCCTATTCCCGTGAAGGCCTTCTTTCTATCTGCACGCCTGAGAAGAAGACAGCGGATAGCCTGAATATGGTTGGCATTCTGGAGAACTGGAAAAAGAACCAGGGAGTTGAGAAACCTCTGTTTGTGGTAATGAATACAAGTGGGGGCGGTCATAGAAGCGCCACTTTCACGGTGAGCATGCTTCAACATCTGGATAGTATTACAAATGGACAGATCATGAAGAAGATATTCCTGATCAATGGCGCATCTGGCGGAATGATCGGGGCTACTTTTTTCAGAGAATTATTTCTGCAAAAAGAGAAAGGAAAGAATATAAACCTGCAAGACAGGCAATATGTAGAGGATATTGGCAGCGATCTTCTCAATCCTTTATTCTCATCATTTGTTGCACGTGACCTGATAGCCCCGGCACAGAAATTCAGGATCAACCAGTTTACCTATGTAAAAGACAGAGGGTATGCATTTGAAGAAAAAATGAATGCCAATACCAGAGGCTATCTTGATAAACAGATAAAGGATTATGCTGCAGATGAGAAAGCAGCCAATATTCCACTGATCTTCTTCAATTCTGTAATCACGCGTGACAGCCGTAAAATGATAATCAGCACTCAACCAGTGAGCTTCATGATGCGGGGTTGGCAGGATCCTTCCAGGATCCCGGAAATGGATCCAGATGCTGTAGACTTTGGGGCCTTCTTTTCCAAACAAAACCCATATGATCTCCGGGTATTGACTGCTTTGCGTATGAATGCCACTTTCCCTGTTGTTTTGCCCAATGTCTGGCTGCCCAGCAACCCGGTTATCGATGTAATGGATGCAGGGTTAAGAGACAACTATGGGCAGGAAACAAGCCTTCGCTTTTTAGAATCCTTTCATGACTGGTTGAGCAAAAATACCAGTGGCATTCTGATCCTGCAGGTTCGTGATCGCAGTCCGGGCGGCTGGGACTCGCCTTATCTCTCTGATGATATAACAGATCATTTTACCAAACCGTTTCTTCTACTACAGCACAACTGGTTTAAGATGATGGAATATTTCCAGGATGATATGCTGAGTTATTATAGTGAACATCCAGGAAGGGAAATTCACAAAATACTATTCCAATACGCGGCAGATAAGGAAGAGAATAAGGCTGCGCTTAATTTTCACCTGAGCAGAAGGGAACGGATTGATATCATGGCATCCGTTAATTCCTTCTCCAACCAGAGGAGCTTTAAACAATTGCTCGCATTGCTGGATGCAGAAAAAAATTCAAAGCCGCCAACCACCGTTCCATCAGGTAATTAATTGGCTGGCTGAATAAGACGAAAACATTTTTTCTTTACCTGTATAATAAGTTTTTCAGGTGTTTCAGCCGGATCACCATCTATATGTAGTGGTGCCAAGCTTGTATTAATGATATTTAACTCGCTTGTCTGAAAATAAATAACCGGGTTATTCAATGAATTTTCAATCTTGCTCAGGCGTCCAGCGAGGATTTGCCTGATAAGATTAAAAAGCAGTAATGGCTTGGCTGTTTTTTTAGCGATAACCACATCCAGCAGCCCATCAGACAATAAAGCTTTAGGCGCAATGGTGAAATTATTTCCAAACTGGTTGCTGTTTGCAATGCTGATCAGGAATGCTTCTGTTGAAAAGCTAAGCCCATTACTCTCCACCACGAAGGAATAGGGATCAGCAGAAAAGAAATTCCTGCCTACCAGTGTAGCGTAAGTTGCCAGTCCTCTTTTGGGCTGTTTGGCAAATTCATGGGCCACCTTTGCATCGAAACCAAGTCCACATAACATGCAGGCAAATTGCCCATTAATATAAAACCCATCAATGAGTGATGCTTTTCCAGTGAATATAATATCCAGTGCCTGGGCTGGTTGTTTTGGAATCTTTGCAGCAAAAGCAAGCCCATTGCCTGAGCCACAGGGAATGATTCCAAAATTTACATTCTGCCCCATCAGGCTTCCGGCTACCTGACTTACAGTGCCATCTCCTCCGGCTATTACAATATCTGTTATATTCTGTTCTTTGATAATTGAATGAAGAAAGGAATAATCTCCGCTTGCTACCGAAGGAAAGATCTGATAAGGAATATCGAGGGCCTCGGTACTTCTCTCCACCAGTTGCTGGAGGTCTTTTTTCGTTCTTGTTCCGGAGATCGGATTTATGATATAAATAATATTCCTTTGGCTCATTATACTTGTTCAGGCGGGGCAAATGTACTTTAATGCTTCCATCTTATCAATCCGCCTGTAATTCAGGTACATCTCCAAAATTGGTAAAGGAGGTATGTATTTCGGTGATTGAGAATAGTGGACAAAGTTTGAGAGAGCCATTTCAATTAAGAAACTTTTGACACCTGATAATTAAGCGTATTTTAATTTTGTGTTATGAATTCAGGCACGGGTAAAATAATCATAATTATAGGCGTTGTAATTCTGCTGGCCGGAGTGCTTGTCTATTTCTTTCATGATAAGCTAAACTGGATTGGCCGCCTGCCAGGAGATGTGAGGATAGAAAAGGAGAATTTCAGATTTTATTTCCCAATCACAACCATGATATTGTTAAGTCTGCTGCTTACGCTAATCGCTCAGATCATCAGGCGTTTTTTTTAAAGATCTATTTTTTGGTGTAAGGTATTCTCAGGATCTCTGTTGCAAATTTCTCGCAGTCTGCTCCCACCGTTGCAAGGTCTTTTGATTTTATATAAGAGCTGATCACATGCTCGCCTGCATTGGGTACTGCCAATTCTCTTTTCAAACTGTCTGGAGTTCCTAATTGACGGAACATTCTTTTCATGGCAGATACCTTAACAACAGGATCCTGGTGTTCCTCATCCTTATAATAATAAAGAAGCAATAAGGGCTGTTTTACTTTTTCAAAAACCGAAGACTTCATGGAAGTCTCCAGTAGTTCTTCCAGTTGAACAGCTGCTTCCATCCTGTATTTGTAAGTCCAGTACTGGCGATAAAGAGCGGAAGTATCATCAGCAATATTATATTTTCCTTTTACCATACGCGCCACCTGCAATCCCCAATGGTTATTCAATACCCACGCGGCTCCATCATTGATGGCAATATTCGGAGATAATAAAATGATGCCAGCAATATCAGGGTATTCTGCTGCGAGTTTTAAAGCCAGCGTGCCGCCTGTAGAACATCCCATGAGTATTACTTTGTTGCCAAGTTGTTTTCCTATCTCATAAGCCTGTTTGGCTCCTTCCCATAATTTATCCGCTGTAAGATTGATCATTGGTTCTGTTGTATCGATCCCATGTTCAGGCAATCGCGAAAGGTAAAGATTGCAACCAAACTTTTGTGCAAACTGGTAATGGATGGGATCGCCTTCCTCCTGGCTGGCTGAAAACCCGTGCAGGTATACTACGGCATATTCCGTTTTTTGCTTAAGGGAATCATTTAGCCAGATGATCCGTGCTTCATTGTCGGGTTTCAGTTTGTGACCCGCATCCTGGTCATGAATATATTTTTCCAGGGCAGCAGATGAAGATGGAACTGCAGGCAGGTCGTGAGTATATGCAGGTGCGGATGGTTTGGAACCAAAGAAATAAAAAATGATCAGTAGCAGTATGACAAATGCGAACCATTTGAGGAATTTCATAGCAGGGCATTTGCATAAAGCTAAGAGGATTTTTTTGATTTCCTAAACAGTTTCACTGTACGGGTTACACCCCATACATCTTTTTCTTCAAAAGTTTGCAATAGTTCAAAACGCGGATCCTCCAGCAGCTGTTGTAATTCTACTCGGCCTTCTACTCTGGCAAACCAGTCATCCCAAACCAGGAAGCACTGGTCCGGGAAACGGTTTTCTTCAAATGAATTGAGAAAGCGTTTATGCTGACTGCTGTCAAAATGATTGATGTCTAGCACAACACTTATCCAGCACGCTTCATAGTAAAAGACTGATGTTTTATAATCAGGGTAATTCTTTTTTATATAATCTGCCATCCTTAATTCTGCTTTCTGATCTGCCTTTAGAGAAAAATCCCTTTTCCAATTGAAAGAATAATGATTGCCCGAGAAAGGAAATATCATTACATAAAAAAGGACCAGATATTTTAAAGTACGTGAACGAAAACTGTAAGAAAAGAAATTTAATCCTTTCAAACTGATCAATCCCATTAATGGTGCAACGCCGATCATTACACGCAATAAACCGAATGAATTAAAAATGCCAAGCGACCAAAAAACAGTATGCCCCACAAAATTTCCAAGGAAACAGCCATAGACAAGGAATAGTTCTTCATCTGTTGTGATCTTCTTGTTTTTCAACAGATATTTTGCGATCAATAAGTAAACACCATAAAGTAATCCAATAATCAGCAGAATATAGATAGGCCATCCAATTATGGCGGGCATGCCTTTAAAAAAATCAGTCCAGTGCCCTTTTCCGTAAGCGCTATGTAATGTGGCATAAGTTAATTCTGTAAATACCCATAATGGATTTCCATAGACTGGCCATCCAATCAATGAATAGAACAGGTGGCCGGTCAGTAATAAAGGTATCAGCTTAAACCATTTTTTTACCATCAGGTATAATAACAGAACACAAAGCACAATCAGCCCTTCACTGCGAATGAACGGAAGAAAGGAAAGCAGAATGATTGAACTGTTTCGGTATCCAGCCATAATTCCATATACGCCAGCCATCATCCAAAAAGCAAATAATGGTTCTGTTAAACCTGAAAGCGTAACTATCATGAAGAGGGGAGCAAAGGCAGTTAATACAATCGCCATCCAGGAATCATTCAGTTGAAGTTTCTTTCCTGTTTTGTATGTAAGCAGGAGGGTGCCGCAGGAAAATAAAAGGTTCAGGAATTTAACTGCAGGAAATCCCAATTGTGCAACTGGTGCTACAATTAATACGTACAGGGGCTTGGCCCATTGATCCAGGAAATTCCGTGGAAATTCAAAAGCATGTCTTGCATACAGGTAGTGCATTACGCTATCCCCTTCATCTGATGTTCCATCAGCTTCGAAAATGAGTACCAGCCCGGCAATAAAGAAAAGAAAGATGAACCAGGCTGCAAGGCGGGATTTGGGAAGCCTGGGCGCCATATTGTGGGTTCCTGATTGAACTGTCATGGTGGAATTCTTTAACAAGCGTAACAGCAAAATAACCTTTCCTTCTCTTGCCAGCCCGGTTTATTTAGGCTACCTTTGCACGCTTAATCAGAAATAGACAGAGGCGGATCAATCAATAAGTTAAAAGTATGGAAATCAGGAATATAGCTATCATTGCACACGTTGACCACGGTAAAACCACGCTGGTGGACAAAATCCTGCACGAAACCAAGGTTTTCAGAGATAATCAGGAGACCGGGGAGCTGATCATGGATAGCAATGACCTTGAAAGAGAGCGGGGTATCACCATTTTCTCAAAAAACGCTGCTGTTGTTTACAAAGGTGTAAAGATCAATGTGATCGATACTCCAGGTCACGCCGATTTTGGCGGTGAGGTGGAAAGGGTATTAAAAATGGCCGATGGCGTACTTCTGCTGGTGGATGCTTTTGAAGGTCCAATGCCCCAAACCCGTTTTGTGCTTCAAAAAGCCTTGCATTTGAACCTGAAACCTATTGTTGTCATCAACAAGGTGGATAAACCCAATTGCCGCCCGGATGAAGTCCATGATGCGGTTTTTGAACTTTTCTTTAACCTGGATGCTACGGAAGAACAGTTGAATTTCCCTACTTATTATGGTTCCGGTAAAAATGGCTGGTTCAATGATACGTTGACACAGATCGATAATATTACTCCTCTTCTGGATGGCATTATCAAGTATGTGCCACCTCCAAAAGTAAATGAAGGGCACACGCAGATGCAGATCACTTCACTGGATTACTCTTCATTCCTGGGAAGGATCGCAATTGGAAAAGTTAATCGCGGCACCATTAGAGAAAACCAGCCAGTTGCATTGGTTCAGGCTGGCGGAGTTATAAAAAAGACAAGGGTACGAGAACTATATGTGTTTGAAGGAATGGGTAAAAAGAAAGTGACTGAAGTAATTGCAGGTGATCTTTGTGCGGTAGTAGGTATTGAAGATTTTAATATCGGTGATACATTGGCTGATGTTGAGAATCCGGAGGCATTGCCGGTGATCAGTGTGGATGAGCCTACCATGAGCATGCTATTCAGCATCAATAACTCCCCTTTCTTTGGTAAGGACGGAAAGTTTGTAACCAGCCGTCACCTGCGTGATCGCCTGATGAAGGAAACCGAAAAGAACCTTGCATTGCGCGTTGAGGATACAGAAGGTGCAGATAGTTTTCTTGTTTATGGAAGAGGTATCCTGCATTTAGGTATCCTGATTGAAACAATGCGCAGGGAAGGATATGAGTTGACTGTTGGGCAACCTACTGTTATTGTTAAGGAGATCGGTGGCAAGAAATGTGAGCCATATGAGAACCTGGTGGTGGACGTACCCCAGGAATTCAGTGGTAAGGTAATTGATCTGGTTACCCAGCGCAAAGGCGAAATGCTGGTGATGGAAACAAAAGGTGATATGCAGCACCTGGAGTTTGAAATTCCTTCTCGTGGATTGATCGGGCTGCGTAGCAATATGTTGACGAATACAGCAGGCGAAGCCATCATGGCTCACCGCTTTACTGAATATAAACCCTGGAAGGGATCTATTCCCGGAAGGAACAATGGCGTTCTTTTATCGAAGAATACAGAACGTACTACAGGGTATTCAATTGATAAGCTTCAGGACAGGGGTCGCTTTTTTGTAGATCCAGGCGAAGAGGTATATGCAGGACAGATCATCGCAGAGAATATTAAACCGGGTGACCTGGTAGTAAATGCTACAGAAGCCAAGAAGCTGACCAACCACCGTGCCAGCGGTAGTGATGATGCGGCTCGTATTGCTCCTAAAACATTGATGACCCTTGAAGAATGCATGGAATATATTCAGTTTGATGAATGTATTGAAGTGACTCCCAAGGCTATCCGTATGCGTAAAGTGGTGCTGGATGAAGATGAGAGAAAGAAGATCAGCAAGCGGATGAGCACTGAAACTGCTTAAAGGTTAACTTTGTAAAAATTACAGGTATGAATAAGAGGGCATTGGTATATATTCTCGTGTTCTGTTGTTTTTTCTTTCTTTCTTATACCCTTTCTGCCCAATGCTCTATTTGTACTAAAACCGCCCAGCAACTGGGTGAAAAACCGGCTGCTGGTCTTAATGCCGGTATTCTTTACCTCGCTTTTGCCCCTTTTGCCATTGTTGGATATATTGGCTATAAATGGTGGCAGAAAAATAAATAAGCTTACTCTACTCAGTTAACACGCCACCCGCTCAGCGTAATTACCATTCGCCCAATGTTTTTGAATGCACTCGGGAATAAGCTATTTTAGGAACGGAGATTAGTATTGTAAATGAGATGCCTGCTTTCCTTCTTTTATTATTCTCGGCCGGGCTACAGTACCGTTTGCCTGCGCAATTACACTCTTTGTGAGCCGCTTTTTTATTTTATCTAATAATGAGTTTTTCAACTCCATTGTTGATATGCAACATGTAGATGCCTGGTGAAAGAGCAGGTAATTTTAATTCAGCCGTATTGGCGCTTCCGGTGCGGCTATTCAGAATGATCTTGCCGGAAACATCTATTAAACGGATGGTAGCAGTAGCGTCAAAATTGCCCCTTAAAGTGATCCTGTCCCCGGCAGGGTTAGGAAAGATGGAAAAGCTTTCAATGGTAACTCCTACGAACACCCTTCGAACTGCTGTATAGAGGAGGGTATTGTTTTTTTCATTTACCCGTATGCGATAGTTGTTATAACCAGCATCTGGAAAATTATCTACTGACTGATATTCTGTTTGGGAATTATTTGCCTGAATAGTTTGAAGGGAAATCCAGTTACCATATTTATCCATTCTTTCAACTACGAAGGTTGAGGCATCTTCCGGATTAAAGACCTGCCATTGCAGGATAACTTTCTTTCCTTCGGTATTTGCATTGAAGTATCCAAGTCTTACAGGCAATATGGCTGTACAGGTTGCAGCAAGTGTAGATGATGCTCTGAAGGTATAATTGGGAATTATTACGCCAGTTAAACCAGGCCCTGATACAACAGGAGCCGCAGGACAGGTAGCATCCCAACGGTTGAATTCAATTCCTAACGCGCCTCCGTTAGCTGAAATAGACACAGGAGGTGTTGCTCCTGAAAAATAAATGACCCCGCCACTACCGCCACCTCCACCACCAAAACAAAGTTTATTATTAAGGCCATCATCTGAAATTCCACCAGCACCACCTTCGGCAAGAATGGTGAGAGAGCCTGTATAATTAGGAACATCCATAATAACAGTTCCACCACCACCACCACCACCTGCACCATCCGACTGAGAATCGCCGCCAGCGCCACCAGAAGTAGTTATCAGGAATCCATTACCAATAACGTTGGCGGCATGAATAAAAATTAGACCACCTCCTGCGCCACCCTGGGATAAACTGGTGACATTATTTTTATGGCCTGCACCGCCTCCACCTCCAAGAAAGATCTTTTTACCCCCCCAGCTCGACAATGCCTTTCCTCCTTCACTTATGTAGGCTGTTTTACAGGAAGAATTACCGGAGTTGCCCCCGCCAACGCCACCGCGAACCAGATTGGACCCACCGCCACCACTATTGTTATGGTCATTACCACCGCCACCTCCATTCGCAGGGGCAGCCTTGCCTCCACTTTCTGCTGCCGGCCGGTCAACAATGCCTTCTCCTTTGAATGCTCCATTTTGGGTTGCGGGAGAGACAGCGTTGGCATTATAGAAATTCTGATTATGGGTATTGAGACATGTTGAACCGCTTAACACACCTGCACCTCCTGCAAATCCACGTGAATCAGCAGTAATAATATTGTTAAGTGTAAGGTCCTGTTCAACAAAAATGGCAATTACACCACCAGTGCCTGTAGCATTGTTCCAGGTATTGGCAGTCAATACTCCATTCACATTTGCGTTTACATAGGTGCCAAATTTTACCAATTGTACTTTATCTGCAATTGTATAGTTATTCAATACATCGTTTACAAAAAATGCGGAGTCATTTCTAATGGCACAGACAGTATGAATTTCATAATTACCTGCGTTGTTCAATGAAGTAGTATCACCATAACCAGGCGTGGAACCATTGGCAGTATTGATGGTAGCACCTTTCATCTGGATAAGCAATACCTTATCCTGTGGGGCCAATCCTGCCACAGTGTTAAGTTTCACACCATCTCTAACGGGATCTACAGCCAGCACTGAGTAGTAACTGTTTACTACACCGCTGATATTTGTTGTTTGAGCATGAGAAAGGGCAGGCAAAAGAAGGAGAAGCCACAAAATGGTTAAATAGGATAAACGAGTAAGCCTTTGCAGGTATAGGTTTCTCATAGCAATTGGCTCTGCAGCCAAAAAGTACTCATTTTTCCCTGTATTTGAAAGGATTGCGCTTAAGCAACTAAGGGTAAATACCGAGATTTAGTAAAAGCCGTCCCTTCCAGGAATTTTTTTAGTAAAACAACGATAGTAAAATTGCGTTTTTGGAAGATGGGCAATTAAAACCCGGAAATAAACTGGTATAAATTGAATGATTTGGAAGAGAGGTATTGCTGTTCGATCTTTTTCTTCAACTCTTCTTTTTTGATATCGCCCATTCTTTTTTGCTGAATGAGCCAGTAGGCTTTCTCTGCCAGTAGCCAGAATTTCTTATCTGTAAAATGAGCTTTGGGTAATTCATGCAAAATGGTTTCAAGTAATTCTTTGATGCCCTGTTTTTGAGAAGCGACAGTTTTCAAGACAGGCACTTCATTATAATGTTTGCTGAATGCAGGGGCCAACATCAGGCGCAGATTCTTAACAAACTGATCTGCATCCGGCCGGTCTGCTTTATTGACAACAAAGATGTCTGCGATTTCCATTAAACCGGCTTTCATGGTCTGTATCTCATCTCCAGCTTCCGGTACAACCACAACTACAGTGAGATCAGCAAGGCCTGCAATTTCGATTTCACTCTGACCAATACCAACTGTTTCAATTATGATATGATCAAAGGAAAATGCTTTTAAAAGATCAGTGATCTCAATAATACGGGGATGAAGCCCACCCATTGAACCACGCGTTGCCAGAGAACGAATGAATACGTTGGGATGCGTATACCAATCACTCATGCGGATCCTGTCACCCAGCACGGCTCCCAGGTTAAATGGAGAGGAAGGATCAACACATAAAACACCAACCTTCTCTCCGTGTTCAACCAGCAGGCCAATCAATGCATCCACCAATGTGCTTTTGCCGGCACCGGGAGGTCCGGTTATTCCAATGATCTTTGTAGTGCCCGAAGGCAGGGAACGTAGCATGGCATCATAACCATTCTGTTCATTTTCGATCAGGGATATGCCTCTGGCCAATGCTTTTACATTTCCCTGCTGAACTTCCCGGAGTAATGCTGGCCATTCCATATTTGAGAGTTAAATATTCTGCAATCTACGTCAGGATATAGCACATCCTGTAAATTGCAGGATCAAAAATATGCTAACTGCCTAATGATAGATTGGCGAAAAAGTCTGCTTTTTTTCACTGTTGTTGCGATGATGGGCGCACTATTCCTCTCCCGCGCTGTTCTTTCGATATCAATGGGCTTGTTTGTTGTCCTATCCTTCTGTCATAAGGATGCGGGGAAACAATTGAAATCATTTTTTTCAACACCCTTATTGTGGAGTATGAGCCTTCTTTTTTTCATGCCACTTGTCTCTGGCCTGTGGAGTGAGGACAAACAGGAATGGTTATCTGTTTTACGATTGAAGATTCCGCTATTTGTATTACCATTGGCATTTGCAGGACCCCTTCGGTTCTCTTCAAAAAAATGGGACTTGCTCGCTTATATATTCATTGCATTCACTACAGCCGGCAGCATCTGGAGCCTGTTCCATTATGCAGGTAATATAGAAAGTATAAATGAATCTTATTTGAAAGCAAAAAGTATTGCCACGCTTTTGGGAAATGACCATGTGAGGTATAGCTGGCTGGTAAGCATTGTTATTCTATTGACAGCCTGGATGGTCTGGAAGAACCGGAAGCAGCGTTTAGTGGCGTTTTTGTTGATACTCGTATTGTGCTGGCTGATTATTTTTCTTCATCTGTTAGCCGCAAGAACCGGATTGTTCTCCTTTTATATTATGTTGCTGGTTGCTGGTTGCTGGTTGCTGATCAAAAGAACAAGAAGATGGCAGGGAGCCACCCTGTTGCTATCGGTGTTGGCTTTACCGTTCCTGGCCTGGCTTTTATTTCCATCTTTTCAAAACCGGCTTAAGTACATCAGCTATGATTATTCTTATTTCAAAGATTTAAAATACCTGCCTGGCGGCAATGATGTGGCAAGAGTTATTTCCATTCGTGCAGGATGGAACATTTTAAAAGAACATCCGCTGACCGGCACCGGTGCAGGAGATATTTATAACAAAACAAAAGAATGGGACAGGGTCAAATATCCGGAAATACTCGATACAGATATGTTATACCCCAGTAGTGAATGGCTTATATATGGATTAACCTGTGGATGGATAGGAGTATTGGTCTTTACGATTGTTATATTAATTCCTTTTTTCAATAAACGAAAGCCCTGGCTGGTGTGGGTGCTGCTTAATCTCACCGCTGCATTCAGTTTTTTATTTGATATGGGTCTTGAAGTTCAATATGGAGTATTTGTTTATGCTTTTATAGTTCTCTGGTGGTGGAAATGGTTTAAAGAGGAGTTTGTGAGCCAGTAATAAAATTGATGGATTTCCTACCTTTACAGCTGTGACGAATTTCATTCCCATATTTCCTTTGGGTATTGTGTTATATCCCGGTGAACAATTGAACCTGCATATTTTTGAGCCACGTTATAAACAATTGATCAATGAATGTCATACTCAAAAGAAACAGTTTGGTATTCCAACAGTCATTGATAAAAAAATGCAGGATTTTGGTTCGCTGGTGGAAATAGTTGAGATTACTTCCATTGAGGAGAATGGTGAAATGGATATCAAAACCAGAGGAGACAAGGTATTCCGTATCCTGGAGGTGATAAAAGAAATACCTGATAAATTATATAGCGGCGCCATTGTGAACTATCCGGATAATGATGATAATGGTAACGCTGAGTTAATGCGGAAAGTGCTGGCAGGTATCCGTGACCTGCATGAGCTGTTAAAAGTGACCAAGACGTTTTCCAAAGTCGATGAAGAGATCAAAAGCTATGATGTGGCACATCATATCGGCATGTCGCTGGAAGAAGAATATGAGCTATTGGGACTGATGGAAGAAAGACAGCGTCAGGAATATTTGAAGAGACACCTGGCAAAGGTGATACCCATGGTTGCCGGAATGGAACAATTAAAGGAAAAAATAAAACAGAACGGTCACTTTAAGAATTTGCCGGGATTTGATCTTTAAGAGCATATCATTTTTACTACATACAAATCATGTCAACCACTCTCTGCTTTGATTTTGGTAATACCCGGCGCAAAGTTGCCATCTTCAAAAATGCCGATGTAAAAGAAGTGCTTTTATTGCAGGATGATTCCAATACAACGATAGAATCACTTGTAAGGGAATCTAAGGCGGATAAATCAATTCTGTCTTCCGTGATCAATCACAACGAGGGGATGGAAGAAGTGCTTGCCGCAAAAACAAAATTTCATAAGCTCAGTCATCTAACAAAACTTTCTTTTACCACTCCGGTAGGAAAACCGGAAACAATTGGGGCAGACAGATTAGCGCTTACGGCTGGTGCTGTTCATTTCTATCCAAACAAAAACAACCTGGTAATTGCATTGGGCAGCTGTATTACCTACAATTTTATCAATAAGTATCATGAACTGGTTGGTGGCGGTATTTCGCCCGGGATGGAGATAAGATTGAAATCACTTAATGATTATACAGCAAAACTTCCTCTGATCAAAGCAGACAGCAATGCACCCCTTATCGGGTATGATACAACCACCAATATTCTTAGTGGAGTGGTGATAGGCATGGCTAAGGAAATCGACGGATTCATAGCCGCTTATGAAGAAAAATTCGGGAACTTTAACGTCCTTTTAACCGGGGGTGATTTAGTGCATTTGGGAGCGCACCTTAAAAAGAAGATATTTGCAGACCCAGAATTAATTTTTAAAGGTCTTTATGCTATTAGCGAAGTCAATAACCCCTAAGATTATCAATGTGTTATGTGGTTTAAGGGGTTGGTTTACCGGGTTGTTCATAGTTAGCTTTCTACCTGCTTTTTCACAGGATAATTCACCTTACACGAGATATGGATTGGGAGATTTGGTTCCTTCCACTAATGTTAATAGCCGTGGCATGGGAGGCATTTCTGCAGGTTATAATGACTTCCTGACTATCAATTTTAATAATCCAGCTTCATATGGTTCATTCCAGACTGTCAGGGAACAAACCTCCAAGAAAATGCAATATGGAAGGGCTATCCTGGATGTAGGTATCAATTTGGAGAACCGTGCTCTCCGTGAACCTAATAATATCGGGAAGTTCAATGCCAGCAATTTTTTATTCTCTCATGTGCAGGTTGGTGTACCGCTACGTCCCAATTGGGGATTGAGCTTTGGATTAAGGCCCATTACACGTGTAAGCTATAAAGTTATCAGCAGGGAAAGATTGGTTGACCCTAATACAGGACAGGCAATAGATACCGCTCAAACGATGAATACAGGAGATGGCGGTGCTTATCTGGCTTCTATTGGAACAGGATGGAGGATCAAACTGAGCACTTACAGCAACCTTTCATTTGGTGTGAATGGAGGTTATCTGTTTGGAAAAAAAGACATTAGCAGCCGTCGTACCATTTTTAATGATAGCCTGGAATATAACAGTGGCAATTTCGAAACAAGAACATCGTACGGTAATCTCTATGCAAATGCAGGATTACAGTATTTTAACAAGGTAGGTAAAGACCTCTATCTAACTTTAGGTGCTTATGGCAACTGGAAACAGAACCTTAATGCAAGACAGGATATCATTCGTGAAACATATTTCTTTGATGAGAACCAGGGTAATGTAAGACTGGATAGTGTGTCTGTGAAATCCGATATAAAAGGAAAAATTACTTATCCGTCCAACTATACGGTAGGATTTGTGCTGGAAAAAGAAGTTAATCTTACCGATAATAAGAGTGGATGGCTGGTAGGTGTTGACTTTTCACAGAACAAATGGAGTGAATACCGATTCTATGGACAGGCCGATCCTACCGTACAGGATAAATGGGAATTGCGTGTAGGTGGTCAGTTGAGACCGGCTCCCAAAACAAACTATTTCAGCAATGTAGCTTACCGTGCAGGCTTATTTATCGGTGAGGATTATATTATAGTTCAGAAAAAATTACCGTTGCTTGGATTTTCACTGGGCGCAGGGCTTCCCATTCGCAATTATAATCGTCTCAGTCCCGGCCAGGCCACTATTGTAAACCTGGGTCTTGAATTTATCAAGAGAGGAAATAATGATAATTTGCTGAAGGAAAACCTGTTTCGCGTATCTGTTGGATTCTCCTTTAGCGATTTCTGGTTTGTAAGAAGGAAATATGAATAATTCCGCAGCAATATTTAAAACATTTTCTTTTGCAGCAGCTTTCTTTGTAAGCTGCTGTTTTGTTTGTAGTTGCGAGAATACACAAAAGGAGATAGATGAGTGGGTAAAGGATAAAATGATTGTAGATACCGTAAGCAGAGTAACGAGTTTCCTGAGCCAGGAAGGAATGGTAAAATCAAAACTGACAGCACCTATGATGCTGATGGTGCAAACAGATACCGGGCAATTTGTTGAATTTCCCAAAACGCTTCACGCCGATTTCTATAATGACAGTGCAAAGGTGGATAGCTGGCTCGATGCCCGTTATGGAAAGTATTTTCAGACACGGGAAAAGGTTTATTTGCGCGACAGTGTGGTGGTGATCAGCGCCAAGGGAGATACTCTCCGGTGTCATGATCTGTGGTGGGACCAGGCAAGAGGAATATTTTATACAGACACAGTGGCTACCTATCATTCTCCCGGTAATGCCATTCAGGGTGGAAAGGGAATGGAAGCCACTCAGGATTTTAGTAGTGTTACATTCAAATCTCCTATTGGTGATATGAAGATATCTGATACAGGATTTGCAGAATAAATTGCTAACCTGTTCTTTTAAAAACTCAATCCGCCGCGGCGGATTGAGTTTTTTTGTTGAGGGCGAACCTTAGGGTTTTTCATAAACGGCTTCGATCTCAAGGGGGTCTTTCGGTTGGATATTCAGATTAAAACGGGACTTTTGTTTAGTGATCGTCATTCATCAATCAATCACTACACCAAAAATAGGGGCAGTTTGAATACGTAAACAGAGGATGTTTTGGTGATTCCGGCCATAAAGAAATTACTGGCAGCTCCGTATTGTTACGAAGAAAACAACTCTCTCATTTGGCCTTTTCTTACCTTCCGTTCTTAAATGAATTCATATGTCGTTGAAAAATAAGACAGTTCTAATTACGGGTGCAAGCAGAGGTATCGGAAAAGCAATAGCGCTTCGTTTGGCTAAGGAAGGAGCAAATATTATCGTTGCTGCAAAGTCAGTGGAGGAAAATTCAAAACTGGGTGGTACCATTTTCTCTGCAGCAGCTGAAATAGAGAAGGCAGGAGGGCAGGCACTGGCAGTTCAATGTGATATCCGGTATGAAGAGCAGATCAATAATGTGATCAATAAAGCCACCGAAAAATTTGGTGGTATTGACATCGTTGTCAATAATGCTTCTGCAATTTCCCTTACTTCCACAGAATTGACAGAACCTAAAAGATATGATCTCATGCATGATATTAATGTGCGGGGAACCTTCTTTGTAACCAAGGCCTGTATCCCTTATCTGAAAAGATCATCGAATGCACATATACTTACGCTCTCTCCTCCCCTTAGTATGAACCCAAAATGGTTTGCAGGCCATGTAGCGTATAGCATTACCAAATTCAATATGTCCATGATGGCAATTGGCTGGGCAGCAGAATTGAAAAAATATAATATCGCGTCCAATGCGCTCTGGCCCAAAACAACAATAGATACTGCTGCCGTAAGAAATTTATTGGGTGGTGATGCACTGGCCAGGATGAGCCGCAGCCCTGAGATATTGGCAGACGCATCTTATTATATTTTCAGTCAGCCTTCAGCCAGCTGTACAGGCAACTGTTTCACTGATGAAGAAGTTTTGGCGAAGGAAGGAATCACAGACCTGGAAAAATATGCGGTAGTGAAAGGGGGGAAACTCTATCCGGACCTGTTTGTTGATTAAAAAAGCATCCGCCGGTGGCGAATGCCTGTATATAGAAGTCCTTAACCAACATTTGGTAAAAGTTACAACAGTTTACCGAAAGAGGGGTAAGCCGATTTTTGCAAAATTCAATAAGACTGGATTACTTCGTCATTCAATCTTCTCTGGCCGCATTTGCGGGAAGAATAAAACATCCTGAATGGAAACCTGATTGGTAAGCAGCATGCAAAGCCGGTCAATGCCGATACCGATACCTGCAGTGGGGGGCATTCCATATTCCAGGGCGCGAAGAAAATCATGGTCAATGAACATGGCTTCATCATCTCCCCTTTCCATAAGACGTACCTGATCCTCAAACCGCTCGCGCTGATCAACCGGGTCATTCAATTCACTATAGGCATTTGCGATCTCCTTGCCATTGATCATTAACTCAAAACGTTCTACAAGTCCCTGTTTATCGCGGTGCTTTTTGGTCAGAGGGCTCATCTCAACCGGATAATCGATAATGAACACAGGTTGTACATAATGATGCTCGCATTTTTCACCAAATATTTGATCGATCAGCTTGCCTTTGCCCATTTTCTTATCCGCATGAATGCCGAGTTGCTTACAAACTGAGCGAAGCTGGTCTTCATTCATCCG
>Ga0136846_1231411_pt1 | contig 23742 bp, 18 predicted proteins | sample HopSoiMetagenom2_FD_96841 | JGI IMG/M metagenome (GOLD analysis project Ga0136846, IMG submission 96841) | Grasslands soil microbial communities from Hopland, California, USA - 2 Assembly 2016 (version 4) | ecosystem: Environmental > Terrestrial > Soil > Grasslands | place: USA: Hopland... | reverse complement strand
TTCTCCATGTAGCGGCTCATGCCTTCGACAATGGAGACGACGGCGATGAGGAACATCACGCCGATGGTGACGCCGAGGAGCGTGAAGAAGCTCTTGAGCTTCTGCGCGCGAATCTGGGTCAGTGCGAGGCGAATCGCCTCGAAGAAAGGCATGGGTCCGGATCTCTCATGTTGGTGAGGACGGCGCGCTCGTCGCCGTCGATCCGGACCCTACGTCGCTGCTCTGACGTTGTTTCTCGAGCTGCTACTCGTAGCGCAGTGCTTCCACGGGGTCGAGTCGCGCCGCGCGGGCGGCGGGCATCATGCCAAACAGAATTCCGGTCACGGCACTGCCGCCGAGCGCGGCGAGGATGGCCGGTGTCGGCACGGCGGCCGGGATCGGCGAAAATTGCTTCATGAGTGCCGCCACGCCCGCACCACCAACGAGGCCGATCACCGCGCCGATCGACGTGAGCGTTGCCGCCTCGACGAGGAACTGCCACAGGATCGTTCCCTTGGTGGCGCCCAGTGCCTTGCGCACACCGATCTCGCGCGTGCGTTCCGTCACGGAGATCATCATGATGGCGACCACACCGACGCCACCCACGAGCAGACCCACGGCCGACAGTGCAAGGCCGACCATGAAGATCGCGCCGAAAATCTTGTCGAACGTTTCCATCATACGCTCGGACGTCACGAGCGCGAAGTTGTTAGGCTGACCTGGCCGCAGTCCGCGCATTCCGCGCAAGGTTGCCGTCACGTCATCCATGACTTGAGCCTGCGGTGCCTCGGCCCTCGGCTTCACCATCATCACCACGCCGCGCTCCCAGAGCCCGAGGTGGCGCCGCGCCGTTAGGAACGGAATGATAGCCCGAGGCTTGTCAGGCCCTCTACCGTCCATGGTTTTGAGGAACCCCGCCGTGGCGTGATACACGCCAATGACGGTGAACGGCTCCGAGGAGATCTGGATCTCCTTGCCGATCGGGTCGCTGTCCGCGAAGAGCTGCGACTGCAGCGAATCGTTGATGATCACGACGCGAGCGGCGGCCTGCTCCTCGAGCGCTGAGAAGTTGCGCCCTGGCGAGATGTCGCCGGCATCCGTCTCGAGCCACTCGGAGCTCAGCGCATCGTACCCGACGTCCCGCAAATACCGATCATGGTAGCGGAACGGCTTCGAGTCGCCCCAGATCACCGTAACGGCCTGGACGTCCGGAAGTCGCCGAATGGCCGCGGCCTCGCCGAGGGTGAGTGCCGGGTTGCGACGCTCGGGGCAATTTTCGTCCGTCCCATCGCAGCCACCGAGCTCGATCCCGCGCCGGCGCACCTGAAAGGACGTCGCGCCGAACGCGTCGACATCGCTCTGGAAGCTGGCGCGAATGCCGTGCACGGCAGCCGCCATCGCGGTCACCACGAAGACGCCGACCGCCACGCCCATGATCGTGAGGCTCGCCCGGACTTTGTTGGACCGGATGGCGTCCAGTGCAATCCCGACTCCTTCCTTGATGATCGTCAGTCGATCCAGCAGCCGCATCGCGCTACTCCTGGCGAAGGGCGGTGATCGGGTCGAGCCTCGCGGCCCGGCTCGCCGGGTACATCCCGGCGACGATCCCCACGCCTGCCCCAACCAGCAGGGCAAGCGCGATCGACCATGGTGCGACGCTCGCCGGCAGCGGGGACACGGCTGCCACCACCTTGGCGAGCGCGATCCCGAGTCCGATGCCGATGGCAGCCCCGCACACGCTGAGCGTGGCCGACTCGACGAGGAACTGCGACAGGATGTCCCGTCGCTTCGCGCCTAACGCCTTTCGAATCCCGATCTCGCGCGTGCGCTCGGCGACCGCGACGAGCATGATGTTCATGATCACCATGGCGCCGACCACCAGCCCGATGGCTGGTAGCGCGGTGCCGAACAGAATCAGCTTGCCCTTGAGCTCATCGAAGAACGACAGCGCCGCGTCGGACGTCTCGAGCGCGAAGTTGTCGGGGCGTGCCGGCGGAAGTCGGCGGAACCCTCGCATGACCTCGCGCACACTTTCCATGGCGTCGCCGATCATCTCGCGGGTCGGCGCCTGCACGACGAGCGCGTCGATGTCGCCCCGCGGGTTGGTGACGCGCGACAGCGTGGACTTGTACGGCCCGATCACCATGCGGTCGAGCGAGAAGCCAAACACGTTGCCCTGCTTCTCGAGCAGACCGATGACCGTAAAGGTGTTGCCTCCAATGCGAAGCTCGCGGCCGATCGGGTCCAGTCCACGGAAGAAATGGCTCGCCACTTCCGTCCCGATGACTACCACGGGCGTTCCGAGCTGCGCTTCCTGCGGGGAAAAGAGACGACCGTTCGTGAGGTTGTACGACTTGATCCGGAAGTAATCCGGCTCCGTCGCGATGACCTGTACCTGGCGCGGCCGGCCATACTGCGAGTTCGCGTACGCGAACGTCGTGTTCTCGACCGCCGAGACGGTTCCCGGCGGCAACGCGCCGCGTGCGATCGCGACATCGGCCTCGTAGATCCGCGGCCGCCGAGAATATTCCCGCCACGTCTCGTCGCTCACATTCCCGACGTTGATGTCAGGCCGACGACGAAACGAGAACGTGTTCTTGCCGATGATCTTCGCCGCGAAGTCTTCCTCGACGTACCGGCTCATGCCTTCCACGATCGACACGACCGCGATCAGGAACATCACCCCGATCACGACGCCAAGCAGGGTGAAGAAGCTCTTGAGCTTCTGCACCCTGATCTGTGACAGCGCGAGGCGAATGGCTTCGAAAAACGGCACTCAGAGCCCCATGCGCGCCGCGAAGGCAGCTCGGCGGTCATCGCTGGCGATGAGGCCGTCGCGCAGGACGACCACGCGACGCGCGTGCGCGGCGATGTCGGGCTCGTGCGTCACCATGATCACCGTTTGACCCTGCGACGCGAGGCCCGCGAAGACCTTCATGATCTCCTCGGACGTCTGCGAGTCGAGGTTTCCGGTCGGCTCGTCGGCGAGCAGGATGGACGGGTTGTTCACGAGCGCCCGGGCGATCGCGACGCGCTGGCGCTGGCCGCCGGAGAGCTCGTTAGGCCGATGGTCCATACGATCGGAGAGCTGCACGCGATCCAGCGCTTCCCTTGCCCGGCGCTTGCGTTCATCGGCCGAGACGCCGGCGTAGACCAGCGGCAGCTCCACGTTATGCAGCGCGGTGGCGCGAGGGAGCAGGTTGAACGTCTGAAAGACGAACCCGATCTCCTTGTTCCGCACACGCGCGAGCGCGTCATCGCTCATCTGCGACACGAGCGTACCGTTCAGCCAGTACTCGCCCTCGTTCGGCGTGTCGAGGCAGCCAATGAGGTTCATCAGCGTGGACTTGCCGGAGCCGGAGGGACCCATGATCGCGACGTACTCGTTGCGACGGATGACGAGGTCGACTCCGCGCAGCGCCCGCACGATTTCACCGCCCATGTCGTACTCACGCTTGAGACCGCGTGTGACGATGACCCAATCCTTCGTCGGTGCCTCGCCCGGCGCCTCGACAATGGCTTTGCGCTCGGCCGTGGTGCTGAGGGAGTGTTCGCCAGTCGTCGCGAGCGCGTCATCGACGCGCTCGCCGGTGGTGTTTGGGATCACGATTTGGATACCTGTGGCTTCTTGTCGTCTTTCTTGGGTTCGCGAACCAACCCACCATCCTTCAGCTCGCGGATTGCCTGGTAGGTCCCGCCGACAATGCGCTCACCCTCCTTGAGGCCTGTGAGCACCTCGAAATACTTCTCGCCGGCGATTCCAACCTTTACGGGCCGGAAGGTCACTTTGTTGTCCGTCCCGACCACGAACACGCCCTCGACGTCCTTCTTGCCCACCTGCTTGGTGTTCGTACTTCGGCCGAGCGCGACCGCCGAGGTGTCGTTGTTCTCGAGCTTTTCGTTCTCACGCACCGTGAGCGCGATGATCGGGATCGACAGGGCTTGTCTGCGCGCGTCGGTGACGACTTTCGCCGTCGCCGAGAAATCCGGGCGCGTGTCCTTCGGCGGGTTGACCAACTGAATCGTGACTTCGTAATCCACGGCCTGGTCGGCTGAACCCTGGGACGCAGACGCTGCCGCCTTGACGGAACTGTTCGAGATCTTCGTCACGCGACCGAGGAACGTCGTGTCCGGGAACGCGTCGATCTGCACGATCGCCGAGTCGCCCAACTCGATGCGCGCCACGTCGGTCTCGTCGACCTTCACCTTGGTCTCGAGCACACTCATGTCCGCGATCGTGAGGAGTGTGGCCGCGTCCTTGTTGAACGTGCCTGGAACGGCGGTCTCACCTTGCTCGACTGCCAGACGCGTGATTCGGCCGCTCATCGGCGCGAGAATTGTCGTCTTCGCAAGGCTGCTCTGGGCATCCTTGAGCTGAGCCGCGGACTGCTCCGTTTGATGCAGCGCCGCTTCCTGCAGCGCCTGCTGCACCTCGGCAGCGGTCTTCAACTGTTCGAGCTGTTCATCCGAGACGAGCTGCGCGTTCGCCTTTTTGATCTCTGCCGAACGCTGATAGTTGCGCTGTGCCTGGATCAGGTTGGCCTTGGCCTGCGCCTCCTGCGCCTTCGATGCGCTCAACGCTGCCTCGGCGCGCTGAACCGCGGCGACATACAGGGCCGGGTCGATCTCGAGCAGGAACTGACCCTTCTGGACCAGCTGGCCTTCCTTCACCGCGAGGCGAACAATGCGGCCGCTAATATCCGCGGCCACATCGACCTTCGTCTGCGGTTGCACCTGGCCGCTGGCGGTGACCGAGGCGACGAGGTCACGCTTCTGCACGGCTTCGATGCGGACTTCGGTGCCCTTGTTGCCGCGCTTGGCCGCGGTGATGGCCATGAACGCCACGATCCCGATGATCACGGCGCCGCCAATCGACCACTTCACCTTTTTGCTCATCTCGTCCTCTATGCCTAACGCAAGGGGTGGCCGACCGCGCTTTCGAGCGTGGCGTATGCCCGGTGGAATTCGTAAATCGCCGTGATACGGTCACTCTCCGCGCGCTCGTAATCCGCGCGGGACTGCACCAAGTCCACGAACGTGTTCGCTCCAACGCGGAACCGCTCCTGCGCCAACGCCAACGCCTCACGCGCTGCCTCGGAGTTTCGCGTCTGGATCTGCACAGCCTGGTAGGCCGTCAACAGGTTGTTGTACCCGCTCGTGATGTCCGCCTTGAGCCGCAGCTCCGTCGCTCGAACGTTGTAGCGAGCGTCGTTTCTGTTAGCCTCGGCCTCCTGCATTCGCTGCTCGCGCTGGAGCCCATTGAAAATCGGGAGTGACAGCGACGCGGAGAACGTGATCGGGTCGCGAGTAAAGCCGAACGGGTACCGCTGGTTCTCCTTTCGAATCGCCTGCGCGTTCGCATCCGTGAACGTGTAGGCTGAGCTGCACGCGCCTGAGATGCTCGGCAACCCGACCGCGGTGCGGACCGAGTCGGTGCTGAGGCAGCCCGCCAGGCCGGACGCGGCAGAGTTTCGTTGCTGATTAATGGTTTGCTCGATATCGGTTGCCTGACTTGTATATCCGCTGAGTCCGGTCTGGAATTGCAGCGTGGGCAGGAACGCTGACCGGGCCTGGGAGACGCCGGTGCTGGCAGCGGATTCCCGCGATCGTGCCGCCGAAAGCGCCGGGTTCTGTTTGCGCGCGGTCGTGAGCAACTCGTCGAGATTCAGCTTCGGCTCATCAACAGGAAGCCTGGTAATAAACTGAACGTTGCTTGGCTGCTCTACACCCAGCTGCATGAACAGCCGCAGCTTCTCAGTTTCGATGTTGTTTCGCTCCCGGAGCACCGCGACCTGCGCCTGGCCGACCTGCACCTCGGCGCGTCGGACATCGAGCGTCGTGGCGGCGCCCACTGCGGCTCGTGCGCGCGAGAGCTCGAGTTGCGCGTTGGCGCTGGCCAGCAGAGAGTCGTTCAATTGAGCGCGGGCCATCGCCGCGAGCACGTTCAGGTATTGACTCGTCACGGTCAAGCGGAGCGTCGCGTCCGCGGTCGAGAGGTCGCTCTCGGCGGCGTCGAGGGTCGCGCGGTTCGCCTTCGGGGCGAGCACGTTCTGCCCGTTGTACGTGGCGACGATGTTGAGCTGCGCGTCGGTGGACACGATATCGGACGTGGATCCGAACGCCTGACCACCGAAGAACTGCGGACGTCCCTCACGATAGGCACTGCCGAAGCTGCTGGAGACTTGCGGAAGCAGCACGCCGTAGGATGATCGGAGAGCCGCGCCGGCGCGCTTCTGCGCCGAGCGAGTCTGAAGGAAGACGGGGTTATTTCGACGTGCGATGCTGATCGCGTCCTCGAGGGACAAGACCGGCGCGACGGCAGCCGAGTCGCGAGACTGGGCGGCTGCGGAGACGACGGGCGCGAGCGCAAGCAGCGCACAAGCGACTAAGCGCATGAGACTGATCCTGGACTGAAGGCTTGGCTGAGCGTACGGGGGACATAAACTTGCGGTTTCAGGGGCCTAAAAATACGAAACGCCCCGCGAAGCGGGGCGTTAGAGTCGCCAAACCTACGGCGAATCACCCGTCAGCGCGGAGGATCATCTCGCAGTGCCACGACGCCTCTCGACGGAATCGCGACCTTGAGGAGGCGGCCGGCTGAGTCGGCCCACACCTCACGATTGGCCCCGCCCGGGTCCGCGATCGTGTAGCGTCGCGCGTCGAGCGTGGTACCGCCAATCGCGAGCTTTTCCGTGCCGGCATCGGCGACGCGCATCGTAACCTGGGTGTTTCGGCGCGGCACTATCACCGAAACGGGACCCACCGGACTCTGGCGACGCGTAATGAAATAATACTGGTGAAAGACGTCGTCGTCGATGAGCAGTGCACCCTGGGATACGACGAACTCGTTGGCGGACTCGCCGCGGCTGTTCTTGACCCGCGCGCTCACGCGACCGCGGAAAACGCTCCCGTCGACACGCTCCTCGTTGGCCGGCCCGTCCTTCACCTCGACCACGTAACGCGACGGTACTCCCGCCGAGTCGGCGCGCATTTGTGGGAGCACGCGGCGATTCGTGTATGAGACGTTCGCCGTGGCAACGACCTCGGGCCCGGTTGATCCGGGGGTGCTCCGAATGCGGAAATCCTCACGCCCCACTCGCTCGCCGTTCACGCTGATCGTGAAGCTGCCTTCGTCCAACGTAGCGACCTGGCCCGACAACGGACCACCAATGAGGCCAGCGAGGACCCCTACCAGCGTGAGCGGTTTCATGAGAAGAATATACACCCGTCGACAGCGCCAGTTCTGTGACGAGGACTGGGCGCCGGACGTAACAAGTAAATTTCAGTCCGGCAAGGTCTTACGTGAGGTGCCTATTCGTCGGCGGGCGGTGCCCGGAAGATCCGGTCGCTGACGCGGGCGCGTATCCGCTCGTAGATCGCCCGGCCCTTCGCCGCCGACGCCAGGGAAGGCCGCCCGATCGAGCCGGAGCTCCCTCTTGGAACTCGAAGCCAGCCGCGGCGGTATCGTCGCAGCGACTCGCGAGACACCATATAATCCTCGGCGAGCTCCATACGAACCAGATGGGGCGCGATGTAGAGCATGATCGATGTATCAGCCTCGTCGCCGTGCATCGGTTCGCTCTGGCCCTCGAGGAGATCAGTGAGATTCACGGCGAACATGTCGACCACGCGGACGCGCGCCCGTTTCGTGATCACCGTGGCAAGCGCCTCCTGATGCGGATCGTGCCCGTGTGCGGTCAGCAGGATGAACTCCTCGAACCCGCAGGATTCCCACGAGTCGAGCAGATCATTGAGCATCCGGTGCAACGTCTTTTTTCTGACCGACCCGTTGCCTGGAAATACCCGTTCCGTGGTGGAGTTGACGCCGTATTCGATCGTCGGCGCGCGAATCACGGAGAACTCGGCCGACAGGTCGTTGGCGAGACGTTCCACGATGATCGTGTCGCAGCTCATCGGCAGGTGAGGCCCATGCTGTTCACAGGTCCCGACCGGTACGATCAGTCGCGGGTCTGCGGCCTGGGCGGCAGCGACCTCCGACGGGATCATCTCTTTGAGGAGACGCGGCTTCGCAGCGGGCAACGGAGAAGGAGCGGTCATTCCCACGCGATCTGAGGCGGCATTGCGTTCGGTGTGGTGGCGCGCCCTCTGGCTATCGACCGGTGCCGTATCGGTTCTAGCGGCGGCGCAATGGCTGCGGACTCCGTCCGTACCTTATCTGCTTGCGTCCATCGTCGCCACCGCGCTCACGCTCGGCGCCGGCCTGCGTTTCAGGGGGCGCAGGCGGTGGGTGTTGGGGTTCGTCGCGTCGATGACCGCCTTCGCGGCCGCTGCGGCGATCGCGCAGCGCTCGATCGCGCGAATCGACCGCGCCTGGCCCGCCTATCGGGCGGACATCGAGTTCGGCGCGGCGGAACAACTCGAGCGCGCCCTGCTCGCCACGGCAGGCGACCTCGCCACGGCCGCCCGTGACGCGCTCACGGCACCGACCGATCCGGAAAAAGCGTTCGCCGCACTGTCCAACATCGTCGGAGGGAACACTGCCGAACGCGGCGTGGTCCTGTATCGAGGTGATCGGCCGATCGCGTGGGCCGGGACGTCCCGCGCGAGTGCGGACACCATGACCGCGCGTCTCGGCGCGGCGTTCACGCCGTTCTACCTGACGTTGTACGCGACGGCAACGCGCGGCGATCTGCGCGCCGTGGCAACAGCACTCGTTCACGCGGATCCTCCGGCCGACCGGCTCGCGAGGCCGCTCGACGCCGACGTCGCGCGGGCAGCCGGCGTGCGCGGCTACGAATACCAGCCCTCCGACGCGACGCCGAACGGGTTCACGCTGTTCGCCTCGCGCACGGACACGTTGTTCGGCGCGCGGCCGTCGTCGATCACGCCTTCCGAGGCGCGGCTGCGGGCGGTGGAGTCTGCGTCGCGCCGAGGCGCTGTCCTGCTCGCGGTTGCGGTTGCGTTTCTGCTAATCGGATCGTGGGCGCGTCCGTCCCCGTCGGCGCAACGGCTTCTCGCCGTTGCGATCGCGGTCGGCTCGCTCGCCCTCGTACCGCTCAACCCGACGTTCTCGAGTGTCACCCGGTTGTTCGATCCGGTTGTCTATCTCGCGCCGCTTGGTGGGCCGCTCACGGCGAGCGTCGGTGCCCTGATGCTCACGAGCGGTCTCGTGCTACTCGGATTGTTGGCTGTGCTGCGCTCATCCGCACGGTTGCCGTCTCGGTGGCTGGCATTGGTGGCGGTGCTCGCGATCGCCGCGTTAGGCCCGTTTTTGCTGCGGGATCTCGCTCGCGGCATCAGCCCGCCGGCATGGGGGGTGACCTCGGCGCTGTGGCTGTCGTGGGAAGTGGCACTGTTCCTGGCCGGCGTTGCCATTCTTCTGGCGGGTGTGTCTGCGGGCCAGGCACTGCTCGGTCACCGCCGCGGGCTCTCCCCGCTGGTGGCACCGACGTTCGCGGGAGTGGCAGCGGTCATCTCGCCCGTTCTGTGGTCCGAGCCGGGGCGTTGGCCGGACTGGTATCCGGTGCTCTGGATCCTCGCGATTGGTGCGCTCGCACTGGCGCGACGCGCGCGCGGCTTCGTGTTGGTGGCGGCGGTCGTTGCCGGATGCGGCGCTGCGACGCTCGTCTGGGGCACCGTTGCGAAAAAGCGCGTCGATCTCGCGGAGCGCGACGTCGCCGGGTTGAGCGCACTCGATTCTACGGCGCAAGACTTTCTCAGTCGGATGGCGCGGGAACTGGAGCTGGGCGCTCCACCCGTCACGCGTGCCGACCTGCTCGACCGGTATGTTCGATCCGATCTCGACGACGCAGGCTACTCGGCCGAGCTCACGACGTGGTCCACGAGCGCAGCGGGCGGACTGCAGCCTGACGCATCGCTCGTGTTATCGGAGTTTCGCCAGGACACGTCTGAGGTGGCATCGGTGGTGGCCGCAGCGCAACGCAGCGGCACCGCGGTCATACGCGCCGGTCATGGCACGTCGGGGGCCCATCTCATCCTTGCGGTCCCGAATGGCTTCGGCCGATTCACGTCCGTTACGGTCCCGCCGCGCACGCGATTGATTCGTGATGATCCGTTCAGCGCCTTGATTGGTCTCGCTCCGCCAGCAACGGCGGAGCCACCGTACTCGCTGACGCTCGCGCCTAACGCTGCCGACGACCGTCCCAGTCGTCTTGGGCGCTGGCAGCGGATCGGTGACGAGCTCCATGGTGATTGGAGCATCACGGCGTCCGGCGCGCCGACGCGAGTGCACATCGAAGTCGAGCTGCGTTCGCCGGCGGCGCTGATCCAGCGCGGCGCGTTGATCGTTCTCCTCGATGTCGCGCTGATCACCGTCATCTGGACGCTGAACGCGGCGGCCGACGGCGGTCTCGTACGGTGGGCAAGCGCCCGGGTTGGTCGATGGGGAGCCAGCTACCGCGCCAGGCTCACGTTCTCGCTGTTCGGGTTTTTCGTGGTGCCTGCGATCGTCTTCGCGATCTGGTCGTATCAGCGATTGCGAAGCGACGATCGCCAGTCTCGCGACCTGCTCGTACGCGAGACGCTGCGGGCGTTCACGGCCTCTCAGCGCTTCGACCGACTCGACGACGAAGAGGAGCGTCTCGGGGCGCCGCTCTTCCTCTACGCTGACGGCGAGCTTCGTGCGACGAGCGATTCGCTGTACGATCAGATCGCGCCGCTCGGGCGATTCCTGCCGAACGACATCGCGCTGACCGTTTCGCTCGGTGACGAGGTGGCGAGCAGCGCTCGACAGGAGGTTGGTGGCGTTCCCACGCTCGTCGGCTATCGCGCCGCAACGGTTGGCGGTGGTGCGCCGCGAATGGTCGTGGCCACGCCGGCGCGCACCGACGAGCTCGCGCTCGACCGACAACGCCGCGATCTCGGAATTCTGGTGTTGTTCGTGACGGCAGCCGGCGCGCTCGCCGCGCTCTGGTTGAGCGGCAGCACGGCGCGAACGCTCGCGCGCCCGATCGACGCCCTGCGCCGCGCGGCGTTCGCGGTCGCTGCCGGCGAACGCGAGCCTGGCCTGGTCGAGCACCCGCTCCTGGAATTCGGTCCCGTGTTCTCGGCGTTTCGTCAGATGGCCGCTGATCTGTCGGCAAGTCGAAGCGCACTCGAAGAGGCGCAACGACGTACGGCCGCGGTGCTGCGCAACGTTGCGAGTGGCGTCATCGCGGTCGCTCCCACACTCGAGGTGACGATCGCGAATCCCCAGGCCGACGCGCTGCTCGAAAAACCGCTTCCTCCCGGCACGCCGCTCGGAGGCGTCGCTGACGCCGAAATCACGGAGCGCGTCCGCGCGTTCGTGGAAAACGAGCGCGGCGGCGATGAAGAGGAGTTCGATCTCGAGCTCCACGGCAGACAGATCCACGGACGGTTGGCCCGCCTTGGGCGACGCGCCGGTGCGGTGCTCACGCTTGACGACGTGACCGAACTTGCCCGGGCGCAGCGCGTGCTCGCCTGGGGCGAGATGGCACGCCAGGTCGCACACGAGATCAAGAATCCGCTTACGCCCATCCGGCTTGGCGTTCAGCATCTCAAGCGCGCGCATCGCGATGGCCGCGTGGATTACGAGCGTGTGCTGGACCAGAACGTGGGCCGCATTCTGTCTGAGATCGATCGACTCGACGAGATCGCGCGCGCGTTCAGTCGGTACGGGACGGCGCCCACCGAACGTCCCGCGGGCACGCCGATCGATATCGCGGAGATCGTGCGCGACGTGGTAGACCTGGAGCGCATGGGGGAAGGCGAGGTCTCGTGGCGCGTAGCCGGCGCCGACGACCGCGCCGTCGCGATCGCGAGCGGTGATGAGCTCCGCGAAGTGCTGTTGAACGTGCTCGAGAACGCGCGCCTCGCTCATGCGCGACACGTCGACGTCGACGTCGTGCGCACCGATGGTCGCGTCGAGATCGTCGTCGGTGACGACGGCGTCGGGATTCCGGACAACGTGCTGCCGAAGATCTTCGAGCCGCATTTCTCAACGCGCACGAGCGGAAGTGGACTCGGGCTCGCGATCAGCCGGAGCCTGGTCGACGCGTGGGGTGGAGAGATCACGGTGTCGAGCAGTCGTGGCGCAGGGACGCGCGTCGTCATCGCGCTGGCAGCAGCGCCACAGGCATAGCATTCTTCGGTAATGGCCCTGACCCCAGTGGATGGCGTGCGAGCGTTGCGGGTGAGCGCCGATCACCCGCGACCCAATCGCCTCACCTCCGAGCTACCGAGCCACCTCGCCGACTGGCAGTTGCCGCCGGACTGGCGGTGGGGAGGGGAGGGGGTCGTTGCCGAATATCGTCACTATCAGGAGATCATCGACGCGCTCGGGCGCTCGCTCTCGCTCGTGACGGCACCGGACCCCGCGCATTACCCCTGGCTCGCGGCCGAAGCGCGGTACCTGGGGCACCGCAATCACCCATCGATCCCGACGACGTACCATTACTGGACGCGGTACAAGGACATTCGGCGCGGACCGGGCTACTTGCGTCGATGGATCGAGGGTGAAACCGTCGGTGCTCACGTTAGGCGCACGGGGCCCGAGGACGTGCCGTACATGCTGCGATTGCTCCGTGCCGTGGGCTCCACGGTGGCGTACCTGCACGACGCCGGCGTCGCGCACGGCGCGGTATCCCCCGAGCATATGTGGGTCGCGCCGACGGGGCGCATCTGGCTGCTCGGCTGGCAGTGGGCGATTCCGCGCGCCGATCTGCCGACTGGGGTTGCGCCCGATCGTCGCTGGACGCCGACGGCGCCCGAATGGGCAGTCGCTGGCAGTTGGACGCCAACTCCTGCGAGCGACCAGTGGCAGCTGGCGGCGGCCTGTTTCGCCGCGCTCACGGGCGAGGTTCCGCCGTCCAGCGATCCGCCACCGGTTCGGCTGGTGCGACCCGACGTGCCGCAGTCCGTCGCGTCGGCGCTCGATCGCGCGCTCTCCGAGAATCCGGGTGAGCGCCATCGATCGATCCTGTCTCTGATTCGCACACTGGACCGGTCATCGTCGTCTCGCAGTGTGATCGTCACCGGCGAGATCGCGGTCGGCAAACAGGAATGGCAGTCGGAGGAGTCTCGGCTGCGATGGGCGGTGGGCGACGACTACGACGTGCTGGCCCTGTTAGGTAAGGGAACGTTCGGCACGGTGTGGCGCGTGCGCGATCTGTCCCTCGAGCGCGAAGTCGCGCTCAAGATGCTTCACCCTAACGTGGCGAGCGACGAATCGGCCGTTGCCCGGTTCCGTCGCGAGGCGCGCCTCGCGGCGCAGCTCGCACACCCGGCCATCGTGCCCATCTACGACTGGGACAGCCGCGGCGATGTGTCATGGTACACGATGGAGCTGGCCGAGGGTGGCTCGGTGGCGGACCTGATCACGCGCAGCGGTCCTCGGCCGTTCGCCGAGATCGCGCCGCAGGTGGATGCCGTGCTCGACGCGCTGGTCGCGGCACACGCGAACTCCATCATCCATCGCGACCTCAAGCCCGAGAACATCCTGATCGATCGGTATCGCCGGTGGCGCATCACCGACTTCGGGATCGCGAAGGTCGCTGGTGAGGACGCTGGCGGCGCGAGCGGCACGCCGGCGTTCGCCGCGCCGGAGCAGTTGTTAGGCGAGCTGCAGGGCCCCGCCGTCGACTGTTTCGCTGTCGCCGCGATCGTCGTGTACGTGATGCGGGGCCGTCCGCCGTTCCCGGGCCGGACGGGGCCAGCGATTCTGGCGCAGCAGCTCGCCGGCCAGCTCGACCTCAGCGATTTCGAGCCGGAGCTCGCCGAATGGCTTCGCTGTGGTCTGGCGAGCGATACGGAGCAACGGTTCCCGGATGCAGCGACCATGCAAGCGGCGTGGCGGCGTCTCGTGCGCGCCGTCGAAGCCAGCGCCGCCCAGGCGACTCAACTGGGCGAATCGCACGATGGTGTGCCGGTGGCACGCCCGCGGTGGTGGAAGCGGGTGCTGGGGCGTTAGGCACTGGCGACTGGCGACTGGCGACTGCCGGGGACGGGCGACGGACGACGGACGAGGGATAAAGGCGCAAAGGCGCGTGTCATTCCGAGCGGAGGCGCCGGCAGGCGCGGAATGGCCGGCGTCCCGGTAGAGGGCCTCGAGTCGCCGGTTCCCGGTTCCCAGTTCCCAGTTATTCCGTGTTCGCGCTCGGCGCTGCCTGACGCCTAACGGTTTTGATGTTCACGAACTCGTGCAATCCCCACGGGCCCAGCTCACGACCGTAGCCGGAGTGCTTCACGCCGCCGAACGGGAAGCGCGGGTCCGAGGCCACCATGCCGTTGATGAATACGGTCCCCGCCTCGAGATCGCGGATGAACCGATCCGCCTCCCCCTGGTCACGAGTCCACGCCGCTGCCGCGAGCCCGAAGCTCGTGTCGTTCGCAATGCGGATCGCGTCATCGAGATCGCGCGCGCGGAACAGCGCGGCGACCGGGCCGAACATCTCATCCCGATACGCTGGAGACTCTGTGGGAATGTCGGTCAGTACAGTCGGCTCGAAGTAGTTGCCCGCGCCCGACACCCGCTTGCCGCCGGTCAAAACTCGCGCGCCACGACGAACGCTCTCGGCCACCTGCTTCTCCAGGTCGTCGACGATCTGGCGCGTGGCGAGCGGACCGATGTCGGTGTCGGCCTGCATCGGGTCGCCGACACGAAGCGATCGCATGCGCTCGACGAAGCGGTCTGTGAACTCGTCGGCCACACCTTCGTGGACGATGAACCGTTTGGCCGCGATGCACGACTGTCCGTTGTTGATCGTGCGCGCCTTCACCGCGACGTCCGCGGCCTTCGCGATGTCCGCGGACGGCATCACGACGAACGGGTCGCTCCCGCCCAGCTCGAGCACGGTCTTCTTCAGATTCTTTCCGGCAGTGCCGGCGACGTGTCGCCCCGCGGGCTCGCTGCCAGTGAGCGTCACCGCGGCGACGCGCTCGTCGGCGATGATTGCGTCGACCCGATCCGACCCGATGAGCAGCGTCTGAAAGACGCCCGGGGGCGCACCGGCGCTCGTGAAGAGTTCCTCGAGTGCAAGCGCACACTGGGGAACGTTCGAGGCGTGCTTGAGAATCCCGACGTTGCCGGCACATAACGCGGGCGCGGCGAAGCGAATGACCTGCCAGAACGGGAAATTCCACGGCATGATTGCGAGCACCGCGCCGAGCGGTTGGTACTGCACCTCATCTCCGTCAACGTGCAGCGGTGCGACGAAGGCGCTCGCGTGCTCGGCGTAATACCGGCACGCGAGTGCGCACTTCGCTGCTTCCTCAATGGCTGCCTTGAGCGGCTTACCCATCTCCAGCGTCATCAGCCGCCCGTACCGATCCTTGTCCTTCTCGAGGATCTCACCGGCTCGGGCTACGACGGCAGCGCGTTCGCTGACGGGCGTCACGCGCCATTGCTGAAATGCACGAGCCGCGCGCTCGAGCCGAGCGGCGACATTGCTTTCGCTCAGCGCATCGAACGTTCGAATGGTTTCGCCGGTCGCCGGGTTGATCGTCGCTATGGGCATCGCCTGGGGTGTCGTCGCTGGCTAGGAATTGTCTCCGTCGAGCATCCCGCCGATCATTCCGAGCATGCCTCCCTCTTCACGACGCGAGCCACCAGCGCGCGGCGCCGCCGCGATGATGCGGTCGGCGAGGCGCGAGAAGGGCAGGGTCTGCAAGATGACGCGCCCCGGGCCTGTGAGCCGGACGAAAAACAGTCCTTCGCCGCCGAACAATGCGGTCTTCACGCCAGGCACCGTCTGGATGTCGTAGTCAACCGAAGGCTGAAATGCGACGAGGCATCCGGTATCGACGTTCAACCCTTCGCCAGCGGCGAGATCCATCGTGACGAGGGTTCCTGACGCGTGCAGGAACACCAGCCCGTCACCGGTGAGCTTCTGCAGGATGAAGCCCTCGCCACCGAAGAATCCGGCCCCGAGGCGTCGCGAAAACGCGATGCTCACATCGACGCCGCGTGCGCCGCACAGAAACGAGTCCTTCTGGGCGATCAGCGTCCCGCCGATCTCGCGCAGGTCGATCGGCTGGATCTTGCCCGGATACGGCGACGCGAACGCGACGTCGCGGCGTCGGTTGGCTTCATTCGTGAACCACGTGACGAAGAACGAGTCGCCCGCGAGGACACGCTTGCCCGCGGACACGAGCTTGCCGAATAGCCCACCGCCTTGCCCGGTCATGTCGAGGCTGGTCGCCATTCGAATGCCGTCCTGCATGTACATCATACCACCCGCTTCGGCGACCACTGCCTCGCCGGGATCGAGCGTGATGATGACGCCCTGCAGGTCATCGCCGATCAGCTTGTAGTCGATCTCGTCCGCCATTGCTCCCTCATCAGTCGGTGATGGGCGCGGCCGACTCGCGTCGTGCGTGGCCGTGCGATGGCCGCGCTGATCAGCGCGCCGGAACGAAATGAACACGGGGGGTGTTTCTGCCGGTAGGTGCCGATTGCGGGTACGTGCCGCCGGCCGCTACCGTAAGGGAGCGGCCGGCGGCGTGCTCGTAGCGCGTAACATCGAGATCGATCGCAATGGAGCGAACCGGATGACCACAGCAAGCGGGCAGGCGTTAGGCGGGGCGGACGGCGGTGACAGGCTCTCGCCCGAAGCACGCGACCCGTCGCCACGCGCCGCGGCCCCGCGCGAAAGACGGCCCCGGCACCACTGGGTGGTCCGCGTGACGCACTGGGTCAACTTTTTCGCGCTCGGCCTCATGGTCACGTCCGGCCTTCGCATCTTCAATGCATTCCCGGCGTTCGCGCGAAAGGGCGAGTCGTTCTGCTGTTACCCGTTTGCGGGCAAGCCCATTCCGGCCGCGCTGACATTCGGCGGATGGCTCGCGGGCGCGCGCAACTATCATTTCGCTGCCATGTGGCTGCTGTTCGTGAATGGGCTCGTGTACGTGACGTTCATCTACCTTCACGGCGAGTGGCGCGATCTGGTGCCCCGTCGCGGCGACATTCGCGACAGTTGGGAGATGATCAAGTTCTATCTGTTCGCGCGCCGCGACCACCCGCACCAGGGCAAGCACAACGCCCTGCAGAAGTCCGCCTACTTCGCGATGCCAATCTTCGGCGCACTCGCTGTCGTGACCGGCGTGGCGATCTGGAAACCCGTCCAGCTGGCGCCACTGACGAACTTGTTAGGCGGCTACGTGTGGGCCCGCTACTGGCATTTCGTCGTCATGATCTGCCTCGTGCTCCTCACCGTGGTGCACGTGATCATGGTGTTCGCCGTCGACCCCTACTCGATTCGATCCATGATTACCGGCGGGTACAACGAGGCGAAGTCACCGGAGGCACGCAACGCTCGGCCGTTCTTCTGGCGGCGTTCGTCAGCCAGCGTCCCGAGTCCCGGCGGAGGATTCGACCGATGAACCGGCGCCGGTTTGTCACGTTCAGCGCGAGCTCGATTGCGGCGACCGTGCTTGCCGCGTGCGACTCGTTCGGGCCAAAGCGAGCAACGTCGCTGCTCAAGCTCGCGGAGCGAAAGAACGAAGGGCTCGAGCGCTGGCTCTTCACGTCGGGCTCACGCAACAGCGTTCGCGCGAATGCGCGGCTGAGCGGGCGTTCATTCCCACGCTACTTCATTTCGAACAGCATGCCGGTGTGGGATGAAGCGCAACGCGGCGTGTGGCGACTCGAGGTCAGCGGCGCCGTTCGCAGTCCGCTGTCGCTTACCCTCGACGACCTGATGAAGATGCGGAGCACGACGCAGAAGGTCGATCACTTCTGCGTGGAAGGCTGGACCGCCCGGGCGGAGTGGACCGGCGTGCGAATGAGTGAGCTTGCGCGCGCGGCCGGCGTGACCGCCGACGCGCAGTACGTAGATTTTCAGTCGTTCGACTCGGACTATCACGAGTCGTGGGACATCGACAGCGCACTGCACCCGCAGACACTCATCGCGTACGGTATGGACCGCGCGCTGCTCGGCCCGGGTCACGGCGCGCCAGCCCGCGTCCACTCGCCTGTCAAACTCGGATACAAGAACACGAAATACCTCACCCGCATCGTGTTCCTCCCCGCGCGCTCGGGTGGTTACTGGAGCGATCGCGGCTACGAGTGGTACGGCGGCGTGTGATTGCCTAATTTTCGTGCACGATGTCACGACGCCCCTTCTTCTATCGAGAAACGCACGGCATTCGCGTGACCGTGCGACCAACGTATCTGCCCGAGCAGTCGCGCCCACACGCGCGGCACTATGTGTTCGCGTACTACGTTCGGATCGAGAACGTCGGGAAGCTTCCAGCCCAGCTGCTCAGCAGACGATGGCGGATCCACGATTCCATCGGTGAGGACAGCCAGGTGGAGGGCGAAGGCGTAATCGGCGAGCAGCCCATCATCGCGCCCGGCAAGGTTCACGAGTACCAGAGCTTCATCATCCTCAAGTCGCCGAGCGGCCACATGGAAGGCGACTATCACTTCGTGCGGAACGACGACTCGTCGTTCGACGCACAGATTCCGCGGTTCGAGCTCGATGCCACCGCGGGGTTCGGGTCGGCGTTCGAGTGAGTGCCGACCGGCGCTCGGCCCTCCGACACTTCGTCGCGTCGTTGGGCGTGTGCAGTGGAGTAGTGGCGACTCTCCTGGCGTGTCAGCGCGAGTCACCGGCTCGAGCAGATTCCAGCGTCTCGAGCGCGGCGCCTATCGCGAGCGCATCGCCCGCCGCGAGCGCATCGCCTGCCGCCGCATCCCCGCGTGGGGATTCCACCCGGGCGCCGGGCGCCGCGCCCGCGTCAGGCGCCGCCACGCCGGCCTGCGTGTCGGAGGGTGAGTGGCAGGCATGCAGCATCGAAAAGCGCCTCACGGATGCCGGGTTCGTTTTGATCAACAAGGGCCCGGCGTCCACGGGAGTGTTCCCCGTCGCCGGCACGAGCTACGCGCTGGGTGCGGCACAGCTTCACGTCTACATCTTCAAGTCTGCGAAGGAACGTGAACAGGCCGTCGCTGGCATCGACACGACGACTGTATCCCGCCGCGGCAGCGCGGCCTCGTGGCCGCTGCCCCCGACGTTCATCACGTCGAACAATCTCGTGGCGGTGCTCGTGAGCGATAACGCCCGGCTGATCGAGCGGGTCCAGCTCGCGATCACGGGCGGGCTACCGCGCGCAAGCCACTGATGCAGATCGCCTTCGTCGCGGGAGCAACGGGGTACACCGGGCGCGAGGTCGTGCGGGAGCTCGTGGGTCGCGGGGTTCGAACGGTGGCGCACGTTCGGCCGGACTCGTCGCGTGTGGACGAGTGGCGTGCGCGGTTTGAGGCCGGGGGCGCCGCCGTCGACACGACGCCATGGAGTGACGCGGCGATGACGAACACACTGTTGGCGCTACAGCCCACGCACGTGTTCTCGCTGCTCGGGACGACGCGCGCTCGGCGCCGCGCCTCGGCATCCCGCGGGATGGCCGAGAGCTACGAATCGATCGACTACGGTCTGACTGCGCTCCTGATCCGGGCGGCGGTCGCGTCCGGAAGCAGGCCCCGCTTCGTGTACCTGTCGTCCATCGGCGTTCGCGAGCACAGCACGAACTCGTATCTGGTTGCACGCTGGCGCGCCGAGTCGCTGCTGCGCGCGAGTGGGTTGCCCTACACGATTGCGCGACCGTCGTTCATCACGGGGCCCGGGCGCGATGACTCTCGACTGCTCGAGCGGGCGGGCGCCGGCGTCGCGAACGTGATCGCGGGGCTCGCCCGTGTCGTGGGCGCGCGTCGATTCGCGGGAAGCGTTCGCTCGTTGACCGGAGCCGAGCTCGCCGCGGGGCTCGTTAGGCACGCGTTCGACTCTACCGGAGAGAACGTCACCATCGGCACCGACGAGCTCGCGGCGGTCTAGCCGCGCGGTGCGTCAGGACGGCCGCCTCGTGAGGCGGCCGGGAACGATGGCCTTGTCGCCGAACTTCGCGCGCAGTCGGTCGACGGCGCCGGCGAGCGCCCGATCCCGGGACGTCTCGAGCACCGACGACGGGGTCTCGAAGAGCGAGAGCTGAGCGGCTCGATCCGGCACACCCAGCGACGAGAGCGCGACGCCGAGCAACCGAGCCCGGACCCGACGCTCGTGGCGCAACCGAGCGAGCAGCGCGCGCGACGTCGCGAGGATGATGCGGTCGGAAATCACGGGCTGCGGCAGCGTCCGGCTTGCCTGACGAGTCTTGAAGTCGCCGTCGCGCAAGCGGACGGTTACGGTGCGCGCCGCCAGATCGTGTTCCCGCAGATCCGCGGCGAGGCGAGTCACGAGTCGCAGTAGCTCGCGATGCAGGTCGTCGTCACTTTCGACGTCGCGCGCGAACGTCTCCTCGCGACTCATGCGCTTCGGGATGTCCCGCGTGGATACCGGCGTGTCGTCGATGCCGCGCACCCGGGCCCACAGCCACGCGGCTTCGCGCTCTCCGACCATCCGCGTCAGGGTCGCGGCGTCGTGCGGCAGCACGTCTTCAACTGTCCGGAGCCCGGTACGATCGAGCCGCTCGCGGAACTTCGGACCGATGCCAGGGATGTCGGCCAGATCGAAGCGCTGGAGGAACCGACCCTCGCCGCCATCGGGGACGACGAATACGCCCGTGGTCGGCCGATCGGGTTTCGACTTCGCGAGCTCGACCGCGAGCTTGGCGACGAGCCGCGACGTTCCACCGCCTAACGATACAGTCAGACCGGTTTCCGCCAGCACGGCGGCGCGGATCGCCAGCGCGACGTCTTCAGCCGTGCGATCGGCGTACAGTCGCTCGGTCCCGGTGAGGTCCAGGTACCACTCGTCGATGCTCGCGCATTCGACGACGGGCGCGAACCGCTCGAGCACCGCGGCGATCTCGCGGCTCTTCTTCGAGCAGGCCGCACGCGGTACGGGCACGCACATCGCATTGGGGCAGAGCTTGAGCGCGCGTGCGATCGGCATCGCCGATCGCACCCCGAACTGCCGGGCCTCGTAGGACGCGGAACACACCACGCCGCGACTTCCCGGTGCGCCACCGACGATGAGCAGGCGCGCACGACCAGCGCCCTCGGGGTCGACGAGCCTCGCCACCGCCGCAAAGAACGCGTCGGCGTCGGCGAGGAGAATGCGGCGCGGTGGAGCGGAGCGCTCGGTCGGCGAAGTGAAAGCGGAGGGTGACATGGCGACGTGGCAGCGTGCGGCCGATGAGACCGCGCGCGACACGTCAACCTATTGAAGGACGGTCAAGGCCGCCACGCGGCGAACACGTCGAACGCGTCTGGGCTATTCGTCACTCGTACGATGTCCGATCCGTCGGCAGCCATCGTGTAGATCTCGAAGTTGGCGTCGCGGTCAGAGTGAAATGCGATGCGCTTGCCGTCACTCGACCACGAGGGATAGTAGCTGTTTTTCCCGGGGACATTCGTGAGCCGAGTGAGCCCCGTACCGTCGACGTTCATCGCATAGAGCTCGAAGTTGCCGTCGCGGTTGGAATGGAACGCGAACCGTTGTCCCGATGGCGCCCACGACGCGAAAAGATCGTCGCCGGGGCTGTTCGTGAGCCGCACGGGTGACGTGCCATTCGCGTTCATCATGTAGATCTCGAAGTTGCCGTCGCGGTCGGACTGAAACGCGATGCGCGATCCGTCGGGTGACCACCGCGGGCCGTTTTCGATGGATGACGGCTCGGTCGTGAGGCGCACTTGATTGGTCCCGTCCGCGTTCATGACATAGATCTCGAAATTCCCATCGCGATTGCTGGCAAACGCGATGCGCGATCCGTCCGGCGACCATGACGGCTGCTGATCGTTCGCGGTGTTGTTCGTGAGCCGCTGCACGTCGGAGCCGTCGGCGTTCATCGAGTAGATCTCGTTGTTCCCGTCGCGTGATGACGTGAACGCGATGCGTCCTTGCGTCGACCACGTGGGTTCGCCGTCGTCGCCCGGCGATGTGGTGATGCGTCGCACGTCGGACCCGTCGGCATTCACCGTGTAGAGGTCCAACTCGAACGTCGCGGGGTTGTCGCGACTGGAGGCGAAGACGAGTCGGGAGCTGCTGCCACCGGTTCCCGTTGGGGTGTTCTCGTCGTTGCTGCACGCGGCCGCAATGAGGAGGGACGACGCGGCACAGCAAACCGTGAACACGCGTCGCGAGCTGCGCACGAGGGGTGTCATGGTCGAGCGGGTTCGTGGTTCCGTGGCGACGCCCGGCGCGTCGCCTCGCCGACCTGCCGGGCAGCTTTCGTTCCACACTGGGGACTGGGGACTAGGGACGGGGGCTCGGCCGGGATGCTTCTTACTGGCGTGACGGCCTCCTTTGCGCTAATAGCATCCAGGCCGAGTCCAGAGCCCCCAGTCCCTAGTCGTCCCCAGTCAATGATTCGCTGTCTTTCTGCCGTGATGTTCGTCGCCTCCGGGCTCCTGGTCGCACGCCCCGCGTCGAGCCAGGCTCCCGCTCCCTCGAGTGGCCAGCGCTATGGCCGTCTCCTCATCAAGAACGCGAACGTGATCGACGGCGCCGGCAACCCGACGCGCGGTCCGCTCGACATTCTCGTGCAGGGGAACACCATCGTCTCGATCCAGGCGTCGCAGCCGGCGGAATTTTCCGGCAGCACGATCCCGGGCGCCCGGCAGCAATCACAGGCGGCCGATAAAGTGATCGACGCCAAGGGCATGACCGTCATGCCCGGCATCATCGACGTGCACGCGCACATCCAGTTCAGTCGCGCCGGCAAGGCGATGCCGAAGGACTACGCGTACAAGCTGTGGCTCGTGCACGGGATCACGACCATTCGTGATCCCGGATCCATGGAAGGGATCGACACGATCGTCGCACACGCGAAGCTGTCGGCGGAGAACAAGATCTCGGCGCCGACGATCATTCCGTACGCCGTCGCCGGCGCGAACACGCCTGACGAGGCACACGCGCTCGTCAGGCGGCTGAAACAGCAGGGAGCGGCGGGTCTCAAGGTGTTCATCAACCGTCCCGACGTCTGGGAGGCGATCGCCGATGAGGCGAAGAAACAGGGCTTGCCGATCGCGACCGACATGAAGATTCAGGAGCTCGATGCGATCGGCGCTTCGCGGCTCGGCGTGAGGAGCATCGAGCACTGGTATGGCATTCCCGACGCGGCGACGCCGGGACCGCAGAACTTCCCGGACTCGTACAACTACGACAACGAGCTCGATCGCTTCCGATGGGCAGGCGACATTTGGCGTCAGGCAGATTCGTCGCGCCTGTCCGCGGTGCTCGATACGATGCTTGCCCACGGCGTGACGTGGGATCCGACGTTCGCGATCTACGAGGCCAACCGAGACCTGCAGCGCGCGCGTACGCAGCCGTGGTTCCGCGACTACGCACTCCCGCAGGTGATGCAGAACTTCGAGCCGGACGCGACCCGCCATGGCTCTTATCACTTCGACTGGACGACCGCCGACGAGATCATGTGGCGGAACAACTATCGGATCTGGATGCAGTGGGTGCGTGAGTTTTCACGGCGCGGCGGCAACGTCACCGTGGGCTCGGATGCAGGGTTCATCTACGAGCTGTACGGGTTCACGACCATTCGCGAGATGGAGATGCAGCAGGAGGCCGGTTTCCATCCCCTCGAGGTCATTCAGCACGCCACGTCCAACGGCGCCAAGCTCCTCGGCCTAACGAACACCGGTGTGGTTCGGCCCGGGTTCAAGGCGGACATCATCGTCGTGGACGGCAACCCCCTCCACAACATGAAGGTGCTGTACGCGACGGGACTTCAGGTGGAGGAGAACGGCAAGCTCGTTCAGCGCGGCGGCGTGAAGTACACCATCAAGGATGGCGTCGTGTTCGAGGTCGCGCCGTTGTTAGGCGACCTGCGCGAGATGGTGCGGAAGGCCAAGGAGGCCACGCCGGCATCCGC
>Ga0136846_1238338_pt1 | contig 23743 bp, 24 predicted proteins | sample HopSoiMetagenom2_FD_96841 | JGI IMG/M metagenome (GOLD analysis project Ga0136846, IMG submission 96841) | Grasslands soil microbial communities from Hopland, California, USA - 2 Assembly 2016 (version 4) | ecosystem: Environmental > Terrestrial > Soil > Grasslands | place: USA: Hopland... | reverse complement strand
GCAACTGCGGCGGCGCCATCACCCAGGGCTCGCCAGGTACGGCGGCAGCCGGACCGCAGGTGAATCCTGCCGGTGAGATCGTGGTCGAGTGCGATGCCGACAAGGGCGAAATCTACGTTCGTCCGGTAGGCCAGTCCGTCAAGCCAGTGAACCTGTTCGTGTCTTCGCAGCACGCAACCTACACGCTGCTGCTGCGCCGTTCGGATACGCCGGCGGACACCATCGTGGTCCGCGACAAGACTCCGCGGCAAACGAAGGCGGACGGGTCGTCGACTTCGGCCGGCCGCCAGCCGCAGCACGTGCGCTCCTTGAAGGCCATGCTGGTCGCGATGGCGTCGGACCGTGTGCCGACCGACATCCGCGTCGAGGAAGTCAATCGGCCGGTCCTGCTATGGGCGGAAGCGACGTTCTCCATGACCCGCTTGTACGAGGGACGCGGGCTCGTTGGTGAGCGCTACATCCTGACCAACGTGAGCAACAAGGACATGGTGCTCGCGGAGCAGGAGTTCGACCGCGAGACAGGCGGTGTTCTGGGCGTGGCCATCGAGAACCACAACCTGCGGCCCGGCGAGAGCACCGCGGTCTATGTGATTCGGCAGGGGGTTTAGCGATGGCGATGAACATCAAGCAACGCCTGTCTGCAGTCGTCGACGACATGTCGCCTCGTGCACGACAGTGGGCCACCGTGGGCACCATCTCCGCGGTGGCGGTCGGGCTGCTCTGGGCGGTGTTCGCCATGGGGAGCGGAGATGCCAAGCCAGCGAACCAGGCGTCCGGCAAGGGCGACCTCAAGCCCACCAACGTCGACCTGATGGCCCCTGGCTCTCAAGTCAAGGACGTCGAGACCTGGGTGGGCAAGGCGGGTCGCAAACTGGATCAATACGAGAGCGATCGCGAAGAGCAGAAGCGGCTCAATCGGGAGCAGCAGGAGGCCCAAGCCGCTCTCACACGACGCTTTGCAGAGCTCGAGACGAGACTCAAAGGCGCTCCTGTCGAACCGCCCAAGCCTGCCTCGGCCCCGACTGCTGCAACGACATCAACGTCGCCGGCCAGCGCGGCGCCGGCGAGGTTCCCCCCCGACGCAGCGCTGGCGCGGCAAGGGCTTCCTCCGCCTCCGCCTTTGCCGACCAACGCTCGCCCCGGCATGCCGGTCGGCGCGCCCGCCTTCCCCGGTGAATTCAGCGCGCCTGCGCAACCGGCGCTCATCCGCGTCACGGTCGGCGCGCCGGCGAAGCCCATCGAAGCATCTGGCGATGGTCCGAAGGCATCCCCCCAGACCTTGGACACCTTCCTTCCCGTCAGCTTTACGCGCGGCATTCTTCTCGGCGGCCTGGATGCGCCGACTGGCGGCCAGTCCCAGAGCAACCCGCATCCGGTGCTGATTCGGCTGTCCGACAACTCGGTGTTACCGAACCGCTTCCGCGCCGAGTATCGCGAGTGCTTCGTCGTGGCAGCTGGCTACGGCGACATCAGCTCCGAGCGCGCCTATCTCCGCACCGAGACCCTCTCGTGTGTACGCGCCGATGGTCGGGCGCTCGAGCTGAAGATCCAAGGCAGCGTCTATGGGGAGGACGGCAAGGTCGGCATGCGCGGCCGCCTCGTCACAAAGCAAGGTCAGATGTTGGCCAACGCGCTGATGGCCGGGGTCGTCAGTGGAATCGGCCAAGGCATTTCGACCGCGAACACCTCCTACAGCACCTCTGCCTTGGGTTCGGTCGCCACCACCACCGGCTCAGACGCTCTGAAGGCAGGCTTGGGAACGGGCGTCGGCAAGGCGCTCGACCGCTTGGCCCAGTACTACATCAAGCTGGCCGAACAGACGTTTCCCATCATCGAGATCGACGCCGGTCGCGAGATCGATGTTGTGCTGACAAAGGGCGTGCGAATCGAGGGCACCGAGACCGCAAAGGCATCCCCGACGTCCCTGCCCGGCAAGGCTCAACCCTCCGACCGCTTCATGAAAGTGAACGACGATGAAGAGTAAGAACATCGCACTGGCCGCCACGTTGGCGCTCGTGGCCGCAGGCGCAATCGCCGCTCCTACGGCGCAAGAGGCGAGTCTGCTGGCCGCGCTCCAGAAGGCCCATCCCACCACCAAGTTCACGTCGGTCGCGGCCAGTCCCGTTCCGGGCGTCTTTGAAGTCTGGATGGGCTCGAACGTGGCCTTCGTCTCCGCGGACAACCCGCGGTACTTCATCTTCGGCCGTGTCATCGACACCGCCACCTTGACGGACATCACCGGTCCGAAGCTGGCCCAAGCCGCCGAGCGGGAGCGGGGAGACTCCGACGGCGAGACCAAGGCCGAGGTGGGCAAGCTGCCTATCGCCGATGCGCTGAAGACTGTGCGCGGAAATGGCGCTCGAAAGCTCTACGTCTTCAGTGACCCGGCCTGCAGCTACTGCCGCAGGCTCGAACCGGAGCTTGCCAAGCTGAACGACACGACGATCTACACGTTCGCCGTCCCTTTCCAGGGTCGCCAGCTTTCCCAGGCGGTGCTCTGCGCCCAAGACCCTTCCAAGGCCTGGCACGCCCTGATGCTAAAGGGCTATTCAACCGCCCTCGCCTCGCAAGCCGAGTGCACCTCGGCCGTGGATCGAAACCTGCAGCTTGCACGGCAGTTTGGAGTGTCGGGTACGCCGACGCTCATCTACGCCGATGGAACGCGGACATCCGGGTATGTCGACGCCACCGAAGTCGAGCGGCGGATGGCCTCAGCCAACACGGCGGCCAGCCAAAAGCTCAGCGCCCGCACCGGGTCAGGTCAGGAGAAAACGCCATGAACCACACCTTCCGTTCTGTCGCGGTCATTGCCACTGCTGGTCTTTCGTTGCTCGCCTCGGGCTGCGCCAACATCACCGGGCTCGAAGGGAAGTCGAGCTACTCCTGCAAGGCACCGGACGGTGTCCAGTGCGACTCGGTGTCCGGCAACTACTACAACTCGGTCCAGAACAATCTCCCGTCGCAGCGCCGATCACCGACCTCCCGAGGCGGAATTGAAGCGCCTGCCACGGCGCCCACCCACCAGGAAGCGTCGCTCATGGTTTCGACCGCCGCACGCACGACTGCGCCCGCCGAGCCGGCCGCGTACAACGCTGCTCCTCTGCGCGCCGCACCCCGCGTCATGCGCTTGTGGATCAAGCCCTGGGAGGACGCTGACCGCGATCTGAATGGCGAGGCCCTCGTCTATGTGCAGGTCGACAACGGACGCTGGTTGGTTGAGCACGTCCAACAACAGGCCCGCGAGCCCTTCGCGCCGGTTCGTGCAGGAAAGCTCCCAGCGGCTACCACCGCAAAGGCGGGCCCTCAGGCACCTGCAGACGACGGGACCTCCATCACGCAGGCGTTGCGCGCCCTGCAACAGCGCAGCGCCAACCAGGCGGACAACTGACCGAGGACAACCCATGCTCGCATCCCTCCGCTCAGCCTTCAGCTCGACAGGCTCGTCGACCGAACCCATCGGCCTCTTTGGTCTTGGTACCGAAAAGGAGTCGCCATCGGACCAGTTCGCGAGCTGGCTCCCCTACCAGTCCTACCTCGAAGACGAGCAGCTGTTCGTCAACCACGACGGCATCGGCTTCATGCTGGAGATCATGCCGCAGTCGGGCGCGGACGATCGCATGGTCGAGGTGCTCATCTCGTTGTATGCGAACTGCCCGCCGAATACCGGGATCCAGTTCCATCTCTTCGCCTCGCCACACATTCGCAGGCAGCTGCGCCAGTACGCGAACCTGCGCAACGAGGACCACGACCAGGTCGGCAAAGCACAGGTATGGGGCAGGCCAGCGCGAAACGACAACTTGTTTCGCAAGCTCGCGCGGCAGCGCTTTGAACATCTCACCGCCGGCGCTCAGCGTTCTTTGACGCAAGGCTTCCACTACACGATCCGCGACTTCAGGCTGATGATGAGCGTGAACGTTCAGGGCGATCCCGGCAACCTTGCTTGGCGTGAGAAAATGGTGTCCTTGCGTGAAGGGATGGGCACGACGTTGCGCTCCGCTTCATTGCCGAATCGGGTATGCGACGCCGCCGATCTGATCAACTGGTGTTCGCTCTTCGTGAATCCGGATCGGCTGACGAGCACGAACATCGCCGACCTCCACTACGACGACGGTCGGGAGATTCGCGACCAGATCGTCGACCACGACACTATTCAGGAAGAGAAGCCCAACAAGCTCGTCCTCTCGAAGGAAGAGAACGACAACGAGATGGAGCTGCGCTTCTACTCGATCAAGTCGTTCCCGGAGCGGTTCGGCCTTTGGCAGATGGGCTCCCTGATCGGCGACCTGATGCAGCCTGCCCTTCAGTACAACGTGCCCTTCTTGCTTCACCATGGGCGTGCAGGTGCTGGATCCGAACACGACGCGCAATACCGTCACGGCCAACCACGTGCGTGCCACCCAGAACGCGGGCAGCAAGATGGCATCCGTCATGCCCGATGTTGGAAAAAAGGCGCGCGATTGGACGGCTGCCGCCGACGTGATCGACGCCGGCGGCGCGCTGGTAAGCATGTACCACCCCATGGCGACATGAAAAAGATGAAGCGGGTCACCCGCAAGACGATGGGGAATGCGATCCATCTGGCTCCCCTGATTGCGGAGTGGCGCGGGACGAAAACGCCCACGATGCTGTTCGGAGGCCGTCGCGGGCAACTGATGACGCTGGACGTCTACGACAACGACCTGGGCAACTACAACTTCGCGATCATCGGCGCACCCGGATCCGGCAAGTCAGTTCTTATGAACGAGATGGCGTGGTCGTATCTCTCAATCGGCGCACGGGTCTGGATGCTCGATCTCGGCCGCTCTTTCGAGAAGCTGTGCAAAAAGGCGGGCGGCACCTACATCGAATTTCGCCAGGATTCGAAGATCAACCTCAATCCGTTCAGCGTGGTCTCGGATGAACGTGTTGCACCGGACGGCACCATCGAAGGGGGAATCAACGAAGACATCGACATGCTAAAGCCCGCGCTGGTCAAGATGTGCTCGATGGGGACCCGGCTCGAAGAGGTTCAGCTGAAGGCGCTCGGCGCCATGACGATGAAGCTCTACAAGGAATACGGGCGAGACCTGACGATCACGGGCCTGCGCGATGCGTTCATCTCCGGCAGCCTGCCGGAGCTGGGTCTCAACGGCGACCAGCGGATCAAGGATTTGGCCGTCATGCTGAACCCATACACCAAGGACGGCGAGTACGCACGCTTCTTCGAAGGCCGCAACAACATCGACTTCTCGAACGACTTCATGGTCATCGAGAACGAGGAGCTCAAGAGAAAGCCGGAGCTCCATGCAGTGGTGAACATCCTGCTGATGTACCAGATCACCGGACAGATGTACCTGTCGCGCGATCGCAAAAAACTGCTGTTCATCGATGAACTCAAGCAGCAACTCGGCGAGATCGGGTCCGACGATCCCGTCAAGGCAGCCGTCGTCGAAGAAGCAGCGCGGCGTGCACGCAAGTACGGTGGCGCGCTTGGCACCGCCACGCAGAGCGCGGACGACTACTACGGTTCAGCGCAAATGGAAGCTGCACTCAATTGCTCTGACTGGACATTCTTGCTGCGACAGAAGGCGGAGTCCATCGAGCTGCTGGGGCGCAACGGTCGGATCGGTATGGACGAGTCGAAGAAGCGGCTGTTGCAGTCGCTGCGCACAGAGCCCGGGGTGTTTTCCGAGTGCTACATCTCTTCGCCGGTCGGCGAAGGTGTGGCCCGAAACATTCTGGACCCGTTCAGCCACTTGCTGTTCAGCAACAAGCTGGACGACAACGCACCGCTGGACGAACTGCGGCGCGCGGGCCTCTCGATCGACGACGCTATCACCGAGCTGCTGCGCCGCCGGGGGCACATCGTATGAGACACCTCGCCATCAATGTGGCACTGTCGGTGCTCATCACGGCCGCCGGGCTGCTGGCATACGACCGCCTCGTCGTCAGACCTGCTCAGCTGATCGGCGTCGTCGACGTCGCCGAGGTCTACCGGATCAAGGAGGCGGAGTTTGCCAAGCTGATCACGGAGAGCAAGAGCGACGAAGATCGTCAGAAGGCGCTGAGCCTCGCAAGCACCTTCGCCCGGCGGCTGCCGGTCGCGATGGATGAGCTCCCTGGAGATTGCCGGTGCCTTGTGGTCCTGAGAAGTTCGATCGCCGGGCGCACTCCGAATACGCGAGATCTGACGGGACTCCTCAAGACCAAGCTGGAGGAGCAGAGATGAGCACTGCCTCCACGGTCGTGACGTGCCGGCTGAGCGTGTGGGCTTGGTGGCGACACGGAGTTCGCCTTCTGTCGGCGGACATGCGGCACCGCTGGTACTTGTTCGCAGCACTGGCATTGATCTGGGCGCTCGCTCTGTTTCGTCTCTTCGTTCATCACATGCCGCTGATCCCGGTGATGTTCAACTGGACGCCGAGCATTCCCTATCGCGTGGTCTACGTGGACTACGGGTCGCGCTCCATCCAACGCGGGGACCTCATCGTCTACACGTTCACGGGCCAAGCCGGCGAAAAGGACTATCCGGGGCTCAAGGCGCAGCCGTTCTTCAAACGGGTTGTCGGTCTTCCAGGCGATGAGGTCACCGTCGTGGGTCGGGATGTCTTCGTCAACAAGGTGTTCGTCGGCCGCGCCAAGACGCACACCTTCGATCGCCGGCCGATCGAACCGATTTCTCCCACCGTCATCCCGCCTGGCCATCTCTACGTCCAGGGCACCAGCGTGGACAGCTTCGACTCTCGGTATCGCAGCAGCGGACTTGTGCCTCTGCGCGACATCGAGGCGAATGTGCGGCCGATCTTTTGAAGGGCAAAGCCGCATGCGCCACCTCTGCATCGCATTCCTCCTGTCCATCTCGGCGTCGGGCGTCACCCTCGCGCAAGCGGAAACGCCCGATTTCGCCGGCGACGTTCCTATCGAGAACTACCTGGCACTGCTCGCTCAGGTGGCGCCGCCAGCGCGGGACGGGGCTGAGGCCTATATGGCCGCGTTCCAGGCGCGGTGCGGGCGTTCGCTGAAGACCGTGGAGCTGCGCAGGGCCTTTGCGCAGGGGAGCGGCGACCCGACGCTTCTGGCGATGGTCCGCGCATCTCACGCCCGCGATCGCGCCGAGATTCAGCGGCTGGGCGCGAACATCGCCTGCCCGCGGAGCTGATATGTGGTCCCGAGCGCTGCCCCTCGGTGTCGTGCTGGCCGCCCTTTTGGTCCAGACGGCGCGTGCGGAGAACCTGGGCCCGATCGGCCCCACCTACCCCATCGCGGAGCAGAGCTTTCTCGAAGTGATCATGGCCCGCCTGCGCGAGAAGGAGCGCACTGGCGAGCTGAAGAAGTTCGAAGACCTTGCGCGGACCAGAGCGACCCGAGCGGTCATGAACCCCACCCCGGTGCCGAATCTGCGCCGGGTGGAAGTTGGCAGGACCTTCTACTTCGATCCGACGTTCACGCTCGACCGAAACGTCGTCGACGAGAGCGGCTCGCTCCTCTTCCAAGCGGGAACGCGAAAGAACCCGCTCGACGTCGTCTCGGTCTCCAAGCACCTTCTCTTCTTCGATGCACGAGATGCGCGTCAGGTTGCTCGGGCCCGAGAACTCATCGAGCTCTACCAGGGCAAGGTCAAGCCGATCCTCATCGGCGGCAGCTACATCGACCTGATGAAGACCTGGAACCGCCCTGTCTACTACGACCAGGAGGGCGTCCTCGTGCGCAAGCTCGGCATCACTGCCGTGCCGGCGATCGTCTCCCAAGAAGGCGCCCGCCTTCGCATCGATGAGGTAGTGGCAAGGTGAACCTGATAACCCGCATCCTCGCTGCCGTGTGCGCGTTGCTGGTGTCGACGGCGGCCGCGCCGGCGCCCATCGCAACCTTCACGGGCAAGTTTCCGAACCCCATCACCGACATTTGCTGGTCGTGCATCCTGCCCATCACCATCGGCAGCGCAACCATCGCGAACTTCGGCGGACAGGAGGACAACGGTGGCAATCCCAGCAATCCGTTGTGCAGCTGCGGAGTGAATCCGACGATCGGCCTCTCCATCGGCTTCTGGGAGCCTGCACGGCACGTTGAGACGGTTCGCAAGCCGTTCTGCCTTCCGTCCCTCGGCGGACTGAATCTGGACCCAGGCATCGCCGCGCCAGAAGCAGCCCGCTTCACCAAGGCCGAAGGCGACGGTGACGGCGGGTCGTTCTATCAGGCCCACTTCTACGTGAACCCGGTGCTGTACTGGCTCGAAGTCGTCACGGACTTTCCGTGCCTCGAACGCGGCAGCTTCGACCTGGCCTATCTCACCGAGGTCGACCCCCTGTGGAACGACGACGAGCTCACGCTGCTGCTGAACCCTGACGCCGTACTGTTCGCCAACCCGATCGCGGTCGCTGCATGTGCTGCGGATTGCGTCGCTTCCACCGTCGGCTTCGGCCTCAACTCTCTCTTCTGGTGCGCGGGCTGTCAGGGTGCCATTTTCCCCATGGACGGCCAGGTTCCGTACCACATGGGGGGCGTGCGCACCGCCGCGCTGCTGAGTCAGCGGCTGACCGCCAAGATGCACCGCGAGTTGCTGGCCTGGGGGTGGCATGGCAGCAAGGGCCTGTGCGGCCCGTACCTTGAGCCGGTGATGGACAAGTCGGCCTACAAGACGCAGCTCACCTACCCGATCCCCACCACCGACAAGCTGGATGGCAAGTGCTGCCAACCGTTCGGCCGCACCACTGTGCTTTGGGGTGCCGGGAAGGAGTACCCGGTCAGGGGCGAGGACTTCGCCTTCATGCTCTTCAGAAAGAGGAACTGCTGTGTGGGCTACTGACCGCCTCCGATCGCACGCACGCATCCTCGCGTGTGTGGCTCTCAGCCCCATCGCGTGTGCGCCCCGGATGTCGACCGCGCAGCCCTCGCCGCTGGCGGTGACGGACCCAGACATCGCTCGCGCCGCCAAGAACCAGCCGATCCTTTCGGACCAGGACATCGAGAAGGCTGCGAAGAAGCACCACATGCCGTCCGATGCGGAACTGGCCCGTGTGCCTGTGCCTTCTGCGCCCAAGGTGGACGCCTTGCCGCAGCCCCTGACTCAGCGCCGCGTGGATCTCGGTGCCGTTGCTCGCGGGTACGAGGCCATGGGCCAGGCGAATGCAGGCGCCTCGGCGCTCGGGTCGGGCCCGTCTCTGTTGGTGTTTGTGAGCTTCTCGATGCCCGAGACAGCGCTCGGTCGCCTTGTTGACCAAGCGGCGCGCGCTGGCGCGACTCTCGTGCTGCGAGGACTCGTCGACAACTCATTGCAGAAGACCGTATTGCGCGTTCAGCGGCTGATCGGGGACCGCAAGGTTGGCTTCCAGATCGACCCGCAAGCGTTCGATCGCTTCTCAGTGTCGGCGACGCCGACGTTTGTCCTGATCAAGGACGGCGCAGTGCCGGCTCCCTGCGCGGCCGGCACCTGCTTTCCGGCGGGCAGCTTCGTGTCCACCGCAGGCGACGTGAGCCTGGACTATGCCCTTGAGTTTTTCGATCGCGCAGCGCCGAGCTTCAGCGCCGCGGCGCAATCATTTCTCTCCAAGATGAAGGAGCGCTGAGCATGATCTTCAAGCGCCTCGTCGTGTGGGTGATGATCTACGCGTCCCTCTTCGTCAGAGTGTCGGTCTTCGCCCAGTGGGCCCATGACGAAGGCATCGCGGCGGGGAACGCGGCCAACCCGGTCATCAAGGGCACAGTCAACACGCCCAGTGCGACTGCGGTCGTTCCCGGATACACGACCAAGCCACCCGAAACTGCCTACACAGGGAAGGCAAGTTTCGGCGCCGATGTAAATGCCAAGCTGGCCGCTTGCGCCAGCACGCCGGCCGACGTGAACTGTCAGGCGCTCAAGAACGCCATCGCCTCGGCGAACACTCCCCGACCGGCCATCAGCCCGGCCGATCCTTCGATCGTCGCGGCCAGGGCTATCGCTCGCAACCCGTCAACCGATCTCGGAAGCCTGGCCGCCTACTACAGCGGCTGTGTCACATCCGACGTGACCTCGCCTCCGGCCACTGTGACTCGCAACTGCGCGCGCTACGCCGGAGTCGGCAGCTACATGTGCTCCAACCTTCTGACCGTCAGCGTCAGCCGAACCACCAGTTGTTCACCTGGCGACTGGTTCGCCCACGCCGACTCGGGCAGCACGGGACTCGATCCCCAGTGTCTTCCCGATCGGCCGGCATCGTCTCAGCACTTTCGGGTGACGTCGAGCGGCAACCCGCTTGCGTTCTTCGACGTCGACATGACCGCACCCGTGGCCTTCCCTCAGATCGTCGCGGTCCTTGGCACCTCGTACTCCTGGATGTCGAGCACCGAGATCCAGTCTGCGGTGTGGGTCGCGGACCGGTCTTGCACCGGATCGACATGCACGCTGACCGCCATGATCGCCGACAGCATTCGCGAAACTTGCACAGGCAGTGGTGACTCCGGCTACACCTGTACCACCGAGAAGCCCTTCCTCGAGGTCTACTCGGCTTGCCCATCCGGCACCCAAAGCGGCGACATGCTGCAGACCGAAACCTGTACCGGCTCGGGTGACAGCGTCAGCTGCACGTACGGCACGCTCGACGTGAAGACCTGCTATGCCCCCTCCGGGCCCATCGCGGCGACGGACACGACCGGCAGGTTCACGAGCCCATTCTGGGGTGCGAGCTCGACGCGCGCGGTCGTTGGGTGGGCGCCGAACCCCGCCTACGGGCCGATCCCGCAGATGAAGCTGACGTACACCAAGCCGGCCACCACGGCGACGACGGCGGACACGTGGAACGATCAGTGCCCCAGCCTCGCAACGAGTAGCCGGTGCGCCGTGGCGCCGCCTCCGCGGTGCATCGATGGGCCTGCTACCAAGGTGATCGATGGCGTCTCGGTCTACCGCGACTGCTGGGAGTACCAGAGCAGCATGTCCTGCACGGACACGGTGACGTCGGACCAGTGTGCTCCGCTTGTGGCGGCCGGGTGCACGCCGCTCTCGTCGACGTGCAAGCAGGCCAATCCCACGACGGGCTCCTGCGAGGTCTTCAGCGACCAATACAGCTGCTCGATGCCGGCAGAGACAACTACGACGGCAACGAACTGCCCGACCAATGTCTTCTGCATGGGCACGAACTGCTTCAACATCGGCTACACGAACGACGCGGATTTCGGGCGGAGCATGTCGATGCTGGAGGCGGCGCGCGAAGCGGGCGTCTACCTCGATAAGGACCGCATGCAGGTCTTCAAGGGCGAGGCGAACCATTGCCGCGACAAGCTGCTCAACAACTGCTGCTACACGGACGGCGCCGGCAAAGGCATGACGAACCGGGGCGTGTTCGGCAGCGGCACGCGCCTCGTGTACGACATCCTGATGAACTCGGAAAACCGCGAGTTCATCATGGCGGGGATGAGCGCACTCCTGACGGGCGCCGGGTTCAGTGGGACCTTCAGTTCCTACGGCTTCACGATCGCCGTCAACGGCGCTGCCCTCCCCTCCGGCTCCACCGTCCTCTACGCCTCATCGTCGACCGCTGGCGAGGGCGTGGTCGTTGCATTCGATCCCTGGACGCTGGCCATCGCGGTGGTGATCTACGTGGTCCTTTCCATGATGTCGTGCAACGAGGAAGAGGCCCGCCTCGCCCTCAAGGAGGGCGCCAAGCTTTGCCACTCCATAGGGACCTACTGCTCTTCCTGCATCAAGATTCTCGGGCACTGCGTGTCATGCATTGAGCACACGACGACGAAGTGCTGCTTCAACTCGATGCTCGCGCGAATCGTCAACGAGCAGGGCCGCGTCCAGGTCGGCAAGGGGTGGGGAAGCGCGGAAGGTCCTGACTGCAGCGGCTTCTCCATTGCCCAGCTGCAATCGCTCGACTTCGCCGCCATGGACCTGAGCGAGTTCTACGCATGTCTGGTGCCGAAGACACCGGACCTCGGCGCGATCCAAACCACCAACACCGGTCGCATCCCCACCTGCTACTTCGGCCAAGGCAAATGCTGAAACTCATCACCACCCTCGCTGCCGCTTCGATCGCCCAAGTCGCATTCGCTCAGGGCGCCCCCAGATTGCTCGTCGAAGAGCCCCGCCTGCTGCGCACGCTTCTGGTCGCGGCGGTCGACTCGCCTACGGGCGAAGCCCACGGGCAGATGAGCGGCGACATCGCCAAGATGATGTCCGATCGCTTCCGCACGACGGGCCCAATCCTCATCGACATCACCACCGAGCGCAGATACGCGCAACCTGGGTGCAGCCGGCTGAAGATCCGCTTCGCCCAGGACGGCGTGGTGATGCCGGGCGCGAGCGCACCGCAGAACAAGACTGTCGACATCGGTCTCAACTACTGCCGTGACGGTTTGCCGCCGAAGTCGCTGTCCTGAGAGAAGCAATGGCACATTTCTGACCCAAGCCGGTGTCGGGTCTGATGTCCGCTTAACGAGGGCATTTCGTGGTGGCATTTCCGTGTGACTGTGACCACCGGCCCTCCTACGCTCGGCACTGAAGGCGCACATTTCGTGATCGCCGAACAGGGGCTTCACCATGCGCCTGACCACCATTCTTCTGTTGGCCGCCTGCGGTCTCTCCTCGCCATTGACCAGCGCGCAAAACACAGAGCAGGTCGCGGCTACTGCCGCGCCCACCACTCATCCGCTCTTCTGGGACGACTACCGACGTGGGTGGCACTTCTATGAGGACCCGGAGCCCGAGATCGCACCACCCGCCGCCCCGGCGCCGCAGAAGGCAAGCCCTGCGCCGACCGCCAAGGCACCTGACACGCGGCCGCCGGAACTGATCGAGTTCGAGCAGTTGCAGAAGCGGCTTGAGGAATACAAGAACATCGCGATCATCCGGCCAACAGAGGCGAACGTGCGCCGCTATATGCAGCTGGAAGCGCGCGTCGTGCGCCAGGCCTCGTACTTCGCCGACGTTGCCCAGCGCGTGGCCTGGTCGACACCGGATCTCGACATGACCCTCGAAGGGCGCCCGGTCAACGCGCAGGCGATCGAGGTCTACGACCGCGAGCAGACGCGCACCCGCCAGAAGTCGGTCGCCCACCTGGCCAAGACGCACGTCCTGTTCTTCTTCTTCCGCTCCGACTGCCCCTACTGCCACGCCTTCGCGCCGACGCTGGAGGCCTTCCAAGCGCGCCACGGCATCCAGGTCGTCCCGATCAGCGTGGACGGCGCGGGCCTGCCCAACTTCCCGCAGTTCCGCCGGGACAACGGCATCGCGAAGACGCTGCAGGTAACCCAGGTGCCCGCCGTGTTCCTGGCTGAACCCTTCACCGGAAAGATCACGCCGCTCGGCTACGGCGTGCTGTCCGAATCGCAGTTGCTCGAGCGCATCGGCGCTGTGTCTGCGCCTGGCGCTGAAGCACTGGCCCCATCCGCCACCCGTCATGTGTCCCTGCAATGAGGAGGTCTGAAATGTCGATCCGCAACATCTTCGGCAGGGCACTCGCGACAGTGCTCACCTGGTCACTGATCCTTGGCGTGCCAATGTCGTACGCAGGCGACCTCAACGCCGAGGTCAACAACATGTTCACCAGCCTCGGAGCCATCGGCAACTACACGGCGCCGGGGGCCTTCAAGGGGCAGACGATGAATACCTACGCAGGCGGGAACTTGTACCTGCGCTCGCCCAACAAGACGTACCAGCTCGCGGCGATTCAGTTCCCGTCCGCGAAGGGTGGATGTGGAGGCATCGACGTTTTTGGCGGTTCTATGAGCCACCTGTCGGCAGCAGAGTTCAAGAACATGCTGAAAAACATCACCGCGGCCCTGCCTGGTATCGCCTTTCAACTCGCACTGGAGTCGGTGTCGCCACTGCTCGGGGGACTCACAAAGTGGGCAAAGGGTTTGGAGAGCATGATCAACAACGCTCGTATCAATTCATGCGAGACCGCCACCGCTTTAGTCGCGTCGGCCGCGGAGGCCACTGGGTACGACTCCCAACGCGCATGCGCAAAACTCGCCATGACGATGGGCCTGGAAAGCGACATCGACGCAGCGACACGGCGGTGTGCTTCGGACAGCCCGAGCATCTTGGCGAGTGCGCGGAGTAGCGCAGATCCCAATGTCGCGGCTCTCGCGCCATTTGTCGGAAACATCACCTGGAAGGCGCTCAAGGCCGTTGACACCTTGGATGACGCTTCACGTGAGTTGGTCATGAGCATCGTCGGAACCTTCATATTTTTCCCGCAGGAGGCCAACAAGGACTTTGAATACGTCGGCCCCAGCATCACAAGCGTAGCTCACTTGTTGTACGGCCAATCAGATGCCGGCGGCGGCAACATCAATGTGCAGCTCCTCAAGTGCAACAACTACACCGATTGCGATGTTGTGACGCGGACCAACAGCAACGTGCACGAGCCTCTGACGAAAAAGGTGGAGGACCTAATGCGCGAGATTTCCGACCATATCAAGACCCGCACTCCGTTGCCGAACAACACAACGGCAGTCGGCTTTGTGAATGCAACTAGCCTGCCTGTGTGGCGAATGCTCTCCGTTGGCAACACGATTCCTGGGTCGGGGCTATCTGACACGCTGATCGCCAACTACCGTGAGGTCATTGCCGCGGACTACGCGGCAACGTTTTTGAGCCAGTTCGCCAGCGTCGCCTTGTCCGCCCTTCAAAAGTCGTATCAGCTCACCCCCGAGCAGCAGAAGCGAGCCAGTGCTCTGCGTTTGGACGCGCAGCGCTTCCTCGATCGTCTTCACACCGAGCAGACGACGATGTACTCCAAAGTTCAGTCGGTCTCGAATGTGGCAACGGACCTTGAACGACTGGAACGAAACCTCCGCACCAACATGTCGGCCAGCGTGCTTGACATGCTGGGTCATGCCAACCATCGGATGCAATAGAAACCCGCCCCATTGACTTGAAGGAACTCCGCTATGTGGGAGATCTACGGCTATCACAATGGCGATGCGTTGTTCGGTATCTTCAACGCGGTCGCTGCGATTATGGGCGCGGGGACATACCTCAGCGCCATTGCCGCGGTCGCGTTCTGTGGGTTCGTGGCAGCGATGGTTGCCTACATGTTCGCGCCCGAGAAACTTCAAGGCTGGAAATGGCTTGGAACTATCGTCCTCATTTATAGCGTGCTCTTCGTTCCGCGCGTGACAGTAGGCATCGTCGACAAGACCGGCGGCACCCCGGTGAAGGTAGTGGCCAATGTTCCTTTCGGGATGGCTGCGCTAGGGGGCTTGTCAAGCACGATCGGCAATTCGATCACGGAGCTCTTTGAGACAGCATTTCAAACCATCCCTGGCCCTGCTTCCCTTCCCTCTGAACTGTCTTACCAGCAAAACGGCCTTATGTTTGGGAGCCGGTTGATTCAGGAAACAAGGCGTGCGTCGTTGCCCGATCCAGCCGTTCGTACGGACCTGCTCAACTTCGTCAACAACTGCACTGCGTACGACATCGCCGATGGCACCATCTCTCCAAGCGCCTTCTCGACCAGCGACAACCTCTGGGCAACGATGTCGGCGACGAACCCCGCCCGCTTCAGCATCATCACCTCCTCGTCGGGCGTCACAACTAGCACCTGCGACCAAGTCTATGCATCTATCGATTCCCGGATGCCGGCGCAAGTGACGGACTTGACGAACCGGCTTGGCCTTCGTCTAAACCCCTCCTTGTCCGCGCTCGCCGCGCAGGCGGCAGTGGTGAATCAGAGTCCCCAAGCCTACATCCGCAGCCAAATCGCAACGGCGTCAGCTACCGCGGCAGACGTGGTGCGTCAGAACGCGCTGATCAACGCGATCAACGATGCTGGTGAAATGGGTTGCCAAAGAGTCAACGACCCCTCTTGCATGATGCTGGCCACAGGTCGCGCCTCGGCCGTTGCATCGCAGAACGCGGCGTGGATCAACGGCGCAAAGATCGCGGAGCAGGCGCTGCCCGTTGTGAGGAACGTTGCGGAGGCGATGTGCTACGCAATTTTTCCATTGCTTGTCTTGCTGCTGTTCCTGACGTCGGGGAAGAACACACTGCTGATGCTGTCGGGTTACGTCACCGCCTTGGTGTCGATTCAACTGTGGCCGCCGCTGTTCGCCATCCTCAACTATATGGCCTCGATCTACTCGCAGCTCGACCAAGCTGCCGCGGCAGAGATTGGCGGCGGCGTCAAAGCTCTCGCCCTTCAGTCGGCCTCTCCGATCTACTCGAACGCGGTCTCTGCGCAAGCTGTGGTGTCGTACCTCGTGATCGGCATCCCCATGCTTGCCTACGCTCTGTCGAATCGGCTGGTGAGCTTTGGAAGCACGCTGGTCGGCGGGCTGACCGGGCTGCAATCGACGGTCGGAAACGCTTCGGCTGCCTCGGCGGTTGGCAACTCGAGCATGGGCAATGTGACGATGGACCAACGCAACGTGAGTCCGTCTATGTCGAGCCCTTGGGTTTCCAGAGAGCAAGACGCCTCCGGCAACTGGACGACCACGAACGGGACCGGACAGCAGGCCGTCGAATATCTACGCAACCATAGGCGCCGTCTCGAATCGAATCTCCGCTCGCGTTTCTCAGGAGGACGTCAGCGAAGCGTCACGCGCTGCAGAGGCAGCGAGGAACGACGTTGTTTCGGCGAGCACAGAGAGGTCGTCAGCCCTTGTCGACGCCGTGTCAAAAGCATCCGGTGGAACGGTCAGCACCCGAAGCGCTGCTGGTCAAGGAACCTCGAGCTATGAGGAGATCGGAAAGTCCGCTGACCGGATCGCCCAACTTTCGAAGCAGGTTGCGGCGACCACAGGTCTGACTTCCGGGCAAGTACAGCAGATCGCTTTCCAGTTGTCAGCGGGCCTCGGCACTCCGGGACTGAGTCCCGCAAAAGCCGGCGCTACGGCCTCCGGCGGCAAGAACTACTCTTCGACGCTATCGGAAGCTGAGCAGAAGGTTCAGGCGGCGTTGGGTGCTGAGGGTCTGCGCGAGTTCAAGAGCTTCGGTGATCGCGCCACACGCGACACTACGTTCCTCCGTGCGATTTCTTCTGAAACACGCGACGGCTCCGAGCTGGCTTCTCGCCTCAGCAGTTCGACATCACGAGTTGAGAGCGCCCAGGCCGCATACGCAAAGCGACAAGCAGTTGCTGAACGACTCTCAACGGCTCGGGGGGCTGAGCAAGAGATCCGGTTGACCTTGCCCAGTTGCCAATCAATTCAGACTTCATGCGAAGGTACAACCAGCTGGCATCGGAATATGGCCCGAACAGTCAAGCGCTCCGCGTAGCGATGGCCAGCGAACTCGCAAGCTACGCGCTGTCGCCAAATCGGCACTTCTCAGACGGAACCGCTATGCCTTCATCATTTGCTGAGGTCGAGGCAGTTCATCAAAGAGACGCCAGCAATGACGCGTTCCTGCGATCCAAGGTCGATGACGCTGACCGTGCGAACGATCGGGCTATTGGACGAAATGCGCACTCTTCTCCTCTGCCTGTCGCGATGCCGCCTGATCTTCAGGGCGTGCGAGGTGCTGTGAACGACAAGCAAGGTTTGTCCACCGATGCGGCAGAAAAGATCGAAAGATTCGACGCGCGAAACGAAGTCACAAGGAATCCCGACGGCACCGTGAGCACAAAGCGCTCGCAGGTGAAGGCTAACGTTCGTCGGTTGCGCGACGACATGGTAAACATGGAGCAAGACGCAGAGGATCTGTGGTCCAAGTCGAAGGAAGAAGCTGAAGCCGAGGCGGCCGCCCGAGAGGCAAGGATCGCAATTTCACCGCGCGTGAAGGCCATAGAGGCCACGCCCGAAGTCCCAACGATGGGCCCAAATTCGGGGAAGCGGCGGAACCCGTGAACGCCACATCACAGATGGCCATGAGCCCCAGTTCGAGGATGGTTCTCGATGTCGAACACATCGCCGGGAAAGTGACGCACCCCGTCTTGATCGACCCAGGGGTCAAGGTCCACCATCTCGATGTGCGTGATTTCCTCGGAGGCACGGCCAAAGCGCGCCAACAACAGGACGATGCCGACGATCCCAGCCCAGAAGAGGAACCAGAACGTCTTAGCGAACGAACTACCATCACTGCCTATCGCGGCTGCGGTTCCCACAACCATAGCGACCACGACGATTGTCCTGACGCGCATGCTGGTACCTCCTCTGCGGCGCACATCGATATTACGATATCGCCCGAGCCACGACTGTCAAGTAGGGGAGCGCTGTCATGACAACCTTTCGAACGATCCTACGATCCGCCGTTGCCGGTGCCCTGCTGGTGTTCGGCACTGCTTCGATGGCAGTCGCCCTCCGACCCGGGAAGACGACCGATGCTTCGGTCTGCGACCTGGGCCACAACACAAACGGCTACTTCGGCGCCAAGATGCTGGTTCCGGCCGCAGCAGCACCCAAGGACCAGGTCGATGCGTTCTTTCGGATGGCTTCCGGCTTCATCGCGACCAACTGTTCGAATGGCCAGGTACTGATCCTCCAAGGGTCCGCGGACGTTGACGTCGACTCGCCCTCGCTTCTGCAGGTGGCGAACTCCTCTTGCATGGCAGCGAACGTCAAGCGCACAGAAGGGACTGCTGCAAGAGGCGACTACACATACCCGACGTTTGAGCTTCGGTGCACCATCCTCAAACACTCGGAGTTGATCAAGCAACTGGCCGAGCTTGAACGAACGGACTCGATGGAGGCGTTGAAGGGCCGGCTCGTGCGCTCCGTACAGGAGACCAGTGGAACCTCAACGTCGAGCATGCCGGGACAGCAACCAAGAAGGACTGCGGCAAGATGACGCTCGGCTCCCTGATGCAGGGCGGATCCTGCAAGTAGCAGCCGGCCCATCACGATCCTGTCCGGTCAAGTCAACGGCCAGGCTTGCTGCAGGCTGCCGCCCGCTTACGGGCAAGGCCCCTATGCAAACTAACACCACCTTACCTTGCATCCGCAGTAATGCCCGCTGCTCGCGCCGTGATCCGTTTCGCTTCCTCAAAAATCCCCTGCCCCCCAATGCGTTCGAGGTGGTACGGGAGCCGACTCAGCCTCAGTTCCAGCTTGCGGCGCTGCTTGAAGTCTCTCCAGGAAAAGCATCCGACCTCTGCGAGCTCGCTGGCTGCAGTTTCAAACGTCCAAGAAGGAAGGCGCCCTGACCCCGGCAGCATCGACAGAATAGACGCCCAGTCGTCTCGTTGCTTGCAGTATTGCGCCAACTGGTTGGAATGCGCCTGGATCAGCCATTGCGACACGAGGCCCTTTGACACAAGCCACTTTGCGATCGACTCACTGACGCCCAGCGCTTGGCACTCGGCTATAAGGGCGCTCGGCATCACGTTCCGCTGATAGGTTTCGACAGAAGACTTGCTTCCAAGGAAGTCGTCGCACGAAATCCAACCTCTCAACCCGCCACTCTTGGGGTTGTCCGGCTGAAGAGGAAAGACATGAAGTTCGCTGTGGGCTCTCCGTGCTTGCTCAAACGCCGAGGGGCCAGCGATCTTTCCGTGAACGGTTCGCCACAGCGCGATCTGCATCTTTGCAACGCTGTATTCACGGATGAGTTCCCTGCGAGAAACGCCATTGGCCCGGACCTCCCACCAACTCCAGTCGGACCACTGCTGCCTCGGCTCACTTGGGAAGCCGGCCGGAAGGCCTCGAGTCTTGTAGAGCCTCTGATAAGTGGCTCTATCGAGCTCATGCTCTCGCACGTGTTGTTCGACCCACTTTGCGTGAAGCACATGTGCCCCTCGCCATCCTGACACGGGGCGGTCGTCCCCCACAGTGCTGCGAGGTGCACTTCAACCTCGTGCGTGGTTCGACGTCGAACCGTGGTCAGGACCAACAGCCGGTGCGCTTTCGGTCGGGGCCGGCCTTTCAAGAACTGCTGACGCCCCCAAGGCAGCCAGTCAACCAGCGCAGAGCGATAGTCAGCGGAATCGGTCTTCAGTTGTCGATTCAAGTGGTGCTCAATCGTCGTACTGAGGGAGCCTCCGCATCCGTAGACACTTCGGCCCCTCAGACCAGCTCCTGTGGTGCCGACAGGATGCATCGCCTGGCCCGACTTGGTCTCGCTGCCGAGAACAGTGCTGTCAGCAAGCCTCACCAGCCCTCACCAGAAGGCTGTTCTTGCATCCAGTGCTGGTTAGAACTACAGTATCCAGATCTGGAGGCCCATCACCATGCACGCAACGCTCCGTCAGCTCTACCGCCCCAAACCCGACCGCGCACCTGCGTGGCTTCGCCGCGTTTGGCTTTGGCTCTGAACCGTCATCAACCATCACCTTAGACCCGTCAACGGCGTGGTCTACGGACCGACACTTCGCCGTGAACGCACCACTGCTGCAGGAAATCCTCGCCCGGCGAGGAGACAGCCCACAAACTGACTTGCCTCTTGCGGCAGAGGGTGTGCTGCGCTACGTATGGGAAAGCAGGTTTGGGTCAATGCTCATCGAAGTTGAGAACGGCCGGGCATACGTGAACGGGCAAGCCGTCGAGCCAGTTGAAGCCAGCGGCACTTCGAATTTGCAGTCATGACGGCAGGCGAGACACCGCTAATCTACAGCGAGGGGCGCCACACGCGTGGCCGGCGCGGCCCACGCGCTGCAGCAAGGCATTCACTGCGCGCGGCGAGCCGAGCTGGCAGACCAGATCGATGTCGCCGATGTCGATGCCCAGCTCGAGCGAGCTGGTGGCCACCAGCGCCTTCAGCTCCCCCGACTTGAGCCGCTGCTCGGCCCTGAGCCGGTGCTCGCGCGCGAGGCTGCCGTGGTGCGCGGTCACGTGCTCCTCGCCCAGCCGCTCGGCCAGGTGGCGCGAGCAACGCATCGGCGATGCGGCGCTGGTTGACGAAGATGAGTGTGGTGCGGTGCTGCGCGATCAACTCGGCCAGCCGGTCGTACATCTCGCCCACACCTCGGTAGCGCCATCACCGCGCCCAGTGGCGAGCGTGGCACCTCGATGGCAAGGTCGCGCTCGCGCACGTGGCCGGCGTCGATGATCGCCACGTCGTCGCTGCGTTGCCCCACCAGGAAGCGTGCCATCTCGTCCAGCGGCTTCACCGTGGCCGACAGGCCGATGCGCACTGGCGGGTGTTCGGCGAGCGCCGCCAGCCGCTCCAGCGTGAGCATCAGGTGGGCGCCGCGCTTGCTGCCGGCCACCGCGTGCAGTTCGTCGACGATCACGCTCTTCACCGACTTGAGCATCTCGCGGCCGGAGTTCGAGGTGAGCAGGATGTACAGGTACTCCGGCGTCGTCACCAGGATGTGCGGCGGCGTGCGCCGCATGCGCTCGCCCTCGGCGGCCGGCGTGTCGCCGGTGCGCACTGCGTCGCGGATGCCGGGGTCCGGCAGGCCCATCGCAACGAACCCGGTGCGGATGCCCGCCAGCGGCTCCTGCAGGTTCTTGCGGATGTCGTTGGAAAGCGCCTTGAGCGGCGACACGTACAACACCTGGACCTCGTTCGCGAGGCCCTGCGGCCCTTGCGAGAGGGCCTGCAACACCAGCTCGTTATGATGGCGGCCAGGAAGGCCGCGAGCGTCTTGCCCGAACCGGTGGGCGCGGCAATCAGCGCTTGGCGGCGCAGCGTGGTGTGGCCCCAGGCGCGGGTCTGCGCCTCGGTCGGCTTGCCGAAGCGCGTGCGCAACCACCCGGAGACGGCGGGGTGGAACGGCTCGCCCGCGGCAAACGCATCCGCTGGTGGCCCGAGATCGAAGTCGGACTGCATGAGGGCCATTGTGGCGCCAGCGCGAGAGCGGCGATTCGACAGGGGATGTTGGCGCTACCCCCGCTTGACTCACGCCACTCGGCTGGAAGCACCCATCCGGTTGCGCAGGAAGGGCACGACCGCTTCGCGCACGGCAGTGGGGTTGTCGGCCATCGGCCAGTGACCGCTGTCTTCGAGCCGGACCACTCGCTCGACAGCGAAGAACTGCCGCCGCATGTCCGCAAAGCGCACCGGCACATACGGACAGCACGCGCCCCAGACGACGAGCGCCGGCAGTTTGCGCGGCCCGAGCGCGGCGACCCAACGATCCGACATCGCGCCGAGGTCGTTGGATTGGCGCTACAGCTTGAGCACAGCCCGCCGCGTGCGCGCGTCGAAGTTGGCCTACATCTCGTCGAAGTAGGCGCCAGCAGGCAGGCCGCGCGGGTTGCAGTGACGCAGCGCGAGTTTCCGGCCGGGGCCCATCGCGAATGACTCTTGTTGGCCGACCGCAGTTACCGCTGCCGGCAGCTTCAGGGCAGTTGCGACCAGCGCAGCAGAAACCCCCAAATTCCGGGCCCCAATACACTGCCCTCGTCTACAACAGATCGACTCGTTTCCCGTCGCCGATCTCAGGCCGCTCCAGGTTCATACCTGAATTGGAAAAGACTGCGGTCAGGTGCTGCGGTGACCACGGATGGGGTCACACTGTCCTTCGGGCTGCACGCCCTACTGCAAAGCCTCTTTTGTTGGAATGCGCAGCTTGCTACGCGATCGCTCGTCGTAGCGAATGAACAATATCTGCAGTCCACTTAGCCGTTCTAAGCCTGTAAGCCGACAGCGAGCAAGGTCCTTGCCGGTAAGCCCTAAAGACGCTCAGCCCGTTTGGATTCTCATCGGGCGAAGTATTGCCGAAGACTTCGGCCGTGTCCCAGCGCCAGACGATTGCATGGTCACTACTTCTCGCGATCACCCGCGTCGTGTCGAGGTGGTCGGCGTACGCATAGCTTACGCTGGTGGAGAGCGTCGAACTTGCTGTTGATCGCCGCCACCGCCATCGTTCATCGCCTCCCGGTCGTCACGGGCAATCTCAAGCACTTCCAGCCCGTCCCGGACCGTCGTGGTGTTCTTGGCCCAACCCGGCCCCGGCGCTTGAGATCACAGGGCCAGCAATCTTTGACACCTTCTTCGCTCGGCAAAGGGCGATGAGCTTCCTCCACCACTCAATGCAGCAAGGGCCGCGTAGCGGCCCTTGCTTTCATCACTCAAGACGGTCGAGCAAGATTCTTGTCACTGCCCTACCTCTTCGCCGATGCAACGAAGAAGCGGCGCCACATGAATCAACATGAACGCGACTGCTTGATCTTTGTCTTTGATGATCGATGAGAGGAATTCCCAATCATCGTGGAGCTGACCGTGCTCAAAGTTCCCTGGACTCTTGGTGAAGTCATATCGCTCCGCATCCGCTGCATCCCAGTAATCATCTTGGTTGAGCTTCACGCTTGCGTGACCGAGATCGTGCTCGATGTGATCAAGTATTCGGTTGATCACCAAGCGCAATTCAGAGATGTTGATTTCAACGGCCATTTCGTCGCTCACATTCTTCCAGCAGCCTCTTGAAGTTTGCAATTTGACCCTGCAAGCTGGCGATTCGGCTCATATAGATCTTCTGGTAAAGGTCTTGGTCATTTTTGGCTAGAGCGGCTGCCAAGAAGCCCTTGTTGTCCATAGCCATCGGGTTGGCCAAATACTCGCGAAGTTTTCGCTCGTGATCCGCAATCTGATCACGCAGGCCTTTGCACGGGTCCTTGTCCCCAGGAGGACATGTCTCGCTCTTCGATGTATCACCCGGCGTGCTCATCAAAGCCCACACCGCGACACCACCCATGATTGCCGTGCCAACGCCAGCACCAACCCCGCAACCCAGCGGACCCGCCCACGCGCCTGCTAGGCACCCAACACCAGGATTCAACCCATTGGGGTCGGTAAGCATGGTCGGTTGATTGAGGCTGTACGCATACGTATTGATGCCCCCCTTCAACCCGATGGAATCGGATTGAGCATATCGCCCGATGCCCGGCTTGTATTCGCGATTGACATTCTGGAAGTTGCCCGTCTCCTGATCGAACACTTGCCCCGGGAAGCGCTGGT
>Ga0136846_1235222_pt1 | contig 23743 bp, 18 predicted proteins | sample HopSoiMetagenom2_FD_96841 | JGI IMG/M metagenome (GOLD analysis project Ga0136846, IMG submission 96841) | Grasslands soil microbial communities from Hopland, California, USA - 2 Assembly 2016 (version 4) | ecosystem: Environmental > Terrestrial > Soil > Grasslands | place: USA: Hopland... | reverse complement strand
CGGTTCGTGGGCTGCGGGGCGGTGGGGCCTTGTCGCGCAGTTCCCCGCGCCCCTGTCAGGGGGCCGTCCGCAGCCCCGACCAGGTCGTTGGCCGGGGGCCAGTGAAAGTGTCGCGGGCCCTTCGTCGGCTGCGGGGCGGGGGGGGCTTGTCGCGCAGTTCCCCGCGCCCCTGTCAGGGGGCCGTCCGCGGCCCCGACCAGGTCGTGGGCCGTCAGTGTGGGGGCATGTTGTAGGGGGTCAGCACCTGGATTGCCGATGGCAGGGGCGGGGTTGTGGGTGGGAGGGCGCCGTGGGTGCGCATGATGGTGCGGCACGCCTCGTGCATGTCCTGGCGGAGGTCGTGGTGCAGGACGCAGGACAGGCGGTGTTCTCGCAGCAGGCGGGTGTTGTCGTGGTCGAGGTCGTGGGCGACGAACACCGCGCACTCGCGCCCCAGGTCCTCGAAGGCCCGTAGCGTCGCGATGTTGCCACCGCCGATCGAGTAGACCGCCCGGATGTCGGCGTCGCGTTCCAGGGCGTCCCGGACCAGGTCGTACTGGGTGGCGTCCAGGCCCTGGCCCTCGGTGATCTCGACGAGGGCGCGCTCGGGGTGCCGGGCCCGCATGGCGCCCCGGAAGCCCATCTCACGTTCCTCCTCGTTGCGGAAGAAGCCGCTGCTGAGGCTGGTCAGCACGTTGCCGGAGCGTTCGCCGAGCCACTGGCCCATGAGGTACGCGGCGGTGGCGCCGGCGGCGCGGTTGTCGATGCCGACGTAGGCGAGGCGGGCGCTGGAGGGCAGGTCGGTCACCAGGGTGACGACCGGGATGCCGGCGGCCACCAGGCGGCCGACGGCGGCCGTGATCTCGGGGACATCCGGTGCCTTGACGATGACGCCCTGGGAGCCGCGCCGGGCGATGCGGTCGAGGGTCGCCACCAGTTCGGTCACCGGGCCGGTCTCACGGAAGTGGAAGCGGGAGCGCACGACTGCCGGGTGGAGGGCGGGCAGCTCGGCCTCCAGAGCGGCCCGGACCGCGGTGGTGAACCGCTCGGGCGCCTGCATCACGATGTCGATCATGAACGTACGGCCGACCAGCCGGACCTGGGTGCGCTGGCGGTCCAGGTCCACGACGGCCTGCCGTACCTCCCGCTGGGTGCTCTCGCGCACACCGCCCCGGCCGTTCAGGACGCGGTCGACGGTGGCCTCGCTGAGGCCCGCCTGACGTGCGATCTCCCGGATGGGGTAGGGGTGACCCATGGGAGGGCTCCTCGGCTTGGTCTTGAGGGGTTTTTGATGGCTGCCTGCTGGTTGTTTGACGAGTTTGTCATGACAACAATGACAGCGACCACGACAGTCGAGAGAAGGACGACGATGTCCCTCACCGCCGCACAGCGCCCCGCGTGGCTGTCCGCACAGGACTGCGATCTCGACGCCTTCCGCGCCGAGGCCGAGCGGACGACCGACGCCGCCGACTACCCGTACGCGACCGCCGTCCGCGACAACGTCCTCGTCTACGACAGTGAGCGGCTGCGCACCGCCGTCATCGCACCCGACGGGCGCCGGCAGGTCCTGGCGGAACTGGTCCGGGCGCTCACCGACGGACCCGGCGTCGTGGTCCTGCAGCGGGCCTTCGCCGATCCTGCGGTCGTGGACTCGGCGACCGCCGCCTTCGAGGCGCTGATCGCCGACCAGCGTGCCGCCGGGACCACGGCGGGCGACCACTTCGCCAAGCCGGGGGCCAACGACCGGGTGTGGAACGCCCTGGAGAAGACGGCCCTGCGCGCGCCGGAGGCGTTCGCCGACTACTACGCCAACGACATGGTCGCCCTCGTCTCGACGGCCTGGCTCGGCCCCGGCTACCAGATCACCTCGCAGATCAACGTGGTCAATCCCGGCGGTGAGGCACAGCGTCCGCACCGCGACTACCACCTCGGCTTCCTGTCCGACGAGGCGGCGGCCGCGTACCCGGCGCACGTCCACCGGCTGTCCCCCGTACTGACGCTGCAGGGCGCGGTCGCCCACCGTGACATGCCCGTCGAGTCCGGGCCGACGCTGTACCTGCCGTACTCGCACACGTACGAGCCCGGCTACCTCGCGTGGCGGCTCCCGGAGTTCAGGGCGTACTTCGACGCCCACCACGTGCAGTTGCCGCTGGCCAAGGGCGACGCCGTGTTCTTCAACCCGGCGCTCTTCCACGCGGCCGGGACCAACCGCTCCGCGGACATCCGCCGGATGGCGAACCTCCTCCAGGTGTCCTCCGCGTTCGGGCGGGCCATGGAGAGCGTGGACCGGGAGGCGATCGTGAACGCGGTCTACCCGGTGCTGCTCGCCCGCAAGGCCGAGGGGGCGGGCGACACCTGGCTCGAGGCGGTCGTCGCGGCCTCGGCCGAGGGCTACCCCTTTCCCACCAACCTCGACCGGGATCCGCCGGTCGACGGCCTGGCCCCGCCCTCGCAGGCGGACCTCGTACGGCGGGCGCTGCGCGAGGAGTGGACTCCCGAGGCGCTCCGCGACGCGATGCGGGCCGGCGCCGAACGACAGACGAGCTGAGGAACGAAACGGCATGGGACTTCTTCAGGACAAGGTCGTCCTCGTCAACGGCGGCAGCCAGGGCGTCGGGGCGGCCATCGCCCGGGCGGCCGTCCGCGAGGGCGCCGTCGCCGCGGTGACCGGGCGGCGCCCGGAGCCGGGCGAGGCGCTGGTCGCGGAGCTGACGGCGGCGGGCGGCAAGGCCATGTACGTACGCGCCGACCTCTCGGACGCCGAGCAGGCGAAGGCGTCCGTGGCCGAGGTGATCGCCGCCCACGGCCGGATCGACTGCCTGGTCAACTCGGCGGGCCTGACCTCGCGCGGCACGCTGCTCGACACCACGCCCGAGCTGTTCGACGCGCACATCGCGATCAACCTCAAGGGCCCGTTCTTCGCCATGCAGGCGGCGGTGGCGGACATGGTGGCGCGCAAGGCGCCCGGCACGGTCGTCAACATCATCACGTCCTCGGCGCACGGCGGGCAGCCCTTCCTGGCCCCGTACGTCGCCGCGAAGGCCGGTCTCATCGGCCTGACCCGCAACGCGGCGCACGCGCACCGCTGGGACCGGGTCCGGATCAACGGTCTGAACATCGGCTGGACCGCCACGGAGGGCGAGGACGCCACCCAGCGCGCCTTCCACGGAGCGGGCGACGACTGGCTCGACCAGGCCGCCGAACGCCTGCCGATGGGCAAGCTCGGCCAGCCGGACGAGATCGCGGACTTCGTGGTCCTCCTGCTGTCCGACCGGTCGGGCGTGGTCACCGGTTCGGTGATCGACTGGGACCAGAACGTGCTCGGGGGCCTGGACTGAGCGTATTGAGCCCGTCCGGCGATTGAGGACGAGCCCGAAGGGCGATCGGGGTCTGGGGCGGAGCCCCAGCCGACGGCCACAGCGACAAACCCGCACCAACACCAAGGAGCAGCACAGCCCATGCGTATCGGAATCCTCGGCCTCGGCCGCATCGGCGCGTTCCACGCCGAGACCCTCTCCGGTCTCGACGCCGTCGACTCCCTCGTGGTCAGCGACCCGTTCGCGGCGGCCGCCAAGACCGCCGCGGAGCGCTTCGGCGCCCAGGTCGCGGACTCCCCGGAGGCCCTGCTGGCCGCCGGTGTGGACGGCATCGTCGTCGCCGCCGCGACGGACGCCCATCCTGCGCTGATCCTCGCCGCCGTCGAGGCGGGTGTGCCGGTGTTCTGCGAGAAGCCGGTGGCCCGCACGATGGCTGAGGGGGTCGCGGTGCTGGGCGCCGTGAAGGACAGCGGTGTCGAGATCCAGATCGGCTACCAGCGCCGCTTCGACGCGGGCTTCAGCGCCGCCCGGGACGCCGTCCGCAGTGGCGAGCTGGGCCTTCTGCACTCCGTCCGGTCGACCACGCTGGACCCGGCGCCGCCGCCGGCCGCGTACATCGCCGCCTCCGGGGGCATCTTCCGGGACTGTTCGGTGCACGACTTCGACATCATCCGCTGGGTGACGGGCCGCGAGGTGACCGAGGTGTACGCGGTCGGCGGCAACCGGGGTGCCGACTACATCAAGGAGGCGGGCGACGCCGACACCACCGGCGCGATCCTCACCCTGGACGACGGCACGATCGCGGTGGTCTCCAACTCCCGTCACAACGCCCGTGGTTACGACGTCCGCATGGACCTGCACGGCTTCAAGGACAGCATCTCCGTGGGCCTGGAGGACAAGCTCCCGCTGCGCTCGGTGGAGCCGGGTGTCACCTTCCCGGCGGGTGTGCCGCACGACTTCTTCATGGACCGCTTCATCCCGGCCTACCGCGCTGAGCTGACGGCGTTCACGGAGGTCGTCGCGGGCAACCGCACCTCCCCGTGCACGGTCGCCGAGGCGCTGGAGGCGGGCTGGATCGCGGACGCCTGCACGCTGTCGCTCCAGGAGCACCGCCCGGTGCGTGTCGAGGAGGTACGCACGGTCTGAGCAGGCCCGGTCGAACGTGCGGCCCGCGCTGCCCTCAGCGGTACAGCGCGGGCCGTTCCACGAGTTCCACCTCGACGCGCCGCCCCTCGGTCCGCGCGCGTACGCCGGCCTCGCAGACGGCGGCCACCGCGTAACCGTCCCAGACACCGGGCCCGGTGACCTCGCCGCGCCGGGTGGCGTCGACCCATGCCTGGACCTCACGGTCGTACGCGTCCTCGAACCGCTCGATGAAGTCCTGGGCGATGGTCCCGCCCCAGCGGCCGTCCGAGTTGACGACCATGCCGTGTCCGTCGCCGATCCGCGCGGTCCCGCGTTCGCAGACCACCTCGGCCTGCACCTGGTACCCGAAGCCGCAGTTGACGTGGATCTCGACGTCGACGATCGCGCCGCCGTCGGTCTCCATCACGACGAACTGCGGGTCCTGAAGGCCGTCCGGCGCGTTCCGGGACGGCCTCGGACACAGCACGGTGACCGCGGTGATCTCCTGCCCGAGGAGCCACCGGGTCACGTCCATCTCGTGCACCACGGAGTCGTTGATGTGCATCGCGCTGGTCCACCAGGGCGGGGAGGCCAGATTGCGATGCCGGTTGTGCAGCATGAGCGGCCGGCCCAACCGCCCTGTGTCGAGCAGCGACTTGAGCTTCAGGTACTCGGAGTCGTAGCGCCGCATGAACCCGACCTGAACCCGGCGGTGTCCGAGCCTGCGCTCGGCCTCCAGCACCCGCAGCGCGGAAGCCGCGTCGGGCGTGAGCGGCTTCTCGCAGAGCACCGGCAGGTCGTACGAGAACGCCGCGAGCAGGGCCGCCTCGTGAGCGGCCCCGGGCGAGGCGATGAGTACGGCGTCGACCTCGGGGGATGCCATGGCGGCGACGGGGTCGGTGTAGGCCGTACAGCCGTCGACACCGGCGGCGACCGACTCGGCCCGCTCCTGATCGACGTCCACGACGGCGACCACCCGGGCGCCACTGGTGACTTCCTCGATACGACGAACGTGATCGGCACCCATCCTCCCGGTACCGATCACGAGAACGCCGAGCGCGTCAGGGCTCTTCATGGAGAAAGGGTGCCCCTTTCGGCATACGGCGAGCCAGCCGGCCTAGGGACGCGGGGCTGTGACATTTGCGGCTCCGCCGCGCGGGCGCGACAAGCCACATTGGACCCGCACCCGCCGGACAACCGCGCGTCCTCCCACGCTAAGCGCTACACCGGCTTCCCCTGCGAGGGAGTAGCGGCGGGTGCCGTCAGATCCTCCACCTCGGGGAGTTCATCAACGTCCACCCCCCGCACCTGCGCCAACTCATGCTTGAGCGCCGCGAGTTCCGCACCGCCCGCCATGTGGTTGGTGAGCTCTTCGAGGCTGACCTCGCTGCGGGCGGCGGACAGTTCCATGGTGCCCAGGCGCAGGACGCTGAAGTGGTCGCCGACCATGTAGGCGTGGTGGGGGTTGTGGGTGATGAAGATGACGCCCAGGCCCTTGTCACGGGCGGCGGCGATGTACTTCAGCACGACACCGGACTGCTTGACGCCGAGGGCGGCCGTGGGCTCGTCGAGGATCAGGACACGGGCCCCGAAGTAGACGGCGCGGGCGATGGCCACGGACTGGCGCTGGCCGCCGGAGAGGGTGCCGATGGGCTGGTCGAGGTCGTCCAGGACGATCCCCATGTTGCGCAGTTCCGTGTCCGCGGTCTGCTTCATCTTCTCGATGTCGAGGCGACGTACGGGCCAGGGGCCCTTGGTCATCTCGGAGCCGAGGAAGAAGTTGCGCCACACCGGCATCAGCGGCACCGTCGCCAGGTCCTGGTAGACGGTGGCGATACCGGCGTCCAGCGCCTCGCGGGGTGTGCCGAAGTGGACGGGGCTGCCGTCGATGAGGAGTTCGCCCTCGGTGTGCTGGTGCAGCCCGGAGATGATTTTGATCAGCGTGGACTTGCCGGCGCCGTTGTCGCCCAGCACGCAGGTGACCTGGCCGGAGCGGACGGCGAGGTTCACGCCGTGCAGGGCACGGACGTTGCCGTACGACTTGCCGGTGCCCCGCAGTTCGACGATCGGCGCGGCGTCCTGGGGCGAACCGCCCTCGGTGAGTGTGCCGTCGGGCGAGGAGGTTTCGTTGGTTGACATCAGTTCACCTCCGGGTCGCCTGGCGGCGGACCCACAGATTGACGAGGGCGGCGACCAGGAGCATCACGCCGAGGAACGCCTTGAACCAGTCCGGGTTCCAGTTGGCGTAGACGATGCCCTGGGAGACCATGCCGAAGATGAAGGCGCCGATGACCGGGCCGATCGCCGAGCCGTAGCCGCCGGTCAGCAGGCAGCCGCCGATGACCGCCGCGATGATGTAGAGGAACTCGTTGCCCACGCCCTGGCCGGACTGCACCGTGTTGAACGAGAAGAGCAGGTGCATGCCCACGAACCAGGCGCCCACGCCCACGCCCATGAACAGGGCGATCTTCGTGAAGTTGACCGGGACACCGACTGCGCGGGCGCTGTCGTTGCTGCCGCCGACCGCGAAGATCCAGTTGCCGAACTTGGTGCGCAGCAGCAGCCAGGTGGCGATCGCGGCGAACACCAGCCAGTACACGATCGTGATCTTGAAGCTGACGCCACCGATGCTGAACTCGGAGGCGAAGACCTTCTTGGCCCGGTCGAAGCCGTCCATGTCGGCGATCGAGTCGCTCGCCACGTTGCCGGTGAAGATCTTCGTCACGGCGAGGTTCGCGCCCTGCAGGATCAGGAACGAGCCCAGCGTGACCAGGAAGCTGGGCAGCCCCGTCCTGATCAGCAGCCAGCCGTTGAACGCTCCCACGGCCAGCGACACGACCAGGGCGACGAACACGCCCGTCCACACGTTCATGGACAGCTGGAAGCTGAGGATCGCGGCGGTCAGCGCCGACGTCGTCACCGCGACACCGGCGGACAGGTCGAACTCGCCGCCGATCATCAACAGGGCCACCGGCAACGCCATGATGCCCATCACGGACGCCTGGTAGAGCACCGTGGCCAGCGCGCTCGTCTCACGGAACGACGGCGCGACCGCGAAGAAGAACACGTACACGAGGATCGCCGCGATGAGAGCGCCGACCTCGGGGCGGCCGAGCAGCCGACGCCCCAGGGAACGCCGGCTGGTGCGGCCGTCCTTCTGAGTGGCCGGCCGAGCCGGCGGCGAGGAACTCGCCGCCGGAGCCGTTGTCCGACTCATCGACATCACCGAGTGCCCTTCGCCGCGAACGCGGCGATCTTCTCGACGTTGGACTTGTCGACGAAGGCGGGACCGGTCAGCACGGGCTGCTCACCGCCACCGCTGTAGTTGCCGTTGTTCTTGAAGAGCCACATCGAGTCGACGGCCAGGTAGCCCTGGAGGTAGGGCTGCTGGTCGACCGCGAACTGGACGTCGCCCTTCGTGATGGCGTCCGTCATCTCCTTGTTGAGGTCGAAGGTCGCGACCTTCGCCTTGCTGCCCGCGTCGCCCACCGACTGCACCGCGGTCAGCGCGTAGCTGGCGCCGAGCGTGACCACGTAGTCGATGGCCTTGTCCTGGTTGAGCTTCGCGGTGATCGTCGACTTGACGGACGGCATGTCGGTGCCGTTGACGTTGAGGATCTCCAGCTTGCCGGTGAACGTCTTCTTCACGCCGTCGCAGCGCTGGGTGAGGCCGACGTTGCCCTGCTCCTGGATGACACAGACGGCTTTCTTCGAGCCGACCTCGTTCAGCTTCTTGCCGAACGCCTCGCCCGCGACGGACTCGTCCTGGCCGAAGAACTGCTGGAGACCGAGCTTCTTCCAGTCGCTCAGGCCGGAGTTGAGGCCGACCACGGGGATGCCCGCCGCGGTCGCCTTGGCGACGACGTCCTTCATGGCGTCCGGCTTCGCCAGCGTGATGGCGATGCCGTCGACCTTCTGGTCGATCGCGTTCTGGACGAGGTTGGACTGGTTGCCCGCGTCCGGGTCGGCCGAGTAGACGAGCTTGATGTTGTCCTTGTCTGCGGCGGCCTGGGCTCCCTTGCGGACGATGTCCCAGAAGGCGTCACCGGGCGCCTGGTGGGTGACCAGGGCGACGGTCATCCGAGGGGTGGTGGCCTTGCCCGCCGAGGCGTCGGCACCGTTGTCCTCGGACTTCTTGCCACCGGAACTGCTGGAGCAGCCCGCGAGGACCAGAGCCGCTGCCGCGGCAGCGGCAACAACGGGGGCGATTCTGCGGGAGCCAGAAGAGCGAGCCATCTTTCCTGCACCTCACTGTGCGACCGGGGAGAGCGTGGAGATCGTGACGATCCCGGGCCCGGGTCCCGGAGGTCCGGGCCGCGTGCCGCGAACACGGCAGTCGTGTTGGGACCGAATCCAATTCCTTGAACTGTCCGCTGTCAATACTTTGTTAAGACATCATTTCGCTAGCAGGTCAGAATGTAAGAACAAACCCTTGACAGCGTCACCCTCCGAGTCCTACACCTGGGGGGACGACAGGCCTCTCGGGACCCGCATCCTCCGCAGCTCGAAGGAGCATCGCATGACCGAGTCAGCCCCGCCCTTCGACCTGGTCACCATGGGCCGCAGCGGAGTTGATCTTTCTCCGCCGCAGCCCGGTGCACCGCTGACCCTAGTCCAGGCGTTCGGCAGACGGCTCGGTGGGTCCGCTGGGCCGGGCTGTGAGCAGGGTCAACACGGGATCCGCTGTGAACAGGAGTGACAGACCATGACCACCGCCTACCACCTCCCGGCAGGCAAGGCCCTCGGCGACTCGTACGTCGTCGACGTCAACCCCGAGAAGGCCGGCTGGGGCTACTCCAGCCTCCGGGTGCTGGAGCTGCCCCCGGGTGGCTCGCACACGCTTTCCAGCGGCGACAGCGAGTGGATCGTGCTGTCCCTCAGCGGTGCCTGCGCCGTCGAGACGACGGACGACTTCGGCCACTCCGTCTTCGAGGTGCGGGGCCGCGACAGCGTGTTCAGCGGCGTCAGCGACTTCGTGTACCTGCCCCGCGACGCTCGTACGACCATCACCTCGGCCGCGGGCGGGCGCTTCGCGCTCACCGGCGCCCGCTGCACCCGCCGGCTGCCCGCCCGCTACGGGCCCGCCTCCTCCGTTCCGGTGGAGCTGCGCGGCACCGGGAACTCCTCCCGGCAGGTCAACAACTTCGCCGCGGCCGCCCCCGCCGGAGGCGGTGATGGACAGGGTTTCGAGTGCGACAAGCTGATCGCCGTCGAGGTGATCACCCCCGGCGGGAACTGGTCGTCGTTCCCCCCGCACAAGCACGACGAGCACCGGCCCGGCGAGGAGTCCGTCCTCGAGGAGATCTACTACTTCGAGTTCGCGGACCACGAGGGCACGCCCGGCCTCGGCTACCAGCGGGTCTCCCCGTCCGGGCAGGGCCGTAACACGGATGTGCTGGCCGAGGTGCGGGACGGGGACGTCGTCCTCATCCCCGACGGCTGGCACGGGCCCTCCATGGCAGTGCCGGGCCACCACATGTACTACCTCAACGTCATGGCGGGTCCCGAGGCCGACCGCGCCTGGCTGATCTGCGACCACCCCGATCACGCCTGGGTCCGCAGTACCTGGCCCGAGCAGCCCGTCGACCCCCGTCTGCCCCTCTACACGGCCCCGGAGAAGTCCTGATGAGCGCCGCCGCCACCCCTACCCGCCGGCTGACCGTCGCCCAGGCGCTGGTGCGGTTCCTGTCCGTCCAATACACCGAGCGCGACGGCGTACGCCACCGGCTGATCTCCGGCACGTGGGGCATCTTCGGCCACGGCAATGTGGCGGGTCTCGGTCAGGCGCTCCTCGAGGCCGGCGAGGACGCGATGCCGTTCCACCAGGGCCGCAACGAGCAGTCGATGGTCCACGCGGCCGTCGGTCACGCCCGCCAGCTGAACCGGCTCTCGACGCAGGCCGTCACGACGTCCATCGGTCCGGGCGCCACCAACCTCGTCACGGGCGCCGCCCTCGCCACCATCAACCGCCTTCCGGTCCTGCTCCTCCCCGGCGACTACTTCGCGACGCGCAGCGCGGACCCCCTGCTCCAGCAACTGGAGCACCCGGTCGAGGCCGATCTGTCCGTCAACGACACGCTGCGCCCGGTCTCGCGATACTTCGACCGTGTGACGCGCCCTGAGGCGCTGATCCCGTCCGCGCTGAACGCCGTACGCGTCCTCACGGACCCGGTGGAGACCGGTGCCGTCACGCTCGCGCTGCCGCAGGACGTGCAGGTGGAGGCGTACGACTGGCCGGAGGAGTTCTTCGCCGAGCGCGTCTGGCACGTCCGGCGTCCCGCGCCCGACCCCCGCGAGCTGGCCGAGGCGGTCTCGGCGATCCGGGCCGCCGAACGCCCGCTGATCGTCGCGGGCGGCGGGATCCACCACAGCCAGGCCGAGGAGGCGCTGAAGGCCCTGGTGGACGCCACCGGCATCCCCGTGGCGTCCACCCAGGCCGGCAAGGGTTCTCTGCGCTACGACCACCCCGCCGACCTGGGCGGCATCGGCCACACCGGTACGGCCGTCAGCGACGACCTCGCCCGCACCGCCGACCTGGTCATCGGCGTCGGCACGCGCTACACCGACTTCACGACCGCCTCGAACACCCTGTTCCAGAACCCCGGCGTGCGGTTCCTCAACCTGAACATCGCCGCCTTCGACGCCCACAAGCTGGCGGCGCGCACCCTCGTCTGCGACGCCCGCGCGGGTCTGACGGCACTCACCGAGGCGCTGACGGGGGCCGGCCACCGGGTCGGGCAGGCGTACGAGGCGGAGTACCGGGCGGGCCGGGAGCGCTGGGACGCGGTCGTCGAGGCCGCTTTCCGGGGCGAGGACTCGGCCGTGCCGACCCAGACGCAGGTGCTGGGCGCGCTGGACTCGGTCGTCGGCGACGACGACGTGATCATCAACGCGGCCGGTTCGCTCCCCGGGGACCTGCACAAGCTGTGGCGGGCCCGCAGCCCCCGCCAGTACCACCTGGAGTACGGCTACTCCTGCATGGGCTACGAGATCCCGGCCGGGATCGGCGTCCAGCAGGCCGCCCCGGACACCCCGGTCTGGTCGCTGGTCGGCGACGGCACCTACCTCATGATGCCGACCGAGATCGTCACGGCCGTCCAGGAGGGCCTGCCGGTCAACCTGGTCCTCATCCAGAACCACGGGTACGCCTCCATCGGCGGCCTCTCCGAGTCGGTCGGCGGCGAGCGCTTCGGCACCCCCTACCGCTACCGGGCCGCCGACGGCACCTTCACCGGCGACCCGCTGCCGGTCGACCTGGCGGCGAACGCGGCCAGCCTCGGCATGCACGTCCTGCGCGCCAAGACCGTGGGCGAGCTGCGCACGGCCCTGGCGACGGCACGCGCCTCGGACCGGCCGACCTGCGTGTACGTCGAGACCGATCCGGCGCCGACCTCTCCCCCGGCGGAGGCCTGGTGGGACGTACCGGTCGCCGAGACCGCCACCCGGGAGTCCGCCGTACAGGCCCGAGAGGAGTACGAGCGCCAGGCCGCCGACCGCCGCCGGCACCTCTGACGCGTTTCCCTGAGGCGACTTCTGACACACCGTCACTATCACTGTCACTATCCGAAGGGAGGTGCCTCCCGTGGCGACACCCGGTGATCGCGCCCGCGCGGTGTCCGGCTCCCCGCTCGACACCATGGACTTCACGCTGGACCGCTCCAGCCCGGTTCCGCTCTACTACCAGCTGGCTCAGCAGCTGGAGGCGGCGATCGAGCACGGGATCCTGGCGCCCGGCAATCTCCTGGGCAACGAGATCGACCTGTCGGTCCGCCTGGGCCTGTCCAGGCCCACGGTCCGCCAGGCGATCCAGTCCCTGGTGGACAAGGGCCTGCTGGTACGCCGGCGGGGCGTCGGTACGCAGGTGGTGCACAGCCAGGTCAAGCGCCCGCTCGAACTGAGCAGTCTGTACGACGACCTGGAGGAGGCCGGGCAGGGTCCCACCACACAGGTCCTGCGCAACGAGGGGCAGCCGGCGTCCGCCGAGGTCGCCGCCGCCCTCGGGGTGGAGGAGGGCGCCGAGGTCGTCGTGCTGGAGCGGCTGCGCTGCACGCACGGCGAGCCGGTGGCGTTCCTCTGCAACTACCTGCCCTCGGGGCTCCTCGAACTCGACGCCGCCCGGCTGGAGTCGACAGGCCTGTACCGGATGCTGCGTACCGCGGGCATCACCCTGCACAGCGCCCGCCAGACCGTCGGCGCCCGCTCGGCCACGGCTGCGGAGGCGAAACGCCTGGAGGAGCCGGAGGGCGCCGCCCTGCTCACGATGCAGCGAACGGCGTACGACGACACGGGACGGCCCGTGGAGTTCGGCACGCACATCTACCGGGCGTCGCGGTACGCCTTCGACTTCCAGCTGCTGATGCGCCCCTGAACCACGCCACAGCCCGACCATCAGGACGTACGTGCTAAGACGTCCACATGACCTTGAGGACCGAACGAACCGACGCGCGTACGTGGCCGGTTGAGCAGCTGAAGGAGCTCTTCAGCGAGAGCTTCCCGGAGTTCATCACGGCCGACCGGCTGGTGTCGGAGTACATAGGCCGGGTCCGCGAGTGGTTCCCCGCCTGGCACCTCACCCTCGTGGACGAAGGTGAGGTGCCCGTGGCGGCGGGCTGGGGTGTGCCGGTCCGCTGGGACGGCTCGGTCGACGGGCTGCCGTCCGGGTACACGGACTCCCTGGTGCGGGCGGTCGAGGGGCGGAGCGGGGCGCGGCGCCGGACACCCTGGTGATCTGCGGCGCGGTCGTCACGCCGTCCCTCACGGGGCGCGGCCTGGCGGGCGAGACGCTGCTCGCGCTGCGCCGGGCCGCTCTGGAGTCCGGGCTGAGCCGAGTCGTCGCGCCGGTCCGTCCGACGACCAAGGCGCGCTACCCGCTGACCCCGATCGAGACCTTCATGCGCTGGCGCCGCGCCGACGGAACAGCCCTGGACCCGTGGATCCGTACACACGAACGCCTGGACGCCGAGATCCTGGCCGCCGCCCCGGTGTCCCAGACGATGACCGGCACGGTCGCCCAGTGGGAGAAGTGGACCGGCCTGGCCCTTCCCGAATCGGGCGAGTACGTCATCCCGGACGGCCTGGGCCTGCTCTCCGCGTCGACCGGGCCGCCGACGAGGGCGTGTACCGGGAGCCCAACGTCTGGATGCGACACGTCTGACACCCGCTGCCGCCGGCGGGAAGGCCTTCCTGGGGGCTGCGCCCCCAGACCCCCGCTTTCGGCCCTGAAGGGGCCTCGTCCTCAAACGCCGGACGGGCTGGATATTTCAGCCCCTCCGGCGTTTGAGGAGCGGGGTCTGGGGCGGAGCCCCAGAAGGACGGGAAGGGTAAGGGCGGCGGGGGCGAGAAAACCCACTCTTCGAGGCCGGGGCCCTTTTCTTCGAAGGCGTGGGCAACCACCGCGCGGGCAGCCTCCGTTGCGTATCCGTGCCCCCACGCGGAGCGGGAACTCACCGGTGCCAGTCACCTCCACCGCCCACCAGCCCCAGCCCCGTTCGTCCAGGCAGGCCTGGAAGTCCGCGGCGCAGGCGTCGCTCTGTTCCCGGGTGAGGAGGTCTCCGAGATGCTCGCGGACCTCCGGGTCGGCGTTCATGGCCGCCCAGGGGGCGCGGTCGGAGGGGCGCCAGGAGCGCAGGACGAGGCGTTAGGTTCGTAGGTCGGGCATGGCGCCATCCTTACTCGATCACGTGTCCACGTCGAACAGGATTCGGCCCGCCCTTCGTCCGTACCCGCTTCACCCACCGCCCTCGCAGCACTCCCAGCCGCCCTCGCCTGGGGGGGGGACGATGGGGTACACACGTCAACGTTTGTGACGGATTCGATTCCGCTTGACGTCCAACAGGTAAAAACTAGTTGTCCGACCTGTCGAACGTCGTTCGTAAACCCTTGACGCCTCTGGTCGCATCGATTGACACTCTCGCAACGCGCGGACACACGGAGGAAATCTCGTGTCTCCCGTTACCTCCCCACGTGTCCGATCAGAGGAAAACGAAACGATGCAACTCGCGAGATCACGCGACCGCGGCAGACCCTGGTCGGAAAGGCTCGCCGGGCTGACCGCCGCATCGCTTCTCCTAGGCCTCGCCGGGCCGCTGGCCATGTCGGTCCCCGCGCACGCCGCCGCAGCCGACATCACCGACGGGCTGGCCCTCTGGTACAAGCTCGACGCGGCCTCCGGCACGACCGTCGCGGACGCCTCGGGCAACGGCCGTACGGGCACGGTGAACGGGACCGCCGGCTGGTCCGGCTCCGGTGACGGGCTCGCCTTCAACGGATCCGACACCTACGTCAAGGTGCCGGACAACATCATGAGCGGCATGAACTCGATCACCGTCTCGATGGACGTGAAGATCGACGCCGCCCAGGCGAACCCGTACTTCATCTACGGCTTCGGCAACACCGCCGGCACGGCCGGCAACGGCTACCTGTTCACCACGGGCAACTCGTACCGGACCTCCATCGCCAGCGGCAACTGGTCGACGGAGCAGAACACGCGCACGGCCGGAACGAATCTTCAGCGCGCGGTCTGGAAGCAGATCACCTACACCCAGACCGGCACCACGGGCGTGCTCTACGAGGACGGCGTGGAGGTCGGCCGCAACACGGCGGTCACCATCACCCCCGGCTCCATCGGCTCGGGCACGACCACCGCCAACTACATAGGCAAGTCGGTCTACCCCGGCGACAACCTGTTCAAGGGCAACATCCGCGACTTCCGGGTCTACAACCGGGCGCTGGCGAGCACGGAGGTCGAGGAACTCTCCCTCCCCATCGCCGCGCAGGGCGTCGCCGCCGACAAGGCGGCCCTCACACTGGGCGACACGAGCGCGGTGACCGCAGACCTGACGCTGCCGAGCGCGGGCCCGGCGGGCGGCTCCGCCATCACCTGGGCGACCGACAACGCCTCCGTGGTCTCGTCCTCCGGCGCGGTCACCCGCCCGGCCGCGGGTCAGCCGGACGGTCACGCCACGCTCACGGCGACCCTGAAGAAGGGCCCGGCGAGCGACACCAAGACCTTCGACATCACGGTCCCGGCCACCTTCGACGACACGACGGCCACCCGGCAGGCCGCCGACACGCTGACCGTCCCGAACATCGACGACGTACGCGGCAACATCACGCTGCCGTCAACGGGCGGCTACGGCACGGCGGTCGCCTGGGCGTCGTCGAACCCGGACGTCATCGCGGCGGACGGTGTGGTGCACCGCCCCGCGCACGGCGCCGGCGGCACCACGGTCGACCTGACCGCGACGATCACCAAGGGCACCGCCACCGCGACCCGCACCCTGACGGCCAAGGTCCCCGAACTCCCCGCGAAGGAAGCCCTCAAGGGCTACATGTTCAGCTACTTCACCGGCGAGGGCACCTCGGACGGCGAACAGCTCTACGCGGCCCTCAGCAAGGGCAACGACCCGTTGAAGTGGCGGGAGTTGAACGACGGCAAGCCCGTCCTGACCTCCACGCTCGGCGAGAAGGGCCTGCGCGACCCGTTCATCATCCGCTCCCCCGAAGGCGACAAGTTCTACCAGATCGCCACCGACCTGCGGATCTACGGCAACGGCGACTGGGACGCCTCCCAGCGCACCGGCAGCAAGTCCATCATGGTGTGGGAGTCCACCGATCTGGTCCACTGGACCGACCAGCGCCTGGTGAAGGTCTCCCCCGACTCCGCCGGCAACACCTGGGCGCCGGAGGCGTTCTACGACGCGAAGCTCGGCTCGTACGTCGTCTTCTGGGCCTCGAAGCTGTACGACAACGCCGATCACTCCGGTGACACGTACAACCGCATGATGTACGCGACGACCCGTGACTTCCGCACCTTCAGCGCGCCCAAGGTGTGGATCGACCGCGGCTACTCGGTCATCGACTCCACGATGATCAAGGACAGCGACACCTACTACCGCTTCTCCAAGGACGAGCGGAACAACACCTCCTCGACGCCCAACAGCAAGTTCATCTTCGAGGAGAAGAGCGACTCGATCCTCAACCCGTCCTACGACTTCGTCGCCGAGGGCATCGGCAAGGGCGCGATGAGCGCGGCCGAGGGCCCGCTCGTCTTCAAGTCCAACACGGAGAAGAAGTGGTACATGTTCGCCGACGAGTTCGGCGGACGCGGCTACATCCCGTTCGAGTCGACCGACCTCGCGTCGGGCGTGTGGACGCCTTCCACGAACTACGACCTTCCCTCAAAGCCCCGCCACGGCACGGTACTTCCGGTCACGCAGGCGGAGTACGACCGGCTGCTGAGCACCTACCAGCCGGACCAGATCATCACGAGCGCCGAGAACGTCAAGGTCGAGACGCGCATCGGTGAGGCCCCCGTCCTCCCCGCCACCGTCATCGCCGAGTCCGGGGACGGCGTGAAGCGGCCCGTCGCGGTCACCTGGGCGAACGTGGACGCGTCGCAGTACGCGCAGGCCGGCACCTTCACGGTGACGGGCGACCTCGCGGGCGACTCGGCCATCGCGGTCAGCGCCGAGATCACGGTCTCCGCCGAGGGCCCCGACGTCCCGGCCGACCTGCTCCTGCACTACGACTTCGACGAGACCGGCGGCAGCATCGTCCGTGACTCCAGCGGCCACGGCTACCACGGCACCTACGTCCGTACGCCCGCCTTCGGGACCGGCGTGCACGGCGGCTCGTTCAAGATGTCCGGCGGCAACAGCGGTTCCAGCTCGCCGTACGTGAAGATCCCGGGCGGGGTCCTGAAGGGCGCGAACGGCGTCACCGTCTCCACGTACGTCAAGTGGAAGGGCGGCGACAACTTCCAGTGGCTGTTCGGCCTCGGCCCGGACAGCAACAGGTACCTGTTCGCCACGCCGTCCAACGGCGCCGGAAAGCTCTTCTCGGCGATCACCAAGGCGACCTGGTCCGGCGAGAAGCAGATGATCGGCGGCTCCCCGCTCACGGCCGGCGAGTGGCAGCACGTCACCGTCACCCTGGACGGTGCGACCGAGACGGCGATCCTCTACGTGAACGGCGCCGAGACGGCCCGCGTCAGCGGTGTCACCATCAAGCCGTCCGACCTGTACGACGCGTCGAAGGACAACTCCGGCTACATCGGCAAGTCCCTGTACTCCCCGGACCCGTACTTCGGCGGCGAGGTCGACGACTTCCGGATCTACAACCGGGCCCTGACGCCCGCCGAGGTCCTGGAGCTCGGCGGCAACACCACCGGGATCGCCAACGTGACCCACCCGGCGCTCAAGGTCGACGCGATCATCAACGACAAGGACAGCAAGGTCGTCCTGCCGCTCAACCCGGGCAGTGATGTCAGGGCCCTGGCGCCGCAGTTCGTCCTGGCCCACGGCGCGAGCATCAGCCCCGCCTCCGGCACCCTGCGCGACTTCAGCAAGCCGCTCACGTACGAGGTCACCGGTTCCGACGGCAAGAAGCGCACCTGGACCGTGTCGGCGGTGGAGATGAAGAGCCCGGTGCTGCCGGGTCTGAACGCCGACCCGAACATCGTCAGGTTCGGCGACACCTTCTACATCTACCCGACCACCGACGGCTTCGAGGGCTGGAGCGGTACGCAGTTCAAGGCGTACTCCTCCACGGACCTGGTCCACTGGAAGGATCACGGCGTCATCCTGGACCTCGGTCCCGACATCAGCTGGGCCGACAGCCGCGCCTGGGCGCCGACCATGGAGGAGAGGAACGGCAAGTACTACTTCTACTTCTGCGCCGACGCGAACATCGGCGTGGCGGTCTCGGACTCCCCGACCGGCCCGTTCAAGGACGCCCTGGGCAAGCCGCTGCTGAAGGCGGGTGACCACCCGGGCCAGATGATCGACCCGGCGGTCTTCACCGACGACGACGGCCAGTCGTACCTGTACTGGGGCAACGGCCGCGCCTATGTGGTCCCGCTCAACAACGACATGGTCTCCTTCGACGCGTCGAAGGTCACCGACATCACCCCGAGCGGCTACAACGAGGGCTCGTTCGTCATCAAGCGGGGCGCCACCTACTACTTCATGTGGTCGGAGAACGACACCCGCGACGAGAACTACCAGGTGGCCTACGCGACCGGTTCCTCGCCGACGGGTCCCTGGACCAAGCGCGGCGTGATCCTGGAGAAGGACCTGTCGCTGGGCATCAAGGGCACCGGTCACCACTCGGTGGTCCACGTCCCGAACACCGACGACTGGTACATCGCCTACCACCGCTTCGCCATCCCCGGCGGTGACGGCATGCACCGCGAAACGACCATCGACAAGCTGGAGTTCGACGCCGACGGTCTGATCAAGAAGGTCGTCCCGACCCTGTCGAGCATCGACCCGGTGACGATCGTCCACGCCGGTGCGGACACCACGGGCCAGGAAGGCGGCGCGATCCCGCTCACGGGCAGCATCTCCGGGGCAGGCACGCCGAGTTGGAGCGTGAGCGCGGCGACGCCGTGCACGTTCTCCAGCAGGACCACGGTCCCGACCAGCATCACCTGCCGGGACAACGGCACGTACGAGGTCACGCTGACGGGCGGTCGCAGCAAGGACACCCTGACGGTGACCGTCTCGAACGCGCCCCCGTCGATCACCTCGGTGCAGGGTCCGAAGTCCCCGGTCCCGGCGGGCAAGTCGACCCCGGTCCGCATCTCGGCGAAGTTCACCGACCCGGGCCTCGCGGACACCCACACGTGCCGGATCGACTGGAAGGACGGCACCACCCCGACGGCCGGCAAGGTCACGGGCGGCACCTGCGAGGCGAGCCACGCCTACCTGAAGGCGGGGATCCTCCGCCCGACGATCACGGTGACGGACGACGACGGAGCCACGGCCACCGCCCAGCTCCCCGAGCTGATCGTGTTCGACCCCGCGGCGGGCTCCGCCAAGGGCAAGGGCGTCATCCCGTCCAGGGCGGGCTCCTACCCGGCCGACCCGCGGCTGACCGGCAAGGCGGCCTTCTCCTTCGGCGCCTCCTACCCGAAGGGCGCCACGGTCCCCAAGGGCGCGACGTCCTTCGACTTCACGGCAGCCGGAGCGTCGAAGGCGACCGTGCAACTGCGCGCCAAGTCCTCCGACTGGCTCGTGGTCACCGGCTCCACAGCGGTGTTCCAGGGTTCCGGCACGGTCAACGGCAAGAGCGGCTACGTCTTCCGCGTCACGGCGACGGACAAGCCCGACACGTTCCGTATCCGGATCTGGCAGAAGGCCACGGGCGATGTCGTGTACGACAACCGCACGGGGACCGCGACCAGGGACATCGTGATCGGCCGGTAGGCCGGAGGCACTGATCGCGCCGGACCGCTGAATCCGAGGGCGCGCACACGGAGCGGGGCCTGACCGCCCGCTCGGTGTGCGCGCCCTCGTCGCTGTGGCACCGGCCGCCTTCGTTCTGGTGAACGGCCCGCGCGGGACACCGCACCTGGGTACACCCCCGTCGGGCAGCTACCTGCGATGGCCCGCCCCGCGAAGACCGGCAGAGTCGAGGGCGACGCGTCCGAGGGCCACGCGCGAACCCATCGGGCAGGAGGCCGGCAGCATGCGGAACTGGAAGGCGGAGACGGGGACGTTCCTCGTCGTCGCGTTCGTGGCAGCAGGGGTGTTGGGGGCAGTGCAGCCGGCGACCGGGACACCGGCAGAGGTGGTCCAGCTGACCCAGTTCGGCCCCGCCCTGGGGGTGTTGGCGGTGGCCCTGCTGTGGCCGTCCCGCATCGGGCGCCGGCTCACCGGGGCCCTGCCCGGTCGCCGGACGGACGATGCCGAGGGCGCCGGAGAGGAACGGCCCGGCGGGGGGCTGCTGTTGCTGCTCACGGCGCCACTGATCATCGTGCTGAGCGTGGCCGCGTACACCGCCGTGGAAGGGACGCCCCGGGGGACCGGTCCGGGGTCCCTCGGCCACCCCTTCGCGCTGATCGTCGCTGCGCAGTTCGTCGGCGCGTGCGGCGAGGAGATCGGCTGGCGCTGCCTGCTCCAGCCGCTGGTGCGCGGGCGGTTCGGTCCCCTCATGGCCTCCACCCTGGTGGGGATGGTGTGGGGCGTGTGGCACGTCCAGGTCTTCGACCGGGCCCCGGCCTACGCCGCCGGATTCCTGCTGGCTACCGTGGCGATGTCGGTTGTCCTCGGGCTCGCACTGGAGCGCGTACGAGCGGGTCGGCTGCTGCTCGCGGGCGGTTTCCACACTCTGGTCAACCTGGGAATGCTGCTGTTCATGGATGAGGAGTCGGGCGCGGTGCTGCCGATGGTGCTGTTCGGCGGCGCGTGTCTGCTGACAGCGGCTTTGTGGGTGGTGCGCGCACCGGCGGTGCGGGTGTTGACGCCCGTGTACGACGCACGCTGACATGACGGGGCGAGGGGTGACCGGGGCAGCGCGGGACCGACGGACGGGCAGGGGTGGCCGCGGTGCACTCGGACGCGGCTGGGTGGCCGTAGGGCGGTGCCAGGTGCTGTCGCTCACCGCCTTCGCGGTGACCGGAGTCGGCGGGCTCGTGGTGGGCGTACTGCTCCTGCTCCCGGTGGGCCTGGGCTTCCCCCTGCTGCCGCCCGCCGCGCTGGCCCTGCGCCGGCTCTCCGACCGCTACCGCTCCTGGACCCTCCCCTGGACGGGCACCCGGATCAGCCCGCCCGAACCGCTCGCCCCCGAGGGGCCCGGTGGCCGTACCGGGAACCAGCGCATGCGGGCGCCCCGGATCCTCGGCTTCCTCTTCCTGCTCCGGGACGGACTGAGCCGCACGCTCCGGGAGCACGGCTTCGACGTGGTCTCGGCCGTGGACAACAGCCCTGCCCTGCTGCGTGCCCTGCGCGAGGAGCGGCCGGACGCCGCCGTCGTCGACATCCGGCTGCCGCCGACCTTCACCGACGAGGGCCTGCAGGCCGCCCTGGAGGCCCGCCGCACCTGCCCGGCCTTCCCGGTTCTGATCCTCTCCCAGTACGTCGAGCAGCTGTACGCCCACGAGTTGCTCGCCGGCGGCCAGGGCGCCATCGGCTACCTGCTCAAGGACCGGGTCACCCGCACCGCCCAGTTCATCGACGCCGTACGGACGGTGGCGTCCGGCGGCACGGTCATGGACCCGCAGGTCATCGCCCGGCTCCTCGCCCGCAGCGACGCCCGGGGCAACACCTCCGAACTCCCCCCGCGCGAACACGACGTACTGAAGCTGATGGCCGAGGGCCGCTCGAACGCCGCCATCATGAACACCCTGCACATTGGCGAGAGCGCGGTCGCCAAGCACACCGCGGGCATCTTCACCAAGCTGCGGATCGAGTCGTCCGCCGACGACAACCGCCGTGTGCTGGCCGTCCTGGCCTACCTCAGACGCTGACGGGCGCCCGGCCGTCCCGGTCAGCCGAGGTTCTTGGGGCCCAGATATGTGCCACCGCTGGCGTCGATGGTGTTCGCGGTGACGAAGCCGCTGTCCGGGGAGGCGAGGAAGGCGACGACCCCGGCGATATCGGCGGGGGCGCCCACGCGTTCGATCGCCTGACTACCGGTGACCATCTGGCGCGCCTGCGGATGGCTGAACAGCCAGGCGGTGCGGTCGGTGTGGACGGTGCCGGGTTCGACCGTGTTGATGGTGATCCCGCGCGGGCCGACCTCGTTGGCGAGGTTACGGCCCAGCGTGGCCAGGGCCGCCTTGGACATCGAGTACGCCAGCTCGCCCGGCACCGAGACGCGGGTCACGCCGGAGCCGATGTTGATGATCCGGCCGCCCTCGCCCATCAGCGGGAGCGCGCGCCGGATAAGGAAGTACGGCGCCCTGACGTTCACCGCGAAGAGGCGGTCGAAGGCTTCGGGTGTCTCGCCCTTTCCGTCTTCGTCGAGGGCCGCGTTGTTCACCAGGATGTCGAGTCGGTCGGTTCCCGTACGTTCCCGCAGTCCCGCCGCGACCGCCTCGACGACGGCGTCCGCGTCGCCGGGAACGCCGAGTTCGGCCCGCACCGCGAACGCCTGCCCGCCCTCGGCCTCGATCGCGGCCACGGTCTCCTTCGCGGCGCCCTCGTCCCGTCCGTAGTGCACGGCCACCAGGGCGCCGTCGGTGGCCAGGCGCCGGGCGATGCCCCGCCCGATGCCCCGCGACGCGCCGGTGACCAGCGCGGACTTGCCCGTGAGTGCTGTCATCGGTCCCACTCCCCTCGGATTGCCTCCGCGGGTTCGCGGCGCAGCCTCAGAATCCGCCGTCCGGCCTATGGTCATCAAGGGCCGTCTCGGTACCGTTGCGTTAACCGAGCGGTTCACAATCCGGGGGCGGGCGCGTGGAGTTGCGGGACATCGAGATCTTCCTGGCCCTGGCCGAAGAGCTGCACTTCGGGCGCACCGCCGAGCGGCTGCACGTCACACCGGCCCGGGTCAGCCAGTCCGTGAAGAAGCAGGAACGGCGCATCGGCGCCCCACTGTTCGAGCGGACCACGCGCACGGTGCGGCTGACACCGCTCGGCGAGCAGCTCCACCGCGACCTGGCCGCCGGCTACCGGCAGATCATGGAGGGGATCAACAGTGCGACCGCCACCGCGGGCGGGGTGTGCGGCACGCTGCGGCTGGGCGTCATGGGCTCCGAGACGCTGATGATCGGCCATGTCCTCGAACTGTTCCGGGCCCGCCACCCCGGCGTCGAACTGCGCTACCGGGAAATCCAACCCACCACTCCCTTCGATGAGTTGCGCGCCGGAGAGGTGGACGCGGCGCTGCTCTGGATGCCGGTCGAGGAGGCCGATCTGACCGTCGGACCTGTCACCCACGTCTCCCCCGTGGTCCTGATGGTCAGCAGCGGACATCCGCTCGCCGCCCGCGCCTCGGTCTGCCTGGAGGACCTGGGCGACTGCACCGTCCTGGCCTCGCCCTTCCTCCCGTCCGGCATGGAGGAGGCCTTCCATCCCCGGCGCACACCGTCGGGACGTCCCGTCCGGCGTGGACCCACCGCGTCGAGCTGGCACGAGCAGATGTCCCTCGTCGCCGGTGGGGACACGGTCTGCGCGGTGGTGGCCGAGGCCGCCCGCTTCTATCCCTGGCCCACCATCGCGTACCTGCCCATCCGTGACGCGCCGCTCTGTCACTGGGCCCTGGTCTGGCGTACCACCGGCCACACACCCGTCATCCGGGCCCTGGCCCGCACAGCCGCCGAGGCGACGCCGCAGCCACCCGCCCCGACCGACTGAGTGGGACTTGTCCAGGGTTCTGGCTGCGGGTGCTTGGTCCCCGCTCCACGGGCGGTCGTGTGCGGGCAGCCGCTCGGGTTCACACGACCGACCGTCCTGCTTGTGGTGGTATCGCCTTAACCACTCCGTGTACCGGCCGTCGGCGCAATACGGTCATCCCGGGCAGCCGCAGCGGGGTGCCCTGCTCCGTCGGGACGAGAGATCACACAGCCAGTGGATCTCCCGTCCCGCTCTCCAGGT
>Ga0136846_1226820_pt1 | contig 23755 bp, 21 predicted proteins | sample HopSoiMetagenom2_FD_96841 | JGI IMG/M metagenome (GOLD analysis project Ga0136846, IMG submission 96841) | Grasslands soil microbial communities from Hopland, California, USA - 2 Assembly 2016 (version 4) | ecosystem: Environmental > Terrestrial > Soil > Grasslands | place: USA: Hopland... | reverse complement strand
TGCGAAAAAGATCACCATTATTTCGAATGAATTAAAGGCAGTGGAAGCAGTTATTAAAAATGCAACCGAAAATTCAGTGATTGTTTTCTTTGCGGATAATATAAAAGCAGTGGTTGAACATATCCGCAGCTTTATGATCCCTGAAATGGCAAAAACTGAAAAAGCCGTAGCTTAAATTGTAATGCTATATACAAAAGAAAGGGAGCTGGAATAAAATATCCGGCTCCCTTTTTAGTTACTGTGGATCCTGTGAAAGTTATTTATGCGGGGGATTGATTTGCGGAATAATGTATTTATCGCCCCGGGCCAGTAAATGCACGGTTAAATTGCGGATAGAGACGGCCTGTACTTCGGCAAAATTGGTAAAATTCGTATCGCTGATATTGCTTCCCTCCATAACAATCACTGTGCCGCTGCCTATTATTTCCGCCTCCAGCCCATTACGTACTACAATGGCGGTGTCTTCTTCTATCCCAAATCCAATGCAGGAAGGATTGGAAACAATTACCTGCGCCATACGTACAAACCGGCCTCGGTGTACAAAATGCGTATCTATACAGGCGTCTTTTAAAAATTCAAGACCGGTGGTGACCTTTATTTCACCGCAGATCTGCTCCTCGTCTTTATTCCCTGCATAGATCATGGGAGTAGAAAGGGCCATAGCCCCTGCACTGGTGCCGCCAATAACAATAGGGGAACTGATATATTTACTCTTTAATTCCGTAAGCAGGGGGGTGCCTCCATATATCGTGGTCAGTTTTAACTGGTCGCCACCTGTAAAGAAAAAAGCATCTGCCTGGTCAACGCGTTCTATAAGCTGATCGTTTAATGCTTCTTCCCGTCTATTATGGTGAATATGCCGGACTTCTGTTATGTCCAGTTGTTTAAAAAGCTTACGGTATTCTTTGAATGACTCTTCCCCTTCAGAACTGGCAGAAGTAATTACTTCAATAACAGGTTTCTTCTTTTTAATATAGCCTGCAAAATCTTTCAGTATTTCAAGTTCAATAACATTTTCTGACTGTCCATTCTCGCCTGGCTGCTCGCCTTTATTTTCTTTTCCGCCAATAATAACCAAAATTCCAGCGGGCGTGGGACATTCTGATTTCTTTGCATTTACGTGTTCTGCCATAGTTGTTTTTATTTAATACCGCTTATTACCCTGAGAAAATAATTATGCCATGTAAGATATGCTTGCAGCATTCATGCAAGGAAACCGGAATAGGATCGGGTGGTTTAACAATTGCAATAAGTAATATGGTATGCATTAACTAACTTATATGGCTATGCAAGCAGTTGTTCAAAAATTGCAGGATCTCCTGGAGTCGAATAGCGGGCTGAAGAACGCAGTGACTGTCTCATTACAGCAGGCAAATGAGCCAGGAATGATTAATTTGGCGGAGTTTTATCAATACCTCGACAATATACTAACGCATATCCCAACAGAGGAAGCATTGATGCCTTCTGTACGGAAGTTCTATTTTGTTCTTGATAGATCACCAGATGATCTTTTAAAAAAAGATGCTGACTTTAATGCCTGGATCAATGAGTTTATCCAGGCCAGGGGTAGCTTTCTGGATACTATTGAATCAACAGCAACGCTTGACAGTTTTATCAATAATCCCGACTATAAAATTGATGACTATATAAAAGGGCCAAGTGGCTGGTTATCCTATAACCAGTTTCTGGCCCGGCAGTTAAAGCCCGGAAAAAGACCTGTAGCAGAAAGATGCAATGACAGCATTATTGTTTCACCTGCCGACAGCACTTTTATGGGTACGTGGAAAATTACCAGGGATTCAACCATAACAGTGAAAGGCAGTACCTATTCTATTCAGACGCTGCTCGATGGGAGCGCCTATAAAGATTCATTTAAGGAAGGCGTATTTACGCACAGCTTTTTAGCCATAACTGATTATCATCGATATCATGTACCTGTAAGCGGTATAATAAAAGAAGTTAAAAAAGTACCGGCCACCACCTGGATAACAGAAACAAAAAAACCGGATGGTTCTTTGGAAAATACGGATGATGTTGGTTTTCAGTTTACGCACACCCGCGCACATATAATCATTGAATCACCCATAGGGTTTATAGCGGTAATACCTGTTGGCATGGGCCATATTTCGTCGGCTGTCATTACTGCAGAGGAAGAAGCAAAACTGGTGAAAGGCGATGAATTTGGTTATTTTGCCTTTGGTGGTTCAGATATTATCATGTTATTTGAAAAACCGGTAGTGTTTAGTGCAAAAACAGGTACTCATTATAAGCAGGGCGAGCAAATTGGCACACTTTAAAGGTGGCTGATATGTGAATCATATTACCCATTTTAACAGGCCGGGTGTAAGAGTTAATTTATAAATCTATAACTATCATATCATTAATTTTCTGTTAGGCTGGCCTGTTTTTTACAGTAATAAAGCATGATTTACATTGAATTAACCGAACGTCTAAAATATTCATCGCCTCAGGAAAAAAGAAAATATATCACCAGCGATGAAACCTGGGCTTTTACAGAACAACCCAGAACTGACTTGTCAGGCAAGGATAAAAGTTCCATTCCGCCTCATGATCTTTTCAATTTATTTACTGCAGAAATAATCCGGGCAAAAACTGTTTTTATCAGATAGCTGATAATGGTTCTTACCATTGTTGAAAGATCAACCCAAAGCTTTCTTCAGAAATAATGTCCTTCCATTGCATTATTAATTCCTTATACGCCTGACCCACTGGCATAATTTCCCGGTTCAGATCATACAAACCCAATTCATTTATATTTCCTGCATCATTGCGGAGGGCAGAGTCCCAGTCAACCTGGTGCAATAAACTATACCAGGTAAAACCTATAACAGGAACCCCATCGTGTTTCAATCTGTGTAAGTTGGCCCATTGTTTTGTTAACCACTCCTTACAGGCCGGCATTCTAATATTGGTTTCAGTATGCATGATGGGCAGTTTGTACCTGCGATAGTACTGTTGAGTAATTACGTAATACCCAAAAATTTCACCGGCAGCCTGTGTGCTGCCATCAGGATGAACGAGGTGTTCGTTGGTAACATAGTAATCGTTACCCATCACACAACGTGCTTTTACCTGGTTTTCAATAAACCAGTTATATTCTTTTTTCGTCATACCGTTTTGCAGCAAAAACTCGTACATGGTAACATTTAAGGGATAACCATAGGTGAGATCAAGTGACAAAAACCTTTTCTGGTTCAGGAAGCGGGCCAAAGGAGCCGCTTTGGGGTCTTGCGCATGAAAATATTCAGATGATTCGCTTTGGATAAAAGTAGCATCAGGTTGAACCTGTAAAATAGCATGCATGGCAAGCACATTGGCCTTGCATAAATGTTTTAAAGCGGTAACAAATGCCTTATCCGATTTCAGGCATTCATTCCACCATCCATATTGACCCGAGAACATAGCAGCAATAAATATTTCATTGATGGGTGTATACAACTGAAGGTCGGGAAATCGCACTGCAAATGCCCGTGCATATTCTGCAAAGAAAAAAGGGAATTCAGGATTTTGAAAATTGCCCAGCCAGTCGGGCACTCCAAAATGACACAGATCAACAATGGGAGTGATACCCAACACTTTTAATTTATTAAAGGTGGCATCTGCAAACGCCCAATCAAACTGACCAGGCGCTGTATGCGTACTGAAGTAGGGAGGCCCATACCGTAAAAACTCAATTCCCAGGTCTGTCAATAAACTAAAATCTTTTTCCCAGTGCGCATAATGCCCGGTTTTAGCCATTTCATCTACCCGCTTTGTTTTTCCATTTGGTAACGGAATAGTTGGATAACTATTCTCGATGCCTGTTGCAAACATGAATTTATTTCCTGACATATCATTTATTGAAATGGTTTGTGAAACGGATCTGTATTAAATTGAACGGCTATTATAATGCCACCAGCCTTTTTGGTCAAACAACGGATGATTACAATGACCCTCATTGGCCAAAGAACGTATAATAGCTGCTGTTAGCCTGGGCCGTAATACGTTATCACTTATATCAAAAACACCGCATTCATACACCTGCTCATGCTTTGTTAACAGGCTCACCCAGTCATAAGCTCCCAGCAACGACCATGCCGTTACTGCTTTGAGGTCCACTCCGTGTTCCTTTACCATACAACAGCTGTCCCATACTTCCTTAAACCACCGGCCCTGTTCTATCTCATCACAATGTAAATGCACCTCTGTTATGGCTACTGGCAAATGGAACCTGTCCCAGGCTTCGAGCAAGAGCTTTTTTATGCCGGCAGACTTTGCTACCCGTACTGCTTCTACATCTGCATATTCATGAATGCCATTTCCACCGTGCGTATGCACAGGATAAGCATCCAGGTCTTCATCCAGGTATCGTTCAGAGGTAACATAATAATTTACTCCCATGATATCAGGTACGCAAGGGTGCTCAGTAAAAAAGTATAATTGGGATTCTTTTATACCCAGTGATAAAAAATAACCCCATAACGGATGATCACGGGTTACTTTTCCACATAGCAGATCATAGGTTAACCACCGGCGTTCATTTTCGAAACCGGCCTGATAACTTAACAGTTCTGTGCTGTGTATTTTTGTAAGGTCTTCTGTTTGCACCAGTTTGGCAGCCGGGTTTATGCGCCTGATGGCTTGCATGGCCAACACTGTTGCCTTTACCTGGTTCAACAACATTACGGCAAAGCTGTACGCATCTGTAAGGTGTGGATACCAGTATCCATACAATCCGCTAAACCGGGCAGTTGTAAGCGGTTCGTTTACCGGCGTAAAATATTCAAGCCAGGGAAAACGGCTGGCCACCTGTTGCGCATATTCGGCCAGTCCACCCGCAAAATTATCGTTCAATAAATTCGTATAGGCAGGACCGCTTCCATGATGAATGAGGCCAACAATGGGCGTTATATTATTCCTGTCAATCTTTTGTAATTGCTGCGCTGTCCATGACCAGTCAATTACCTGGCTACGCACAGGCTGATGACGTTCCCATAGAACAGGATATCGTAATGCACGGATGCCCAGTTCCGCAATACGGTCAATATCATCGTCTCTTGTATAATGCCCGCAATAATGCAACTGATCGCGAAAAGTATTTCCTATCCGGTTAATAGTGCATTCAATACCGCCCCAGATTTCAGGATTCATAAGTAGGCAATTTCTGTCCATTAATAGGTCGTTCATTTTTTGTATCGCCACTTAATTTTTTGTAAAGCGTCAATGATTGCGCTACTACCTGGTCCATATTGTAATATTTATAAGTGGCCAGCCTGCCCGTAAAAAATACGTTTGGCAGGGCATTGGCCAATAAGTGGTATTTTTTATACAATTCTGCATTTTCGGGCCGGGGCACGGGATAATAGGGATCTCCTTCTGCCTTCGGATATTCAAATACAACAGTCGTTTTAGGATGTTTTTGACCAGTCAGATACTTAAACTCGGTTACTCTTGTGTATGGATGTTCGTTAGGATAATTTACCGTGCCTGTAGGTTGATAGCGCTCCATTTCCAATGTTTCAAACCTGAACTCAATGGAACGATAAGGCAGCTTACCATAGCAATAATCAAAAAAATAATCAACCGGGCCTGTATAGATCATTTTCTTATAAGGAATTTCTCCTTCAATGTCTTTGTAATCGGTGCCAAGCATCACCTTTATATTGGGGTGTGATAGCATATTCTCGAATAACCGGGTATACCCATGCAACGGCATAGATTGAAATTTATCGGTAAAGTACCGGTTATCACAATTATTACGGGTTGGAATACGGGCTGCTACGGAAGCATCCAGTTCCGAAGGGTCCAAACCCCATTGTTTGCGGGTATATTCCTTAAAGAATTTTTCATACAACTCTTTTCCTACTTTACTAATTACAACATCTTCGGATGTTATGATCCGGTCTTTTTTTTCTGCCCTTGATGCCAGGAAGGTTTCCACTTCGGGCGAAGACAAATGCATTCCGTATAATTGATTGATCGTATTCAGGTTTATCGGAATAGGCACCAGCATACCATCTACACTTGCCAGTACCCGGTGTTCGTATGGCCGCCAGGCAGTGAACCTGGATAGGTAATCATATACTTCCCTTGAATTCGTATGAAAGATATGCGGACCATATTTATGTGCCAATATGCCGTCATCATTATAATAATCATAGGTATTACCCCCAATATGATGCCTGCTTTCTACAACCAGCACTTTTTTGTTACTACAGGAAGCTAACCTTTCTGCTATTACAGCTCCTGCAAATCCAGCTCCTACAATTAAATAATCAAACATAATTATGTGCTTTTGAATTAGCTTTCTGTTTATTTTCTATCGCCCTTTCAATGAGTGCTTCCATATTTTGCCAGGTCTCATCCCAGGAAATACCAGATAAGAACCTGTCTACATTTGTAAGCCAATTATCATATCCGGCTTTTGTTAAAATAGCTTCTGCGGCTGCTATAAACAATGCAGGCGTAGCAGCTATATGCACCAATCCATTTTCTTCATAGGGCGTAATAACGTCTTTGATCGGGGTTGAAATAACCGGTTTTCCACCTGCCAGGTACTCTGGTGTTTTAGTCGGGCTAATGTATCTGGTTGATTCATTTAATGCAAAAGGCATCATGGCTATATCCCAGCCGGCCAGGTAACTGGGAAGCTCTTTGTATTGTTTACTCCCCAGATAATGAATGTTATTTTTCCGTGGAAGTTCCGCCTCATCGATCTTTACCACCGGACCCACCAGGATAAAATGCCAGTCGGGTCGCAAAGCCGCCAGTTCTTTCAGCAGGTCAATATCCAGCCGTTCATCCAGTACTCCATAATAACCTATTCGTGGATGCGGTATCGTTGCCTGATCAACAGGTTCTGGCAATGGAGAACGGGCCCTGTTGAAATGTGCTTTATCAATACTGCTGGGAAACAGGTATATATTATTGTGCAGATGCTTTTTTGCTTCATAAAGAGATTGGCCGCCGGTAAAAACCACATCGGCTTTTTGCAATAATTTTTGTTCACGCAGAACAAGCAGGGGAGGTGCAAATTTAAAAGCGGAAAGCTCATCCATGCAATCATAAATTATAAGTTCCGCATCAAGGTGATCGGTCCAGCCCAGGGCCATCGGAGAATAATACCATAGCATATATTTATTTATATGCATTGACTTCAACATATTATCAAGCAAATGTTGCTGCGCAGCCATCACCTCCTCCTCTTTCATCCCGGGCTTTAAATGGGGCACTACTATACAAACCGTATTTGTTTCATCTATAGTAATTTCCATATGATTATCAGTTGCATCGAAAATTGGTTCTTCAATAAAGAACTCCCGGCGGTTTCTGGCAAACCGGCTCAATAAATGTTGGGGACGTTGAAAAACGAAATTCCACCTGAGGTGACAGAAACATATAATATCAATATTTACCATAACACTAACATGTTATAACATGAATTTTAATAGCCAGATGGCCAATTATTTAATGCACTTTATGTATGTAGTTTTCTAATGGAGAGCGGAGATTAAAACCAGATTAATTATTGAAGATGTCTGGGGAGGATTATGTTATAATAACAAAAAAATCATACCACGCTTATGGCATGGTGTGGAACCCTCAGCGTGCAGGAGGTTTGAAATTCTTAACCATTGATTTGATAACCTTTACCACCGGGAAGGCATTCCTAAATAACTTTGTGGCAGGTATCAAATCAGCGATAAGAGTAAACTTTTTTTATTATGTCAAACATTAAAGACAAAGTCGTCATTATAACAGGAGCTTCTTCAGGTATAGGAGAAGCTACAGCCAGGCTGTTAGCACAAAAAGGAGCAAAAGTTGTATTGGGCGCAAGACGGGAAGACCGGCTGGCAAAATTGGTTGAAGCCATCAAAGCAAATGGCGGTGATGCCGTTTCCCGGGTTACAGATGTGGTTAATCCGGAGGATAGTAAACAACTTGTTCAACTGGCTAAAGACAGTTTCGGCGGTGTAGATGTAATTTTCCTGAACGCCGGACTAATGCCCAGTTCGCCACTTTCTGCATTGAAAACTGATGAATGGAACCAGATGATCGATGTGAATATTAAAGGAGTTTTGAATGGTATTGCCGCCGTGTTACCGGTTTTCACCGCACAAAAGTCTGGACATATCATTACTACTTCATCTGTAGCCGGGTTAAAAGCTTATCCAAACGGTGCGGTGTATGGCGCCACCAAGTGGGCAGTTCGTGATTTAATGGAAGTGCTGCGGATGGAATCTGCGCTGGAGGGCACTAACATCCGTACAGCAACTATCTATCCGGCCGCAATTAACACAGAATTGTTACATACGATCACTGATAAGAATGCTGCACAAGGTATGACCGAGTTGTACAGGAAATATGGCATTGCACCTGATCGAATTGCTAACGTTGTTACTTTCGCCATTGAACAACCTGAAGATACCAACGTGAATGAGTTTACCATTGGACCAACAAGTCAACCCTGGTAAAAAAAAATGTCCCCCCAACCTCCCCCCATTGGGGGAAGCAAGTAGGGGGCTTCTTTTAGTTATTATTAAAAATGAAGTTGATGTAATCCCAGCACTTCACCTGTGTATTCACGAACATGCTGCGTGAGGGCTTCATCCTTGCCCAATGGCTTGCCATAAGAAGGGATCATTTCTTTGAGCTTTTTTTGCCATTCAGTACTGTTGGCCTGTTCAGGGAAGCATTTGCGTACCAGGTCTATCATTATCGAAACCGCCGTCGATGCGCCTGGTGATGCGCCAAGCAGGGCAGCGATACTTCCATCGGCTGCACTTACAACTTCAGTCCCAAACTCCAGGATGCCGCCTTCTTCCTCATGCTTCTTGATCACCTGCACCCGGTAACCGGCTACGGCGAGTTCCCAGTCTTCCTTACGCGCATTTGGATAATATTCCCGCAATGCCTCCAGGCGTGCTTCAGGTGTTAATCGTACCTGGTCAATCAGGTATTTTGTCAGGGGTAGATTGCGCACGCCGGCAAAGATCATTGCCTTGATATTACTGAATTTGATAGATTTAATAAGATCAAGCCATGAACCACTCTTCAAAAATTTGGTGGTAAACCCGGCATAAGGGCCGAACAATAATTCCCTTTTTCCTTTTATCCACCGGGTGTCCAGGTGAGGAACAGACATAGGAGGGGAGCCTACTGCTGCTGCTCCATACACTTTAGCGGCATGCTGCTCAATAACGTCCTCATTGGTGCAACGTAGCCATTGTCCGCTTACAGGAAATCCGCCAAAACCTTTTGACTCCGGTATTTTTGATTTTAATAATAAAGGAAGGGACCCGCCGCCCGCACCGATAAATACAAATGGCGCAATTAAAGTGTGCAGGTCGTTATTTTCTTCATGCAGCACTTTCACATTCCATTTATTATTTTTCTTTTTCAGGTTGGTAACGCCATGTTTAAAATGAAGGTTCACATTTTCCATTGAACCAAGGGCCGCAAAAAGATTTCTTGTCAGCGTACCAAAATTTACGTCTGTACCAAGATCCATTTTGGTAGCAGCCACCTGCTCATCACTTTTTCTTCCTTCCATCACCAGCGGTACCCATTCCCTGATGAGGTCATGATCTTCCGAATATTGCATGCCTTCGAACAGGTGACAGGTCTGCATTGTTTCATAACGCTTGCGCAGGTAGCTGACATTCTTTTCTCCCCATACAAAGCTCATGTGGGGGATAGGTTTAATAAATGAATCAGGCAACTCTATCACCTGGTTGGCTACCAGGTAAGCCCAGAATTGCTTTGAAACCTCGAAAGATTCCGCAATTTTTATGGCCTTCGAAATGTCGATCGTGCCATCTTCTTTTTCAGGGGTGTAATTTAATTCGCAAAATGCGGAGTGGCCTGTACCGGCATTATTCCATGCATCGGAACTTTCAGCAGCTGCACTGTCCAGCCGTTCTACAATTTCAATTCTTATAGAAGGATTCAACTGTTTGAGTAACATTGCCAGCGTTGCGCTCATTATTCCGGCACCTATCAGGATTACATCAGTTTCTTTCGTTGTTCTGTTTGCCATTATTACTATTTATAAAATAATGGGCCAGCAATCGCCGCAAAGTTAACGAACAACTTTGAATTTCATTGTATTGTTGGTTAGACATTTAATCAATATGATACAATTTTCACTACAAGGTTTTATGTATGGGATCTGGAATATCCAATTACCCGGGCAACTAAATCAGTCTCTTCCATTTCATTAGTCCACCTATTTGGATATTTTTAACCCGACGTGCATGGTCCGTATCGTATTTTTACTACAATTTAATAGTTTCATGAGTTATCCTACTCGAATTTTGCTCATTGATGATGATGAAGATGATGGGTATATTTTTAATATAGCGCTTAACAGCCTTCCCCACAACTTTGAATTGCTGTATTACCAGGACAGTGAAAAGGCGCTGGCGACCCTTTCAAACACGGCTTTTAATCCCCCTGATATGTTGTTTATAGACTGGAACATGCCTAAGTTAAGTGGCAATCATTGCCTGGAGTCAATTCGCAAGCTGCCTGGTTATGCCACTATACCGATCATTATTTGCAGTACCTCTCATAATACCGAGCTACAAAAAGAAGTTCGCCAGTTAGGCGCTTCTCATTTTCTGGCAAAACCCTCCACCATAAAGGACCTGGTTGAAAAATTAAAAGATATTTTTTTCATCAGATGGGAAAATAACTAACGTTAGTCTTTTGGTTTTACTTTGAAATTATAATCAGAATCTCATTTAGAGGTGCTAAAAAAGCCCCGATCCCGGCTGAGCCGGTACCGGGGCTTTGTAGTATGATCTATTCAACCTTAATATTCTAACCTCGAAGTTTGATTATCAGGTAACAGGAACGAATCCGCATAAGGACCATCGGCCCAGCGATTGTTTGACCAGCTATTGCCGTTTGCTTTATAATTGGGAATTGACCAGCTGGGGTTATGATATACCGCATTGGTATAATCTTTATCCTCCGCATCAGTTGACCATTTCCAGCGATTGCCGGTAACAGTCATGTTTGTTACGGGCACAGCCAGCGGTGCATGCAACGCAACACCATAACCATGCAGGATAAAATAATTGTTGTTTACCGCAACATGATCGTAACCCTCAAAACCAAGCTGATCGCCGTCTGAATACATGCCTATCATGCCCGATAAAGCGGCCTGGGGTGTATAAGGGCCGTTAAATTCAATATGATTACGGGAGAAGTTCAGGTAATACTGTCCACCCCAGGTTTGAATACCATCGATGTGATCGTCTGCGCCTGCCGCAGCCGGGTCGGGTGTTATCCAGCATTCAGTAACCGTTACATTGTCTGAATAAACATTCTCCAGCCCGCTATGTGGGAAATAACAGCGATGCACAATGGACGCCACAGGCTGCATGTTCCATTTGCGGCCACCGGTATTAAACTCGGAGAGTTCACAATACAAAGCAGCCACTCCACCGGCATTGCCAAGCGGATGGTTGGCCAGGATGGCTCCTTTACAACCCCGTATCACCAGCCAGCCTGAGCTAACCGTGATCCGGGAGCTTACGTTTGCGCCCTGCAATACCACGGTTCCTGCCGGAAAAGTAAATCCATCAATTGTTTCACCGCCGGCGCCTACGGTACGGGCCAGGCTGCCCCAGCCATTCAATGCTGTGCCGGTAAATGTGCCGCCAGGTACGGTTGTGAATGAAGTGATAGAAATACCTGTCGGTCCTACCAGGGAAGTGGTAAGCTGCATACCATGCGTAATGCCACCTGTATTCAGCGTAGTAATAGTAACCACATTACTGGATGCAGAACGATTGCCAAAGGCATCTGTTGCTTTCACATAAAAACTGTAAGCGGTGCCCTGGCTTAAACCGGTAACAGAAAAAGAAGTAGTGGTAACAGTGGTTAACAAGGACCCGTTCTTGTATATTTCATACCCTGTGACGCCAACATCATCGGTACTGGCAGACCAGCCAAGCACCACGCTGTTGTTGGTGATGCCTGATGTGGAAAGATTACCCGGCGCCGTGGGCGCATTGGCATCGTTATCGGTGGCTACAAATTCAATATCGCGGTAGTAATTGGTATTGCTATACGAACTTACCGGAAAGGTTCCTGATTTATACGTATACACCCCGTTGTTACCGGCGATGTTGCTTAAAGGACCATTTACGATGGCAACCCCCAGCTCACTGGGCGTGGCTGCATAACGGGTAACTGCATTCACTGAGATAACATAAATTGAATCTTTCACAATGTGATAGGGAGTATCCAGCACAACGGTCTGCCACCCGGTATCTGTTTCATTGGTAAAAACAGCAGTCTTTAGCGAAACGCCGCCGGCAGACCATAAACGACCCGTATGCGTGCCCGTTTCACCGGCCGGTTTAAAGTACCTGAATTTTGTAATTTCTCCGGAAACAGTCGATTTGAATTTCATTCCCAATTCAACGGGGGTGTCAGAATCAGTTGTGGTTGGCCGTTGGGTGGTGAACACCGTATACGACCCTGCAGCGGCCAATTTGGTTTTTTCATTGGTGGCTGAATCAAGATCTCTTTTACAGCCAGACAGTAATAATACGATAGCAAGGATAGGAAAAAGCGTGTTGCCCGCAACACTACAGGTTCTTTTCATAAAGTAAGGTATGTTTATATGTGGGACAAATCAATAATTGGGCCTAATAAGGGTATGTGGAAAGATTTGGAAGATGCATCGTACTTCTCCGTAGTAGTTTTTATTATCCGCGCAAGTTTTTGAATTACAAACCCTTTTTATATTTTACACGCCAATCCATTACCAGTAAACGCCAAATACCTTAGACTAACAACATACATCCAACAATGAAAAACCTGATCGTAGCCGTACTGGCTGTAAGCCTTTTTTCCTGTGCCGACAATAAAAATAAGATAGGTCCTATTAAAAAAGAGATCATTCCCGTTAGGAAAGACAGCAGCACAACAACCCTCATACCTCATTTTGATGGCCGCTGCAATATCGACAACGACGTTTCTTCATTGGGTATAGGCATGGTTATAGTGCCATTAAAATTCTCCCTGTATGACGATAGTCTGCTAAAAGGCGAGCCTCAACTGGTAGACATGTACGAAAAATACGACAGCCTGAACAATGTGTGCTCCTGTGTTTTTGATCCCGAGTATGGATTGATGCATTTTGCCTGTACCGGTAAAACCGACAGGGCATACCGCGTGCTGATCAACTACTCACAGGTAAAATGGCTGCCACGGGAAAAAGACTATCAATTCAAAACCTGGGAACAATACGTTGAAAGTTCTTTTGGCATCCGACGCAAAACCACCTCCGATTCAACCAGAACACCTATTGGCCTGGTGCGAAAAGACCCAAGCGATCTGGCTGATACCGTTTCCATTCCGGCTGGTAAAGAAATGTTTTGCGCCATGCAGGTTAAGGGCGACTGGGTAAAAGTGCAGTACGATTGTTTTTATAACAGCGATAATAACCCCTACGAAGGACAACCCTGTCGTAACTATATTAACAAGTGCGCGAATCCTATTACCGGCTGGTTGCGCTGGCGGCAGGACAATAAACAATTGATCGATATTTTTTTAATGCCGTAGACAACATTAAATTACAAAAAACACCAATACATTACACCACGCCGGGAACTTGTCGCTCCTGGCGTTTTTGTATATATTTGAATATAAAACTAACTGTATCTTATGGCCGAGCAGGAAATTATTAAACATACCAAAAAGGTTCTTAAAGTGGCAACCGATCCCAGAAAACACTGGAAAGACAAAGTGGCGGAGATCATCCTCGAGATATTTATCATCGTATTTGCCATATCGTTGTCATTGTACCTGCACGAACGGGCTGAAAAAAGAGAGGATCGTCACTTACAGGATGAGTTTTTATTAGGCTTAAAAGAAGACCTGCAAAGTGATATCAAAGAATTATCGGATGATTCCACCTCATATATAAAAACACTCAATGGCTTCCGGTATTTTAAACGGCTGGCTGTTGATCAGGGAACCTCGGATAGCATTCCCTATTATTGGAATACCTTATACAATACCGCCGATCTGCAACCAAATGACAGTCGCTTTCAGGGAATGAAATCTGCAGGAAAGTTATATGTGATTGCCGATAAAAAGCTCCTGAATGATATCCTTGACCTGTACCAGGAAAAAATACCTATGCTTTTACGGGCTACGAATATGTTCAGCGATTTTAAAGTTAACCGGCTGGCTGCTTTTTTGGAAAATAACCTGACGTCTGCCGACAAATCAGACAACAACCTGAAAACATTATTGAAGCAAAGCCATCAATTACGCAACTACCTGTCGTATGACGCCTTTATACTGGATATCCTGGAAAGGTATCATATAGTATTGGAACAAAGCCGCCTCCTGATCGATGAGATCTCCAAAGAAGTGAAAGAGTAACAACAAACAATATAAATTTAAAAAGGGACGCATAGCAACGGCGTCCCTTTTTCTTTTTATTACATGTCAGCGTAACGATTTGAATGCAGTGCGCAATTCCTGCACAAATGATTTGGGTTGTTCCCAGGCAGCAAAGTGGCCGCCTTTATCAAGTTTGTTGTAATGCATCAGTTTGGGATAAGCTTTTTCGGCCCAACTGCGTGGACAGGGATATAACTCGTCGGGATAAACACTCACTGCCGCCGGAATATTTACACCTTTTGGAGCAAAAAAGCCAAGCTTGTTTTCCCAATACAACCGGGAAGCAGAAACACCCGTGTTGGTGAACCAGTAAAGCGATAAGTTGTCGAGCACATCATCTCTTGTAATCCCTTCTGTTTTTCCTTCGAAGGAACGGTTAATGAGCGCCGTACTTTTTGCATCGTGATCAAGCAGGAAAGTGGCGAGGCCGATGGGAGAATCAGCTAATCCTGTGAGGGTTTGCGGACGAGTTCCCATAATAAAAGCATAATAAACCTGTTTGTAAAAGAAAACCAGTTCTTCGCAAGCCTTCTTTTCATCGGCAGATAAACCAGCTGGCACAGTACCGGCCCAGAGCTGTTTATCTATTTCGGTCGGAACAGCGCCAGGCATGTTGTTGTGAATGGCCATGAGTTCCGGATGTCCCTGTGCAGCCATCAGGTCTGTTACCATGGAACCCCAGTCTCCACCTTGTGCAACATACTTTTTATATCCAAGGCGGTCCATCAGCACAGCCCAGGCGTTGGCAATGCGTTCAGGGCCCCAGCCTGGAGTAGCAGGCTTACCTGAAAATCCATGACCGGGCAGGGAAGGGATCACCACGTCAAAAGCGTCTTCTGCGTTTCCGCCATACTCAGTAGGATTGGTCAATGGTTCAATCAATTTCATTTGCTCTATTACAGAGCCCGGCCATCCGTGGGTAATAATCACCGGTAACGCATTGTCATGTTTGGAGCGAACATGAATGAAGTGAATATCGAGCCCGTCAATTTCTGTAAGGAAGTTGGGGTAGGAATTGAGCTTTGCTTCAATTTTTCGCCAGTCATAATCAGTAGTCCAGTAACGGGCTATTTGTTGCATCATTGCTAAGGGTACACCTTGTGAATAATTGGTCACAGTTTCTTTTTCGGGCCAGCGCGTTGCCTTAAGCCTTCGTATCAGATCTTCGAGTTCCGATTGCGGAACAAGGAACTGAAAGGGCCTGAGCGATTCACTGGATGCCATTTTGGGAACAGCAGAGGTTTGACTTGTGCTCATGATGTTAGGTTTTAATATGGTAAGTACAGCAGACTGCGAGCAGACTTTTGGCCTCCTGTAATTATGAAAAGTTTGTTCGGGTTATGTCGGTGAAGAGTTTAGATAGTTACAGGTAGCGGCGGGAGCGGTTAATTGGGATAATTCGTTCGGTGAAACTACAGTTTATAAAATTGCGATGCCTTATTTATGCACAGACATATATCAAATTCTGAAAAAAACTTTTCATGAGCATAACAAGATTAAACACATAAAAATCGAAGGGAGTAGGGGGTGTTGATTAGCCTAATATACGTTTACCAGGCGTTGTACCTGAATGATGGTTTGCTGACAGATCTCGTCCTGGATATCAAAAAGGTTGGTAGCAGTTACTTTACTTTCAAAGATCCTTGACCATAATTGTTTGTAATTACGGCTGTCTATGATCTGGAGGTTTATGCGGATCCTGTCCTTTACATATTGAGTTCCACCGGTAATTATATGGTTGAAGCCAACTATGGCGCCCAGTTCTTTCAGGTCGAGGTACCTGGCAGCAAGGTTCTTTATGGCCTGGTAAGCGATCACTGATACTTCCTTCAATTGCGACAGCATGGTGCACATTTGCAAACAAAGGTTGTCATTAAATGCTTTTATCAGTTTGCCATCCGAGGTGCAGATCAATGGCATAATAGCAAATGACACCGGTTCAGGATCAGTAAGGGCCGGTTCCCTTTCCCGGGTTAAAGTGAGCGTTCTCTTTTCATCGATCAATTGTTGGCGATCCATAAAAACAGGCACATACTTTCCTTTGGGTATACCGATCACGATCTGGTCGTTGAAACCCATTCCGGAATAATAATGGGTCAATCCCAGCCGCAACCTGCCGGCATGAATTCTAACAATGCAATCTTTCTGCGGATTAAAACTAACTGGCTTTTCGAGTACATGTACTGCTATTGTATATTCCTTTATACAATGCGCCCTGCCAATAAGGGTTTCATGAACAATATAAGAAAGGAACTTTTTCAGGATCGCTGACTTCCTGAAATCAGGATGCACGAATATTTTATCCAATTGGCCAGTAATGGAGTCGTAACTAAACAGTTTGTTAGTTACGACTGTATTCGGGAAGTTCATAGTCAGGTTTTTTGGTCAATAAATGTAGAGTCACTAAAAATAGATCACCAATAATTCAATAGATTACACTTGATTGAATTTACTCAAATTATTGTGAAATGATTGTAAAGCCCGTTGTTCTCACAAGGAGGGTGTACGTTCTATAATGCAGGGCACTGTGGGTAAATATTGAACTGGCAATTTTTGAGCGAATTATCCATTGCCTTAAACGTATTAATTCAGTTCGCCATACAATGTTATGATTATTTTTTTAATTAACTGTAAAGCCGGTTCCGTTTAACTGTGAACAGATAAAAATCACCTATATAAATTAGGCGATGTTGGTGAGAGATGGTAAATTGTACTACAAACACCAGCATACTTTTTACTTCGTATTCCCGCTAATATTATTTCCTATTCCCACAAAGAAAGCTTAGTTCCCTGTTACAGGTATTACACACAAGCGTAACCAATCAATTAAATCTTACTGGTATGCGACACCATAACCTAACCTTCTCACCGGAGACTGAAAAAAGGATCTCAAGCTTTAATGCACATGTTTTGAGTCCTGAAAAGATAAGTGACATTGCTGAACGGTTGAAAGAGTTCATGTTTAAAGAAAAGCCATATCTGCGTTGCAGATATACCCTAAAAAGCCTGGCCGATGATATCCAGGTACAGGCCTATCTGTTGTCAGCTTATTTAAATCAGGAAAAACGTTTACGTTTTACTGATTATCTGAACCAGTTCCGGATAGAGTATTGTGAAAATCTTATTAAGGAAGGCCTGGCAAACGATTTGAACATGAAAGGTCTTGCATTGATCTGTGGCTTTCAAAACCGGAATACTTTAACCAGTGCATTCAAAAAATTTACAGGGTTAACCCCTTCCCGGTATACAAAAAGTGTACGACTGGTAATAAAACCTTAATGAACTTTAAACATTTGGTGGCTTACAGTAAAAACTCATATTGAAATTTGACGGCATCAGGGCCCCAATTTTTCATCAGGTCCTTTATTTGCGTGCGGTATTCATTACCGGTTAATTTTTTTCCTTTTTTGGGCACTACCAGGTCTTTATCGGTCACTTCAACCAGCTGCAGTTTGGTGGCATACCAGGTGGTATGCAATCGCGGAATGGCCAGGCCCAGGATCATGCCCGGTAAACCATTAAAAGATTCCGGTCCGCCACCTGTTACAATTTCATCGGTATAAAATGCGATCACCACAATGGAATCCATCACCTTGCCCACCGCCTTGCGGCAATCAAAACCGGCTATCTTTCTTATTTCCGGCGAAATGCGCCACTCGATATGACGCAGCGAATCAGACACCAGGAAATTTTCGCCATAAAAGCTTCTATGCGTTAATAAACTATTACTATCTAATTTGGTAAGTATCGTATTCTCCGAATCGAATATACCCCAGTTCTTCGTTTGCTTTGTTTCCGGCTCCCGGCCTGTTTTAAACAAAGTTCTATCATCTTTAAAAGTAAGGTCGTAATAAAAAGTAACAAACTTGGGCAGCGCTTTTCTTTTCATTTCATCCCAGGCGCTGTTCTCATCCAGAAAGGCATGCTGGTTGGTTTTGCGTTCGTACTCAATTTTTCCCTGCGTTATAAATTGTTGTTGAGAAAACAGTGTAGAAGAGAAGCCCAACAACACTAGTATATATATTAGTGATTTCATTTGAGATTTTTTATTCGGTTTTAATTTCTGCCTTCTGCCTTTAAATTTACCATTCCATCGGTTTACCGTTCTTACTAAAATTCCAGATGAACGTTACCAGGAAATTCCGTTTGATGGTATTGTAGGTCCTTTCTGAAATAAAGTTGCTGTTGATATTCCGGTTAAACCCGATGTTCTGGTTCAGGATGTCATGAACAGAAAAACGCAGGCGGGCCACATCATTCTTAAATAACTTCCGGTCTATATGGCCATCCCATTTGATGGAGTTATTATTCCTTTCAAAAACGCTGGTCTTTTGCCGCAGGTTGAACTCGCAGTCGCTGCCCAGCTCCAGTCTCCAGGGCAGGAATATCCAAATATCTACATTATGGTTCTGCGTCCAGTACCGGGTAACTACCGCGTTATTGAGCGATGTTTTGGAAATATTATTGCTGAAATTGGTAGATAACCAGATACTGAATTTCTTCTCTTTATAATAATTCAAACTAGGTCCGGCGCCATAAGAATAGCTATTGTTTTCGTTCGCCTGGCCATTTATCAGGTTGGTATTGTGGTTCAGGTTGAACTGTCCACGCCCGCCAAGGCGCAACCCCCATTTTGTTACCTTTCGCTGGTAACCAAAATAACCGTTGCTCTGGTAGTTGCCATCCACGTTGATGGGCTGTGAGATCTTGCGCCCGGTACTAAGGTCTATGAAGTTATTGGTACTGAAATCGTGTTGAACAGTGGTAAAGTTTACACTGCCCCAAATGCTGCGTTCTGTCATCAATTTATAACTGTCATACGAGAGTCGGAACCTGTGGCGGAAGGCCTGTTCCAGATTGGGGTTGCCTTCCCGGATGCTCAACTGGTTGGTGATATCCCGGATGGGTTGTATCTGGTCAATGGAAGGCGCTTGCGTTGCGCCGTTATAATTAAACCGGATGCTTGCGCTGCTGCCCAAAGTCCAGGTTAGATTAGCCTGCGGAAAGAAATTGGTAAAACTGTAACTGGCAATGGAGTCGCCTTTGATGTCTTTACGCGTATAGGCGGCATTGGAAATATTCATCCCGAACGAGTAATTGATCTTCTTGGGTTTGGCATAGCGAAAATTGATCCCGCCCGATTGCGTGAGCACATTAAAGCTGTAATCATTGCTCAGGGAATCGATCTGTTTCCCATATTCTTTCGCCGTTACAGCGTCCTTTTCCAGGGTAGTGATGTGGGATTGCCGGTGGTTGTTATCTATGCTATAGTTAAATTCCAGCAACGATCTTTTACTCAAAGGTTCGGTGTACGAAACACGGGCATTGATGGCGGAGGCGCTGCTTTCACTCAGCTTTTGCTGGTCCAGTATTTTGATGCTGTCCACTACATTCTGCTTATAATACCTGTTATCCGAACCAAAAATGCCTTTGGATGCGTATTCCGTATAATTCTGTTTAGCCGAGATCGAAATGGTGCGGCCCTTTTTTTTGAACTTCTGTCGCCATAACAGAGATGCATTGAAATTCTTATTGTCACCATCGAGGGTGGTGCGGCGGTCGATCACACTTAATGTATCGCTGCCCAGGAGGTTGCTCAATGATTCCTGGTGATTGGTACTTTGGCTGAAGGTATTTCCCCGCGAACCCTGCGCCGTTACTTTTAAAGAAGAGGAGGAATCGAGTTGCACTTCATACAACGCATCCAACCGGTTGCGATCGCGGGTGCTGAAACTGTTGCCAAATTCATTCGTATATAAAATTGTATCGCCAATGATATTCTGACTGAAGGTATTGCCCTGGGCATCCGAATTCAGTTTATTATACTGGTAATTTCCGTTCAGGTGTATTTTGTCGCCATTCCATTTGTTACTGTAATGCAGGCCGCCATTCCATCCTTTGGGCAGGCCTTCACCCCAGTAGTTACTGTTGCCAAATTCACCATCGCCTCCGCTAAAATTGAAACTCATGCCACCATTATCATCGGCGTTCACTTCCATGTCACTGCCAGACCCGTAGTTCATGCCTTCATTCCAGTCTAAACCCGTTTTACCCGTGTTCGACATAATGCCATAGGCCGAAAACTTGCGTTTTCCCTTAAAGGCGTTAAACATCCCGGTGTTGTTCCAGTATTTATTGAAGTCGCTGCCAACTTCCACTTTTCCAAAATAACCTTTCTTTCTATCCTCCTTTAACTGCAGGTTGATGGTTTTGCTTTTCTGTCCATCATCGATGCCGGTAAAGGTGGCCTGGTCGCTTTTTTTATCGAATGCCTGCACTTTTTCAACGGCATCGGCGGTTAACCCGCGGGTGGCAATGGTGGGGTCATCGCTAAAAAATTCTTCCCCATCAACCAGTACTTTCTGAACCGTTTCGCCCTGAGCGGTTATTTTACCGTCTTTGTCTACCTGAATACCGGGTAATATTTTCAACAGATCTTCCACAGTGGCGCCCGCACTTACCTTAAAGCTGTCGGCCATATACTCGGTGGTATCGCCCTTGATGCGAATAGCGCCCAGTTTGTGCTGCACCACCACTTCTGCCAGCAACTGGCTTTTTAAGGTCATGGAAATCTTACCTAAATCAATTGTGGCGCCGGATGGCAGGTCAACCCGGTCATAATAATCCGCATAAGCCGGGCGGGTAACCATAACAATAAATTTACCGGGCGGTAACTTTTGCAGTGAAAATTGCCCTGCAGTATTGCTACGGGTAAAAGATACCAACACCGAATCGGCTGGCCTCAATAATGCAATAATTGTATTGGAAAGGTTTCTTTTTTCTGAAGTATCAATTACTGTACCTTTAAGAGTGGCTTGCTGGGCTAAAACAGGAAAGGAAATAATCAATACCAGGGCTAGTAGTAAGGTTGTTTTCTTCATGGGAAAGTAAGGGACGCAGGCGCTAAGCCGTTGTTCCTGGTTAACGTGTTTAATTAGTTTGCCCGTACGCCCTGGTGATTGAACGAATGTCTGGAATGTAATCGGAATTTAACAACCCGGTATCTTAATTTATCGTTAAAGCAGTTTCATATATATCTGGTCATAATATACCAGACAAGTAAAAGGATCAAAACAAACAGAACAGGCTTATGGAAGTAAAAAAATATGAAGAGGTTCATTTCGTAGACAGTACAAGAGCAGTATGGAACTATTCGTTTTTCTCGGAAGATGACATCCGCAATTTTCAACAGGGCACTCATTATCGGTTGTACGATCAGTTTGGCTCACACGAAATTGAAGTGCTGGGTAAAAAAGGCTACTATTTTGCCGTATGGGCGCCCAATGCTACCGCCGTTTCCCTGATAGGTAACTTCAACGACTGGAACCCCACCAGCCACCCCTTGTTTGTGCGGCTCGATAAATCGGGCATCTGGGAAGGATTTATCCCCGGCCTGACCAAAGGCGAAGTATATAAATATCACATCGATGGTTTTAAGGGCGTCAGGATCGACAAAGGCGATCCCTTTGCCAACTTCTGGGAGAAGAGACCCAACACGGCTTCCATTACCTGGAACCTGGAATATACCTGGAAAGATGACGACTGGATGAACAACCGCGGCCACCACAATTCGCTGAATGCGCCCTGCAGCGTTTATGAAGTGCACCTCGCCAGCTGGATGCGGCCGAATAAGCACGATGAAGAATCTTATAACACCTACGATCAAATACGGGAGCTGATGGTTCCCTATGTAAAGGAAATGGGCTTTACCCATGTGGAGTTTATGCCCGTGATGGAACATCCCTTCGATGGAAGCTGGGGATACCAGGGAACAGGGTATTTTGCACCCACCTCACGCTTTGGCGATCCGCAGCGTTTTATGGAGCTGGTGAATGCTTTTCATGAAGCAGGCATTGGCGTTATACTCGACTGGGTGCCTTCGCATTTTCCTTACGATGCGCATGGCCTGTTTATGTTCGACGGCGCCAACACCTACGAATATGCCGACATGCGCAAAGGCTTTCACCCCGACTGGAACAGTTATGTGTTCAATTACAAAAGGGGAGAGGTAAAATCGTTCCTTATCAGCAGCGCGCGTTTCTGGTTCGATAAATTTCATATCGACGGTATTCGGGTGGATGCTGTTAGCTCCATGCTGAAATTAAATTATTCGCGTACCCACGGCCAGTGGGAACCCAACGAATATGGCGGCGATGGCAATATTGAAGCCATTAGTTTTATTAAAGATTTAAATGAAAGCATTTACCGCGATTTTCACGATGTACAAACCATTGCCGAGGAAGCTACCGACTGGCCCGGCGTATCGCGCCCCACTTTTCAAAACGGGTTGGGTTTTGGCATGAAATGGATGATGGGCTGGATGCACGACACATTGGATTATTTTAAAATGGATCCCATTTACCGGCGCCACTACCAGAATAAGTTTTCCTTTAGCATGATGTATTATTACGACGAAAACTTTCTATTACCCCTGAGTCATGACGAGGTAGTGCATGGTAAAAGCCCGATGATCTTTAAAATGCCGGGCGATGAATGGCAGAAATTTGCCAACCTGCGCACCCTGTACACGTATATGTTTACACATCCCGGCGGAAAACTCTTATTCATGGGTAATGAATTTGGCGATACCCATGAATGGAATTACAAAAGTGAGCTGCAATGGGAACTGTTACAGTTTGATCCACACCGTTTGATGAAGGATTGCGTGCGCGATTTGAACTTTTTATTGCGTAATGAACCCGCGATGTATGAAAACCAATTTAATATTTACGGGTTTGAATGGGTCGACCTTAACCATCCCGCCGAATGCGTAGTAGCCTACCGGCGTAAAGGGAAAGACCCCGCCAATGACCTCCTGATCATCTTAAACCTTACCCCGGTGGTACGGCACGACTGGAAAGTGTATACGTACGGAAAATCAGAGTGGCGCGAGATCTTTAATTCCGACGACAAACGATATTGGGGAACCGGAAATGTGTTCAATCCGGAGATCCACACGAGAAGTTTAGATAAAAATGATAATATGTATGAAATAAATGTGCATCTGCCGCCGTTGGGAGCTATAGTATTGAAGTAACTGATTTTTGTGTATAAGAAAAGAGCATATCTATGAAAACCCTTACTGGTATCTTAATGTTAGGATTAATATCCCACAGTGTTTATTCGCAAACTGACAGCACTGATTTTTATTTTAAAAAGGGCAATACCGAAAAAGATGCCCGCCGGTTCCGCGAAGCGGAAAAAGACTTCGGCAAAGCCGCCCAGTTTTCGCCCAAAGACCCCAAAGTATTGTTAGCCTGGGGGCAGTCGCTCGTAGAACAACGGCGTTATGTGGAAGCCAAAGAGAAATTTACCGGTGTTT
>Ga0136846_1218918_pt1 | contig 23777 bp, 23 predicted proteins | sample HopSoiMetagenom2_FD_96841 | JGI IMG/M metagenome (GOLD analysis project Ga0136846, IMG submission 96841) | Grasslands soil microbial communities from Hopland, California, USA - 2 Assembly 2016 (version 4) | ecosystem: Environmental > Terrestrial > Soil > Grasslands | place: USA: Hopland... | reverse complement strand
TTCAGCTTCGTTGTATCGTCGACCATGCCCGACCTGTAAGGTCCGGCGATGAGGATCATCAGCGGTGCGTTCGGCGTCATCGCGGGAATCTACCCGAGTGCGGTTGTCTGCGCCCGGGCTCCTTCACGTCGAATGATGCCCCGAACTACCGTCGGATCAGAGCGAGCAACTCGCGGGTGAGACTGGCAGCACGCCGTGCGGATGCGATGATGTATCCGGCATCCTCGCGCTCGGACGCATCGGTGCTGGACTCGAGAAGGGTCTGCGCCGCGGTCAGGATCACGGTCAGCAAATCGTTGAATTCATGGGCGAAGCTGCCCGCCAGAAGTCCGATCGCCTGTAGCTTCTGTGCAGCTTCGCTGTGGTTCTGTATGGTCTCTGCCGGCGGCGACTTGAGATCCGTAATATCCTGAGAGATCCCAAGCAGATAGCGTGGCTCCCCGGCTTCGGCGATGACGTACCTCCTGACGCGGAGAACGCGCACGCCGTTCGGTGTGTTGATTTCCTCCTCTTGCACTTCAACGCTCTGTCGGCCGGCGAGAAATTCACGATCTCTCGTGACAAAAGCATCGGCCTGTTCGCGAGAAAAGAGGTCGTAGTCCGATTTGCCGACGAGCTTGTCGCGGCTCACGCCGAGGAGAACCTCGGCTCCCTTGTTGACCAGAACGAAACGCAGCTCGCCGGCATCCTTCACCCAGATCATATCGGAAAGGGTGTCAACGATCGCCTCGAGTGATTCTTCGCTGATTTGGCGGCGGCCGTGAAGCGGCTCACGCCCAGACATTGTGACTGCTACGCATGCTGAACTCCTGACCCTGAAAACCGTTTCAGAAACCTCAGGAGTCGGAGCACAATTCATGGTGGCGGCTCGCGCCATTTTGGAGGCATTCGGCGCCGTGAGCTAACTTTCGTCAGCCGGCTTTCTTGCGGTACTCCTGTGGAGTCATTCCCGTCCATCGCCGGAATGAACGAAACAGCGTGCTTGGCTCGGCGTAGCCGAGGAGGTACGCGACCTCGTCGGTGGACGTGCCCGGGTCGCGGAACATCGCCGTTGCCATCGCCCTCCGTATCTCCTCCACTTCCTGTTGGAGTGACGTGCCTTCGTCCGCGAGACGTCGCTGGAGGGTCCTGCCGGGGATCTCCAGCGCGGTTGCGACGCGCTCGAGCGTCGGTTTCCCTTCGCTCAGGATGTTCCAGATCTCCGACCGCACCCGCTCTTTGGTGGAGCTCCCGCGAGCGAGCGAGCGAAGGACCTCCTCAGCGCGGTCTATAAGGTGATGGGCGAGAGTCTCGTCACCGTGCCTCGCGGGCAGCCGCAAATCCTCCTGGCGGAAGGCGATCTTCGATATGGGCTGACCGAACCGCAATGGACAATGAAAGAAGCGCTGGTGCTCGAGGGTGTCGCCACTTTGGTCGTAAATGAATGCGACTTCGACAGGGACGATCTCTGCTCCCGTGATCTGCCGGCATACGCTGAGTAGCGCGGAGAGACGGTAGTCGACAGCGTTACGCAGACCAAGCCCCTGCTCGGGGTAGGTCTCAGTAACAGAGAACGAGCGCCGGTCGCTCCCGAACGCACAGTGGACTGCGTCGTTGAGAAGCCAGCTGTAGCGCAGGCGCTTGAGGGCGTCCCCCAGAGTCTCGCTGTAGGCCATGATATATCCGAGGAGTCCCGCCTCACGAGCCTCGAAGTGCATTCCGGCGTGGAGTCCGAAACAGCGATCAGGTACGCCCTTCGCGATCAACTGCCAGAGGGCGACCTGACAGGACACGGGGACACGCGAGTCGCCATCGGTAAGGTCAAACGCCTTCAATCCTGCTGCTTCGATGAGCGCGTCCCGGCTCATTCCCTCAGCCGCAGCGAGGTCGAGCATCCGTGCAGGGATCCGGGCGAGCACGGTTTCTGTCGTCTTGCGATGACTGGGCGCCGAGTGAGTCTCCACTCTCATGGCTGTTCTGCTACTGATTCGTGAGCATACCCGAAATCGAGTGCCGTTCCTCGCGGAATACAACACCACGAAAGATCAGGACGCTGGCCCGATGATCGAATGTGTGGCAACGTTCCTTGTTGCCGATCTGTCTAAGGGCATAACCACTCGGGAGCTTCTGAATGATGTTCGCGATCGCGAGGCTGGCTGCCGCCGCCTCTGTAATGTCGGCAATGGCATCGGGGATCTGCGCCGCCCAGCACCTGACCGGATCGCACCCGACAGGTGGCGTGCCCGGTCCCGTCGCGCTGGAGAATCCCGGATTCTTCCAGGAAAAATTCTCCAGCGTCGGCGATGATGTTTTCATCAGCGGCCAGCCGACTGAACAAGGACTTCGCGATCTGCGCTCGCGCGGCGTGACGACGGTCGTCAATCTCCGCAGCCCGCCGGAAATGGCAAAGGTGCCATTCGATGAAGCGAAACTCGTCAAAGAGCTCGGCATGAACTACGTCTATCTGCCGATGCGCGGCACACCCGAGCTGCCGTACTCTCCCGCGAGATTAAAAGAGTTTGCCGATGCTATGAGCAACGCCAAAGGGAAGGTGCTGCTGCATTGCACCATTGCCTGGCGCGCGAGTCACCTCTGGGCAGCGTACCTGATTCAGTATCGCAATGTCCCTGTGAAGACCGCGCTCGATCAGGCGCGGATGATCAACCTGATGGACGACATGCGCATGGACGGTGATCGCCAGCCAGTCGAATCGTTTCTGGGCCGCGCCGTGCCGGAGGTCGGGCACCCCAAAGGCTAAAGGCGCATATTTAGTCGAACTCAAAATCTTCGACTATGAAAATCGATCGCCGTCGTTTTCTCGTAGCCTCGTCGTCCGCGTTTGCGCTGGGAAAGAGTAGATTGACGCTGCCGAAGTTCGAGCAGCCATCCGAAGAAGCGGAGCCGCCCGACGTCGAGTCGGTTCAGGGAAGAGAAGTCGCGGTCTACACCACCGCCGACAAAACGAGTTACCGGCTCTCCGCCACCGACAGGCTGACGTTCAAGCAGATGGGTCAGCCACTCGAGACGCAGATTTGCGTCTTCGTCGATCCCACCAAGAGAGCCCAATCGATCGTCGGCATCGGCGGCGCGCTCACCGATGCGTCGGCCGAGACCTTCGCCAAAATCCCCGCGGCAAAACAGCGTGAGGTTCTGGATGCCTACTTCGATCCCAACAAAGGCATCGGCTACACGCTCGGCCGGACGCACATCCACAGCTGCGATTTCTCCTCCGCCAGCTACACGTACGTGACCGAGGGCGACAAGGATCTCAAATCCTTCAGCATCGACCACGACCGTCAGTTCCGCGTCCCGTTCACCAAACAGGCGCTGGCGGCCGCCGGCGGCAGGCTGACGCTCTTTGCCAGTCCGTGGAGTCCGCCGGCATTCATGAAGACCAACAACGACATGCTGCACGGAGGCAAGCTCAAGCCGGAGTTCGCACAGTCGTGGGCGAACTATTACACGAGGTTCATCAAGGCCTACGAGCGCGAGGGAATTCCCATCTGGGGAATCACGGTCCAGAACGAGCCGATGGCGACGCAGACCTGGGAGTCGTGCGTCTACTCCGCCGAGGACGAGCGGGATTTCCTCAAGAACTTCCTCGGACCAACGATGCGTCGGGAAGGTTTAGCGGATAAAAAGATCATCGCCTGGGACCACAACCGCGATCTCATCTACCAGAGAGTCAGCACCATCCTCGCCGATCCCAAAGCGGCCCAGTACGTCTGGGGCATCGGCTATCACTGGTACGAACCGTGGAGTGGCGGCAGCATGATGTTCGACAACGTCAGACTCGTCCACGAGACGTATCCCGACAAGCCGCTGATCTTCACCGAAGGGACCGTCGACACCTTCAAGCCCGACGACATCCACAACTGGAGACTCGGCGAGTACTACGGCCGCTCGATGATCAATGATTTCAACGACGGCGCCGTCGGCTGGACGGACTGGAACGTGTTGCTAGATGAGAAGGGCGGCCCCAACCACGTCGGCAACTTCTGCTTCGCTCCAGTTCACGCCGACACGAGAACCGGCGAGCTGATTTACACCAACTCGTATCACTACATCGGTCACTTCTCGAAGTTCGTTCGGCCGGGCGCGAAGAAGATCGCCAGCTCACCGAGCAGGAGCGCGCTCCTTTCCACCGCGTTCGTCAATCCCGACGGAAAAGTGTCAGTGGTGGTGATGAATCCGGGCGATCAGAAGATTTCCTGGTTTCTCTGGGTCGCGGGGAACGCGGCGGAAGTCACCAGCCTGCCGCATTCGATCCAGACGCTGGTCTTCTGATCGAGGTCTAGTAGAGCCCGACTTTCCCCTTCACCGATTCGATGAGCTTCGCCGGGTCGTAGCCGACTCCGCGCTTGAATACAGTCTGAACGTTCCGGATGTCGCCGATGCGAGTCGAAGGGTCGCCGGCGATTACGACGAGATCCGCAAACTTGCCGACTGCAATCGTGCCGACTCGATCGGCGCGACCGAGAAATGTCGCTCCGTTCAGCGTGCCGATGCGTATCGCTTCCAGCGGTGTGAAGCCGCTCTCTACCAGCAGCTCCAACTGGCGCTGATTGGAATAGCCGGGGATGACCCCGCCTCCACCGGTTGGATCGGTCCCCGCCAGCAACAATCCGCCGGCGCGCGCGAACGCCAGCTCCATGGCCCGTGCCTTCGTGAACACCGCAACGAAGATCGAGGTCGTGTTCGCCGCTGTCGCAGTATGACGCTGCTCGAATTGTGCGCGTAGCTGCGGCTCCAGTACCTCGAGACCCGGTGGCAGCGGACGGCCGGGTACGAAAGTCTCGAATACGGTGAGAGTCGATGTCAGCGCGACGTGACGCTTCACCAGCTCGGCGATGAGCGACCGGACAGCTTCGCTACTCGGGTCGACGACGGCGAGCGCCGCCAGCCCGGCGTTCTGACCCGGACACTCGTCGGGTTTCTTGTTGGCGACGAAATCCGTGGCGACGAAGAATCCGTGCTCGAGATCGTCGATGCCAAGTCTGGCTGCTTCGCGATATGTGACCGAGCATAAATGTCCGGTCACTTTCAGCCCGCGCTTGTGCGCTTCTGCGATCGCCGCACCAAGCTCGGCGCGGGTGATGTGCATGTACGCCTTGAAGGAAGTCGCGCCGGCTTCCGCCCAGAAGTTCACCATTCGACGCGCGTCGTCCACGCCCGTGAGCTCATGCACCTGATCGAGTCCGAGCCCGGGGCCTTCCAGATATGGTCCGGTGGCATCAATCCAGGGACCTGGTTTCTTTCCCGCGTCGATGGCGCGCTTGATTCCGATCTCGCCGAAGCCGTTCATGTTCCCGCCGGTTCGCATCGACGTCACGCCGCCCGCCAAATACAGTCGGGTGAAGCTCTCGGCCAGGTTTCCATAAACGCCGGGCCCAGTCGGATAGAAGAGGTGTTCGTGCACCATCACCAATCCGGGAATGACGCTCCTCCCGGTGAGGTCGATCACCTGCGCCCCGATCGGAACTGCATTCGATTGCGAGCTACCGAGTGCCGCGATTTTGCCGTCGCGGATTACGAGTGTCTGGTCGTCGCGGGCCGGCGAGCCGGTCCCGTCGATTACGCGCGCGTGAATGAGCGCAACGACTGGCGTATCGACAGTGACATACGCGCGAACCGCCGGCGAGAGCGTTGGACGCTGCGCATTCAAGGACGCTGCAGTGGCAAGCGCTAACAGCGCGCATGCGCCGGTCACACGGGATCGCATCCGGCGAATCTACTTCAGAACGTCATCACCGCACAAAGGGCCCTGAGCTCTTCGACGAGATTCTGAGTCGTAACGATTCTCGCAAACCGTCCTTCCAGCGCGTATCGCGTCCGCTCTTCGATCGCTTCGACGCCCAGGTACTCACCCGGCCGCGTGGCGCTGGGAATAGGAAATGTCATCATCGCATCCATCACGAAATCGACGGCATATCCCAGGTCTGCGGCCACGCGTGCGCTTGTCTCGCAGCATTGCTCCATCTGAATGCCTGTGATGGCGAGCCTTCGGACCCTCTTCTCGAGCAGCAACGGCTGGAGGGTTGTACTCGTGAAGCAGTTGCGGGTGTTCTTGTGCAGAACGATCTCGCCTTTACGAAGTCTGATGAAGTCCATCAGTCGGTAATGCGGGTCGCCGAGCTCGAAGCCCGGATCACCGTCGGCGTGAAGGAAATAGAAGACAGGAAGGCCCGCCTTTCGATAGGCGCCGATCAGTGCCGCAACGTTCGTCTCGAAATCCCGATTACTGCGGCTACCCCATCGCGGCGAGAGCCTGAAGGAGTCCTGCGCGTCGACTACGAGGAGGGCGGATTCGTCGAGCGATATGTCTGCAGAGTGTAGCATTGCATCACCAGTATTGAAGCTCGCGCCGAGCAGCGCGAAACGTTACCAGATGTGGACGCGCGCGGCCGGCTCGAGGTAGAGTCGCTGACCAGGCACGACATCGAACGCCTCGTACCACGCATCGAAGTTGCGGACGGTGGAAACACGGAATCTCTCCGGCGCATGGTCATTGCTCGCCAGCTGCTTCCGCAGCGCGGCGTCGTTGATGACGATGCGCCAGCTCTGCGCGAAGGCGATGAAGAACTCGCGATCGTGCCGCCGCACGTAGTCCCTGTCGGACGCCTTCGCGCCGAGCGTGGCGCGGTAGGCGTCGAACGCTGCGGCGAGGCCAGCCATATCGGCGACGTTCTCGGTGCGTGTCAACTTTCCGTTGACTGCTACGTCCGGGTATGGGTGGTAGCCGGAGAACTGGGCGACCAGCGGCTCTGCTGCGCTCTCGAACCGCAAACTGTCATCATGCGTCCACCACCGGCGCGCCAAACCCGCCGTGTCGTAGTCCGCGCCCAGCACGTCGACGAAATGACTGATATCGTGGCCGATCACCGCGCCGATGGCGCCATAGGCTGCTGCGTCGGATGCGGCTGGATCGAACTTCGGCGGCTGCAGCAGGGCAGCTGCGAAATCGTAAGCGTTCTGCTCGAAGACGAGCACCGCGCCGGCCATCTGCGGCGCGACCCACCATTCCGTCTTGTCGATCGGCTGACCAATACGCGCCACCACACGACGGTAGTTTCTCTCCGCGGCGCGACGAATGTTGCCCACGGGATCGTCCGGCTTCACGACCAGGTCGCTATAGTCCTGCCACTGCTCCGGATACCCGATGCCGACATATAGCTTGTTCAACTTGGCAAAGGCGATCGCTTTGGTGTCCGCCGACATCCAGCTCGCGTTCGCTGCGCGCTTGGTGAACGCTGTCGCGACCTTCGCCACGATGGTCTTTACACGTGCTTTCTGCTCGGACGAGAAATATCGCTCGGCGTACATCCGCCCGACGGCGTCGGTCATTGCCGTCTGAGCTGCTTCGATTGCGCGTTGTTCGCGAGGTGGCTGAATGATTTGCCCGGTCGACACAGCGTGCAGCTCTGCTGCCTGATCTGCGAACGCACGTGAGAGTACGTCGGCGAGAGCATCGAGAAGGTGAAACCGGAGATAGTCTTTCCAGGCCTCCAGTGGCTGTGACGACACCAGTGCTGCCAGTCCGGTGACTGCGCTGGGCTGCCAGACGACGAAGGTATCCTGACTCGCCAGCCCTGCGGCCGCAAAGAACGCAGACCAATCCATGCCCGGCGCTTCGCGGGCGAAGTCGGCGCGCGTCCATCGATTGTCGGCATTGTGATCCTTGGCCGACTCCTCTTGTGTTGCCTGGCTTTGCGCGATGGCGGTTTCGAGGGTTATCACCGCGCGGGCGCGCTCATCCTGCCGATCGAAGCCGGCCAGAGCGAGCAGGCGGCCTATGTACCGCTGGTAGGTAGTGCGGATTTCCTGCGCGTGCGCATCAGTGGCGATGTACCGGTCGCGGTCTCCCAGAGCGAGGCCGCCCTGCACCAGGAAAGGGCTATAAGTCCTCTCGCCGTGGAGGCTGCGTGACGCCGCCAGACCAAGGACATTTCCCGATCTGTAATTGCCAAGGTTCAGCGGCTCGACGTCTGCGCGCATCTCGCCGCCAAGCATTCGGGCGAGCGCCGTCTTGTTCTGAATGCGATCGATTGAAGCGAGTAGTGGGTGTACTGGTTTAAGTCCGCGCTCTTCACTTGCGGTCGCGTTCATGTAAGCGGCGCGGAAATCTGCGACCTTTCTGGCAACCGATCCTGCGGGTGCCGCGCTCGCGTCTTCGAGCAGCTTCGCCACTCGCTGACGCGTCAGATCGTTGATCTCGTCGCGTGCTCCCCAGCGTTCTTTGCCCGCCGGGATGCGCGCCGCCTTGAGCCACGCTCCGTTGGCATAGGCGAAGAAATCGTCGCCCGGTTTGACGCTGTTATCGACGGTTCGCTCGAGCGCCGAAGGCTTCTCGTCATCAGCCGCCTGGGCCCGCGATGCCGTTAATGGCACGCAGGTGAATGCCGCGGCAAGAAGTATCGGTGCAAAGTCGTTGAACATGGGCGGCCTCGCGCGCAATGGTGGATCGCCAGCTCGAGCATGTGACCGCTGCGCTGCTGACACTTGCGAAGGTATGGACCAGTCCATAACTCTCGCGCCTCGGGGAACGACCAATATGAATCAGTTTCGGACATGCAGGTGCTTCCCATGATCGACGTTCTTTTCGTGATCGTACCGCAATCGCTGCTGCTCGACATCGCCGGGCCGGCCGAGGCGTTCCGGCTTGCCAACCAGCATCGCGGGAGACGCGGCCTTGCGCCGCGGTTTCGGTTGCGCTTCACAGGTCCGGCTCCTACAGAGCCAACTTCGGTCGGGCTCGATCTGGCCGGGCTCCTGCCGCTCCCGGAGCGCCTCAGCACACCGACGTGGGTGGTGGTGGTCGGCCAACCCACTGAGCACCTCGGCCGAGTCACGCCGGCGATCACCACCACCGCGAACTGGCTGCATCGTCAGATGTACGGACCCCTATCAGATCCGGACACGAAGCATCGGCTGGTGACGATCTGCTCGGGTACTTTGCTCGCCGCGCGGGCCGGACTTTTGGGAACGCGCTGCTGCACCACTCATCACGAGCTGCTCGATATGCTCCGCTCGCTGGCGCCCCAGGCGCAGGTAATCGAGAACCGCGTGTTCGTAGTCGACGGAGCGCTGGCGTCGAGCGCCGGCATCACCGCCGGCATCGACGTCGCGCTACACCTGATTGGCGAGGAATGTGGCGATGCGCTGGCCGCGAGTGTCGCCGAAGATATGGTGGTCTACCTGAGACGTTCAGCGCGCGATCCCGAGCAGTCGCCCTTTCACATGCATCGCCGGCATCTGCACTCTGCCGTGCACCGGGTCCAGGACGCGATCATCACCACTCCCGAGCGCGACTGGAACATGACCTCACTGGCGGAAGTGGGGAACACGACCGAGCGCCACTTGCTCCGTCTGTTCGTCGATCATGCGAGGGTGTCACCGCTCCAATATCTGCGGTCGATCCGTCTCGAGCGCGCCCGTCAGGCGCTCGAGTATGGCACGACCGTCACCCGTGCTGCGCAGGTCGCGGGGTTTCACTCCGGATTGCAGCTGCGCCGTGCCTGGAGTCGTGAGTGGGGTGGATCGCCCCGAGATGTCGCGCGTGCGACCGGTCCGCTGCAGTCTATTCGCGGATCGCGCTGAGATCAGCGGGCCGGCGAGTGATTTAAGCTGAGCTGCCCCCGAAAGAAACGATGTACCCATCGGGATCTTCAACATAGAAGTCCTTCGTTCCCCACTCCGTCGCCTCCAGCGGTTTGATGATGGATACTCCGTTCGCCGAACACCGCGTGTAAAACGCTTCAATGTCGTCGACGCCTGCCGCAGCGTCCAGATGCTCGTTCTCGCGCCGCCATGCGCGGTGAGGCTCGTGCTTCGGCGCTTCCTTAAGGTGGACCTCCAGACCATTCATCCGGCCGATAGCGTAAAAACCTTCCCATGGGTCACCGAATTCGAAGCCGATTCGCTCGTAGTACTCGATCGAGCGCGCGAGGTCGTCGACCAGAAATTGCGGGGCGAAGGACGTCAGCCGCGGTTTTGTCGTGGTGTCTGTCATGTGCGCCTCTTGTTGATCATCGAATCGTTCCCGGCGTTACTAACTGAGCTTCGAGTAGTGGGTCGTTCAACACTTCCGCGATGCAGTTTTGAGAGCCGCCAACGTAGGTCCAGCTGAAGTCGATCTCGGTTGACACACACCAAGCCCGATCGTCGGGCCACCATAGCATTGCGGACTGAAAACACCAATTGATGCCTTCGAGCGTGATCAGGGCGTCGGTGACCGACCCCTCCAGGAGAAAAACGTCGCGACCGGGGACAGAAAACATCGGCGCTCCACGTATACTCTCCCGCAGCGCGCCCCAGCCATTCCATACGCCGAACCAGCAGTGATCGGGGGTCGTAGTATGACTCCCCAATGTCTGAATGAGACGCTCGACAATCTCTCGAGAAAGCGAACCGGTGCGTGGGTGTTGATTCCATAACTCTTCGCCGGACGGACCGACCCGCGATGGTTCCCCAGAGATATCGACATGTAGCACCTCGTCGTCGACACTTCGGCCGTTGGCGGCTGCGATGTCGGCCCATCGCACATCCAAAACACTTTCGTCCGCTGCTAGCCTACCCGGAGGATGAAGTATCCTCGCGTAAGATTCAAACACGTCCGGTATGAATGATCCGACATCGACTGCGAAGTCGTGGAGCAGCGCGGGAATCCAATCGGCGGGCTCACTGCTGGTCGCAAGGCGCATTATTCGAACGGGGCGCGCACGTGTTGGCCTGGTGTAACGCCCTCAACTCCCTGAGCGTTCAGTACCACCGATACACCGTTTACGATCACGTGCTCAATGCCGACGGACGGCATTGAAGGTCGGCGATACGTCGCGCGATCAATCACTTTAGACGCGTCGAAGATCGTAATATCGGCGTCCGCGCCTTTGCATAGGCGACCCTTGTTCCGCATCGCCGGTACGCGCGCCTCCAGGCGCCTCGCTGGCTTCAAAGTCATTTTATCGATCGCTTCCATGAGCGACAGTGCCTTGGTCTCCCGCACGTAGCGGCCGAGCACTCTCGAGAACGTTCCCGCGGTTCGTGGATGTCCGGTGCCGTTCTGCCAATAAGCATCGCTCGCAACCATGGTGAGCGGGCTGGCGATCGCTTCGGTCACCATTGTCTCAGTGTTGGTGTGGACCACGATGGGTCCTCCGCTCTGACTGTACCGCTCGAAGCTCTCCCGATTCAATCGCTCACCTGTGCGCGGCCACTCTATGTCCGCGAGCCGTGCGTCGGAGGCGTCTTTATAGACGTCCTGGATCGTAGCCGACTTGATCTCCGTCATTCCCGCCGCATATGGATACGCTTCCGCGGTGACGTCGTCCCCACTAGCTCGCGCAGCTTCGATAATCTCCAGCATAACAGGCGTGTCCGACAACGCGGAGCTGTTGAGGTGCACCACCTGCAATGGCGCGTTGGTCTCTTTTGCGAGCGAAAGCACGTCCTTCAGGCCTTCGATGCCAGGCACAATGTGCACGTGCACCGGCGTTTTCGTTCGTGCGGCCACTCGGAATATCTCATGCCGCTCCTCTCGCGTTGCCGCCGGCGTATACTGAAATCCCGCGCCGATGCAGATCGCGCCTTCTCCCAAACCACCCTCGATGCGCTCCATCATTTCGCGAACCTGTGCGGGCGAAGCGATGCCGTACGCTCCGTGATCTAATGGAAACCAGTCGCTGGAGTCGTTCATGACCGACATCCGAACCTTTATGTGTCCGACGCTGACGCCGTAGTTGATGCGCTGGCGTGGGCTGCGCTCGCGGTACCAGGCCGCGACGTCGGAAGTCCCGAGCTCCAGCTCCAAAGTGGTCGTCACCCCATCCAGCGATTGCATCCTGTATGTCTCGTCGGTAGTCCCGTGCGAGTGCAGGTCGATGAACCCGGGCGCGACTACGAGACCGTGGGCATCGATGCTATCTCCTCCTTCGATCGGCTCCGTGGTGATGTCGGCGATCCGGCCATCGCGGAGTCCGATGTTCATGACATCATCGAGCTCCGATTCAGGATCCATTACGCGTCCGCCGAGGATGACTCGGTCGTAGACGGCCTTGGTCAGGTCACCACTCCCGCATGCGCGCGGAATCGCAGGCAGACCGGACTCGGCAGTTCCAGCCGCTGTTGCGTCGGCGTCAGCCGTCCGCCCTCCGCGTCGCGAGCGAACACTATTATGGAATTCGACCGCTGGTGAGCGACCAATAGCCAACGCTCGCTGGGATCGAGGCTGAAATTGCGCGGCCAATCACCGCCGGTGGAGACCACCTGGTCGACCGAGAGCGCACCGGTCGTCGAAACCGGGAACACAGCGATACTGTTGTGCCCGCGGTTCGACACGTACAACGTGCGGCCAGATGAGGCGATATGGATGTCTGCCGGATAATTTTGCCCCGTCCACCCAGACGGTAAAGTCGACCAGGAGTCCAGCAGGCTCAGTGCGCCGCGCGCGGCATCAAAGCGATACGAAGACACCGTGGAGTCCAGCTCGTTGGCGACGAATACCAGCGGTAGCGTTGGATGGAACGCGATATGTCTCGGTCCAGAGCCGGGGCGGGCGATCCCTTCGCCACCCTCGACGTGTTGTAGCGATTTGCCACCCAGGTCCAGCCGGTAAACGAACACCCGGTCAGCGCCGAGGTCCGCGGCGAGCGCAAAGCGGTTGCCCGGATCCGCAACTATGCAGTGAGCGTGTGGCTCGCCCTGCCGGTCAGCGACTGGTCCGCTCCCGGTGTGCTTGACGACTGACGTCGCCGCGTCGAGCGCTCCATTCGATTCAACCGGCAGCAGCGCGACGCTCCCGCCGTTGTAATTGGCGACCAGAACAACGCGACCGCTGCGGTCGACGCTCACATAGCATGGAGCCGCGCCTTCCGACGGTACTTCGCCCAGCTTCGTGAGCAACCCGGTATCGCTAGCGATCGAGAAGGAGCTGACCGCACCCGACGCTCTCCCGTCGTATTTGTCGACTTCGTTCACCGCATACAGAATCCGCCGGTTGGGATGCACGGAGAGGTATGAAGGGTTGGCCCCGGCGCCCACCGATCCCGCCAACCGCAATTGGCCGGTCTGCCGGTCCATGTGAACGAGATAGATACCCGCGGATTTGCCGTCGTCGGTGTACGTCCCGACGTACAGAAGCTCATCGTCCACAGCGAACGCCTCCCCCGATCCGAGATGCTTCGTTCCGCACGCCAGCCCCACCAAACCCAGGGCCGATGCAGCCAGAAAGTCGCGTCTCGACGTCTCACGATGTTTCGTCATCTACCAGAACTCCCGCCGCGCCATTGGACAGAAACAACTAATCGCTGCAACGTTCCGCTAGATGAAGTCTTCCCTGACTACGCCCGTTCCGTCACCGACGCAAGATCTTCGGCGGGTCATCGGCTTCTTCGGCGGTACGGCGCTCATTGTCGGAATCACCATCGGCGGCGGAATTTTCCGAAAGCCTCCGACCATCGCTGGGCTCGTACCGAACCCGGTCGTAATCATCGCGCTCTGGACCGCTTTCGGTGTCATCAGCATTTGCGGCGCGCTCGCGATCGCGGAGCTGAGCTCGCTGCTGCCGCGTCCGGGCGGAGTATACGTGTTCCTTCGCGAGGCGTATGGTGACGCGGCCGCGTTCGTGTTCGGCTGGCTCTATGTGCTCGTCACGACACCCACCGCGGTCGCCGCGCTCGCTACTGTCTTCGCCGAATTCCTTCTCAATCTGCTCGGCGCACCAGTCAGCGCCCCCGCAGTCCACAGCATCGCTGTCGCCGCCATCGTAACTCTCACCCTCGCCAACGTGCTCGGCGCGCGGGTCGGCGCCGCGGTCAGCGAGCTGACCACTCTGGTCAAGGTCGCTGCTCTCGCTGCGATCACACTCGGCGCGTTTCTCCTCGGTCACGGCAGCCTCTCGAACATCTCCGCGGGCGGGGCCGTGCAGCGCGGCGGACTCGCGCGTGCTGTCGCATCCGTTATCTGGACGTACGACGGCTGGATCGCCGTCAGCATGATCGCTGGCGAGGTCGTGGCACCCGAGCGAATGATGAAGCGGATCATCATCACCGGAATGTTGGTGATCGTTACACTCTATGTCGGTGCAAACCTCGCCTACCTGTACATGATGCCGGTGAGCGTAATGGCGGAGCAGAAGGAAGCGATCGCGCGAACAGTAATGACGTCCATCGCGGGCCCAGCGGGTGGCGTCGCGATCCTCCTGGCGATCATGCTCAGCGTCTTCGGGGCTCTCAACGGCAATCTGCTGGCAAAGCCGCGCGTCGCCTACGCCATGGCGCGCGACGGGCTCATCTTCTCTTTCCTCGGCAAAACCCATTCGCGCTGGTCGACGCCGTGGACAGCGCTGCTGGTTCAGGGCGCAGTCGCCATTATCATGGTTCTCGTTCTCAGGGATTTCGACACCCTCACCACTTACTTCGTCGTCGTCGAATGGGCGGCGCTGATCTTTGCGGTGGCCGCGGTCTTCGTGCTGCGGCGGAAGATGGCACTAGCCGAGCGGCCTTTCCGCACGCCCGCGTATCCAGTGGTGCCGCTATTGTTCGTGATTGGGACGATCGTTGGCGTGTCCGCTATCGTCTGGGGCGAGATTCAGGTCGGCAACTTTTCGCCGATCTACGGCCTGCTTATCGCAGCGGCAGGATTTCCCGTTCATCATCTCTGGAATCGATGGAAGAGGAGCACATGAGAAACGCGGTTACAACGGACAAGGCGCCAAAGCCCATCGGTCCGTACTCGCAGGCAATCATAGAGGGAGAATTCATATTCGCGTCGGGGCAGGGGTGCATGAATCCGCAGACGGGAATTCTCGAGACGGCGGATGTAAGGTCGGAGACGCGGCGGACGTTCGAGAACGTGCGGGCGATTCTGCACGCAGCGGGATCGTCGCTCGAGCACGTCGTCAAGTGCAACGTCTATCTTCGCGACATCGATGACTTCGCCGCGATGAATGAGGTCTACGCTACGTTCTTCTCGGCGCCCTATCCCGCACGCACCACGATTCAGGCGGGCGCGCTTCCCGGAGGAATCGCGGTCGAGATCGAGTGCATCGCCAGGAAGCCGAAATAGTGGAAGCGTTCGACCTCGATACACCGAGCCTGTATGTAGACCTCGACGTGCTCGAGCGGAATATTGCTCAGATGCAGGAGCAGTGTCGCGGCTGGGGGGTCCAGCTGCGTCCCCATGTGAAGACCCACAAGATCCCCGAGATCGCCCAGATGCAGCTCGATGCCGGCGCCATCGGCATCACGGTTGCCAAGATCGGTGAAGCGGAAGTTCTGCCGGGCGATGATGTGCTCGTCGCGTACCCGCTGGTGAAGGCCAAGCTCTCACGCTTGAGAGAATTGGCGAAGAGGCGGCGCGTCAAAGTCGCTGTCGATTCCGTCGAAGTAGCCCGCGACCTGACTGGAATCGAGACGCTCATTGAGATCGATGTTGGCGTCGGCCGCACCGGCGCGCAGACCGCCCAACAAGCCGTCGAGATCGCGAAGGCATGCACCGACTTTCAGGGAATCTTCTACTGGCCGTCATGGCTCGACGAGGAAGGCTTCAGGGCAGCATGCGCCAAGATCGACGCCGTTATCCAGGCGCTCGCTGCTTCCGGTTTCGAAGCAAAGATCATTTCGGGAGGGTCGACGCCTGGCGCGGCGAAGACGCCCCTGATCCCGCAGACGACCGAGATCCGGCCCGGGACCTACGTCTTTTACGATGCGAGCAGCATGGAAGCAAAGGTCTGTGAAGAGTCAGACTGCGCGCTCCGTGTGCTCACCACCGTCGTCAGCACATCAGTGCCAGGCCAGTGCGTCATCGACGCCGGGTCAAAAACTCTTTCGAGCGATCAGACGGTTGGAACCGGAACCTACGGCCACTTCATCGACCGTCCGTGGACGCCGCGCAAGCTGAATGAGGAGCACGGCTACGTTGAGATTCGCGGCCCAGCCAGGGTTGGCGAGAAAGTCTGGCTGGTGCCGAGCCACGTCTGCCCGACCGTCAACCTGCACGACGAGATCTGGTACGGGCGCGACGGCCGAGTGGAAGGGAGCTGGAAAGTCGCCGCGCGCGGAAAGGTGCGCTAAGGCGTCCGAGGCTACTGGGACTGCTTGATCACGCGGCCGTTCAGCGGCTGTGTTGGACGCGCATTGTGCGGGTACTTCCTCGCAAAAGTCAGGACTTCACTGCTCGAGACTTCGGTCGGAGTTTTCAGTACGAACCACGTCACACCTTCCGAGCAGGGAGGCGTCGTCAACGAGCCACTGAAGGTGAAGTACCCTTGGGCGCTCGGCAGCAGCTGCGTCGCATCAACCGTCTCGCCCGCCGGATTCACTTCCTTGCCTTGCTCCGCAGGAAGGTTCTGCCAGAGTTTGGCGATGAGTGGATTCGCGGCGCCTTTGGTCAGCAGCACCGCCACCACCGCCAGTTGTCCCGCTGCATTCTTGTGCACGAGATGCGCGACCATCGGATACGACTTGCCCGACACCTTCTCTTCCGCGGGATGATGGAAGTGGAACTGCTGCAACTCGTACCGTTGCCCGCCGACAGTTATGAAACTGCCCGGCGCGTAGCTCACCTGGATGGTGTGGCCGTTGTCGACCAGCTTGAGCGGTGTCGGCTGGTACGAGAAGGCGATAGCCGGGAGATCAGCCGCCTTCGCGTCGCGGATATCGATCGGCGACTGTTCCTTGCCGGCTGCGCAAGACTTGTACGAGGGCTCGAGCGCTCCCCAATGGGTGGGTCCTCCTTCTCCCTCGTACGCCCAGTGGGAGTGCGCGTGTTGGGCATTTGCTGGTGGCGCGAACCATACAGTTGCGATCGCCGCGCCGAGCAGCCTGATCGCGTACTTCCTCATGATGGTCATGCTACTTAGTGTGCCGGGGAGCGCGGCCCGGATGAATTGCACCTTCGGTTAACCGCTGCTACTTTACGGCACAAAGGACTTCACGACGACACCAGGAACCGATTTGCCGAAGTTGATACGACTACGCTGGCTTGTACTCGCCGGGCTACTCGCCTTAATCGTCGCGCTCGGAATCGCGTGGCGCTCCGCTATCCGAAAGAACCGCTCGATTCCCGATGCCCCATTCAACATCGCCGGCAATCTCTACTACGTCGGCGCCACGGGTATCACCTCGTTCCTGCTCACCGGCCCGACCGGTCACGTCCTGATCGACGGCGGTTATCCCGAGACCGCACCGCTCATCATCGCCAGCATCGCCAAGCTCGGCTTGGATATCAAGGACGTCAAAATCCTGCTCAACACCCACGCTCATTCCGATCACGCCGGAGGACTCCGCGAGCTGCAACAAGCGTCCGGCGCCGAGCTCTGGGTGAGTGAAGGAGACGCCGAGGCAGTCGCGACGGGCAGCGGCGTCGACGCCGCGATGGGACGGCTGGGGATCCTGAGATTTCTGGGATTCTTCAGATTCCCCGCGCCGCGTGTCGATCACCGCTTCAAGGATGGCGCGAAGATACGTCTCGGTCCGATCGAGCTGACCGCGCACATTACCGCCGGACACACTCGTGGCTGCACCTCGTGGTCATTCCCCGTACGCGACGGCGATCGCCAGCTGCTCGCCGTCGACGTCTGCAGCCTCACGCTGTTCCCGTTCGTATCCCTGGTAAAGCCCGAAGCCTATCCGGGAATTCGCTCGGACTTCGAGCGCAGCTTTGCCACGCTGCGGAGCCTGCCCGCCGACATCTTCCTCGGCTCGCACGCGGAGTTCTTCGATATGAACCGCAAGCGGCGCGAGCGCGGTACGGCTCAGAACCCGGTCGACCCCTTCATCGATCGGGAAGGGTACCTGCGCTACATCGACCGGTCCGAAAAGACTTTTCGCGAAACGCTCGCGAAGCAGCAGCAAGGGAAGTCCTAACGTCCCTCCCTAGCTGTCGTTCATATCGCCCAGCGCTTCCGCCGCCGCCTTCCTCACTTCCGGATCGCGGTCGTTGAGCGCCCTGGTAATTCCCTGAACCGCGGCCGGCGTTTTGATCGAGCCGAGCGCTTCCACAGCATCTTTGCGGAGCTCTGCATCCGTGCTCGAAAGAAGTCCGACGATCTCGGATGTCGTGGCAGGATCGGCGATCGACGCCAGTGATTTCGCAGCGCGATACCGGAGCTCGGGATCGCTCGCAGAAAGTGCCGCCGCCAACCCCGGCGGCGCGGTGTGCAGCTCATCGAGATCGCCGAGCGCCTCGGCTGCGGCGCGGCGCACGTCGATATCCGCGTCTGTCAACGCTCTGCCCAATGCGGGCCCAGAGGATGGAGAGCTGATGTTCCCCAAAGACTTGGCCGCCGCCGCTCGTACGCGGGCGTCTGCATCACTGGTCAGCGCGCGCTCGAGCGGCGCTGCCGCGTCCGCTTTCTCGATGTCGCCAAGTACCTGGGCTGACATCTCTCTGATTGAATTATTGGGGTCGCGCAAAGTGGCGATGATGTCCTGTACCGCTTTGGGATCCTCGATCGCGCCGAGCGCCCAGATCGCTGCGAGCCGCACTCTCGCATCCCCCGCGCGAACGAGCTTCAACAATGCAGGCACGGAAGCGTGATCTTCGATTTCGCCAAGTGACCATGCAGCCATGGCGGCCACAGCCGGCGAGCGGTCGTCGAGAGCGCGTTCAAGTGCGGGCCTTACATCGTGATGATCGCCGTACCCGGCCGCCAACGCCGCTGACTCGCGAACGTTGGCGGAGGGGTCGCTCAGGAGCGCGTTCAGCCTCGACACGCTGATGGAGCTCTCGCCGAGCATCTTAGCGGCCACGCGCCGCGTGCAGACGTTCGACCCATCGAGCTGCGCAACGAGCCGTTTGATCGCGCGTTCATCGGTAATTGTGCCGCCGATCGAATCCTTTGCGGCCTGCACGGTCGGCGATGTCGACGCCAGGCGGCCGACGCCCTCTCTCCCACCGTCCCACCAGAAATTTCCCAGTTGGTCGGCAATCAGGTCGCACACTACAGGATCTGTCCTGCCAAGGGCATCGATCAGAATCGCCACGCGGCCAGAGTCCGGGCCAGGACGGCTACGCTCCCAATCGTGATGGTCGCTCGATGCAATGGCCGCTGGTGTCAGCTTCACTGCAGCGCCGATCGCTCCTGCTCCCAGAACACCGGAGATCGCTATCACTCCAATCGCTTTCATCATCATAGTCTCCTGTCGCCGAGCGCCTCGGCCGCGGCGCGGCGCACTTTTGCATCCTTTGAAGTCAGGGCATCGCGCAACGCATCGTATGCCGCTACGTCGGCGATGTTGCCAAGCGCATCGATAGCGCTCTCCCTCACATCGGCATTAGTGTCCTCGAGCATCCGGCGCAGCGTCGGAACGGCGGCGACTACGGAACGCTCACCAGCGAGCTCGGCGGCCTTTTGCCGGACGTCAGAATCGCGGTCGCGCATCAGAGCAATGAGCGTCGCCTCGGCGATCGGCGCCTTTAGCTCCTGTAGGGAGCTCATTGCTTGTTGACGAACGTCTGCGTTGGCGTCTGACAGCGCGGGCACTATCGCGATCGACGCGCTGGGATCGCCAAGCTCCCCAATGGCCTCGATCGCTGCCTCGCGCACGTCCGCGGACGGATCTCCAATGAGCTTTGCGAGAGCGCCGATCGCGGATCTGTCGTGCAACCTTCCCACGAGGTGCGCAGCGTCGTGTCTGACGTCAGCGTCAGGATCACCGAGCAGCCGCACGATTGGCGCGGAGGGAAGATTGCTCTCGAAATGCGACAACGCGTCGAGCGCGTTCCGCCGGACTTCGGTGGATTGGTCGGTGAGCAAGTCGACCAGCGGAGCGATGGCGCGAGAATCCTCGAACTCCGCCAGCGCTTCCGCCGCTGATGCCCGAACCCTGGGCTCAGAGTCCTTCAACGCTGCAATCAGGCCAGGCACGGCGCGCGAATCCTTCAGTTGGCCAAGTGAATGGGCCGCGGCGCGACGAACATCCGCGTTCTCGTCGCCCAACCGCGCGATGAGCGCGTTCACGACACCGGTATCGGCCTTCGCCGCCTGCGCCGCACTGAGATCGCGCGACGAGACCGGCGCCGCAGATTGTGTGGCCGCAGGTGTCGGTTGCTGCTGAGTGCTACTCGCATCCGCCACCGCCGGCCTCTGCGGCTCGTCAGCCAACAAGAGACTCGTTGTTCTGCCGGAGACTCCCGGGGCGACGAGGGTGGTCGCGACGAGAGTCGCGAACGCACCGATAGCCACGCCACGTCTCGAACGGTTGGATGGCTTCACGCCTTCCACAAGTCGCGCGACGCGGGACACGAGCAGCGAGCGCTCCTCGGCCATTCCTGCTACTGGAACTCCGAGTGGTGATGCCTGAATCCACTCCGCCACTTGCGCCAGGCAGCGCGCGAGCGGATCGCCCGATCCCGTTCGACGAACTGCCCAGTCGTCGCAGAGGAATTCCGCTGACGTGGCGATTTCTCTGCTGGCAACGCGATTCAGCGGCTGGATCCAGAAGACGCGCTCGATCAGACTGCCGACAATGAGCCAGACAGGATCGCGACGTGCGAGGTGCGCCAGTTCGTGCGCGAGCAGACTTTGCTGCTGCTCGAGATCGAGCTCCGTGATAACCGTTTCGGGAACACAGATTTCGTTGGTTCCGAGCGCGACAGGACTGGAGATCTGCGAAGACGAAGTGAGCAGGGGAGTGCTACGCAGACCCGCGTCATCGACGAGTTGGGCCAACACATCGAGCAGTTGATCTTCCTGCACTGCGCGCCGGTCGCCGAGCCTTCCCACCAGAATCAGCCGGCGGGCGATGTAACTCAGGCCGAGCACGAGCGCGATCAATCCCCAGCCAGCAACGAGACCGGAAGATCTCGACATGACAACCGCAGGCCGCAAGCGCCCGGTCGAAGGTTGCAGCTGCGGCGCGATTTCGGTCTGAGCTGCGTCGGTTCGCGTGGACGTCTTCGGTTTGTCGATCCGTGAGACCGTCGTAGCCGGAGCCGTGACTACCGGGGGTTGCAGCATAAGTGTTCCGGCGGGGCGTACGTCGAGCTTCAGCTGTATGCTCGCCGTCAGAAACCCGCCGAGCATCGCCGACTTCCATAGAAGCTCGGAGGCGCCGGGAGAGAAGCGTCGAACGCGCACCAGCACCCAGACGAGGGACAAGAGAATGGAGCTGTGAATGGCGTAAGTGAGCAGCCAGGCGAGCGCGGTTGCGGAAAAGGTGCTGGTCATGCGTTATCTCCCGTCTTTGGGCGAGCGGCTTGGAGGATTTTTCTTACGCGAGCGAGATCACCCGGCGTCATGTCACGCGCCGACACCAGATGGCTGACCAGAGCAGTGACATCGCCGGCGAATAGTCGTTCGGTGAGCTCACTTACCATTGAATGCTGGACGTCGGCTTCGGTGACGAGGGCGCGATAGACGAACTGACGGTCCCTGGTTCGTCTGGCGAGAATTCGCCGCCGCTGAAGCCGGGCGACGATGGTCGCGACCGTTGTCTGCGCGAGCTTTCGATCGGCGTATAGTTGCTCCCAGATCTGTGCGACGGTCAGCTCACCCTGCTCCCATAGCAGGCGAAGCACCGATATCTGGAGCTCGGTTAACTGCTGGCGATCAGGCATCGACGAAATCCCCGGTTGTCTCTACACGTGTAGATTCTACACGTGTAGAACGATCTGTCAAGGGAAAAAGTTTCAATCTGCCTCAAAGGCGGATCACAGGCCCTCGGTAGACTCCGAGCGTTCCCGGGTTCGATACGGAGTTGCTTCGGCCGTGGCGAGCGCGTCGCGCTCCATGCGATCGAGGAGCTCTTCGACCGTTACCGGGTGTGCGGCTTCGTGGCGCTGCGCGAGGATCATCGTGCCCGCTGCAGTTATCCCGCCGAATATCGCGGAGAAAACTGCATCATCAAAAACGAGATGCCACGGCACCAGGCTACCACCCGTGAGGACGTTCATCGTCTGGAGGAAAGCCGGGACGAACAAACCGGCGAGCAATGCACCGCCGATGCCGAAGCGCATCCAGCTGATCTCCGCCAGGCGCTTCCCGCGATAAGCGACGCTGATGAAGGCGAAGAACGCCGTGCTGACGATTGCACCCATGACTCCGATCCTGATCCCCATTCCAATGCCGTCGAGCACCGCGTGTCCCAAAGGGATCTTGTCGATGAGCCGCATCGCGGTGGCGACGACGGATCCAATCGCACCCCATGTGACTCCCCACACTACGGCATTCCTCAGTGTGGCGCGCAGACGCGGAAATCTGCTTTTATCGGACATCAACATCTCCATGGGCTCCGGATTGATCGGTGCTACAAGGTACTTTGTGGCGTAAAGTAACTCGCCGCGAGGATTTTCGCCACGAACTCCGTCTTACCCTCAATGTACGCCTCGCGATCGCGCGGATACCGAGTTGCGAGCTCGAGCTTCAAAGCCGCATACGCTGCCAGCGCGTCCGGATGCGTGCTGAGATGATCTCTGAACGCGCGGTGATCGCGCCAGAAATCGCTGTCGATCTCAGTGAGATGCAGGTGGTATTGCCGCGGATCTCCGCGCCTGAAGAAATCGCGGCCAACGATTCCTTGTTCACCGCGATAGACATAGCCCGCCTCTTCGAGCGCATCGATTGCAACCTGGCGGTCGTGATCGGGACGGCGACCGCCGAGCAGATCGAGTATCGGCTTGGCGGCCAATCCCGGAACCGCTGTGCTACCAGTGTGCTCGAGAACCAGCGAGACTCCACGAGCTTTGAGGATAGGCATGATGCGCGCAACTTCTTTTTCATAGAGGCTGGGCCACGCCGGGTCGTACGGCACTACGCGTACAACTCCTGATTCCAGTCCTAATGATTCGACCATACAGAATGAGTTCTACGTTCGCGCGACGGCGATCCGCATGTAGCTACCCCTCTCGACCCTGGCCTCGCCCCTGGCGAAGCGTTGGTTCCAATCGGCCATTGCGGAGTCTTCGCGAACTACGAACCCAACCGCGCGCAGGTCTGCCGCCATCTCCTCAGGCGTCCACGCGCTGATTTGCGGCTCACCGATCAATCGGAACACAATCCTCGCAAAGAACCGGCGATGAGCCATGTGGTAGTTCAGGATCAGCGTCGAGCCGGACGCACTCGTCTTTGCAACCGCAGCGAGCGTTCTCCTCATCACATCGCGAGCGAGATACATCACGACGCCTTCCCAAATCCAGCACGTCGGCGACGAGCGGTCGTGGCCGGCGCGCTCGAGCACTGCGTCGAGCGACTCGTGCTCAAAGTTGATTGGTACGAAGCTGACGACTCCCTTCGCTGTCGGCAGCTCGGCCACGCGCGCGCGCTTGGCACCCTGCGTCGCCGGATGATCGACCTCGAAAACCTTCACACCCGCCAGCTCGGGCATGCGCCAGGCGCGTCCATCGTAACCCGCGCCGAGTATGACCAGCTGCCTCGCGCCGGCGGCGATCCCGTCGCGGACCGCGCTGTCGATAGCGGCGGTTCGAAGCGCGATCATGTCCGCCATCACCCGCGCCATCTCGACTGACATGCTCCGCTTCGGTCCTCGAGCCGCACGCTCGGTCTTGGCCAGACTGCGCCTTCCCTTTTCGCTGAGGAAGACGCGCGCGGTCGGGTCGTGAAAATTCGGGACGTGCGAGAGCCCCGCATCCGCCAGGGCGCGTCCGTGCGTGACGAACTGCGCTGTCCGGCTCGGCCGCTCAGCCCTCACGATTCGCTTGGGCGGGTCACGTCAGGACACCCAGGTTTGTTGAATCGCGAGGACCCGCCAACGTCCGCCCTCCCGCTTCACGACGATGTTGTACCCGCCTCCGCACAGACTCCCGCACCCTTGATCGACTATCAAAACGGCGATGGTACCCTT
>Ga0136846_1231821_pt1 | contig 23791 bp, 21 predicted proteins | sample HopSoiMetagenom2_FD_96841 | JGI IMG/M metagenome (GOLD analysis project Ga0136846, IMG submission 96841) | Grasslands soil microbial communities from Hopland, California, USA - 2 Assembly 2016 (version 4) | ecosystem: Environmental > Terrestrial > Soil > Grasslands | place: USA: Hopland... | reverse complement strand
GGCGGTGCAGACCCATGAGGCGGAGCATGAGCTGGAGGACGCAGCGCGCGGTAAGCGGCGGGGAGGTATCAGCCGCTAGCGGTCGGGCCGGGCGGCGCGTTCTGCCTCCGCCAGCCGCCGGACATAGCCAGCGATGTCCGCCGGCCAGGCGGTGACCAGGGTGTCGAAGGCCGCGTCGTTCGCGGCGAACAACGCCCGGGAAGCCTCCTCGAAGCCCGGAAGGTCGCCCGCGAGCGCGGACATCACGCGATAGAGTGCGTCTCGTGACTGCCGATGGCGGTCGGTCGAGGTCGTCGCGCGCCGGGCTTCTTCGACGAGTCGCCGAAGGGTGGCCGACGCGCCGCCAGGCTGGGCTGCGAGCCACTGCCAGTGGCGGGGCAGGAGGGTGATTTCGCGCGCGACGACGCCGAGGCGCGGGCGGCCCCGGCCCTTGCCGCTCGAAGACGGCTCCGTCGGGGCGCTGCGCGCCAGGTAAGCCTCGACCGCCGGCTGGGGACCGAAGCGGAGGTCGAGGTCGACGGGGTGGCCCGTGGCGTCGTTGAAGATCGATACGTTGGCGTCGGCATCGGCCGCGGCGCGCGCGACCGTCGATAGGTCACCCGTGGCAAGCTGGCGGGCGCCCAGGAAGGCCGTGAACGTGTCGGAGGGCGGCATGGGCGCTCCATATCGCCGATCGCAATCGCGGCCCGCATGGCGACGGCGCCGAGCCGGTCCATCGCCGCCGAGTGGTCTTCGGGGCGATAGGCGTGTCCCCAGGGCTTTGACACCCTACGCAAACATGGCGCCGCCCGGCAGGTTTGAACTGCCGACCTCAGCCTTACTGGGTGGCATGAATACTTGCTGAAACTGATAATACTTATCATATATTCGGCAGAAACTTGAGAAAATCCAAGTCTAGTACGTCTTGTTCGCGGTTGTTTCAGTACAGTTGCTACCCCGGGGGGCGGCGGCCGGTCAAGATCGTTCGCATCATGTCGCGCAAACGCTGCACGCTTACCCGCTGGCTTGTCGATGCCGCCGCCCCCGCCACCAGCGACTATGTGATCTGGGATTCCACGGTCATGGGCTTCGGTCTGTGGGTGCGGCCCTCCGGCGCCAAGAGCTTCGCGATGATGTTCCGCGCGGCCGCCGCTACCGGTGTTTCACCATCGGCGCCTTCGGCGCGCCGCGCGCCTATGGCCGCCCTCGGCGCCTTCGCAGTTCCCGGGCGTCCTGATCCAGCGCGGGGGCGGCAAAGGGTTCCGGACCCACGGTGCGCCCGAATTTGATCGCGCGCGTGACGCCGCGATAGCTCCGCAGGGTCGGGTGGGAAATCGGCGCGATGATCTGCTCCGCGGCGACCTGGGGATCGTCGAACATGTCCTCCACGGGGCGCACCCTGGAGCAGGGCACCGCTTCGTTGAACAGGCGCTCCCATTCGGCCGCGGGCCGCGACAGCAGGACTTCACGCAGCTTGGGCACGATCTCGCCCGCCCGATCCGCGCGCTTGCGGACGCTGTCGTAGCGGGGATCATCCGCGAACGCGGCCAGGCCGGTCAATTCGCACAGGGCCTTCCAGAACCTCGGCGTATTGGCGGAGATATAGATGTAGCCGTCGGCTGTCGGGTAGAGCCCGGTGACGCCGCCCGAGCGCATGTCCCGCGGCACATCCCGCGCCTCGCCTTCGCCCTCGACCATGCGGGCCGACTGCATGGCCAGCGCGCTGCGGAGCAGCGAGACGCCGACATACTGCCCCTGCTGGCTGCGCTCGCGCTCGAAGAGGGCGGAGGCGACGCCCCCGGCGACGAGCGCGGCCGCGTAGTAGTCCACCGGAGAGCCATAGGTCAGCTCCGGCGGGCCGTCGCGCTTGCCCTGAAGGGCGCACATGCCGGTCATCGCCTGCAGCACCTGGTCATAGCCGGCCTTGGCCCGTAGCGGCCCTTCCTCGCCATAGCCGGTGACCGCGCAGTAGATCAATCGCGGGTTCAGGCTGGCCAGCCGCTCGTAGCCGATCCCCAGCCGTTCGGGCACGCCGGGCCGGAAGTTGTGGACCAGCACGTCGGCTTCCACAGCCAGGTCCAGCAGGACGCCCATGTCCTCGGGCTGCTTGAGGTCGAGGACCACGCCCTGCTTGCTGCGGTTCACGCCCAGGAAGGCCCGGTTCTCGCCCGCCAGCGTCGAAGGATATTGCCGCAGATTGTCGCCGCCAGGCGGCTCGACCTTGATCACGTCCGCGCCCTGGTCGGCCAGCAGCGCGCAACCGTAGGGGCCGGCGATATAGGCGCTGAGATCCAGCACCTTGACGCCGCTGAGCGGTCCGGGCGCGCCGGTCCGCAGACGGCTGCGAAAGACCGAAGGCGGTGTCGTCATGCCATCACTCCGGCGCCAGCATCATCCAGGTCAGCCGCCAGCTGCGATCCGTCCGGCCGCCGGCGCGATAGTAGGGTTGGAACGCGATCGGCGCGCGACCGCTCGCCCGAAGCCAGAGGTCTGGACCGGGACCCCCGTCGGCGGCGGGTGCGCAGTCTGGGAGCCCCGCCGCGGCGTCGAAGCGCAGCGTCTCCTCGGTCCTGAACCCGTCGACCAGGCCGGTGGCGTAGACGAGCGGACCGCGGCTGAGCGCCATGTAGTCGAAGCGCATGACCTCCTGGGCGACCGGCTCGCCGTCGGGGGTGAGGGATTCCTGCACGTTCCGGGCGCTGGCGCGATGGACGGCCGGCCGCATGGGCAGGTCCAATGCGATCACGTCCCCGGCCTGCCACTGCCGCTGGATGCGGGCATACCGCCCCGGCGGCGGGGCCGGCGCCTGCGGTGCGCCATTGACCGTCAGCGTGGCGTCCGAGGCCCAGTCCGGGATCCGGATGTCGAGCGGAAAGGCCGCGCTAGCCTCAGGCATGACCGTGATCCTGACGGCGCCATCGAAGGGATATCCGGTCTCTTGGCGAAGGCGCACCAGCCCGGCCGCCGGTGTGACCAGCTCCGCCTCGAACGGGCCCAGCAGGTTGATGGCCACCCCGCCATCGCGCGTCACCGCGCAGGCGAGCGCCGGGAGCTCCTCCAGCGCCAAGGCGCCGCTCGACTTGCAGCAGCGCCAAAAGGTCGTGTGCACCCGCCGCCCGTTCGGAAACGAATAGTAGCACCAGTCCTCCCCGTCCGGCGCCTGGGCGCCGAGGAGGTCGTTGTAGGCGCTGCGCTCGATCTCCTGCGCGAAGGCGCCGTCGCCGGTGATGGCCAGCAGTTCGCGGTTTAGCTGGATCCAGGCCATGGTTGAGCAGGTCTCGACATAGCCATGTGGGCTGAACACATGCGGCGGGTTGAACACCTCGCGCGATCGGTGCGCGACCCCGCCCCAGGGCCCGCCGCCCAGGGTCAGGTGATGGGCGCGTACCGCGCTCCAGAGGTTGCGCACGGCGGTGAGAAAGCGGTCCTCGCCGGTGGCGCGATGGAGCTTGGCCAGCCCCACCAGGTTCCAGAGCAGTTGATAGGCCTTTCCGGTGGCGATCTCCGAGGGATCCTTGCCGGCCAGCGCGGCGGTCAGGAGGGCGTTCCGCGGCTCGCGCTCGGCCTGCTCCACCACCAGCAGCGCCAGGTCGAGATAGCGCGGCTCGCCCGTCGCGAAATGGAGCTCGGCGGCGGCGTCCATCAGGATCGTGGCCGACAGCCCGAAATGATTGCCAAGGTCGGTGATCTCGACGCCGCCGGCGCTCAGCGTCCGCCAGCAGAGATCGCCGATGCGTCGGGCCGCCTGAAGGTAGCGGTCCTCGCCGGCCTGCCGATGCAGCTCGACGAGGCCGAGGATCAGGTAGCTGTGGGTCCAGATGTCCCAGGTCCGCTGCGCCGGCGCGCCGTCCCAGGTGACGGGCTTGGGCGGCTGCTTGCGCATGAAGCGGCGCGCAGGGGCGTAGTTGCCCATGTAGCCGTCGGCGTCCTGCAGCCCCACGAGGTGATCGGCGACGCGGCGCGCGCGCGCCAGCAGCTCCGCATCTCCGGTCCGCGCCGCCGCCCGGCTGGCCGCGCACAGCCACTTGCCGGCGTGCTCGCCATACCAGTCGCCGGCCTCGTTCCGGGCCACGACCTCGGGGTCGAACAGGGCGATGGCGGGGCTCGTCTCATCGACAATGAAGTGCGAGAGGCGGCCCTGGTGATTGGCGGCGAGCGCCTCGCCCAGGATGCCGCCCAGCCGCACGGCGCCGGGGCGCGCGAAGGTCATGGCCGGCCCGGCGGCGATGGCGCTGTCAGAGGTCCGCGGCACAGCGGAATCCAATCGCGCCCGAGCGGTCCTTGCAGGGCGCCATCAAGAGGTACCGGCCGTGCTCGTCGAGCCGATAGGCCTGGGGGAAGTACCAGTGCGAGCCTTGCGGCTGATAGAGGCTGCCGCCCCGCAGCACGGCGGCGCGCTGGTGGGCGTCCATATATTCGTCGGTCAGCTGCCAGACGTTGCCCACCAGGTCCATGACCCCGAATGGACTGGCGCCGGAAGGGTGGGCGTCGACGTCGGCCGGGACGGGCATCGACCGGCCGAGGCCTGGCTCGGGTGCGGCCCCTGAATCCCACGCGTCGCCCCAGGGGTAGAGCCGCCCGTCGCCCCCCTGGGCCGCATACTGCCACTCCCACTCGTGGGGCAGCCGCTTGCCGGCCCAGCGCGCATAGGCCCGCGCATCCTCGAGCGATACCCAGGTGACCGGCTTGTTGTCCCAGCCGGCCGGCGGCGCCCCCCCGCGCCAGTGGCGCAGGAACCCGCTGTCGTCGGCGGGCCGATAGCCGCTGGCGTCGAGGAAGGCCTTGAACTGGCCGTTGGTCACCGGGAAGCGGTCGATGCAGAAGGCCTCGATGCGCAGGCGATGGCGGTGGTTGCGCCGCGGGCTGGTTTCCCACGGATATTGGACGTCCACCCCCTCGTTCGCGTAGCCCTCGATGGCCACGCCGCGAACGACGAAGTCGAAGTCGGCGGCGGGGATGGCGGCCATGTCCTCCGGCGCCTGCCCCAGGGGCGGCGTGGGCTGGATCGGCGTCAGGGTCTGCGGGAGCGGCGTCCACCGGGTGGAAAGCGAGGCGAGCGGCGTGCGCGACAGGCTCCGCATGTGTTCGAGGAAGGGCTCCACGCCCGGCGACTCCACGCCCGGGGCCACCGCCAGGATCGCCCCAAAGCCGTGGGGCTCCAGGCGGCGGGCGACGACCACCCGATCTCCGTCTGTGCGCGGCTCCAGGCGCTCGCCGTTCCAGACGTCGAAATAGGCGGTGCCGGCGACGTGGGGCAGGGCGATCTGCTCGCCGTCGACCTCGTATTCGTTGCGGTTGATCAGCGTCCAGAGCGTCTGCCCGTCGCCCGGGAAACGGCTGGCGAAGACCCCCGCCTGCAGCGTGCGCTCATAGGGCCGCCAGTCGGGGCTGACGATAAGCCCGGCAAACTGGCGCTGGACCGTCGCCACGCGGCGCAAGGTCTCGGCGTCGCGCTCGGTGAACTGGTTCCAGAGCCCGAAGACGTTCTCCCAGGCCGTGTAGCCCACGCCATTGAAGAAGGCGTGCTGCAGGTCGTTGTTGCGGTCGCGGCTCCAGCGGTTCTCGATATTGATGATGTGCCGCGGCTCGACCCACTTCAGCTTGAACACCACCGGGATCGGCTCGTTGGGGACCCGCTTGGTCCAGCTCTGCAGGTTCCAGGACAGGATATGGTCGCCGGCCTGGGCCGTCGTTTCCGGCGCCAGCACGACCGGGCAGCCGAGGCTGTCGCAGGCCTCCTGGAACGCCCGCGGCACGCCGCTGTAGGTGTCGCCGTTGACGCCGTCGGCGCCCGTCGCCTTGACCAGGGCGGCCATGCGCTCCCAGTCCGGGCGGTCGTCGGCGCGGGTGCCATTGTCCCAGGGCATGGTGGGCAGGAACACCTTGACCCCGCGCCGGTGGAAGTCGGCGATGGCGCCCTTCAGCCCCTTCAGCCCGCCCGGCAGGTCCTCGACCAGGTCGAACTGGCCGCGATCGTCCACGCCGATGTTGGGATAGATGGACCAGATCAGCACGCTGTCGACGCCGCCAAAGCGGGCCTCGAGGTCGTCGAGATAGCGGTCCACGGTGTAGCGGCCGGTGTCGGGGTCGTAGACGTAGCGGTCCTCGACCATCATCAGGGTGTGCACGAAGTTGCGCTGCGCCCACTGCAGCTCGGGGCGCCGGTAGAGCGCGTCGTCGAACCCGATCCGGATCAGATGCTCGCGCCGCCACATCGCAAAGCCGCGCACCCAGTCGTCGACGGCGCCGTCGACGTCGATCTTCCAGCGTCCCATCTCGGCGAAGGGCCAGCCGAGCGCCTTGCCGGGCGGCGGCAGGTAGGGGCCGGTCAGGGCGTGGGAGGCGGTGTAGTCGCTGAGGCTCCGGATCGGGGAGGAGGTCATGTCAGGCGGGGTCCGAAAGTTGGCCCGCGGGCCGTCCTGCAAGGTTGTACTCGGTCACGCCGCAATAGGCTGCGAGGCCGGCGAGGGCGCTCTCGTCGGGTTGGCGCCCGTGGAGCAGCGCCTCGATTTCCGCGGCGGTCGGCGCGCTTGCCTGCGCGCCCAGCCGCGTGGTCGCCAGCGCCGCGGCCGCGCTGGCCCGCCGCAACGCATCCGCCAGCGGAGCCCCGGAACAGAGGGCGCCCGCCAGCACGCCGCAGAAGGTGTCGCCGGCCCCGGTGGTATCGACCGGCGCGACCGGAAAGGCCGGCTGTAGCCAATAGGCCCCGTCCGCCAGCGCGCAGCAGCCACGCGCGCCCAGGGTCGCGACCGCGCAAGGGACGTCCAGCGACCGCAGCCGCTCGGCGATGGTTCCGTCCCGGCCGGCGAGGACGACGAGCTCCTCCTCGTTCGCGACCAGGACGTCGATCGCGGCGCGCAGCTCGGCCGGCAGCGCCGCCGCGGGCGCGGCGTTCAGGATCACCGGCACGCCCTGCGCGCGGGCCTTCTTCGCGAAGGCCGTCACCGTCGCCATCGGAGTTTCGAATTGCAGGACGAGGCCCGCGACGCCCGCGAGATCGGTCAGGTCGGCGGGCGCCAGGGTGGCGTTGGCCCCAGGCGCGACGGCGATCGCATTCTCCGCCTCGTCCGAGACGCAGATGAGGGCTGCGCCGGTGGGCCGCGTGGAGCGCACCACGCGCAGATCGACGCCGGCGTCCCGCAAGGACGCCTCGATCAGCGGCGCGAACGGGTCATCGCCGAGCGCGAGCAGCATGGCCGTCGCGACGCCCCCGCCGCGGGCGCACGCCACCGCCTGGTTCGCCCCCTTGCCTCCGGGCGTCACCGTCAAGTCGCCCCCGAGCACCGTCTCGCCGGGCGCCGGGATGTGCGGCGTCCGGACGATGAAGTCGACATTGGCGGAGCCGGCGACCAGCACCGAAGGCGGGGGCTTGGCTGTGGTCATCCGGCGCCGGTCAGAAATTCCGATTGAACGTGAGGGTCACCGTACGCCCGCGGCCGGCGAAATAGTTCTGGAAGATGTCCACCTGCGACGAGGACAGGAAGTAGAAGCGGTTGGTCAGGTTCTCGACGCCTAGGGAGAACGTCCCGACACCCTCGAACTCGTAATTCGCCGTGAGGTCGAACAGGGTGTAGCCGTGGGTGCGCTCTTCGGTCGGTTGGCCGGCGTTGATATGCCGGCCGAGGATCGAGGTGGAGCCGAGGATCACCGAGCCGTTCGGCGCGAAGCGCCACTCGGCCGACGCGGTCAGCTTGTCGGGGCTGATGTTGACCGTGCCCAAGGTGACGTCCAGCGGGGCGGTGATGTTGTTGGCCGCCGTCGTCACGCCGTGCACGTGGGAATAGAGCAGGTTCAGCTTGACGGTGGAGGTCGGCCGGTACTCGGCGGTGAAATCGATCCCGTTGATGCGGATCGGACGCCGGTTGAGGATGTAGTCCTTCGTGACCGGATCCACGGAGAGGGTCGAGCCCAGGTCCGACTTCGATACGTAGTACGATCCGCCGATGCTGCCGGCGCTGCCGCGCCAGCTGAAGCCGATCTCCCGGTTCTTGAAGATCACCGCCTGCAGGTCGAGCAGGCCCTCCACCGACTTGCCGGGCACGTTCACGTTGCGCAGCGGAATGCCCACGTTCGGCAGGGTGAACCCTTCGCTGTAGGAGGCGAAGGTCGAGAAGCCGCCGCCCACGCGCCAGATCGCCCCGGCGTTGAACAGGTCGTTGTCGTAGGTGAGCTTGCCGCCCTTCACCGCAACGCGGTTGCGGAAATAGGTGGTCGTGTAGTCGTCGACATTCACGTGTCCGGCCTCATGGCGCAGGCCGCCGGTCAGCGAGACGGGGCCGACGTCGTAGGACAGCTGCGCATAGGGTCCGAAGCTGGTGTAGGAGAGCGGCGGCACCCAGATGCGGTTGGTGAGCGCGAGCCGCTGCTGGGTGTTGTCGTGGACCGCGTCGACCCCGAACCGCAACTCCAGGCCGCTGAGCAGGAAATCGCGGCGCGTGTACGAGGTGCGCAGCCCGTATTTCTTCGACAGGATCTCGGACTGGTCGACCAGCGTGCCCAGGGGCGCGATCAGCGGGTCCTGGCGGTCGGCGCTGTTGTCGCCCGGGAACCGCATCGCCTGGCGCGCCACATAGGCCGTGGCCACCAGGCTGCCGCCGAACAGCGCGTCGTGGCTGTAGTTGAGCGCATATTGCTGGAACTCGTTGAACTCGGTGCCCGCCAGCGACACCCCGCCGGTGCCCGTCGGCGGGCCGGGCTCGGCGGTGTCGGGGATCCCCAGGGCGCGACTGCCGGCGACGTAGTGGTAGTTGCCCTTGCTGGAGAGCTTGAAGTAGCTGGCTTCGCCCTCGATGCGCTGGGCGTCGCCCTCGCCGAAGTTGTAGCCGGTCTTCAGGAAGATGTTGCGCTGGCGGGAGTCGGCCAGCGAGCTCGACGCGCTGAGCCCGATGCGACGGCCATGGGCGTCATAGGTGATGCCGCGGTCCACATAGGCGGCGGCCAGGAACACGTCGAAGCGGTCCTTCTTGATGGCGACGTTGCCGCCGATCTTCCAGACCTCGCTGTCGTCGCGGAACTGGCTGCCGATGCGGGCCGTGACCCCATAGTGGACGCCGGGCTCGGTGGCGCGGCGCGAGATGTAGTTGATGATGCCCCCGGCCGCGCCGATGCCCTCGGAGGCGGAGGCGCCGCCGATCACCTCGATGCGGGCCACCGTCGACATGTCGGTGAAGGTGGCGTTGCGGCTGCCGTCGCGCAGCGGCGTGCTCTGCGGTATGCCGTCGAACAGGTAGAGCGCGGTGCGCCCGCGCATGGTCTCGCCCAGGGTGTTCAGCGTCTGGTTCGATTCCGAGTAGCCCGGCACGGTGCGGGCGAGCACGGCGGTCGCGTCCTCGGTCAAGGTCAGCGTCCGCTTCACCTCGGTCTCGCTGACGACGGTGACGGCGCCGGGGATCTTGTCGACCGCCTTGGGCGTGCGCGTTCCCGTCACGATGACTTCGGCCACGCCCCCATCGGCCGCCGTCGAGGCCTGTGCGTAGGCCGCGGTGCACACCGTGCTGAGCAGCAGCGAGCCGAGCGTCACCCGAGCAGAGTTGCTCATCCTTCCCCCCAATCTTTGGTTCTTTTCTGCCGCGATAGTAGGGGCAGCCGCGCAGCCGATTAAATTGGCAAACGCTGCGTTCAAACGTGGGCTTTTGTGGTTTCTGACGATCCTACCCTTGGCGCCGCCTCCGGCCAGCGCCGCCGCCAAACTGGCGCGATCCTGTCGGCGCCTATGCGCAGACCCAAGAATTGCTTGCGTCTGAACGCAGCGCCACGCGCGCCATCCGGCGCTATCAGAGACGGGCGGCGACGGCAGATCGCGCGGGGAGGGACGGTGTCATGCGCAGCAAGCTGTTCGTTCCGGCCACGCGCCCCGAGTTCTTCGCCAAGGCCCTGGCGGGCGAGGCCGACGCGATCTCCTTCGATCTGGAAGATTCGGTCCCCGAAGACGCCAAGGCGCAGGCGCGCGCAAACCTTCGGCGATTCCTGGGCTCGGACGCGGCGAACGGCGCCCGGTCCGACAAGCGGATCATCGTGCGCGTGAACGCCCTGGCCACGCCGCACTTCGCGGCCGACCTCGCCGCCCTCGCGGGGTTGCCAGTGGACCTCCTCAACCTGCCCAAGGCCGACGGCGCGCAGGACGTGCAGACGGCCGCGGCTCGGGCCGCAACGCTGGGGGACGGGTCCGCGCCGCCCATCGGGCTGTTGCCCAATATCGAGACGGCGCAGGCGCTCGCCCGCGCGGCCGAGATCGCCGGCGCCCATCCCACAGTCGCCGGGCTGCAGGTCGGGCTCAACGACCTCTTCGAACCGCTCGGGATTGACCGCGGCAACCTCTCGCATGTCCATGCCGCGCTCTGGGCGGTGCGACTGGCCAGCGCGCAAGCCGGCGGTTTCGCCTATGACGGCGCCTATGCGGACCTGGCGGACGAGGACGGCTTTCGGCGCGAAGCGGAGCTCTCCCGGTCCCTGGGGTTCCTGGGCAAGAGCTGCATCCATCCCAGGCAGGTGGCCATCGCCAATGCGGTGTTCGATCGAAGCGCCGGCGAGCTCGCGCGGGCGCGGCGCATCGTGGCGGCGGCGCGCGAGGCCGCGGCGGCCGGCAGGGGCGCCTTCCTGCTGGAGGGACGGATGATCGACCGGCCGGCGATCGCGCAGGCCGAGGCGGTGCTGGCCCGGTCGGAGCGCGGACGATGAGGCGGCTGGCCGCCGCCATCCGCAGGCTCCTCCTGGCATGCCTGCTGCTGCTGACCTGTCTCGCGGCGCCGGCCATCGCGGCCGACAGCGTGTCCTCGGTCAGGCGGACCCCGCTGCCCCCGCTCGGGGACGATGGTTCGCCCGCGACGTTCGTCGCCTTGGACGGAAGGCCGGTCGTCATCCAGCGGAGTGCGGCGCATGTGCTGGCGTCCGACAGGCGTGGCTGGACCCCGCTCGATCGGCGGCGGCTCGACCCCGATCTTCCGATCGCCGGCAGCGCCACCGAGGGCCAGCGCGCCGTCCTGTTGCTGGGGCAGGCCCGCGGCCCTGTCCAGGGCCTGGCCCTGCTGCGGCTGGAGGGCGATGCGCTGCGGGTGGAACCGGCGCCGCCGCTGCCGACGCAGCTCGCCTCAGCGCAGGCTGCGATCCAGGCCGACAGCCTGTTCCTCGCCGGGCTCGCCGCCGACGGCTCGCCGCGGTTCTTCCGCCTGGCGCTGTCCGGGGCGTCGCGCCGATGGTTGGCCGAGTCCGCCTGGACCGGCGCCGGAAGGCCCGACGACCTGGCGGCGCAAGGCGCTGGGCTCCTCCTCTCCGTCGATGCAGGCCGACGCCAGCTGCGCTGGACCGCGAAGGACGGCTGGCAAGCGCGGACCGCGGCGCCTGGTCCGGTCGTTGCGGGCTCGGGCCGCGCCATTGGCCAGGCCGATGTCCTCTACCTGCTGGGGGATGGCCAGGGCGGCGCCAGCCTCTACGGCTACAGCACCATCACCGACGCCTGGGCCCCGCTGGGCGCGCGCCTGCCCGGCGATGTGATGGCCACGCTGCCGTTCGGCGACGGCCTGCTCTCGGTGTGGCGACGGGACGGCCGCTTCGAATTCAGCGCCGCGGAACTCGTGCTGCAACGCCGCGCCCTCAACGGCCTCGATTGGGCGGTGATCGGCCTCTACATGGCCGCGATGCTGGGGGTGGGGTTCTATTTCTACCGTCGCGCCAAGCAGGGCTCGTCCAGCGAGTTCTTCCTCGGCAGCCGCACCATTCCGTTCTGGGCCGCCGGCGTCAGCATGTTCGCGGTCAACACCAGCTCGATCAGCTACCTGGCGATCCCGGCCAAGGCGTTCGACACCGACTGGGAATATTTCATGTCCAAGGTCGTGACGGTCCTTGGCCTGGTCTTCGTCGCGGTCTGGGTGATCCCGATCTTCCGGCGGCTCAGCCTGGTGTCGGTCTACAACTACCTGGAGCTGCGGTTCCACCCGGCGATCCGGCTGCTGGTGAGCGGCCTCAGCATCATGATGCACGTGGGCGGCCGGATGGGGATCGTCCTGCTGCTCCCCGCGCTCGCCATCGGGACGATCACCGGCGCGAACGTCGCCTTGTGCATCCTCATCCTGGGCGTCTGCACCATCATCTACACGGCCATGGGCGGCATGCGCGCGGTGGTGTGGACCGACTTCTTCCAGACCATCGTGCTGATGGGCGGGGCGATCTTCGCCATCGGCTTCATCGTCCATGCCCTGGGCGTCGGCCCGATCTACGAAACGGCGATGCAGTTCCACAAGACCAAGCTGGTGAACACCAGCTTCGACTTCACCCAGCCGACGATCTGGGGGTTCATCATCCTGATCCTGTTCGACACCGTGCTGACGTTCCCCAAGGACCAGGTCCTGATGCAGCGCGCGCTCTCGACCTCGTCCGCCAAACAGGCGAGTCGCTCCGTCTGGCTGTTCGGCGCGGTGCTGCTGCCCGGCGGGTTCATCTTCTACCTCATGGGCACCATGCTGTTCGCCTACTACCGGGCCAATCCCGGCCGGCTGGATCCGCTCCTGCCGATCGATGCGGTGTTCCCCTCCTTCATCGGCGCCGAGCTGCCCCACGGGGTCACGGGGCTCATCATCGCCGGCCTGTTCGCCGCGGCCATGGGCTCGCTCTCGGGGACCATCAACAGCGTGGCGACCTTGCTGTCGGTGGACTTCTACGAGCGGTTCACCAAGACGCCCTCGCCGACGAAGACCGTACGCTTCGCGGAGTGGATGACGGTGGTGATCGGGGCGGCCGGGATCGGGCTCGCCATCCTCCTGTCGACCCTGAACATCCGCTCCCTGCTGGACCTGACGATCGAGCTGTTCGGCCTCCTGGGGGGTAGCTGCGCGGGCGCCTATACGCTGGGGATGTTCACCCGCCGCGCCAACTGGCAGGGGGTCGCCATCGGCATCGTCGGGGCCACCCTGCTGACGTTCACCGCCCGGGCCTACGGCCTGGTCCACCCGTATTTCTACTTGGCCATTGCGATCGTGACATCGATCGTAGTTGGATATGCGGCGAGCCTGTTCTTTCCGCCGCCGCAAGGTTCGCTGGAGGGCCTGACGATCCGCACCGGTGGCGATCGGACGGTGGCGAGCGAGGAGCCCGCGCGATCGACATCAACTTCCTGAAGACCTTCGTCGCGGTCGTCGACCAGGGCTCCATGGCCGCGGCCGCGCGCACGCTCAATATCAGCCCCTCGGCGATCGCACAGCAACTGCATGCGCTGGAGCGGGAGCTGGGCGCGACCCTGATCGTCCGCGTCGGGCGCACCGTGCGCATGACCGAGCAGGGCGGGCGCATCCTCAATCAGGCCCGGCAGCTGCTGCGCGACGCCGCCGAACTGCGCCGGATCGCCAATGACGGCGAGGTCGGCGGGGAGCTGCGCCTCGGCGCCTGCACGACGGCGCTGGTCGGGATGCTCCCCGAGATCCTGACGCGCGTCAGCGCCAAGTTCCCGCAGGTCAACGTCCACATCCGGTCGGGCAATTCGGCCCAGCTCTATGCCGAGGTCGAGGCGGGAAACCTGGACGCGGCCTATGTGCTGGAGGCGCCGTACCTGCTGCCCAAGACCTGCGACTGGACGATGCTGCGCGAGGAGCTGCTGATCGTCCTGGCCCCGCAGCGGCTGGCGCACCGCCACCCGCATGACCTGCTCGCCCACGAGCCGCTGATCCGCTACGACCGCGATCAGTGGGGCGGCCTGCGGGCCGAGGAATACCTGCGAAAGGCGGGCATTCGGCCGGTCGAGCGCTTCGAGCTCAACGCCCTGAACTCCATCGCGGTGATGGTCGACCGGGGCCTGGGCGTGTCCCTGGTGCCGGACTGGTCTCCGCCGTGGCCGGAGGGCTTGGACTTGGCGCGGCTGCCGCTGCCGGAGCCCTGCGTGGGCCGTCGCGTCGGCATCGTCTGGTCGCGCGCCACCATCCGCATGGGGCTGCTGGGCGTGCTGCTCGAAGAAAGCGTGGCGGCGAACGGGGGGCCGCTGCCGGTCCCGAGGCGCAAGCTCCGCCGCTGAAGCCGGGGCGGGCTGGCTGCGCTGTGAACAGGCTGACGGCGCCATCGCGGGATGACGACCGCGAGCGAAAGCAGCGCCTCGCGCATGGTCGCGCAGCGGGATCAGATCCGTCGAATCGCCTTCAGTGGACGCCGGCGAAGCCGCGAATGGGAGAGACCGGTTCGTGGACCTTGCGGATGAGGAGTTCGGATTCCGGTGTGCCGCCGCGCAGCCGGGCGAGCCAGTCCTCTGGGTCGAATTCGACGCCCACTGGGTTGAGGGCCATCTCCTCGCCGCGGATGAACTCATTGCACCCGCCCCCGGCAAAGGCGTCGACCTGGAACTCCATCTGGTTGCCGTCGGGATCAGCGTAGTACAGCGAGGCTGTAAGCCCGTGGTGCACGCACCAGTACGGCGTGACACCTCTCGCCTTCAGCTCGGCGTAGTTCTCGAGCAGATCAGTGATCGTCGCGTTCGTGTACGCGACGTGATCCACGCCGACCGCCCCGCGCCTGTCGGACACAGCCGTCCCATCAGGATCGACCACAGCCAAGTTGAGGAACGCGAACCTGTGATGCTCGTCGTCATAGGTCAGGAAGGCCATGGCGGGGTTCTCATGCTGAACCTGAGCGCCGAACACCGTCTCGTACCATCCGAGCATCTCCTCGAAACGGCGGGTGCGATAGACCACGTGAGCAAACATCGTCGGCTTGCGGGGCACGTCGAGACTCCTTGGCTGTCGTACTAGGGTTCGTGGTTTGTGAACCACGTTACGCGACGCGGGCGCCGGTGGCGAGTGCGGGCGGCCGTGCTGACCCGCGCGACTACCGCGCCACATGAGTGGGCTTTCCGAACGTCACCATTCGGTCGGGTTGGGAAAGTGGCTCGGCTCAACAACTGGAGCCGCTCCGCTGCGCCGACATCGCCGGGGAGGCGGCCAGCGACCTGGGCGCACCGCGCCCACCGGCGGCGCTACCCCGGTGCAACCTCGGCCGGATTTAGGTTGGCAATGGAGGTGAGGGCGATCTCCCAACCCTTTGAAAAGGTTGGGAGATCATGGTGCCGCCGGGCAGGATTGAACTGCCGACCTCAGCCTTACCAAGGATGCGCTCTACCACTGAGCTACGGCGGCGAAGGCGGGCGCTATAGCGGTCGTCGGGCGCGGCGTGAAGCCCCAATTTGGCGGATGGGCGCTTGACGGGCGAGGCCGCTCGCCGCACCTGAGGGCATGGCCGACGCCCAGAAGTCCGGGAAGGACGACCGCGAAGCCAAGCTGGCGCAGGCGCTGCGGGCCAACCTTCGGCGGCGCAAGGCCGCGCCTCAACCGAAGCCGCCAGAATCCTCCACTGAAACCAAATCCTGACGGCCTTTCCGCAATCCGGCCCGCGCGCTAGATAACGCCTGAAGCGGACGCGGCTCGCGCGGCCCGACCTTACGCGAAGGACAGCGATTGGACCGCATCGCCATCATCGGCGGCGCGCGGCTGGAGGGCGAGATCCCGATCAGCGGCGCCAAGAATTCCGCCATCAAGCTGATGGTGGCCAGCCTCCTTACTGAAGAGCCTTTGCGACTGACGAACATGCCCCGGCTGGCGGATACCCGCTTCCTGGGAAAACTGCTGGCCCGGCTCGGGACCGAGGTGACGGAGACCGAAGGGCCCGACGGGCCCGAGACGCGGCTCACGACCCGGGAGATCGTGAGCGGGTTTGCGCCCTATGACCTGGTCCGCCAGATGCGCGCCTCGTTCAACGTGCTGGGGCCGCTGCTGGCGCGGACCGGCCAGGCCAAGGTCTCGCTGCCCGGGGGTTGCGCCATTGGCGCGCGGCCCGTCGACCTGCACCTGAAGTCGCTTGAGGCGCTGGGCGCGCGCATCGACCTGCACGAGGGCTATGTCTACGCCCAGGCGCCGCGCGGGCTGAAGGGGGCGGTGATCGACTTCCCGATCAATTCGGTCGGCGCGACCGAGCACGCGATCCTGGCCGCGGTGCTGGCCGATGGGGACACCGTGCTGCAGAACGCCGCCGCCGAGCCGGAGCTCGCGGACCTGGCGGATTGCCTCAACGCCATGGGCGCCAAGGTCTCCGGCGCGGGGACGCGGACCGTCGAGATCCGCGGCGTCAGCCGGCTTTCCGGCGGGACCCATGCGGTGATCCCCGACCGGATCGAGACCGGCACCTACGCCATGGCCGCCGCCATCGCCGGCGGCGAAGTGCGGCTGACCCGCACGCGCAGCGACTTCATCCAGGCGTTGATCGACAAGATGGTGGAGGCCGGGGTCGACGTGACCGCCCACAACGACGGCCTGACGGTGAAGCGAAACGGGGCCAGGCTGAATGCGGTCGAGGTCACCACCGATCCCTATCCGGGTTTCGCGACCGACCTGCAGGCGCAGTTCATGGCCCTGATGACCCTGGCCGACGGCGAGAGCGTCTTCCGCGAGACGATCTTCGAGAACCGCTTCATGCACGTGCCGGAGCTGGGCCGTCTGGGCGCGGACATCACGGTCCATGGTGGCGAGGCGCGGGTGCGCGGCGTCCAGTCGCTCGAGGGCGCCCAGGTGATGGCCACCGACCTGAGGGCCTCGGTCAGCCTGGTCATCGCGGGCCTGGCCGCGCGCGGGGAGACGGTGGTCAACCGGGTCTACCACCTGGACCGCGGGTTCGAGCGGCTGGAAGAGAAGCTGGGCGCCTGCGGCGCGCAGGTGCGTCGCCTGAAGGGCGACCCCGGCGAAGCGGAGGTCGAATAGGCGATGGCGGACCCGACGCCCCTGCGGCTGCTGGCCGAGGATCCCGAGGATCTGGCGGTCATCTCCGCCGCCCTGCAGGACGCCATCGCCAAGGTTGGCGAGGTCGTGTTCGAGGCGCGGGCGCGGCGGCTGACCGTCGCCTTCAACCGCTTCCGTTGGGAGGCCGGGCAGCGCCAGCGCGTGCGCGCGGCCCTGCAGCTCGGCGGCGTGCTGAAGGTGCAGGCCCGGCGTATCCGCCGCGACCGGCGCGATGGCGTTCTGGAACTGCTGGCCATCGGGTTCGAGCCCGGTGAGGCCCCGGGCGGCGTCGTGACGCTGAGCTTCGCGGGCGGTGGGGACCTGCGGGCGCAGGTGGAGTGCATCGACGCCGTGCTGGCGGACGTGTCCCCGCCATGGCCGACGCCGCGCGAGCCGGCGCACGAGGCCTGAGCGGCATGGCCTTGCGGCGACGTCGCCGCTAAAGAGCGCGCCATGCGCAGGTTCCGCTTCGATGATCCCGGCTTTTCCGCTGCCTTCAGCGCCTTCGTGGCGGAGCGCCGCGGCACGCCCGACGCAGTGGACGTCGTGGTGCGCGACGTGCTGGCCGCCGTGCGGGTCGAAGGCGTGGCGGCGCTGCTGCGCTTCGCCCGTGATTTCGACAAGGTCGAGCTGACCGAAGCCACGCTGCGGGTGGGGCCCGAGGAGATCGCCGCCGGCGCCGCCGCCTGTCGCCCGGAAGTGCGCGAGGCGATCGCCTTCGCCGCCGGCCGCATTCGCGCCTACCACGAACGCCAGCGGCCGGCCGATCAGCACTTCGTCGACGAGGCCGGCGTCGAGCTCGGCTGGCGCTGGACTCCGCTGGAGGCCGTCGGGATCTATGTGCCGGGCGGCCGCGCCGCCTATCCCTCCACCGTGCTGATGAACGCCGTGCCGGCCGCCGCCGCCGGGGTGGCGCGGATCGCCATGGTGACCCCGCCCGGCCGGCTGCAGCCGGCGGTGCTGGCCGCGGCCCAGGCGGCCGGCGTCAGCGAGATCTGGCGGGTCGGCGGCGCCCAGGCCGTGGCGGCCCTCGCCTACGGGGCAGGCCCGATCCGGCCGGTGGACAAGATCGTCGGCCCAGGCAACGCCTTCGTCACCGCCGCCAAGCGGCAGGTCTATGGCGTGGTCGGCATCGACGCCCTGGCCGGTCCCTCCGAGATCGTCGTCGTGGCCGACGGCGCCAACGATCCGGACTGGATCGCCGCGGACCTCCTCTCCCAGGCCGAACACGACCCGGCCGCCCAGTCCGTGCTGATCACCGACGACGCCGCCTTCGCCGGCCGCGTGGAGGCCGCGGTCGAGGCCCAGCTTTCGGCGCTCGCCACCGGGGACGACGCCCGGGCCTCCTGGCGCGAGCACGGGGCGGTGGTGATCGCCCCGCTGGACGAGGCGCCGGGCCTGGTCGACCTGATCGCGCCCGAGCACGTCGAGTTCGCCCTGGACGCCCCCGAACGGCTGGCCGACCGCGTGCGGCATGCCGGGGCCATCTTCCTGGGCCGCCACACCCCCGAGGCGATCGGTGACTATGTGGCCGGCTCCAACCACGTGCTCCCCACCAGCCGGGCGGCGCGGTTCTCCTCGGGGCTGTCGCTGTACGACTTCCTCAAGCGCACCTCGATCGTGAAGTGCAGCCCGGCCGCTTTCGCCGCCCTGGCGCCGGCGACGGTCGCCCTGGCGGAGGCCGAGGGCCTGCCGGCGCACGCCCGCAGCGCCGCCATCCGGATGGGTCAGTCGCGATGAGGCGGCGCTCCCCGCACGGCGTGGGATGACGCCGACCCCCGGTATGTCCTAAAGCTCGGCCTGGGACGCCATGGCCAGCGACGCGCAAAACCACCGCCTGCAGTCGGTCGAGCTCGACGAGGAGTCGCTCGCCGCGGTTTCGCGCGACCAGGAGCAGGAACGGCAGATCGCCATCTTCGACCTGCTCGAGGAGAATCGCTTTCACCCCGAAGGCGCCGAAGGCGGCCCGTATGACCTGCGCATGGGGTTGCTGGAGAACCGGCTGGTGCTGGATGTCCGCGGACCGGGCTACGAGCGCCGTCACATCCTGTCGCTTTCGCCGTTCCGCACGCTGATCAAAGACTACTTCATGATCTGCGACAGCTATTACCAGGCCATCCGCAACTCGACGCCGCAGCAGATCGAGGCCCTGGATATGGGCCGCCGCGGCCTGCACAATGAAGCTTCGGAGCTGTTGCAGGCGCGCCTGAAGGGCAAGATCGAGACCGACCTCGACACCGCCCGCCGGCTCTTCACCCTGATCTGCGCCCTGCACTGGCGGGGCTGATCGCGGATGGGCGAGGACCCTGCGAAGAGGCTGCCGGACGCGGTCCTCTTCTGCTGCAACTTCAACCAGGTGCGCTCGCCGATGGCCGAGGCGCTGCTGAAGCACATGATGGGCGACCGCATCTTCGTGGACAGCTGCGGCCTGAGGCGGGCGCGCTTCGATCCCGACGAGGACGACATGGAGGTCGATCCGCTGGCCGCCGAGGTGCTGAAGGAACTGGGCATCGATGTCACCCGGCACCGCTGCAAGACCTTCGCCGACCTCGAGGACGATTCCTTCGACCTCGTGATCTCCCTGACGCCCGAGGCGCAGCACCGGGCGGTGGAGCTCGCCCGCGGTCGGTCGGCGGACATCGAGTACTGGCCGACGCACGATCCCACACTGACGGAGGGCTCGCGCGCCCATCGCCTGGAGTCCTACCGGCAGGTCCGCGACGGCTTGGCCGCACGGATCGCCCAGCGATTCCGGCGCTGAGCGGCGCCCATCGACCTTTGCGCCGGCGATGCGCTATATTAGGACCGCAGACTGCGGCTCGCGTCCCGATGGCGCGAGCCGTCGTCGTATGTGAAGTCGCGAGGGAATTGAGAGCCGCATGGCGAAAGAAGAACTGTTGGAGTTTCCCGGCACGGTCAGCGAGGTGCTGCCCAACGCCACGTTTCGAGTGAAGCTCGAGAACGACCACGAGATCATCGCCCACACCGCGGGCAAGATGCGCAAGAACCGCATCCGGGTTTCGGCCGGCGACAAGGTGCTGGTCGAAATGACGCCCTATGACCTGACCAAGGGTCGCATCACGTTCCGCGTCCGCTGACGCGGCAGAGGCGCGAGAGTTGGCATCGCAGCCGCGCCTCGTCCTGGCGTCCGCAAGCCCGCGGCGCCTGGACCTCCTGAGCCAGATCGGCCTCACGCCCGACGCCGTCGACGCCGCCGAGCTGGACGAATCCCCCCAACCGCAGGAGACGCCGCGCCGCCTGGCGCTGCGGCTGGCCGAGGCGAAGGCGGACCACGTGGCCGCGCGCCAGCCGGACGCCTACGTCCTGGCGGCGGACACCGTGGTGGCCGTCGGCCGCCGCGTCCTGCCCAAGGCTGGCGACGAAGCCGAGGTGCGGGCCTGCCTGCGCCTCCTGTCCGGCCGGGCCCACAAGGTGCTGACAGGCGTCGCCGTACGCGCTCCGGATGGGCGCGCCGCGCAACGGCTGGTGGAGACCCGGGTCCGCTTCAAGCGGCTCTCCGACGCGGACGTCGAGGCCTATGTCGGCTCTGGCGAGGGCCTGGGCAAGGCGGGCGGCTACGCCATCCAGGGGCGTGCGGGCGCGCTGGTCATCGAGTTGCAGGGCTCCTATTCCGGGGTCGTGGGACTCCCGCTCTACGAGACCGAGAACCTGCTGGCCGGCCTGGGACTGCGCCGCCGATGAGTGGACGGCGCGCCTACCTGGACCGTGGCGTCGGCGAGACGCGGGCCGTGGTCACCCTGAACGAGCGGCCGGAACGGCTCATCCTCTACCGCGACGAGGACGATCCGCGCCTGGTGCTGGGCGCGCGCCTCGTCGCGCGCGTGGCCACGGTCGAGCCGGCCATCGCGACGGCCTTCCTTGACCTCGGCGAGGGCCGCGAGGCGATCCTGCCGTTCAAGCCCGAGGCGCGTCCGGTGCGCGGCGCCGCGCTCGAGGTGGAGATCCGCAGCGAGCCGCGCGACGGCAAGCTGGCCGTGGCCAGGATGCTGGGTGAGGGCAGGGGCGCGCCGCAACTGCTGGCGGCGGGCCCGGACGCTCTTGAGACCCTGCGCCACTTCGCGCCCGAGGCCGAGCCGGTGGAGGGCCGCGAGGCCCGCGCCGCCGCCGACGAAGCCGAGGCCGAGGCGCTGGAGACGATCCATCCGCTGCCGGGCGGCGGCAGCCTGGCCATCGAGCCGACCCGGGCGCTGACGGCCGTCGACGTCGACCTGGGCGAGCGCAAGGGCGCGGACGCCAAGCGGGTGACGCGCCAGGCCAATCTCACCGCCCTCTCGGAAGCGGCGCGGCTGCTGCGGCTAAAGGGCCTGGGCGGCCTGGTGGTGGTGGACCTGGCGGGGCGGGGTCACGACGGCGCCGCGCTGCTGGCCGCGGCCGGCCTGGCGTTCGCGCCGGACAATCCCGGCGTTGCGATCGGCCCCGTCGGGCGTTTCGGGACCATGGAGCTGTCGATCCCGCGCCGCACCCGTCCCTTGCTTGACCTCCTCCGCCAACCCGGGGGCGGCCTGACCGACCGCGCCTTGGCCCAGAGGCTGGTGCGCCGCCTCGAGGCGGAGGCCGCGGCGCAGCCCGGCGCGCGGCTACGCGCCCGCGCGGCGCCGGCGGTGGTCTTGGCGGCCGAGCCCCTGACGCGGCGCCTCGCCGAGCGGATCGGCGCGCGATTCGTGGTGGAGGCCGATCCGGCGCGCCTGCGCGAGGCCCTGGACGTCGGCGTCGCATGACCGCGGCCACGTGCCCCATCTGCGGCAAGCCCACCGTCCAGGCCTACCGGCCGTTCTGCTCACGCCGCTGCGCCGACGTCGATCTGCAGCGCTGGCTGGTCGGCGCCTATGCGGTCCCCGCGCAGGACGACGAGAGCGGTCCAGAGGACGATCCGGACGCCGAATAACATCCCGTTTTCGCTCGCTGGACTTACGCCGACGGCTCTTTTATAGACGCGGCTCCCCGCGAGGCGGGCCTAGGCCTGGGTAGCTCAGTTGGTAGAGCAGCGGATTGAAAATCCGCGTGTCGGTGGTTCGAATCCGCCCCCAGGCACCATCCCCACCATACCGCAATCGCCGATCCCGGTTTTCGATAATGCTGCATCGCAGCATTCTTGCGCGACCGAAGGTGGTGAATAGGCGGGCGGGCGGCGCATGTTGCTTGTGCAGCGCACAATCAGTGCGCAGGGCCCACGAAATTGCACCGGACAGGGAAGCTTCTGCCCCTTGACGCTTCGACAAGGGGTTGCCAAAGGGTCCGGGCCGCTCGTCTAACAGGCGGTAAGACTTTGGGTTCCCATTCCGGGAGTTCAAGGCCGTCCGCACCTTTGCAACGCCAATCCCTGCGAAATGTCGGGACTCCGCGTTCAGGGTCGGGCGCAGCGACAGCGCCTCTGGCGTTCCGGACTTGCGAAAGCAGGCTGGGCGCCGGGCTTGTTTCAACTAGGGTGGAGACGCTCTCGCGCGACGACCCTCCGGCCAATCGTGCTAGACCAACCAGGAACTGGCGACAGATGCTCGACAACAAACTGAAGATCACGTTCTCCGCTCTCCTCGGCGCCGCTGCGCTGAGCGTGAGCGTGCCGGCGTTCGCTCAAGCCCCGGCTGCGCCGGCGCCCGCGGACGCCTCTGCCGCTCCGGCCGCCGCCCCCGCGGCGACGCCGGCGGCCCCCGCCGCCGATGCGGCGGCTCCGCCCACCATCAAGAACGCTGGCAAGCTCAATGTCGGCACGATGTTCGCGGACGCGAACATCGTCGTGAAGGTGATCATGATCGGCCTGGTTCTCGCCTCGGTGCTGAGCTGGACGATCCTGGTGACCAAGCTCCTCGAGTTCCGGTCCCTCAACAAGACCTCGGACAACTTCATGGAAGCGTTCCGCGGCGCCAAGTCGGTCAACGACATGAGCCGTATCGCGCTGTCTGAAGAGTTCGACGGCAACCCGCTGGCCGACATGGCCGCCGCGGCCGCCCAGGAAATCGAACTGTCGCGTCAGGCCGGCCTGCTCGGGCCCGACCACCGCGACAACACCATCCACCGCGCCCAATCGGCGGTCGGTGCGGTTCAGGCCGCGCTTGCCCGTCGCCTTTCCGGTGGCATGCAGTACCTGGCGTCGGTCGGCTCCAACGGTCCGTTCATCGGCCTGTTCGGCACCGTGTACGGCATCATGAACTCGTTCATCGGTATCGCGAACACCAACACGACCAACCTGGCCGTCGTGGCGCCCGGCATCGCCGAGGCCCTGCTGGCGACCGGTCTGGGCCTCTTCGCCGCCATCCCCTCGGTGATCTTCTACAACTACTTCCAGACGCGTATCTCCGCCTTCGGCGCGCGTTCGGAAGGGTTCGTGGCCGAGCTGATGAACGCGATTTCCCGGCAGCTCGACAAGGGAGCCTAAGCTAGATGGCCGCCAAACTCTCAAGCGGAGGGGGCGGGCGCTATCAGGAAGACCAGAACGCCGAGATCAACGTAACGCCCTTCGTGGACGTGATGCTGGTCTTGTTGATCATCTTCATGGTGGCCGCACCACTGGCGAGCGTGACCGTCAAGGTCGAGCTCCCGCCGGCGGTCGCCAAGCCTGGCACAAACCCTCCGAAGCCGGTCTACATCTCGATCCAGCCGGGCGGGAACCTGTTCATCCAGGACTTCCGCACCGACCTGCCGAGCCTGGGTGACGACCTTCGGAAGCAACTGGGCGCGACCCGGAACCCGACGAAGGAACGGATCTTCATTCGGGCGGACAAGAACGTGCTCTATGGCGACTTCATGGGCGTGATGAACATGCTGCAGGACAACGGGTTCTACAGCGTGGCTCTCGTCGGTGAAGACAACAACAAGTAGGTGGTGAGCCATGTCTGACACATCACCTGACCACGCCATTATTCGGCACAACCCGTTTGATGACCCCAAGCCGCCCCGGCGGCCGGGGCTGATCATCGGGCTGGCGATCGTCCTGGCGGTTCACGCCGCCCTGGGCGTGTATTTCTGGAAGTCGCGTTTCGAGCCGAAGTACAAGGAGTACTCGGAGGATGTGACGGACGTCTCGCTGATCAAGCCCGTCCCGCCGCCGCCTCCGC
>Ga0136846_1227251_pt1 | contig 23808 bp, 18 predicted proteins | sample HopSoiMetagenom2_FD_96841 | JGI IMG/M metagenome (GOLD analysis project Ga0136846, IMG submission 96841) | Grasslands soil microbial communities from Hopland, California, USA - 2 Assembly 2016 (version 4) | ecosystem: Environmental > Terrestrial > Soil > Grasslands | place: USA: Hopland... | reverse complement strand
CACGCAACCGCTGATCAGCATAGTAATCATTGTTCTTTACTTCACCATCGCGAATGGGCACACCATCCAATACAATCAAAGGCTGGTTTTTACCGGTAATGGAGTTGATACCACGTATGGTGATATTAACCGCACTGGTGGCGCCACCAGGTGTAGTACCGATACGTACGCCAGGCGCTTTACCATATAATGCCGAAGCAAAGTTGGGCGAACCTGTTCTGGTCAGGTCTTCGGCTTTTATTGTGCTTACGGCGTAGCCCAACGATTTTTGCTGGCGCTTTACCCCTAAACTTGTTACCACAACGCCTTCCAGGCTGGTGACCTCATCGGCAAGCGTTACATTGAGTGTGGTCTGGCTTCCTAATGAAATCTCTTTTTTGTCGTAGCCAACAGAAGAAAATACGAGTACCGGTTTTGCAGTGGATACCGGGATCCTGAACGAACCGTTCATGTCTGTTACAGCAGCAGCGGTGCTTCCTTTTTCGGAAACGGATACACCTGGCAAACCAGTGCCGGTGCTATCCTTTACCACTCCTGAGATCATCTTTTTTTCCTGTGCGGTACCTGTTAAACTCCAGATACACGACAGTAGGACCAGCAATAGCCGGATTGGTGCTTTCGTCATAGCAGTTTGTTTGTTTGTCAATAAAATAGTTCTGGCTTTATAGTAGCAAGCTGGAATTTTGCTTACGCAAAACCTTCTGGCTTTTAACTATCTTCTTAATATAACTATCCTGTTTATGTGGCTATACAGGAGCGGATAAGATTAATGGTTTTGGATAAGATTACAACATCCGCTTTATTTCATGGGTGAGATTCTTTGTTTCTTCTTTTTCATAGTTCTCCATCACAAGAGCGGCGGCGCCTGTGAGTTCTGCATTATATCCCAATGCCGAGATCTCTACTTCTGTATTCGCTGATAACACGGGAATACAATGTTCATTCAATGCCTGTTGTATGGGGGCCTGCCAGATCTTGCCGGCCGATGATCCACGTCCGCTCAGGATCACTACTTCGGGGTTCAGTAAATGGATCAGGATGGCAACGCCGCGGCCAATGTTGTAGCCGGCTTCAGACAATATCTCTACCGCAAACTTATCGCCCTTGGCTGCGGCGGCTACTATATTTAAAAAGGCCTTTTCAGGATGGTCTGCCGTTAGTTCCTTATTCTTTAACGTCGACAGTTTTCCGCTTTCCAGGCCCTTGCTTGCTTTTTCTATCACTACTAACAGTGAGGTTTCCGTTTCCAGGCAGCCGCTTTTGCCGCAACTGCACAATTTGTTGTTCAAAAAAAGCGGGATGTGACTAAACTCACCGGCAAAGCCATCATGCCCTCTGAATAGCTCACCTTCCAGGATCATTCCTAAACCCACACCCCAGCCTACATTTATCACCAATGCATTCTTTCGTTGCCGGGCCGCACCAAATTTCAGTTCGGCCAATGCAATGAGCCGGGAGTCGTTATCGATGAATACGGGTAATTTTACTTTGGTTGAAATGTACTGGCTGATGGTAGTGCCGTTAGTTTCCAAAAAGGTGTAATTGATGCCTTTTGCTGAATTCACAAAGCCAGGCATGCCGATGCCTATTCCGGCAATTTTATTTTTTGGAATGCCCGACCGGCTAATGATCTCATTTATCTTATCAGCTAATGCGGCCGGTGCATCCGGGTTTTTTGTCAGGGGTAATTCAAACAGTTCAATACTGTTAACGTTCCGGTTCTGCATGTCGAGGATAGCTATTTGTGTAACCAGCTGGTCCATTGCTACCGACACCACATACATTACATCTTCTTTCAATGAGTACATCACGGGCCGGCGTCCACCGGTTGATGCGGCATACCCTGTTTCTGTTACCATCCCTTCTTCCATCAGCTTTCCCAACATTTTGGTGGTAAGCGGAATACTTTTGTGGATCTTGTCGCTTAAATCCGCACAGGAAAGCACATTGCTAAAGTAAAGATGCTTAACGATCCTCCTTTTATACAATAAGTTTCTTTCCATGTGCAACTATCAGGTTATTTATCAAATATAATGTTAAGTTAAATTATCTTTTTAATTATTTTAGATAAGTTTTAAGATATTTTATTCAACTTATACAACTTATTGAATATCAAATTAAGATTTTTGATAAATTATCTTGATTATCTCTCAACTTAAGGTCATCCAATAATCATCCTAAGGTCATCCCAGGGTTATCCTAAGGTTATCTTAGGGTCATCCCAGGGTTTTAACCCTAAGATGAGCCTAGGAATACCTTAAGAATACCTAATGAATACCGTGGGATATAAGGTAGTAGTCATAAGCATTGAAATACCTTTAGGCCCCTTTTGGGGCCCTGCCATTTTTTGTTTTTTGAATTTTTACCAGGCTAAATAGAAGGAGATATTACTGGTTTCCTGGTTGCCGGTACCTTTTACCATCGGCGTCATGGAGGTGAGTGTGTAGGAAATGCCAACCCGGCCCGATGAAACGACCATGCCATACTCACATTGTGCCACCACGCGCTCCCGCACCATATCCGCGTTGGCAGCTTCATCGTAATTGGGATCGGGCGCAGGAATTATGCGGTTGCGCCGGTTGAAAATGCCGCCGCCAATAAAGGCATTACTAAGCGTTAATTCAACGGAGGGACGAACGATGAAATAGATCTGTTGGCGGCTTCTGCGCCCGTTAGGGGTTGAATACCGCGACAAATAACCATTGAAATAAGGTTCCATTTTTCCAAATCGCAGGGTACTCCAGGCCGATAACCCATTCAATGCGGTTCCGGCAAAAGCCTGCGCGCCGCCGATCAGCTCCACTGCTTTATAAATATGGGCCAGTTGTTTTTCGCCGGCCACACTCATATTCAGCAACAGATCGGTTTTTAGCTGGTAATCCCAACCGTTGGGTTTGAAATAACCCACCAGGTGATGCACGGATTCCTGGGTTTGCCGCGCCAGGGATGGCGGCCCTAATACACCCAGCATACATTCACTTTGCCAGCTGTATTTTTTTATGGAATTGGTTGAAAGTAAAGAGTGGGTGGCAAACAGCGCCCCTGAATAGGGGAAGTCATTTCTTAGGGGAATTCTTCGCAGGATGTTCTTGGGTGTTATCATCACCTGCATTACACTAAAGCCATACGTATTTACGCTGCTGTCGCCGGCCTTTGGCATAATGCGGTTCAGCAAAAAGCGGGATGGTTTATTATTTATATAGAAGTAGTCGAACCTGGTGCCATTGGTATAGCCGCGGTCGGTTATTCCCCCCACCACGTTAAACAGATCATTGTCTTCATACGCCCTGAACATATGGCGATACGTGTTCTGCTGTTGCCCATAAGCTGTTCCTGTTATGTAAATACTTAAACATAACAGGGTAATGAATTGCCCCCGCTTCATATAGATCCTAATATACTGTCTTTTTATTGCAATTCATATTACCCTTGCAGGAAATGCGATCATTACGCAGCTTCCTGATCATATTCCAGATTTATGCCTACGCGTAATGCTTTTAACCCGGCCACTCCCTGCAATTCTTCCAGGTCAAGGAACTCGAGGTCGTTCAGCAATATGCCCTGTTCCTGCAGATATTGAATATGAGAAATGTATTCATCTGCATCGCGGCGGTTAAAATATACCAGGGCAATTTTCCCGGGCTGGGTCAATCGCTCATTGGTATCGGCCACATGCACTTTGTCGATCCGTTTTTTGATAACCTGGTAGCGGATGTTATAACCGCCTTCGGCATCAAACCGCCGTTCATCGTTGCGGAAACTGATATCGATGGTATTGCTATGAATGAAAATGAGCTGGGTGGTTTGCAATGGTTTCGACAGTTTGGGCAGCAGGCCATGGGTGATCTTTGCAATGGCTGCCATCGATGAGATCTGCCACAACCGCAGATTCTTCAAATACAGGATATCGAAGGGTTTTTGTGGGGCAATGGTTTGCCCAATGTAAATATCATATTCCACCCCATCTGTTCTGAAGCGTTCAAAATAGCAGGGGTATGATTGCTGCAATTCATCCTTCATCAGGTCGAGGTAATTATTCACGGCGGTGTTCACCGATTGCATCGACTCTTCCAGTTGCCGTCTGTTCGTCCATACACTGCCGGTCATTTCTTCAATGGCTGCAAAATATTTCTCCACTATACCGGCTGAACCGGGATGAGTTAGTTTGAAATGTTTCAGAAATGAAACCGCTTCCTTCTCCAGGAAATCGGTCAGCTTTACTTCGCTGTGCGGCGTTAACGAATCATCGAGCGTGCTTTTCCATTTACGGCATTTATAGATCATTTCATCGGTCAACGCCAGGTTGTACTGCTTTTTAACCGCCTGCAGGGTTTCGAGCAGAATGGCGAACTGGTCCTGCAGATCGCTTAACTGCGCCCGGTTGCGTTCTATGGTTGAATTGCGAATATCAACGGCGCCATACAACGGATACACACTTTCAAAACCTACTGTTTCTATTTTGCCCTTGCCATTATATTCCACTTCCTGCAGGTAATTCCAGGCTGCTTCATTGAACTTCCATTGCACCGCAGGTTGTAACGAAGTGAATTTCTCCCTTATAACGCCATCGATGGCTGAATCAAAGTCATCGATAGAGAGTTGCACCAGCTGCGCCAGTACGGGATAGGCTGGCTCCAGCAGGGCCAGTACTTTTTCATCGAGTATGCCTGGCTTGCGGGTATAAATTTCCAGCATGCCGGCCAGGTTGTTATTATAGTAAAGTGGTAATACTATGAACGACTGTACACCGGTTCTTGTACAGGCTGATAAAAATGGGTAGAGTTTTGCTTCTTTAGTAGAAATGGTTTTATAAATTAACGACCGTGGGTTTCTGATGAATTCTTCTGCAAATGCCTGGTAAGCGCTGCGGGCAGCGCCGCTTGAACACTCTTCCGTATTATCGCCCATCATCACACTTCTGAGTTCATGCATATGCGGCAGCACCAGTTTTTCATTGATGCGGAACAAAGGGGTCACATTAAAATCAATGGCATCGTTGTGCACCAGTGTTTTCAATGATTTTGTTACATCATTGTGACAGTGATCTTCTTCCTTCCGGTGAAGGTTCACCATAGTATTCTTGATGGTTTCTACTGCATACTTCGCCGTTTCATCACTTATGGTCACTACCGACATCCCCCTGAATTTAAACAAGTGTAAGGGCAGTACTCTTTCCAGCTTTTCAAACCCATGGTCTTCATCGATGTGACCGGTAGCGGTAATAGCACTCAGATCAGGCACCTCGCCAACAGGAATAACCTCAATAAAGCGGGTATCGATGTTTATTTTTAAATGCCGTAACAACCCGGTCTCTTCATCAATAAATGAATGGATGATCTCGTTCTTATGAAAGGGAGCGAAATTATAAATGCGTTCCAGGATAAAAGTATAAGCTATCCGAAGGTTACGCTGCCGCATCATTTCTTCTCCTCCTTCTACAACCGCTTTTTTAAGCTTGCTGTTCTTTGTATCTACCATCAGCTTCTGAAACGCATCGGTACCATAAACAAAAAGCGGCCGCAACGGCATACCTAATGCCCATGGTAAGCGGGTTTCATCTTCGGTTACATTCGACATGCTTACGAAGATCAGTTCCAGCACATCGCGGTATTTATCCAGGTTCTCCAGCGGCACATCGCCTTCCAGCTCAGGAAACTGTTCCAGTTTTTCGAGCAGGAACGCGGTGAGTTTATCTTTTAAAGAGGAGTCGTGTTTAAGGCTCTTTTTTAAGAAGTTGATGAATGGACGTAGTGATAAAGCCGTGTCTAAATTAGTCAGCGTAAATTTCTCGTTAATATTAATCGTCATCGTTTGCATACACAAAGCCATTTATTGCTATAGGCGCAGCACTTTTTTAGCAGTCATTTCAGGCGGCAGGTGCAACAGGCCCAGCCCCTACTCTATTCCAATAGGATGCCATAACTGAAAATCAGCCCGTTTGTCACCCTACAAACCGGTGAAACCGGCAATTATATCAGCCGAAGGCGGTTTTAGAACCTGAAACCCATTCTTACATAGGGATACCAGCCTTCGTTGGAATAACCGGCCAACACCTGGAAAACTGCCATTTGCGCAGGCGCAAAGTATAATCCTCCCCCAACTCCCTGGTGCCATACATTTGACGATTCATCTTTTATCCAAACACGGCCTACATCGTAGAACCCTGTAACGCCAAATTGACCAGGTAAGATGTAACTGGCAAAGTTAGCAAGCTTTATACGAAATTCAAGATTGTTGTATAACATCTGTTCCCCTGCAAAACGGTACTGACGAAAACCCAGCAGGTTTTCATGCCCGCCTAAAAATGCTGATTGATAAAAAGCTGATTTACCGAAAGTAACAGCACCGCCTAACCGTTCGGCTATTACCACCCGGCCTTTTTTGCTGAGGTTTTTATACAGGTCTATTTCAGGTGTCAGCTGCACATATGATTTAGATTCGTTATTCAACCCGCCATATGCCTGCACCAATATATCAATATAATGCCCCTTTGTGGGTAAGATGATGTTGTCACGTTTATCACGGATCAGGTTAAGCACCACACCGGCATGCACTTTATTCTGATTGATGGTATTACTATCGTATGAATTGATCAGTGTTGTTTTAGTAATAAACCGCGCGCTGTTGTCGCTGCTGTCTGAGTGATAAAACTGAACAGACGGGCCGGCACTGATGGTGGTAAACCGGCTAAGGCGCCAGCGCAAAGCAGGGTTCACCTCGAATAAATTATACCGGGTACGATAAAATCTTTTATAATCCCCTTCTTTTATAAACCCGGTCTCATTTCCCCGGCCAAAAAAGTTACGGGTATTATTAGGCGCAAATATATTAGCCTGCAATGTTAGATCTGCCTTTCCAACAGCTTTAAACCATTCCCCCTTATACCTGATGCGAAAGGCAGTTGTTGAAAAAGAGTGGGCCAGCGTTAGCGTTTGCACACTTCCAAAAGGAACTTTTCTAAACCCGGGCAGCATTACCTTCACACCAGCTCCCAGTAAAATTCCATCATCAAGATTGAACCCGGCCGTTAAAAGCGGTTTTACAATACTGTAAGGATTAGTGGGAATAAAAGCCGTGTTGGTTGTATCGTTTGACAAATGTTTTCTCAGGCGGCCTGTTTCGCCGGTGAAAGCAGAGCCGGTTTCTTTTTCATACACACACACTTTTTTACCGGCATCCTGTACATGAAAAATCTTTGCGCCCTCGCCACCGATCATGCGCATTTTAATTTTTTTATGGGTGGTATTAAGCAATACGCTGTCATCGCCATTGCCAATATAAAACCGCAATTCTTTGGTTTCGGAAGGAAGGAAGTTGCGGGCAAACAATTGGTCTCCGGTCTTGCCTTTTTTCGACAGCTTATGAATTTCTACCAATAAGCCTTTATTGGGCCCATTGGTTACTTCAATCAGCTCGTTTTTATCAGACGCCTGTATGTCAACGATCCGGCTCAAAAAATAATAGTAGTTCTCCATGGCTTTAGCCAGGTTCCCTCTGCGCGTTTTCATTTTCTGCAACAGCTCATCATGGCGCAATACATATACTTCAGGCGGCAAACGGGATAATGCCGCTTCCAGCATCTCATCTGTGAGCTGGGTTATAAACAGATTGGTCAGCTGCATCCAGCGATCATGGTCCAGTTGAATAAGAAACCGGGAGTCGAGTTTGCGGGCCTCGAAGAAAAAGAAATTGCCGCGTTTGATGTCACTCTTGAATCCCCTCAGGAACGGGGCCAGCCATTTGCGGGATGCCAGCGATGGAATAAAGCCTTCGTTCCGGTACAAAGCCTGGTCGCGGTCACGGGGTATGGGCAGGTATTTTTTTGCGCTTCCTTTTTGTTCATCTAACCAGCGCCACTGGTCTTCATGCCGGTCCCAGTCGCCCAGGAACAGGTCGAGCATGCGCGCCCTGAAAAAAGCAACGGTATCAACAGTATTATCATTGTCTTCCTTCAAACGCTCCAGCATTTTCAGGGTATTGTCAGAACTGCCATAGGGTTCTCTTTCTTCCAGCAAACACATGGTATTAGCAAACTCTTTTTCATATTCGCCCAGGTTTTTATCGGGCGCTACATACCCTATGATGGGATTGGTATGTGGTACATGCTCTGCCTCCGATAACACAGGCACTATCAATGGAGCATACGGATGTTGGGCGCTCATAGCATCGCGCACCCAGTCGGCGGCGAAGGTTTCGCGGAACGCTTCGGGCAATAAGATCTCGGGGTATTTTTCAATACTGCGCAGCACCCATTCCTTGCCACTGGCATCCTTCATGCGTAAGGAGTGGGTTTGATGCCCGCCGCCCAGCTGCAAGGGGATCAGCCCTTTTTCCGACAACCTGATCACCGGCAGCTTTACCGGGGCCGCCCATTCCTTGCGGAAGTTTTCACCGAAGATCCGGCGATGCATGCTGGTAACACTATCGTAGGATGGGTGTGCCCTTACAGCAGTACTGTCTGTTTGTGCTGTTGCCATCCGCCCGGTTAAAACAATAAGCAATATGAAGTGTAAAATTCTTTTTGACATAGGCTATCCAGGTTATTTTCCCTTCCAGGCGGTTTTTAAAATATTTCCAGAATGCAGATCACCGCCTTCATTGGATATATACAGATTGTTGTTTTTATCGAATGCTATTCCTTCGGGTTGCACATACAGGGCCGGATTCAGGTGATACACGGCTGTCACTTTCCAGTTGCTATCGGTAACCACTAATACCTTACCAATTGAAGCAATAATATACCATTCTTTAGTACGGGGGTTTTGAGCCAGGGCGGATGGGCGGAAATCCATTTTTTTCTCTCCAAGGATCTTGTCAACGTCCTCTACATCTACAGCGAAGTTACCTTGCAGGCTGAGCTGTCCCTGGTTATTAAGCTGCAAGATATACCCTTTTGTAATTTTCTTATCATTTTCATCCGGACAGTTCTTGCATAAAATATAGATCTGCCTGCTGGCTTCATCGGCATACATGGCTTCATACTCGCCTTTTGGCAACAGGTCTTTCCATTCCACCACCCGCTCGGTTCCTTCCTGGTGCAGATCGGCAAAAGGGAAGGTGAACAGGGAGCCATTGCTTTTCAACATGATCACAAAATCATTACTGATGGCTATATCTTCATAATCACCATGCTTGCCGAATTTATACGCCTCGGCATGATGATCGCCGGGTTTCAGGTAAAATACTTTTCCATCTTCATCCTGCTCGGCATATACCGTATCGGGGTTTCCTTTATAAAAAGCAATACCGGAGATCTCATGCAAACTGGTAGGCATAACAAACTTCAACGGGGTGTTGAGCGCATATCCTTCCGGACCGTCAAATTTCCGCTTTTGCAAGCAGGCGGTTGATAATATAACCAGGCATAAAAACATCACCCAAACTGATATCAACTTTCTTGCATACATACTCTTTTATTTAGGCCTGGCCTTTTGCCAGGTAATTATAGATAGCTTGTTGCGAATATACCAGTTCCCCTTCTTTGGGTAACGGAACGTTGTTAAGCTGCGGATCGATCTGTACAGCCTGTCCGTTATCCTGCAATTGCAGCTGCAGTATATTCAGCATCTGTTTTTTTATATCCTCATCCAACACCGGAAAACAAACCTCAATGCGGCGGTATATATTCCGGTTCATCCAGTCTGATGAGCCCATATACAATTCAGGCGTGCCGTTATTATGAAATACAAATATCCTACCATGCTCCAGGTACCGGTCAACAATCCGGATCACCGTAATATTTTCACTTAAACCGGGCACACCGGGCCTTAAACAACAAATGCTTCTCACGATCATCCGGATCTTTACACCGGCCTGTGAGGCCTCGTACAATTTCTTTATCAGCACCTTTTCTTCCAGGTTGTTCATCTTGATGATGATGGACGCTTCCCTTCCTTCGTGGGCGTTCTCAATTTCCCGGTCAATCAATTGCAGGAACCGTTGGTGCAGATTGAATTGCGCTACCAGTAAATAATTGAAGTTTATAAGACCGGGCGTACCGGCTTTTTTCCGGTGCCCGAGGAAGATGAACAACAATTCCATTTCACGCAGTATTTCATGATGCGCGGTGAAAAGGATATGATCGGTATAAAAGCGCGCTGTACTTTCGTTCATATTACCCGTTGCCAGCAAACCTACATAGGAGATACGGTTTTCCTTTCTTCGTTTTACCAACGCTATCTTGGCATGTACTTTCAATGAAACGGGACTGTAAATAATTTTTACCCCGGCTGCTTTCATTTTCTTCGCCCAGCGAATATTATTGGCTTCATCGAAACGGGCCTTTAATTCCACGAGTACTGATACCTTCTTCCCATTCTTTGCTGCACTTACCAGCGCATTGCCAATGCGGGAATCGCTGGCAATGCGGTACAGGGTTACATATATTTCCGTTACCGCAGGGTCAACCGCTGCTTCATTAAAAAACCGCAATACCATGTCGTACGACTGGTATGGCGGATGCAACATAATGTCCTTCTTCTCTACCTCTTCAAATAACGACAGCGAGCCATCACCTACCTTTATTGGAATGGCAGGCCACCGCTCATAACTCATCGCCGTATTGTTTGTGGGGAAAGAACCCAGGTCTTTCAGGTTGTGATAATGGCCGCCCTGTACCATCATAGCATGTTGCAGCTTGAGGGCCATCGTTAGTAATCGCAGATGTTCGTGTTCAATACCGGGCTCATGCAGCAAACGCGTAGCCAACCCAAAATCGCGTTTGGTTAGCTGCTCTTCAATTTTTCGGGCAATATCGCCGGCATAATCATCTTCCACTTCCAGTTCGGCATCGCGGGTTATTTTGAAACTATAACAGCCTTTAACAACGGTATGTTTAAAGATGGCAGAAAGATTATACTTAATAATATCATCCAAAAAAACAACAAACTGTTCGTTATCTCTTTTAATAGAGTAGAACCGTGGCAGGTTATCGGATGGGATATTGATGATCACCAGTTCATCGAACCCCTTCTCGCCCCCGATCACTACCAGCAGGTATATTTTGTTATTTTCAGGAAAGAACTTAATGCCCGATATAGACAGAAACACCGGCTGCAGAAAAGCCATTACCTGGGTATAGAAATAATCCGATACTTCCTCGCTAATACTGGCGGGGATGGGTTCATTATATAATAAATGAATGCCTTTCTCTTTTAACAGGGGTAATATTTCGGTGGTCAGTATAGCCCCGAAGCGCTCCTGCTGCTGGTTTATTATTTCTATGATCTGCAGCAGCACATCCCTTTTTATGTGTTCGGTTATTTGCTCATCACCTTTTGCCTTTAATTTTTCCAGGGCCATTACCGCGGGCATGCGTACCCGGTAAAATTCGTCGAGGTTAGAGGAATAGATAGATAGAAATTTTATCCGTTCCAGTAAAGGAACGTTCTCACTTCCTGCCTCTTCCAATACTCTTCCATTAAATGCGAGCCAGCTAAGGTCTCTATCGAAAAATTCTGATTGCATGCGGTTACCAGTTTCAAGTAGTTAGTATGGCGGCAATGGCAAAAGCGATCACGGAAACGATCAACCCATACATGAACACATTATAGGAAATGCGTAACCGCTGGTATTTGGTACCCAGCACCACGCCTTGCGAGTAGATGTCCTTGATAAGACTGCGGTATAAAAAATCGCGATCGTCCATCATCTGCAACATACCCCCGGTATAATCTTCCATACTCATCTTAAAAAAGTTCCCGAAGAATAACAGGTTCACCTGCTTTTCATTGATGTCGGTTTGGGTGAAGGTACCTTTGGGAATATTTGGCCGGGTAGCCAGAATGGCGAATACAATGGTAACCAGGCTAACGGATAACAGGAGCATAGCGGGTATGGTATATTGGGGAAATTGTTCCAGGTTCTTCAACAATACACTAAGCAGTACCGAGATGATGATCGAATTCACCGAGATCATTATATGCGCCTTGCTGTCGGCCATATCACTGAGCCGCTGGTGGTTGCCGGAAGTGATGCGGAACATGGTCTCAATACCCCGCTCGGGCCGGTTCTTCCGTTTTGCCTTCTCCAACGGATTATCTTCCGGGATCAGGGGTTTTACTTTTGGTTTTACTGCCGGCGCCTGTATAGGGACTTTTATCTCCGGATTTTTTTCAGCCAGTTTTTCTTTCAGCTTTTCCAGGTGTTTGGCCTTAATGTCGTTCAGCAATAGCTGGGCGTAATCGGTATGATAATGATGTGATTCAAGCAGGCGAACGGTTTTTACGCGCCACTCCTCCTTGCTAACGTCTATATTATGTAATGCGATGAACTCTTTTCGCATAATTTTATTGGTCTCCGTAAAGCGGGAGGTTCCCAAATGATACAGATCGGCGTCGGCCACAATTTTTTCCAACAGGGTTTCGGGGCTTTGCGGCAACCTGGTAGCTCGTATACAATTGCCTACGGTTTGAATGGTGGTTTCATCAATGCCCTGTCTTTTCAAAAAAGCCGCTGCTTCTTCCGCGCCCTTTTCCTCATGCCTGGAGGGATCGGTATAATACCCGATGTCGTGGAACCAGGCGGCCGTTACCACTACAAAGTAGTCCAGGTCGCTCAGGCGGTAGTGATTGGCGATCTCAATAGCTGCATTCACTACATTTTCGGTATGTGCCAGGTTATGATAAATTAATTTATCATCTGCATGGGTATGGAAGTAGTTGGTTACGTATTGCTTAATTTCATCCAGTAACGTATAATAATTCATATGAGGAATTCTTTTACAGTCTATCAAGTATTTAACAAATATAATCAGCTAAAGCTATTTGTACAGCTATTGAGAATTATGTCTGTATAGCCAAAGGTAGGGGCTTTATCATTTCGTTATGCACCGGGGGCGGCCGGGCACAAAAAAAGCGTTCGCCAGCTGGCGGACGCTCTGAGCAGTATTTATCTGTAATGTTATCCCATTTTGCACGCAAGCTCACATCAACAGCCCGTTTGAGCTTTGCCTTTTATTTCTTTATAAACAGGGGTTTCAACGTATACCATCCCAATGCGGGAAAGAAGTGCATGGGTATGGCCAACCCCGGGAAAAATTCCGGACTTTCAAATTCAAGTGGAAATTTATAGGCGATAGGCCCCAGAATGGTCGCAAAGCTCACGATCGTGAACACCAGGTTAAAGATGATCTCACCATAACGGGGCAGCCATTTGGTTATTAATCCATAACCGACTGACGCCAGTAAGCCTGCCAGTATACAAATAAGAAAAACGGTAACAGGTTTTATGGTCCCTGAAAAATCGATCTCATTTGTTTTAAAATAAACCTTTTGATAGATCAACGATGCCACTGCGGCCAGTACGCCCGAAATCAACCCCAGTAATAATAATCTTTTAAACATACTATTTGTGGTTTATTAGCCCTTGGTAACCGGCACAGCTACGTCAATTTTTATCTGTTCCCCCACTTCGCCACCGGGTTTACCGATCTTGAAATCGGAGCGGTTTACGGTAAAGCTGCCATTGAAGGTGGCGCCGGCGCCGGCCTTTTTAAAGGTAAAGGGTATGGTGTATTCTTTTGTTACGCCTTTTATTGTCAGATCGCCAGTTACCTGGTAAGCTGCGCCTGCTTTTACAATCTTTTTAGATGTGTATTTGATGGCAGGGTATTTAGCGGCATCAAACCATTCATCGCTTTTGGCGTGTTTGTTTTGTAACCCGTTACCTGTATTAATAGAGTTTACATCAATTGATACGTCAAATTTTGAACTGGCGGGATTTTGTTCATCAAAATCGATGCTGCCGGAAAAGGTCTTAAAGATACCGGCTACTTCGCTGCTCGAAAATTTGATACTGTATTTATCAGTAATAGCCCATTTTTGAGCTACGCTGAAAGCGAACACTGCTGTAATTACCAGCAGTGTTGCCATAGAAAAGATCAGCTTCTTCATATTCTAAATCTTATTACAACTAATTAGTCTTTTGCAAATTCAGTGCTTGCCAGTAAAGTTACTTCATCGCTCAGCATAGCAGCAGGCATTGAAGGAGCTACACCAAATTCAGAACGTTTAACTTTACCAGTGATGTTGAAACCAGCAATGGTTTTCTTGCTCATTGGGTTGGTAGATGTTCCGTTAAATACTACATCCAGTACAACTGGTTTTGTAACACCATGCAGGGTAAGATCACCGGCTACTTTGTATTTTTTGTCGGCCACTTTTTTCCATGAAGTGCTTTTGAAAGTCAGCTTGGGGAATTTTTCAGCGTCGAAAAAATCAGCGGTTTGCAGGTGTTTGTCGCGTTGCTCGTTATCGGTATTGATGCTGTTGATATCGGCTGAAAATTCAACCGCTGCATCGGAAAAATCAGGTTTTGCTGAAGTGATCTTGGCATCGATGCTGTTGAAGGTTCCACCCAGATCAGCTACTGACAGGTGAGTTACGTTAAAACCAATTCTTGAATGCGCTTTGTCAACATTCCAGGTTTGTGCAAACGTTGTTGCTGCAGATGAAATCAATAATGCTGCGATGATGGTTGCTTTTTTCATGTTTCTATTGTTTGAATATTTAATGTATTGATAATATTTTTCCGATAACCTTTCCAAATTTTTCATTTGGAAAAATTACATATGGCTAAATGTGAGGGGCAATCGCTTATAATAAGCGTTTATGGAGGCGCAAATATAAGTATATCCTTATTTGCAATCGCCATCTGGAGAACAAACTTGTCCTTCGATGGTGGTGAATTTTGTATTTTCTTTTTTCCATTCCGAATAAGAACGCTCAAGCGCTTGTGCGAACACGTCTTTAGCCTGTGCGCCCGATACGGCATATTTGCGGTCAATTACAAAAAACGGCACGCCACGAACGCCAATTGCGTCGGCTTCCGCAATGTCCTTGTATACTTCCTTCGTATAGTCCTCGTTCTCCAGCGCCTGTTTCACCGCAGCGCCATCCAAACCGATATCTATTCCTAATTGTACCAGCGTGTCGTAGTCTGAAATATTTTTGCCTTCACTAAAATAGGCTTTGAACAGGCTTTCTTCGGCCGCATCGCCTTTGCCCTGTTTTTTAGCCAGGTGCGCAAAGCGGTGCGCATCGAATGAATTGGCCACTACGGCTTTTTCAAAATCGTACGTCAACCCTTCCTGGGCCGCCATGTCGGTTACATAATTATTCATCTCTTTGGCCTTTTCAATCGAAAAGCCCTTGTGCTCAGCCAGGTATTGGTGGATGTTCCGGCCGGGCTGGTATTGCAGATCGGGGTTGAGCTGAAAACTTTTCCATTCAATCTCTATTTCGTCTTTAAAAGGCAGCTCCTGCAACGCATTTTCAAATCGCCGTTTGCCGATATAGCAGAACGGACACATCACATCTGACCAGATCTCTACTTTCATAATTTATTTCCTTTTCAGTACCCTGCGTTCTACACATTGACATAAGTAGCTTGCTATTAGCTACTTAAAAAAAATTTGGTTGGGTCAATTTTGTCAGAACTTGTGATACTTAGTTTTTTATTTTAACTTGCATCCTTAAAGAGTTACTCTCTTTTAGAGAGTCAAAGCTAAGAAGTAAGTTAATACCAACAAAGTAGTTACCTGTATGAAAGTAACTTACATGGAGGGAAGTGATACTGATTATCAATGTTTACACATGAAAAATTGTAGTGAAAAAAAACCAGAACATTTGAATTGTTCGATCCGCCAGGTCCTGGACCGCTTCGGTGACAAGTGGAGTATCCTGATTATTTCCACCCTGGGGCATGTTGGAAAGCAGCGGTTTAATGAGTTGAACCAGCAGATAGGCGATATTTCGCAGAAAATGTTAACGGTAACCTTACGATCCCTGGAAGCCGATGGGCTCATCACGCGTACTTTATATCCCGAGATCCCGCCGCGCGTAGAATATGAACTGACTGATCTGGGCAGAAGTTTGTTACCGCATATTGAACAGTTGGCGCTGTGGGCGGAGCAGCATATGGAGACTATTTTGAAGAATAGGGAGAAGTATGCTTCTCAAAAAGTTGGTTAGTTTATTAGTTTTAGGTTCAAAGTCTTTGGCCCCACACCCTCCCGACAAGTCAGGAGGGAGAAACACATCCTCGCGCAAGCCTGTCAACTTCTTACTTGAAACTCTACAGCTCTTTCTTCCTCGTCAACTGGTCAACTTGTTAACTTGTCAACTCATCCACTTTCAAACCCGTTACCTCGTTACCCGGACGGCTGATCATCGCATTCTCCTTTTCAACTGGTGGAGGATTCCTGTGCCAGTAAGATGCTAAGATAGAACCGGTAATATTCATTAACGGACCAAAGATGGCGGGCGCCAATCCTAAGGTAGCTGCCTTTCCCATTGCCTTCGCAAGGCCGGATGCCAGTCCACCGTTTTGCATACCCACTTCAATAGCGATCGTGCGCGCATCGCGTTCAGGCAGGCGAAATAATTTTCCTATCCAGAAACCAAACAAATAACCGGTAGTATTATGAATAAGGGCGCAGACAATTAATGCAGGCCCGATCACGATCAGGTTATCCCTGCCAGCCGCCACTATGATCACAATAATAAAGGCAATGCCGAACATTGAGATCAGCGGCATGATCTTATCGAGCCAGCTGACCTTTCCTTTAAAAAAACGGTTGAATAGTAAACCGGCCCCAATGGGTATTACCACGATCTTGATGATCTCCCACATCATAGCCAGGGCATCTACTTTAATGAATTGTCCGCCCAGCACTTTCATCAACAAGGGTGTTAAAAAAGGAGATAACAGGGTAGCAATGGCCGTTAGGGTAACCGACAGCGCTAAATTGGCATTGGCCAGGTACGACATTACATTGGAGGCCATGCCACAGGGCATACTGCCGATCAATACCACGCCGGCTGCAATTTCAGGCGGAAAATTAAACAGGCGGGCCAGCGTATAACCGGCCAGCGGCATAAAGGTGAAGTGCCCGAACAACCCAATCAACACGGCTTTGGGCATTTTTATTACGCCGGCAAAATCTTTAATTCCCATTTCGGTGCCCATCCCAAACATGATGATCTGTAATAAAGGCGTAAAAAACGAGGCGAGCTTTACCCCGTGCCAGGTTGAAAAGTATTGCGGATAATATAGTGCTGTGGTGACTGCTGCAAAGATCAGCAGGGTGAAAGAGAATCCTTCCAATGCGGCGTATGCCCTGAAACCAATGGATAAACTTAGAAAAAATGCGATCAGCCAGGGGCCTGCAAATGCGGTGCTATCAATTACACTGAAAACAATAAAGGCTATTAAACATATAGCAGCGATTGGCAAGGCAATCTTTGTCATGGTTCGTACTGAAATGTGGGTGGTCAAAAGGTAATTTTCAATGGTGAAAGATGTTTTTTGAAAGTCATTGGTTGCATGTGCAAGGCACAGGAAACAAGCTTCAAGGCCAAGGCATAAACATTGGCTCATTAAATTACCATGTTCTCTTTTTCATGTATTCATCCAGCTGGGCGCGGGTCATGGGGATCTCGTTGGGATTCTTTTGTAACCAGTCCAGGAAATCCTGTTTTATTTTATCGGTCCACTGATTATCAATTTGCCCCGGGGTGTATTTGCCGGCCTTTAACATGCTGATGCCAAATTTGTCTTTCAGGATGATAAACTCCGCAGTTACGATCACCGTTTCGGCCAGGTGGGCCGTAATGAAAAGCACCCCGCCCTTTTTGGCAATCACCAGGTCGCCGGGCATTACCATGGCGTGCCCAATGCGAACAGGCGTGTTCAATCCCATCAATACTTCCTCTTTCAGGTACGAAGGGTCCCAGTCACGAACATACGCGTTGAAGCCTTTTATTTCTGACAGTCCTTCCAGGTCGCGGGCGGCCGCGTCAAAAACGACACCATTGCCCGATTTGCTGTAAATGGCATTGCCCAAATTACTCCCGATCAGCGTGCCGCCTGAAATTTTCCCAAAGCCATCAGCTACATATACATCGCCTTTCGTAAGCATATCGATAGGCCAGGAATTGGTATTACCCACGCGGCCATCCTTCTTCCCCCGTTCTTTTATATTCTTTTCTACATCCGGACGGCTGGGCATAAAGCAGGCTGTTAAAGCCCGGCCAACCACCGGCGTATCGGTGTTCACCGTTTTCCAGTTTCCTTCATATTGACAGGTATAGCCTTCATTGTTCAGGATCGTCCAGGCATCTTCAATAGCAATACTGCGGGCACGGCGAATAAGGTCATCCGGCAGCTTCGGACGGCCATCGGCGAATCGCTCCCCTTTCCATTCGGCGGTTAAAAATATCAGTTCATCGCGCGGAATGGTTTGCGCCTGCACTTTCATTGTAAACAGACCTACCAACCAAACAATCGTTATAATAAAAATCCCTTTCATGATACTATTTTAATGTCCGCCGGCACCTGGTTTAATGATTGTTATAGGCGTTGCAATCCCATCGAGGTCGTATACAATTTTTCCGCCCTTGATGGTCATTTCACATTCCAGCTTTTGCGTGCCGTCTACTTTATAGCCTGTATAATCGAAAAAGCCGAACTTACCCGTACGAATACCCAGGATGGCAATGTCGGCAATGGCGCCTTCGGATAAATGCCCCAGCTCTTCATGTTTTATTTCCTGCGCCGGGTTCCAGGTAGCGGCTTGGATCACACTTTGCAGGTTCATGCCTACGCTCATAAGTTTCGACATCACGTTCAACAGGTCTTTCATAGCTGCATTCATGCTATTGCTATGAATATCGGTGCTGATGGAGTTGGGGTTGAACCCATTTTTAATAGCAGGTATTGCCTGTGAAAATGCAAAACTGATGGAGCCATACCCTACATCAAATGCAATCCCTTTCTTTCTTGCTTCCAGTACAAAGGGTTTTACTTTTTGGGTGTTTACATCAACAATGGGCTCACGGTCGCGCAACTGGCCAAAGCAATGCGTAAAAATATCGCCTGGCCGCAGGTGTTTCATAAACAACTCTTCAATAGACAAGGGCGGATCGCTGCCGCCAAAATCGATCATCACCGGTGTATTGGCCATAGTGCCCGCTTTAACGGCTTCATCAACCGGCGTCCATTCACTGCCTACATAATGCGCTACTTTAATCCCTATTATATAATCGTGAAAACGCCGGGCCGTCATGCCGGTGAGTTTGCCGTCCATGTCTTTGGTATCCTGTTCGTATACGCCACCCCGCATGCCTTCGCCAACTATATTTAAAAAGGCAAGCACCCGGGTTTGTGACAGATCGATCACCTGTTTTTTAAAGAGGGGAAAATTGCGCCAGCCGGAACTGCCGGCATCTACCACTGTAGTAACGCCATTTTTGAAAGTAAAGGCATCGGGTATTACGGCCAGGGGGCCATTGCTATATGCGCGATCCGGATCGGTTCCATAAAAAACATGCACATGCGCATCTATGAGTCCTGGTGTTACATACAATCCTTTAGCATTAACAACCTGCGTGGCCTTCGACTCATCAATGCTTTTTGCCACCTTCACAATTTTGCCATCGTTCACGGCAATATCCATCACCTCATTAATATTATTCTTCGCATCAATTACATGCCCGCCTTTTATAACTATAGCATAGTTCTGCGCAGTAGATATATGCCATGCAATTGTTAAGATCAACCATAAAATACTCGGTTTCACCATTGGTTTGGGTTTGGTAAGCACACCACTACTGAAGGCGGCTATCAGTTAATAATAGCCCAGCGCCCCTGTGAAGGTACCACAACAGGGGTGAGCCGGGTTGTCAATCATCGCCTTTCCTGAGATATCTTTAACCAACTGCCTTCATCAATTCTTCTTTGATCCTGCCGGCCACAATTTTTTCCTGGCCGGGTTTCAACATCCAAACGGTCACGGTGATGCTATTGTCTTTTATTCCACCGATCTCGATAGAAGGAGCGCCACTGCGTAATTTTTCCTGCAGGTCTTTCCCCGACAACTTTACTTTGCCTGCATCCCATGCTATCTGTAAAGTGGGCGTTATATTTCCCAGTGCCGGTACGGTGATACTGGTAGTTACGCCGCTTACAGTTTTGGCAGCATTGTCAATTACCGCAGTGGCAGCTTCCCACGCTTTCCATTCTTTATCATGATCGTCTTTAATGTATTTATCAATGGCTACATACATGCCCAGCACTTCTTCTTTATTTACTTTAAAGCCCCGGCCAATATTAAAACCCCGGGGCGGCATGTGCAGGCGGGCGGCTGCAATGATCTCCTTCTTCCCCATCAACAACCCGGCGCTTTGCGGACCGCGTATCGCTTTGCCACCTGAGATCACCACGAAACTGAACCCCATATCATTGAACTTCCACAGGTTTGATACCGGTGGTACATCGGCGGCAATATCAATAGAGGTAGGGATATTGTGTTTTTTGCCCAGGGCCACCCATTCTTCATGTTTTATATTTCCCTTATCAGCTTCTATATTTAAAAAGTGTAACAAGGCTGTCCGCTCGTTAATGGCCTGCTCAACTTCTGCTGCGGTTTCTACATAAATTAATTTACAGCCCGTATTCTTTAAGGCGTGGTTGTATACAATTTCGTGCGCTTTTTGAATAATCACTTCCGACTTCATGCCTGTACCATCCAGGTGCGGCAATTGTTCTACTTTATGTTGGTCCATCCCGGTTAAAATACCAGCCAGGCCGAGGGTCATGCCCGAGAAGGCGCCCGAAGTAACCACGGCTGCTTCGGAATGTACCAATGCGGCGATCTTCTCTCCTACTTTATCCTGCACTTCATCGAGCATGCAAAATTCGGAGGCAGCGCTTTGTATAGCTTCCAATACATAATCGTGCATTAATGAACCAGTCATGGCCGTGAAGGTACCAGCTGCATTGATAAAGGTGCGAACACCCAGTTCTTTAAAAAGATCATGTTTTTCAGCCTTTGGGGGTGCGGCGGAGGCACTGGCCCAGGGAATAAGGGAGGCGCTGCCGGCATAAGGGACCAGTGCAAATAATTTGAGCAATTCTCTCCGTTGCATACAGTTAATTTGTGGTTACTGCCCGCCCGTGAATCGGATCGGACGGAGCGATTGTTATGGAATCTGTTTGATTGGGTCAGTACATATGTTCTGAAAGGGCAATGGTAAAACGGGCCAGCAAAGATGAGCGCATTGAGAACCGCAGTGACGAAGCGATAAGAGAATAAGAACTGCGACACTGCGGTAAAATAATCGAACCTTAACCTAAATTACTACGGGTTATACATAGGCAATGCAATCCATTTCAACTAAAGAATCACCAGGCACACCGCCTTTGGCAACGGCCACGGTAGTACGAACCGGGGGATTTTTTCCAAAGCGGCCTTTATATACTTCGTTCATGTCCTTGTAATCCTTGATATCGTCGAGATATACATTCACTTTCAACACTTTTTCCATGGAGGAACCGGCTGCCTGTAATTCTTTTTCCAGTTCTTTCAATACATGATCAGTGTGTGATTTAATATCGCCGGCAAAATGGGCGCCTTTACCTGCGATGAAAATCATTCCATTGAATTTAGTGGCGCCGGAGAAAAGCGGCACATCCTGGTCATCAGTTACTACATTAAACACTTCTTTTTCATTGGTTTTGCCGGAAGTAGTTTCAGCCTTAGCGAATAGTCCCAATCCTATTGTTCCGGCAACGGAAGCAAACAGTTTTTTCAATGCATTTCTGCGTTCAGTTATCATGTGCAATCCCCTTTTTAAGTGTTAGTGATGGTGAAAGACCTACTTAGAATTACTTCCACTAATTTAGCCCTATCCTCCAAATCTGCAAAAAATAATTGCAAATTATTTGCACAATTAGCCAAATATTTCAGAATCCAGCAAGGATTTTGAGCCCATTTAGCCCGTCAAAACGCAAATTCCCGCAAAATTTGCAACACTCGCCATCGATAAGAACTTCCACTTACACGTTCTGTAAACGCTCCTGCCTCAATTACATTCCACACTACCAACTTTAAAAATAAAACCCCGACGGAACCGACGGGGTCTGGTTTTTCATATAATAAGTTCAGCTGTGGTTTATTCACGCAGCCATATAATTGGAATGACTACGGATCAGGGATAAACAGATTATAAAGCTGACCTTAACCAGGATGCACATTGCTACTACTATTATATATGGCGTTCTCATAGGTATATACCTTATATAAAATAATATTACCTGGTTCACACCTGTAAATGTGTGTACCATCATTCACAAATTGGTTAAACTTGATAATGTAAGGGCAGATAAGGTGAGGCCGCAAATTCATTTGCAGCAAATAAACGTACAGGATATACGAATTAGGGCGGGGCTAATTAATAACTTTTAAATGTTGTATTGATCGGGGGGGAATCTGAACGTAAGTACGGCTGGTTGAAATGATTGGTTGAAGGAAAGCAGGTTTAAACAGAAACAGAAAAGTGGGGTTAATGTATTTGTGGATTCAAATTTAGAATAATTATTGAAATAAAAAATTATTGTTATGTAGTCCTGAAAAGTTTTAAGTGTTTTTGTTAAGGATCTTAGCAACACGTTGCAATTCTTCAAGTAAATGACGATTGAGCAAGCATTCCATCCAACATTGCGTTGGAAAAAATAATCTAAATCAAATTTTGTATAAATGCGACAAATGCGCTGAAAGCTCCAACCGCCTGTTTACAATAAAAATGGTGAGCCACCCGATAAAGAGCCACTCACCTATGACCTGTAGAAAAAGAGCGTTTACAACAGGAGAAACAAAATCATTCCCGTCCTATTTGTTGGTTCCTGTAGTGCTGTTATTATTATCAGCTGAGATCTTTTTCCCGAGAACAGTGATGTATTGTTGTGCATCCTTATTTCCCGGATCTATGGCCAGTATCTTTTTCAAATTTTCTGTTGCCGATCTATAATCTTTTACCTGGTTGGTTTGATAAGCAGCCAGGTAACCATAGGCTTCCACCAACCATTTCTTGTTGGTTTTATTGGTGGCGTCTGTTTCAATCATGGAGATCAATTTGTTATACCAGGGAATAGCAGATCCCTTTTGCATGGTTGAATCACTCAATGAATTCACGCGGGCACGCCAGTAATAACCAAAAGCCTGGTCGGGATATTTTTGAATGTAGGTCCCAAACACCGTATCGGCCTGGTCATATGCTTCTGCCTTGAAATTGGCAATGCCCCAGTTGAACAGATCGATATTGGTTGCTTTGGGGTTGTCGGTATAATACATGCCCAACCATTTACCCTGGTTTACATAATCTTTCTGGTCTTTATACAGATCAGACAGCTTCTTATAAAAATGGAATTTCTCAGCCTGGTCTTTCGCCATCTCCACCGTTTTCAGATAGTAGGCAATGGCTGAATCTTCTTTGCCGGCTACACTGGCATACAGGTCGGCCATTACTTCATAATCCTTTGCCACCATGTTGCTATCCACTTCTTTCGAGAAATACCGGTTCATGCTGGTCATGGCATTGGCGGAGTCTTTCAACCCCAGGTAACTATAGGCCATCAACTTATACAGGCGCGGCATTGAATCGGCATTGTTATTATGTCCAAGCAGTTGTTGCGCATTGGTAATGGCGTCCTGGTATTGTTTATTCAGGTACAACAGATCGGTGTACAGCACGTCATTGGTTTTATTGGGATCGCTTTTGGCAACATACTGTTTAAAATATGCCATGGCCTTTTGTGGCTCAGTGAAATAATAGTGATAGTACAATTCGTACACAGCAGGCGCATAATTGCTGTCTGCTTCCAGCGCCTGGTTAAAATACTTCAAATACATTTCAGGGTTCTTCTGGGAAACAAATATCTTTCCCATGCGGTAAAGGGCCGCAGCGTGCTTACCATCTTTATCCAATGCTACAGTATACGACTTGTAGGCATCTGAACCATTGCCCTGTT
>Ga0136846_1216253_pt1 | contig 23826 bp, 24 predicted proteins | sample HopSoiMetagenom2_FD_96841 | JGI IMG/M metagenome (GOLD analysis project Ga0136846, IMG submission 96841) | Grasslands soil microbial communities from Hopland, California, USA - 2 Assembly 2016 (version 4) | ecosystem: Environmental > Terrestrial > Soil > Grasslands | place: USA: Hopland... | reverse complement strand
GCTGTTCTTCCTTACGCAGACGCTGAAGGTCGACGGCACGACGGCGAACATCCTGATCACCTTCGCGCTGCTTTTGGGAACGCCGTTCTTCATCTTGTTCGGATGGCTGTCGGACAAGATCGGCCGCAAGCCGATCTTGCTCGCCGGCTGCCTGATCGCGGCGATCACATACTTCCCGCTCTTCGGGCAGATCGCCAAGACGGCAAATCCGAAGCTGACCTCGGCGATCGACTCCGTGAAGGTCAATCTGACCGCCGATCCCGCGACTTGCGGCACGTTGTTCGATCCCGTCGGCGTGCGCACGTTCACGACGCCGTGCGACGTGGCGCGGCGCACTTTGGCGACCAATTCGATCCATTACGAGCTCACCTACGGGGACAAAGGCTCGCCGCTTGTCGCCAAGGTCAATGGCGCGGACGTCGCAACGAGCGACAATACGGGTGCCGCGGTCGTGACCGCGGCGCAGGCCGCGGGCTATCCCAAGGCCGGCGATCCGACGATCCTCAAGACGCCCTCGATCGGCGGTTCCTTGAGCGATTCACGCGCGCTGACCTTGATCGGCCTTCTGTTCATCCTCGTCGTCTACGTAACGATGGTGTACGGGCCGATCGCGGCAATGCTCGTCGAGTTGTTCCCGACGCGCATTCGCTACACCGGCATGTCGCTGCCCTATCACATCGGCAACGGCTGGTTCGGCGGCTTCCTGCCGCCGACCGCCTTCGCCATCGTGGCGGCGACGGGCAATATCTATCAGGGCCTGTGGTACCCGATCGTCGTCGCACTGATGACATTCGTCATCGGCCTCATCTTCATTCCGGAGACGAAGGACCGCGACATCTACGCCGACGACCGACCGATCAGATAGGACGGAGCGCCGCAACGAGCGCTCTGTTTTCAGACTGGCGCCGCCTTCGTCTTGAGGGCGGCGCCTTTTCTTTTACGGGTGCGCAGCGTCGTAGCGCGCCATGAAATTCGGCGACATCGCGCGTAACCGGTCGCGATCGACCCGGCCAGAGCGCCCGATATAGCTCATCGCGAAATCGAGTGGCGCGAGCCGCATGTGTTGCGGAAACTGCTCGTACCATTCGGCGCTAGCTTTCGAGGCACGCACGAGCTTTTCCGCGATCGCACGACGATTCGCCTCATAGAGCGCTAAACCTGAGGCAAGATCGCCGGGAGCAGCTTCGAGCGCTTTGACCAATGCGATCACGTCCTCGAGCGCGAGCCGCGTGCCGGAGCCGATCGAGAAATGCGCGGTGTGCAGCGCGTCGCCGACCAGCACCATGTTGTGGAACGACCAACGTTCGTTCCAAATCCAGGGGAAATTTCGCCAAGTCGATTTGTTGGAGATCAGCGTGTGACCTCCCAAGGACGCGGCGAACACACCCTCTAGGGCGTGCTGCGTCTCTTCCGGCGAAAGGCCATCGAAGCCCGCCCTAAGCCAGGTTCCACGATCGCACTCGACGATGAACGTGCTCTTCGCCGGGGCATAGCGATAATGATGCGCATTGAATGTGCCGAGCTTGGTCTCGAGGAACGTTTGTGTTAGGGCATCGAAGAATTGCGTGGTACCGTACCAGATGAACTTATTGTCGAGATAGGCGAGCGACATCTTGAAATCGCCTTCGAAACTGCGGCGAACCAGCGAGTTCACTCCGTCCGCGCCGATGATGAGGTCGAAGCCGGAAAGCTCGTCCAGCGATAGCACCTGCGTCCGATAGTGGAGGCTGACACCTGCTCCTTCCCCGCGCTTTTGCAGCAACTGCAGCAATTCCAGCCGGCCGATTGCCGAAAAGCCCACGCCATCGATGACGATCTCTTCGGCGGCATGGACCAACTTGATGTCGCGCCAAGTCTGCATGTGCGGCATGATTGCGTCCGCCGTCTCACTATCGTCCTGGCGCATGAAATCGAGGGCGCGCTCGGAGAACACGACGCCGAAGCCGAACGTCGCGTCGGCCGCGTTCTGCTCGAACAGATGCACTTCGGCGCGCGGATGCCGCATCTTCCAGAGATAGGCGAAATAAAGTCCGGCCGGTCCACCGCCGAGAATTGCGATGCGCATCAGTAAAGCGGCGGCAACAGCGCCAAGCCGCGCACCGGACCGAGGCCAAGTTGCCCGCGGTCGAAGGTGAGGGGGAGACGGATTTGGCCGGTACGCGGCGCCGGGGCGCGCCCGCCGAGCAAGCCTCCAATGAGACCGCCTATGTCGAGAATTTGCGGCGCAATCCCGTAGCGCTGCAAAACCGGCGCTAGGCCGGACGCGGTAAGATCGAGCCGCCCGTCCAGCCGATGCGTGCCATCGATGCGCAATGTGCCGGTCGCCTGCGCATTGAGGCTGCCTTGGACGAGGGATGCGTTTTCAAACGTGAGCGTCCCGCCCGCCACACGCCAACCCTCGAGCATTTGCGGAATCGTGGCGCCGCCGATCGCATTAGCCTGCGTAATCGTTCCGTTCGTTTGCAGTGTGGCAGGCGCGTTTATCCCGGTCGCATCGTCGAGATCGGATGACATCGCATCAGCGGCCGCCAGAGCGAAATCGTATGCATGCTGGTCTTGGTTGCCTTGGCGCATGTGGAACTGAAACTTATCGGCGCGGCCGTTGAAACTGCTCCCGTTCGGAATGGTCACTTTCACATCGATCTAATCGGCCGAAAGCGAAGCGCGTTGCAGGGTGTCCGGCTCCCCGCGCACGCTGATCTGCAGAAGCTTCCAACTAGCGAGTGTGTGGCTGCCGTCCTGCGTCAGCACAAAATCGAACGGGCCCTCGGCCTCGCCGATGATGAGCTTCGGATTGTAGAGCTGCGCGACAAGGTGGATGCCGACAAGCTTGCCCGTCACCGGAACGCCGGCGGCGGGACCGGAAAAACTCGGCTCCTTGCACGTAATTTCGATGCGGAACGGATAACCCCCGACGCTGCGATCGGAGCAGGTCCAATTGCGTCCGTCCGCCGCCTCGCGCTTGATCCACGCGCCGATCTCACGGCCGGTGATTGTCGCCGATGTGTACCAGAAGATGGACCAGCCGATCGCCAGAACGAGCAGCGCGAAAATCGGCACGTAGAGGCCGAAGCGGCTGTACCGTTTCGGGGGCTGAGCTGCTGTGTCCGCCATCATCTGCCCGGTCTGAATCGACCGGATTATGCTACCGTATCGCGGAGAAGCCGAGCGCGCCGGCAGGTACTTCTGGCGATGCGGTGATGGGTGCGGGGACACGCACCCGCTCCCGCGCCTCGGCCGGACGCGCGGCAAGTGCGGGCGCTGCATTCGCAGCTGCGACAGCCTCCGGCGTGTTGGACAAAAATCCAGCGAGCTCATCGGCGCTGCGCGCCGCGATCGCCTCGAGCGCCTTGTCATCGACCAGCGACCAGGAATCGGCGGCCGTGCCCTTGAGCGCGATATCGTCGCCAAGACGTTGCGTACGGTTCTTCTTGGCGTCGAAAATATCGCAGACATACGCGAGCGCGGTCGCGCCGTTCCCGGCGGGATAGGCGGTCAGATGCATCTGCACGAAGTATTTTGCGAGCTTCTGATCGACGACATCGACCTCGCGCACATCGACCGCATGGGCGAGCGCCTCGGAAAAGCGCGACACGACCGCGCGGGGAACATTCTCCACGCCGCTGAGAGTCAGTGCCACGGATGCGCCGCGCGGGCTGGCATTTGGATTGCGCACCGGCACGCCGGCGGCGGCCTTGATTGGCTCCCTGAGCGACCTCGTCGTCTCGTTGCACCCGGCGAGAACGGATAGGGCGAGGCAAAGGCCGGCGCACCACAGGAGGCGCGCAGGATTGGCGAGCGATCCCTCTCCCATTCGCGGCTCCTCGGGTGGTCCGGCGTGCGGCCTTCAGCGCTCCGAACCGGCCATTGCTAGCGGCCTTCTGCTTGCGCGTCCAGATGCGGCCAAGGCTGAGCCATGGTCCCGCCGCCGTCCTTTCATTCGCCGGACACCGCGAATAAATCAGGGCGCCATGACTCGCCCGCAGGATTCCGACACGCCGGAAGTTGAGGACTTCGAGCCGCTCAGCGACGCGGACGAAGAGCCGAGCCTGCCCGCGCTTGAACTTGAGACCGGCGACGCAGCCCCGGCCTCGGTCGCGCGCGGCGCGGCGGCAATCCGCGCCTATTGGAAAGATGCGCCGGTCGGACCCGGCGTCTACCGCATGATCGCCGAGGACGGCGAGGTGCTCTACGTCGGCAAGGCGAAAAGCGTCCGCAAACGCATCGCGAGCTACATGCGCGCGCAGGGGCACACGAACCGCATCGCGCGGATGATCGCGCAGACCGCGTCGATGGTCTTCGTCTCGACCGAGACGGAAACTGAGGCGCTCCTGCTCGAAACCAACTACATCAAGCAACTGAAGCCGCGCTTCAACGTGCTGATGCGCGACGACAAGTCGTTTCCCTATATCTTGCTGACGCGCGACCACGTCGCGCCGCGAATCACCAAACATCGCGGCGCGCGCCAGAGGAAAGGCGATTATTTCGGGCCGTTTGCAACGGTGTGGTCGGTGAACCGCACGCTGAATGCTTTGCAGCGCGCGTTTCTTCTGCGTTCATGTTCGGATTCGTATTACGAAAACCGCACGCGGCCGTGTCTGCTCTATCAGATCAAGCGCTGCTCTGGTCCATGCACGGGCGAGATTTCACACACGGACTATGCCGAGCTGGTGCAGGAGGCGCACGACTTCTTGTCGGGCAAAAGCCGAGCCGTGCGCGAGCTTCTCGCCCGCGACATGCAGGAGGCGGCCGAACAGCTCGATTTCGAACGCGCCGCGCGACTGCGCGACCGCATTGCGGGACTCTCCGCAGTCCAGGGATCGCAGGGCGTCAACCCCAAATCAGTTGAGGAAGCCGACGTTTTCGCGATCACCGAAAATGCGGGCCAGTTCTGTATCGAGGTTTTTTTCTTCCGCACGTATCAAAACTGGGGCAACCGCGCCTATTTCCCGCGCGCCGATCGCAGCCTGACGACGGGCGAAGTGCTCGGCGCTTTCCTGGCGCAGTTTTATAGTGAGCGCCCCGCGCCGCGGCTGCTTTTGTTGTCGGCTGCGATCGAAGACACCGAGCTGCTCGCGGAGGCGCTCTGCCAGCGTGCCGGTCATCGCGTCGAAATCGCCGTGCCGCAGCGTGGCGAAAAGCGCGAGCTGGTCGAAGCGGCATTGCAGAATGCGCGCGCGACGCTCGGCCGCAAGCTTGCCGACACGGCAAGCCAGACGAAGCTGCTCAGTGTGCTGGGTGAAGCGGCCGGCGCGCCGGGACCAGTCCGCCGCGTCGAAGTTTATGACAATTCCCATATCATGGGCACGAATGCGATCGGCGCGATGATCGTCGCCGGTCCGGCCGGGTTCATGAAAACGCATTATCGCACCTTCAATATCCGCAGCGAGGAACTGACACCCGGGGACGATTACGGGATGATGCGGGAGGTCTTGCGCCGGCGTTTTTCGCGGCTCATGAAGGAAGCGCCGCGGATGACACTCCCTCATCCCGAGGCGGCAAAACGATTAGAGGCAAAGTCGGGAACACCCGACTTTGCGAGCGCCGTCTCGAACGATGACTTGCATAGCGCCCTGCCCTTCGAGACGCACGCTACACCTGCTCCTCGCGGTGAAGACCCCGACGCTTTCCCCGCCTGGCCAGACCTTGTGCTCATCGATGGTGGGCGTGGTCAGTTCGATGCGGCACGGCAAGTCTTTGCCGAACTTGGCGTCACCGGCGTGACGCTGGTCTCGATCGCCAAGGGGCGCGACCGCGATGCCGGCCGCGAAACCTTCTTCGTCGAAGGCCGCGAGCCTTTTCACATGCCACCGCGCGATCCGGCGCTCTATTTCGCCGAGCGGCTGCGCGATGAGGCGCATCGCTTCGCGATCGGCACGCATCGTGCGCGACGCAAACGTGAATTCACGCGTAGTCCCTTGGACGAGATCGGCGGCATCGGACCGGCGCGGAAGCGCGCGCTGCTGCAGAGTTTCGGCACTGCGAAAGCGATCTCGCGCGCGGCGCTCGCCGATCTCGAAAAGGTGCCCGGCATCAATGCCGCTACCGCGCGGCTGGTTTACGACTATTTCCATGAGCGGCGCTGATGGCGGAACGATTCTGCCGCTTCGCCGCGTTTTCCGTGTGAACACGATGCAGTTGACCTTCGTGCGGCGAGAGTGTTCTCAGACGCCATGGCTGTGACGACCATTCAGGCAGGACCGAGCCGGCGCTGGACGCTGCCGAATATCCTGACCTATGGCCGGGTCCTCGCCGTGCCGGTCGTGGTCGTGCTGCTGTTCTGGCCGGATCTCGCCTGGATGCGCTGGACGGCGCTGTGCATCTTCATAATCGCGGGCGTCACCGACTTTTTCGACGGCTATCTCGCCCGCGCCTGGTCGCAGCAATCCTCGCTCGGGCGGATGCTCGATCCGATTGCCGACAAACTTCTCGTCGCCGCGGTTTTGCTGATGCTCGTCGCCGACCACACGATCACGAGCTTCTCGATCTGGGCGGCGATCGTCATCCTGTGCCGCGAAATCCTGGTCTCGGGCCTGCGCGAATATCTGGCCGAGCTCAAGGTGTCCGTGCCGGTCAGCAAGGTCGCCAAGTGGAAGACGACGCTGCAGCTGGTGGCGCTCGGCTTCCTCATTGCCGGGCGCGCCGCCGACCTCATCGTGCCGGGCGTCACTCTGGCCGGGTTGATGCTGCTCTGGGTTGCAGCCATCCTGACGCTCTACACCGGCTGGGACTATATGAAGGCCGGGATCAAGCACGTCGTCGACGACTAGCCATGCGGGCTCTGTACTTCGCCTGGGTGCGAGAACGAATCGGCAAGGCGGAAGAAGAGCTTACGCCGCCGCCCGAGGTCACCACGATCGGCGGCATGATCGATTGGCTCAAAACGCGCGGCGAAGAATATGCATATGCTTTTGAGAATGCGCGTAGCATTCGCGCGGCAATCGACCGCGCGCATGTCAAGCACGATGCGCCAATCTCAGGCGCGCGTGAGGTAGCCTTCTTCCCGCCAATGACCGGGGGGTAAGGTGGGTTTGCAGCCGACCATTCGGGTTCAACGCGAGCCGTTCAATGCGGCGGCGGAGGCCGAGGCACTCACAGCCGGGCGCACCGATATCGGCGCGGTTGTGACGTTCACCGGCCTGTGCCGCGACGAAGGCGGACGCCTCGCAGAGCTCGACCTCGAGCATTATCCGGGCATGGCGGAAACCGAGATCGGACGTGTGGCCGACGAGACGCTCCGGCGCTGGCCGCTTCACGGCCTCGCCGTCGTGCATCGGTACGGCCCGATCCGCCCGGGTGAGCCCATTGTGCTCGTCGTGACCACCTCGTCCCATCGCATGGCGGCATTCGAGGCGGCCGAATTTCTGATGGATTATCTCAAGAGCAACGCGCCGTTCTGGAAAAAAGAGCTGTTGGCCGAAGGAGCAGAGGGCGATTGGGTCGATACTAAGCCGGAAGACGAGCACGCGCTGGCCCGCTGGTAGTCAAATAACATAAGTTAATGCGATCACGGTGAAACCTTCGGTGTCCCCGCGGCTTCCCTGAATTGGGTAAGGAAAGGGCCGATGGCAGCCGGGGTGCTCATTGTTGAGGACGAGCCTCTTTTGCGCTCGATGGCGGTCGAGTTTCTGGGTGAGGCCGGGCTCGTCACCTTCGAAGCCGAGAACGCCATCGAGGCGATGGAGCTCCTGAACGATCGAGCGGCCGAGGTCGCCGTCCTCTTCACCGACGTTCGCATGCCCGGATCAATGGATGGGCTCGAACTCGCGCGGGTCGCCCATAGCTCGTGGCCGTGGATTCGGGTCATCGTCACGTCCGGCGCGTTCGGCAAGCCGTCGGACACGCTTCCCGACGAGGCGGATTTTCTGCGGAAGCCCTGGTTGCCGCTCGACCTCCTCGCCCATGTGCTCAAGGCAGCGACCCAGTTCGATGCGCTCCAGGTCGACCCGGGAGTGCGCGCAAAAGCCTGAATGCGAGAGGCGCCGGCAAAGCTGGTGGCGTACGGCCCGAAACAGTTCCCCCTGCCGCCTAGGGAGAAGCGGCAGGGGGTCCTGGGAGGCTGGACATCATGAAAATGTCCGCGACCGACCGGCGATATCAGAGGGCCGAGGATCACCGATCAGCTTACTTACCCTACAAGTGTACGAGGCGAGAGCGCCTTAACCCATGTGAACATGCGCGCGGTTTGTTTCCGCGAACATGGCGTGATTGGCGCTTGAATAGCAGCGCTCATCCACGGAAGCGCCATCGGAGGCTTGGGAATTTAACCCAAGCTCACGGCTCTTCAACCAAAGCAAGCAATGATCACCCATCAGCCCTTCGGCAGCAGCGGCGTGATCTCTTTGTCGAGTTGATCGACGGTCATCTCGCCTGAAACGCGCTTGCCATTGATGAAGAAAGTCGGCGTGGCGTTGACACCGAATTTTTCTGCACCGCGATCACGCACCATGTTGACCTTGTCGTAGAGCGCCTGATCCTTTAAACACTTCTCGAAACTCTCCTGACTCATGCCCGTCTGCTTAACGATGTTCGAGAGACCATCAAGCGGCTTGTCGACGAAAGCCCAGTTCTTCTGTTGCGCAAAAAGCAGAGCGATCATCGCCTCGCGCTTATCGCCCGAGCAGCGCGCCAGCATGAAGCCGGCGGTCGCGAGCGGATCGAGGGGAAACTCGCGCAAAATATATTTCACTTTGCCGGTGTCGGTATATTTCGATTTCAGCGTCGGATAAACGTTGTTGGCGAATGCCGCGCAATGCGAGCACGTCATCGATGCATATTCGACGACCGTCACCGGCGCGTTGGCCTGTCCTTCCACCACATCGGGCAAGGCTTCGTCGGCCATCAGCTGCTCGACATCCACTTTGGCGTTTTGCGCGAGGGCCGGCCGCAGTCCGAAGGGCTGTATCGCGACAAGCACGGAGCCGACGGCGGCAAATTTCAAGAGGTCGCGACGCGACTTAAGCAAAGCGAACATGAGGCTTCCGATCGTGGCGGCTAAGCTCAAAGATTAGCCGCAACATTTAGGGTATTTTCGGGCGAGGTCGATCAAGGATCCGCGCACCAAGGCGTGCAAGGGCGTCCCGCAGGGGCTCTTCTTCAATGCCGCTGACCTGTCGCTCGGCTTCGGCCCGGGCGAGCGGGTCCTCAGGGGTCCGCCGAGGCGAGGCGGGCGAGCGCTCGATTTTCTCCTGCCGGACCCTTAGCGATCCGACGCAGCGCCAACCGAGATGGGCGTTGACCCTTTCAATCAGCACCGCCGAAAGGTGCTGGATTTCCAGCCCGAAGCCGGGTTCGACCCGCAGAAGGAGGGCGGCGGGCGGCCGAGGTTCGAGCGGATCGTGCTTGATCCCGCCGGGCGGCCATCGCAGGCGCGCGGGATGGCTGATTGCGGCGATCCGCTCGCCGACGATCTCCTCCCAATCGAGAAGCAGCGTCGCTTCACCGAAACCTTGTCGCGCGACTGCCGGATCGAGGATTTTCGGCACAAAATCGGCGAGCGGCTGCGACCAGGGTCGCTTCAAGTCGGGGAAACGCGGCGCCATGACCTATCCCATGCCTTCTCTTGGGGACGCGCGCCAGCGCGGCTTGACCCTCATTCCTCGCAGCCCCCAATACCCACATGGTCCGGCACGGGGCAGCCCCTAAACCAGTGCCCCTTCCCGATAACCCGGCAGCGGAACTGCTCGCCTGGTATGACCGGCATCGGCGGCGGCTGCCCTGGCGCGCCGAGCCGGGCGTCCTCCCCAATCCATACGCAGTCTGGCTATCGGAGATCATGCTCCAGCAGACCACGGTGGCCGCCGTGCAAAAGTATTTTTCCGCCTTCATGACGCGCTGGCCAACAATCGCCGATCTCGCCGACGCGGCGGTCGACGAGGTTATGAAGGAATGGGCGGGACTCGGCTACTATGCCCGCGCCCGCAACTTGCACGCTTGCGCCAAAGCAGTCGCCTCCAAACGTGGCGGCCGATTTCCGCAAACCGAGGACGCCCTGCTCGCCCTGCCTGGCATCGGGCCTTACACGGCGGCTGCGATTGCCGCGATCGCCTTCGGGCAAAGAGCAGTGGTCATCGACGGCAACGTCGAGCGCGTCGTGGCGCGGCTCGCCGGGATCGACACGCCGCTCGCACAAGCCAAGCCCGCGATCCGCGCCTTCGCCGAGGAGCTGACGCCCCGTCGTCAAGCCGGCGATTTCGCGCAAGCGATGATGGACCTCGGCGCGACGGTCTGCACGCCACAGCGCCCGGCCTGCGCGTTGTGCCCGTTGCGTGAGCATTGCCGTGCATTTGCGCTTGGCCAGCAGGAGCGCTTTCCGGTCAAAGGCATCAAGCCGGAGAGGCCGTTGCGAATCGGCAATATCTTCGTGCTTCGCACCGCCGAGAAGGTCCTAGTGCGTACACGCGCGCCGCGCGGCCTGCTCGGCGGAATGACCGAATTTCCAAGCTCCAAGTGGAGAAATGCCGGTGCCTCGCAAGCCAAGGAAAGCGATTTTTCGGTCGCAGCGCATTGGCGCCGCCTGCCCGGCCGCGTCGAACACGTCTTCACGCATTTTGCGCTGCGCCTAACCGTTTATACCGCGGAAACGCCTAGCGCGGTCGCCCCCGCGGGCATGCGCTTCGTCGCTATCGCTGATTTGCGCCGCGAAGGACTGCCGAGCCTCATGCTCAAAGTCGCCGCGCATGCCGGACTGCTGGAAGCGCCCCGTCAAACAAGGCGCGGCGCGTTCAAGTAGCTGTCCGCTTCAGCATGAAGGCCTGCCGTTTGCATTCGGCAACCAGGGTTCCGTCCTGCTTGTAGGCGCGGTGGTGGAACTCGACGAGGCCGGCATCGGGCCGTGATTTTGAATCGCGCTTGGAAACGATCTGCGTCTCCACCCGCAGTGTATCGCCTTCGAAAAGCGGCGCCGGAAACTTCACGTCGGTCATCCCGAGATTGCCGATCGTGGTGCCGACTGTGGTGTCGCCGACGGAAATCCCGATCATCAGACCAAGCGTGAACAGCGAATTCATCAGCGGCTGACCCCATTGCGTTTCATTGGCGCAGAAATCGGCGTCGATGTGGAGTGGCTGCGGGTTCAGCGTCATATTGGAGAACAGCATGTTGTCCATTTGCGTGACGGTCCGGCGAAGCCCATGCGCGATCGTCTCGCCGGGCTCGAAATCCTCGAAATACATGCCGCCCCGCGGGTGCCGCTCGGCCTTTGTCATCTCCCCTCCGGTACACGTGTGGAATCCGCCACTTAAGCCGGCATTTACCATGAATCTTCATGTTTGCGGCAGCTGCGCGAGACGTCTTGGGATCGAAGTCAGGCGAATGTTGGTACGCAGGTTCATGCTCTGGGTCGGCGCGGTCTCCGCTGCAGAGCGGGCCGAAGGCGTCGGGGCGCTGGCGCGAGCCTATCTTTACGGTAATTTCGCCGAGACAGAGAAACGCGACGCGGAAGTCGCGCTTTTTTCCCTGCTGGACGATCCCTCGCCGATCGTGCGCAAATCCATCGCAGAGGCGTTCGCCAGCGCCGTCGATGCACCGCATGCAATCGTGCTGGCGCTCGCCAACGATCAGTCCGCAATCTCTTCGGTCGTGCTCGGCCGCTCGCCGCTCCTGTGCGATGCGGATCTTATCGATTGCGCGGCGGTCGGCGACGCTTTTGCCCAGGCAGCGATCACGCTTCGTCCGCTTCTCTCGATGAGCGTCTCGGCGGCGCTCGCCGAAATCGGTTCGCGGGAGGCGCTGATCGCGCTGGCGGTCAATCCGGGCGCGGAAATTGCCGACTTCTCCTCACGCACGATCACGAGCGCTTCGGCTTCGACGGCGAAGTGCGCGAAGCGCTGCTCTCGCGCTGACAACTACCGCCGGCGCTGCGAAGCGCGCTGGTCGAAGCGACAGCGCGGGCGCTGTCGGCGTTCGTCACCTCCCGCTCCTGGCTTTCGGCCGAACGCGCCGAGCGCGTCACCCGCGATGCCCGCGAGAGCGCCAACATCATGATCTCGACCGAAAGCGCGCGCGATCGCGATTATGCCGGCGCCTGTGAGCTCGTCGCTTATTTGCGCCAATCCGGACAGCTCACGGCCGGGCTCATCCTGCGCTCGCTTTTGTCCGGCCATACGACCTTATTTGAAGCCGCGCTTTGCGAATTATCCGGCATGCCGGCACGGCGGGTTGCCGGTCTTATTCAAGATTTCCGGAGCAGCGGTTTCGCAGCCGTTTACAATTCGCGCTGGACTCCCCGCCGGCTTGCTGCCCGCTTTCCGCGCCGCGCTCGAAGCGCGGCGCGAAATCGGTTTCACGAGCGAGAGCGCCCATACTGTCCGCCTGTCGCGCACGGTCATCGAGCGCGTGCTCACCGCCTGCGAGGATACGAATGCAGGCGAGCTCAATCCCCTGCTCGCTGTGCTCAGACGGTTCGAAACCGAGCTGCGCGAAGAGGCCCGCGTGCTCGCGTTCGATTTGCGGCGTCCGGAGCAAGAGGAAACGGGCATAGTCCTGCCGATGGCATCGACCGCGCTCGCGCCTCGAGGGCCATCACTATCGACCTCGACGCGCTCGAAGCGGAAATTTTGCAAGCGGCTTAAATCAGTACCTGCCGCGATCGAGAGGTGGCGCGGGGCCGCGTGAGATGAAGTAGCCCTCGCCGATCAGCAGAAGCAGATAGATCAGTACCGCCGTCCAGCCCATTGCGCCGAGCGTGCCGTTGATCGTGGCGAAAAGGACCAGCAGCAAGCCGATGACGTTGCCGATTGCGACGCTCAGCAACAGAGCCTTCACGGCGGGCCAATCCGTGCTGTCCTTTAAAAACCAAGTCAGCGCGCCGATCGCGATCAAGGCCGAGCCGAAGAGCCGGAAGCCGAGCACGGCCGCCGGAGCCGATGCGATTCCATAGATCGAGAACATAAATCCGGGGACCAGCACAAAGCCCAGTCCGAAAAGCAAGGCGACGATCGCCGAAACCAGCAAAAACATCTTCAGGTTCATGTGAGCCCCCCGATTCCTTAAACCTGAATTGGCTCAACTTTAATCCGGCCTAAAGCGCAGCGGCAAGAACTCGGCCAGTTCAATACCCGAATTGTTCGCGCAAAATCCGCTCCTCCAGCGAATGGCCGGGATCGTGCAACAGCACGAGTCCGGTCTCGTGATCCATCGCGATCTCGACGCTGCACACGTTGCGAAACTCGGTATGATCGGCGACGGCGGCGACCGGGCGCTTCTTGGATTCGAGCACGTCGATCCGCACTTTGGCTTTGTCCGGCAGGAGCGCGCCGCGCCAGCGCCGCGGCCGAAACGCCGAGATCGGCGTCAACGCCATCAGATGCGCGTCGAGCGGCAGGATCGGGCCGTTTGCGGAAAGGTTGTAGGCGGTCGAGCCCGCTGGTGTGGACACGAGCAGTCCGTCGGCGATCAGTTCGCCGAGCCGTTCTTTTTGGTCGACGACGATCCGCAATTTCGCCGCCTGAAAGGTCTGCCGCAGCATCGAGACCTCGTTGATCGCGCGTGCGGTGTGCAATTTGCCGGCGGCATCGCGCGCCTTCATGATCAGCGGATGCACGATGGACGCCTTTGCGGCGGCGAGGCGCTCGCGCAGGCCCTCGAGGCGGAACTCGTTGAGGAGAAAACCGACCGATCCTCGGTTCATGCCGTAGATCGGCTTGTTGCGGCCCATGAATCGATGCAGCGTCTGCAGCATCAGCCCGTCGCCGCCGAGAGCGACGACGACATCGGAGGAATTGGGATCGCAGTCGCCGTAGATCTTCGCGAGGTCGGCGCGGGCGGCATCCGCTTCCGGCGTGCCAGCCGAGATGAAGGACAAGCATTCGAGCCGGCGCGGTTCGCTTTCGGGGGACGCCATCGCCGGTCCTGGTCAAAGGTCGATCAACGCTTCGCCTCTTAATGGGAAGCTTCGATCAGCGCAAAACGACCGGCACGGCCGTCGCGACGGCTATCTCAGTCGCAGTCGCAGCCCGGCGTTGGATAAGCCGGCGCGAGCGGACGATTGTAGATGGGATAGCCGCCGGCGTAGGAGCCGGTCGCGCCGCCATAGGCCGCAATCGGACGCAGCTGTGTCGTGCGGCCACATCGCTTCGCCGGATACGAATGGCATCTTAATCCCGGGAATTGGAGCGCTGCGCAGCTTCCGCTTCCCCTCTCGGACGGCAACGCGGCAGATGAAACGGAGAGGCGCGAAAGCCCCGTTATCTTTGAAGGCGTGGTTAAGGCTTGAAGCGCGTTAAGCACGGTTCGTGTGCGAAACGGCACACTCCCGGTGGAACGATTTAAACGATTAAGGCGTTAATCGAAACAGCAGCAAAGCCAAGCTTCGCCGTTCGCGTGAGGGCATTACGCCGATGGTCCGCCCTGAACTCCACAACGTTCCACGGCCCTACATGGATTCGACCGGCTATAAGCAGGCGCTCCGTGAGGTCCATGAATCCGCCCAGCCGAGTGAGCGCAAGCAGGGAACCGAACAATCCACCCTCGTGCGCCGGACGAATGAACCCGAGCGGCCGAGCTTCAGGCGCGTCGCTTAGCCTCCGTCAGAACGGCAGTCCGACGTAGTTTTCGGCGAGCGAGTGAACCGCCGCCTCTGAGGACATGACGTAGTCCAATTCCCAGCTCCGCACCCGGTTATCGAAGGGGTCGCCATCCGGCGCCGGATGCAGCATCGACGTCATCCACCACGAAAACCGCTGGGCCTTCCAGACGCGCGATAAGGCGCGATCGGAATAGCCCTCGAGCGCCGCCTCACCTCCTTTGCCATAGTGGTCGGCGATCGCGTCGGCGAGATAATAGACGTCGCTCGCCGCTAGGTTCAGGCCCTTGGCGCCGGTCGGCGGCACGATATGCGCGGCATCGCCCGCCAGGAACAAGCGGCCATGCCGCATCGGCTCGACGACGAAACTGCGCATCGGCAACACGCTCTTATCGAAGATGCGGCCTTCCTTGATGCTGTCGCCGTTCGGATCGATGAGACGCGTGCGCAACTCCTCCCAGATGCGATGATCGGGCCATTCGTCGAGGTCTTCGTCGGGGCGGCATTGCAGGTAATTGCGCGTGATCGTCGGCGAGCGCATGCTGAACAGCGCGAAGCCGCGGCGATGGCGGGCATAGATAAGCTCATCCGCGGCCGGCGGTGATTCCGACAGGATGCCGAGCCAGGCGAAGGGATAGACGCGCTCGTAAATGGTGAGCGAATCCGCCGGAAATGTCGGGCGCGAGATGCCATGGAAGCCATCGCATCCGGCAACGATATCGCAGACGATTTCCTGCGAAGCGCCGCCATCCCTATCATAACGCACCCGCGGGTTCTTGCTTTCGATGTCGCGGATGCTGACATGATGCGCTTCGAAAATCAGCGGCCGTCCGGTCTTGAGCCGCGCCTCGATCAGATCCTTGGTGACCTCCGTCTGGCCATAGACGGTGACGCTCTTTCCGGTCATGCGCTGCATGTCGATGTGGCGGCGGCGGCCATCGAGCGCGACGAATACGCCGGGATGGACGAGACCTTCGCGATCGAGCCGCTCCGAGACGCCGAGATCGCGCAGGATGTTGACGGTTCCCTGCTCCAGCACACCGGCGCGGATACGCGCCTCGACATAGGCGCGGTCGCGGGCTTCGAGGATGATGTTGTCGATGCCGGCTTTGTGCAGCAGCTGCCCGAGCAACAACCCCGCGGGGCCGGCGCCGATAATGGCGACCTGTGTGCGTTGCATTGAAATCGTTCCGGCGCGTCACCGCGTCAGCCGAGCTTAGTTGCTTTTTTCCTTCACGTAACGCCCGGGCGCGGGTTCGATCGGCGGATACTCTTTGCTACCGAGGTGCGGCGCGTGGATTGTTCCCGAGCCGTGCTTTTTCAGCCAGGAATCCCAATCCGGCCACCAGCTGCCGGGATGTTCCTCCGCGCTGTCGAACCAGGCATCAGCCTCAACCGAGCCTTCGTTCTTCCAGTGACTGCGCTTGTTCTTCGCCGGCGGATTGATCACGCCCGCGACATGGCCGCTGGCGCCGAGAACGAAGCGCACGTCGCCGCCAAGCAGCTTCGTCGTCTGATACGCGCTTCTCCACGGCACGATGTGGTCTTCCTTCGACGCGAGCACGTAGGCCGGCGCCGTGATCTTCGACAGATCGACGGGCGTGCCGCATTGCACGGTCCCGCCCCGCTGTTTCAGCTTGTTCTGAAGATACATGTTGCGCGTGTACCAGCAATACATCGGGCCCGGCAGATTGACGCTGTCGGAATCCCAGTAGAGCAGATCGAAGGCGTCGTGCGACTCGCCCTTGAGATAATTGTTGACGACGTAGGGCCAGATCAGATCGTTGGCGCGCAGCGTTCCGAACGTGAACCCCAGTTCCTTGCCAGGCAAAATGCCGCCGCGGCCGATCATCGCCTCGCGCGCCGCGACATAGTTCTTATCGATGAGCAGCCCAATGTCGCCGGTATCGACGAAATCGAGCATCGTCGTCAGGAACGTCAGGCTCGTGATGCGCGTGTCGCCGCGCGCCGCCAGCACGCCGGCGGCCGAGCCGAGCAGCGTTCCGCCGACGCAGAAGCCGAGCATGTGCAGCTTCGGCTCGCCGGTAATCTCGCCGACGACCTCCATCGCTTTAAATATGCCCTTTTCTAGATAATCGTCCCAGGTGAGATGCGACAGCTCCGGATTGGCGCTGCGCCAGGAGATCAGGAACACGCGATGGCCCTGCGCCACCGCCCACTCGACCAACGAATTCCCGGGCTGCAGATCGAGAATGTAGAATTTGTTGATGCAGGGCGGCACCATCAAAATCGGCATACGCTCGATTGTCTGCGTCGTCGGTGCGTATTGAATAAGCTGGATAAGCTCGTTTTCGAACACAACCGCGCCCGGCGTCGCCGCTAGGTTTTTGCCGACCTCGAAAGCATCCTCGTCGACGCGGGTAATGCGACCCTTCTGAAGATCGGCGATGAGATTGCGCATGCCGGCGGCGATGCTTTCCGAGCGCGTCTCGATCGCCTTCTTGATCACTTCGGGATTGGTCGCCGGGAAATTGGCAGGGCTTATCGCGTCGGCATATTGGCGCGCATAGAAGCGCAATTGCATTTTGGTGCGCTCGTCGACATCGGCGTTGTCGACAAACTCGCGCAGGAATTTCGCATTGATCAGATAGGATTGCTTGAGCAGATCGAAGAAAGGCTGCTCTTCCCACGCTTCGTCGCGGAAGCGCTTGTCCTTCTTTGCCGGCTCGACGATAGGCTTCTGCTCGCCGATAAAGGGCTGCATGAACTTGCTGTTCCACAACGTCGCCATCTGCTCCGCATAGGCGCGCTGCATCTCCGCCATTTTCGCGAGCGGCTCCCCACTGATCCAGAAGCCACCAAACAGTGCGGCGGGTTGCCACGGGCTCGTCGCGCCAGCCTGATCCACGGCCGCCTTCGCCGCGGCCGTTTGTGCGGCAACCGCGTGCTCGAATTGCTGCATCAGTTCCTGCCCGGTCTGCATCAAGCCCCGGAGGTAGTTGAGCCCGTCCGTCGGAATTTGCGTTTCTGCCATGGCGTCCTCCCGCCCCGCTTGTTGCGGCCGGCGTTTGACTGTCTAAACCGCGGAGCCTGCCCCTAGTTCGGCGCGGCGCGATTTTCTCGAAATCTTTTCTCGTGGAGCGCCCGGCAGAATGGAAAATCCGCCGCTCGAACCCAAGCAATTTCTGCGCGCGCTGTTCGATGCGGCGGTCGCCGCGGCCTTGCCTGAGAAGCGGGTGCCGGCCTTCCTGCCGGACCCGCCGAAAGGCCGCACCCTGGCGATCGGCGCCGGCAAGGCGGCCGCAACGATGGCGCGTGCCGTCGAAGACAGCTGGCCGGGAGCGCTTTCGGGGCTCGTCGTCACCCGCTACGGACATGGCGCTCCGACCGCGCGCATCGAGGTGATCGAGGCGAGCCATCCCGTGCCCGACGAAGCGGGGGCAAACGCCGCGTGGCGCATGCTGGACATGGTGCGCGGGCTCAGCGCCGACGATCTTGTGCTCAGCCTGATCTCCGGCGGCGGCTCGGCATTGCTGCCGATGCCGTTCGAAGGCCTGACCCTCGCCGACAAGCAGGCGATCAACACGGCTCTGCTAAAGTCGGGGGCCAGCATCCATGAGATGAATTGCGTCCGCCGCCATCTCTCGGGAATCAAAGGCGGGCGGCTCGCCGTCGCCTGCTACCCCGCGAAGGTCGTGAACCTACTGATCTCGGACGTGCCGGGCGACGATCCCGTCGACATCGCATCCGGCCCGACCGTCGGCGACCCCACGACCTGCGCCGACGCGCTGGCAATCGCCGCGCGCTACGGCATCGACTTGCCGGAGACCGCGGCAAAACTCCTGACGAGCGGCGCGAGCGAAACCATCAACCCGGACGATCCGCGGCTTGCTCGGGTAGAGACGCATTTGATCGCGACCCCGGCGCTTGCACTGAAGGCGGGCGCCGAGATTGCGCAGGCGCACGGAATTGCGCCGCACATCCTCGGCGATGCCATCGAAGGCGAGTCGCGTGATGTCGCGAAAGTGCTCGGCGGCATGGTAATATCGGTTGCGCGTCATGGCGAGCCGTTCCGCCCACCCTGCGTGCTTTTGTCCGGCGGCGAGACGACGGTGACGGTGCGCGGTTCCGGTCGCGGCGGCCGCAATGTCGAGTTTCTGTTATCGCTCGCGCTGACCCTGAAGGGCCATGCCGGAATTTACGCGCTCGCCGGCGACACCGATGGTGTCGATGGCCTCGAGGAAATCGCCGGCGCCTATATCGCGCCGGACACGCTGGAGCGCGCCTTGGGACGGGGCATTCGCGCGCAGGAGGCGCTTGAGAATAATGACGGCCACGGGTTTTTCGAAGCGCTCGGCGATAGCCTCGTCACCGGACCGACGCTGACCAATGTCAACGATTTCCGCGCGATTCTCATTCTGTAGCTCACGCCGCCTCACGGCAATGTGTTTGCGAGCATCTTCCACTGCGATCGGATTTGCTCCATTTGATCGTCACGAACCAGAGGGACACCTTTATGGCCAGGTCGCTGAACATTTCGCTCCGCAACACCGTCGCCTCTGTCGCGATCATGGTGGCTTCGCTTGTTTTGCTTCCGCAAATTGCTTTCGCTGCCGAACCTGCCATCGCCATTCCGCCGCCGGCGGAAAGTCCGGCGGCTGAAGCGCGAGGCCTGCAGAAGGTCGTCATCGCAGGCGGATGCTTTTGGGGCGTGCAGGGCGTCTTTCAGCATGTGAAGGGCGTGACGTCCGCTGTATCCGGTTATGCTGGCGGATCTCCGGAACAAGCGAATTACAGCGCGGTCAGCACCGGCAGCACCGGCCATGCGGAGTCGGTGGAAGTCGCCTTTGATCCGAAGATCGTCAGCTACGGGCAGATATTACAGGTCTTCTTCTCAGTCGCGCACGATCCGACGCAGCTCGACCGTCAAGGCCCCGACGTCGGCTCGCAATACCGCTCAGAGATTTTCACGCAGGATGAAGCACAGGCGGCGCTGGCAAAATCCTACATTGCGCAATTGGATAAAGCGGCTGTGTTTCGCGGAAAAATCGTGACGAAGATCGAGCCGCTGAAGACGTTTTCCGCGGCGGAGGCCTATCACCAGGATTATCTGGTGCATCATCCCAATCAGCTCTACATCGTCTATAACGACCTGCCGAAGATCGACAATCTGAAGCGGTTGTTTCCCGATCTTTATCGGCCTACCCCAAAACTTGTTGCAGACGGCGCGTGATCAATCGTTTCGGCTCACCTCCGCCAACGCCGCTCTGACGATTTTCCGCTCTTCCGCCGTCAGTGGTGTCTGCGGCGGAACCGGATCACCCACGGGATAGCCCTGCTCCTCCAGGCCGGCCTTGATGCAGGCGGCGAGATTGTAGCGCGCGAAAATCTCGTTGATGCGCCACAGCCGCCGCTGCAGCGCCATGGCATCGTTCCATTTGCCGGCGCGGCAGAGATCGTAAAGCGCGACGCTCTCGCGCGGGATGACGCAGGCGGGCCCGGCAAACCAACCCTTGCCCCCGATCATCATCACGCAAGCCGGAATGTGCGCGGAGGCGGCAAACACGTCGATCTTCTCGCCGCAACCACTGAGGATCGATAGGAGCCGCCCGGTATTCGTCGAGGCATCTTTGATGCCGGCAACGTTGCGGTGGTGCGACAGCCGCTCGATGACGTCGAGCGTCAGATCGGTGCGCTGGAAGTTCGGATTGGTATAGAGGACGACCGGCAGATCGACGGCATCGGCAATCGCGCGGAAATAGCTTTCGACCTGCGCGTCCTTCAGCGGGAAGTAGGCTTCGAGGATTGCCACAATGCCAGCCGCTCCCGCGTCTGCATAAGCTTTCGCCTGCGCCACCGCGTCGGCAATGCTCGTCGCCGCAACCTGCACGACCGGCACGCGCCCGGCGGCCGCTTCGATCGTGATCTCGACGGTCCGCAGTCGCTGCTCGCGGCTCAAATAGGCGAATTCGCCGGTGCTGCCGAGTGGAGTGAGACCGTGCACGCCGGCTTTGATGAGATCGTCGCAGAGTCGGGCAAGGACGCCGGCCTTGATTCCACCCTGGGCATCGAGCGGCGTCACGAGATAGGGAAAGACGCCCGCGAAACGGAGTTTCATCGAAAGCCGGCCCTCTTCGGGCCGCTAATCAGGCCCTTCGCAATGCATTAAAGACGCCCGAAAGAAATAGTCACGCTTAGCAAGAACCTTAGCCGCAAGCTGAGAATTATATCAGCGCTGAGGGGAGGTTCAGATGAGGGTGCCGTTCGCATTTGCATTTCTTGCGTTGGGCACGATGAGTGCCGCCGCGGGGCCGGTCGGCCTCTGGCGCGTCGCCGACGCTACCGCGCAAGTTCACGTCATGCCCTGCCACGGCGCGCTCTGCGGCTCCGTCCACGGCAAGCAGGTGCTGATCAACATGAAGCCGAACGGCACTAACCTCTGGGCGGGCACGATCGTCGATGTCCGCGACGGCACGCAATATGCCGGCAAGACTTGATGCAAGGCGAATCGCTCCGCGTCGAGGGCTGCGTGATGGGCGGCGCGATTTGCGGTGGTCAGTAATGTTGTAGGGATTTTTGATTGCTTATATACCAGTTCAGTTGCGATTTGTTGTAAGTGACGTTGACGCCAACGCCGGCCCCTACTTATGGGTGAATCGCGACCAGGTGCCAAGGTCTACATAGCCATTGGCGAGCACGTGATTGCGGTTCAGGCGCGAACGCGCGATGCCGGTACACACGTCGAAGATGGCGTCGAACCCGTAATTACCCTGGTGGTAGGATCGGCTATTACCTGCGCGGAGCCGACTAAGCATGGCTGCGACCCGGCAATGCCGTTCGTCGTTACGGGCGAACGGTAGTCGACCGTGAGATCGGCGCGCAGGAAATTGGTGAACTTGTGGCCTGCTCCGAGACCGGCGCTCCATCCATTCGGCGGCTTCATGCCGAGCAGGCTCACCCTAACGCTTAACCACGAAAATTCTCACGCCATAATTATGTGTGGCGCGGATGCATCAGTATCCGTGCAAATCCTGTTGTCTCAGGCGCTTTTCGCCCGTTCGCGCAATACGAATTTCTGGATTTTGCCAGTCGAGGTCTTGGGCAAATCGCCGAAGACAACGTGGCGCGGCACCTTGTAGCGCGCTAACTGGTCGCGGCACCAGCCGATAATGTCTTCCTCCGTCGCCTTCTCGTCCGGCTTCAATTCGACGAAGGCGCAGGGCGTCTCGCCCCATTTGTCGTCAGGTTTGGCGACCACCGCCGCCGCCTGTACCGCCGGGTGCTTGTAGAGCGCATCCTCGACCTCGATCGAGGAAATGTTCTCGCCGCCCGAAATGATGATGTCCTTCGAGCGGTCCTTGAGCTGGATATAGCCATCCGGGTGCTTTACCCCGAGGTCGCCCGAATGGAACCAGCCGCCGGCAAAGGCCTCGTCAGTCGAGGCCTTATTCTTCAGGTAGCCCTTCATCACGACATTGCCCTGGAACATGACCTCGCCCATCGTCTCGCCGTCGGCCGGCACGGTTTGCATCGTCTCCGGGTCCTTCACGTCGAGCCCTTCCAACGTTACGTAGCGCACGCCCTGACGGGCTTTCCGCGCCGCCTGCTCGGCCGCATCGAGCTTGTCCCAATCGCGATGCCATTCGTTGACCGTCGCCGGGCCGTAGGTTTCGGTGAGGCCGTAAAGATGCGTGACATTGAAGCCGTTGGTCTTCATAGCCGCGAGCACGGCTTCAGGCGGCGGCGCCGCGGCGGTGAAGAACTCGACGCGCTGTGGCAGAGGCTTCTTCTCCGCGTCTGATGCATTCAACAGAATCGACATGACGATCGGTGCGCCGCAGAGATGCGTGACGCCGTGGGTCGACATGAGTTCGTACATCAAACCGGCACGCACCTGACGCAGGCAGACATGCGTGCCCGCCATAACGCTGATCGACCAGGGGAAGCACCAGCCGTTGCAATGGAACATCGGCAGCGTCCAGAGATAGACGGGATGGCGCGCCATCGCGCCGGTCACGACATTGGCGATCGCCAGCAAGTGCGCGCCGCGATGATGATAGACGACGCCCTTCGGATCGCCGGTCGTCCCGGACGTATAATTGAGTGAGATCGCGTCCCATTCGTCGTCGGGCATCAGCCAATCGAAATCCGGATCGCCCTCCGCGACAAACGCCTCATATTCGATCTCGCCCAGGCGATCGCCGGGACCGTCATAGACTGGGTCATCATAAGTGATGACGAGCGGCTTCACTTTCGAGGCCGCGAGCGCCTCCTTCATCACCGGCGAGAATTCGCGATCGACGATCAGCACCTTTGTCTCGGCGTGGTCCAACGTGAAGGCGATGATCGTCGCATCGAGCCGCGTGTTGAGCGTGTTGAGCACGGCCTTGCACATGGGCACGCCATAATGGCATTCGAGCATCGCCGGCGTATTGGCGAGCATCACCGAGACCGTGTCGCCACGGCCGATGCCGCGTTTCGAGAGCGCCGAGGCGAGCTGTCGGGATCGCGTGTAAAAGTCGCTGTAGGTGCGCTTGAGATCACCGTGCACTATCGCGGGATGGTCGGGAAAAATGTGAGCGGCGCGAGAGAGATAGGTGAGCGGCGTCAGCGGCTGATGGTTGGCGGGATTGCGATCGAGATCGGTATCGTAAGGCGACGCCATCAGCTTTCTCTCCCCACATTTTCTTCTGCAGAGTTATGTGCCTGCTTGGTTTCGGCTCGATCGAGCACAGCGGATAAACGCCTCCACGCCTCGTCCGATCCCGGCAGCCCGAAGCGTAACTGATCCGGGCGTTCCTCGAAACGGCGCACCAGGATGCCGGCACGGCCGAGCCGCTCAAACCACCCGGGCGCTTCCGCGTGCTTTGCAAGCCGAAACAGCAAAGTGCCGCTATGGATGATGAAACCGGCGCGGCCGAGGAAGCCGTCGAGCCGCGCCATATCGCGGGAGAGCCGCTCGGTCGCCCGCGTCAGCCAATGCCTGTCCTCGAGCGCGTGGGCGCCGATGCGAACGGCAGGCCCGGAGACCGGCCAAGGCCCCAGGGCGCGGCGCAGTGCGCGCGCAAGCTCGGGGCCGGTGATCGCAAAGCCCAGACGGAGGCCGGCAAGCCCAAAAATCTTGCCGAAGGAGCGCAGGATAACCGTACCCTGTTCGGGAAGATGCGGCGCGAAGCTCTGGTCCGGCATCACATCCATAAAGGCTTCGTCGATGACGAGGAGCCCACCTTTCGCAGCGAAATGCCGCGCCAGGTGTTGGAGCTTGCTAGGCGCGATTAGCCGGCCGTCGGGATTGTTGGGATTGACGAGGACGCCGACGTCGAACTCTGCGAGGGCGCCTG